>Ga0209048_10002334_pt1 | contig 18903 bp, 17 predicted proteins | sample FrelakmetCRP12CR_FD_187146 | JGI IMG/M metagenome (GOLD analysis project Ga0209048, IMG submission 187146) | Freshwater lake sediment microbial communities from the University of Notre Dame, USA, for methane emissions studies - CRP12 CR (SPAdes)... | ecosystem: Environmental > Aquatic >... | reverse complement strand
GGCGACGGTGGCGCCGGCTGCCGACGCGCTCAGCCCGAGGGGTCGCGCCACCACACCCATCCCGCCGAAGGCGTCGGCCATCGCGCGCGCGACGCGCAGCGCGTCGGTCGCCAGGCTGACGAAGGCGATCAGGCTGGGGCCCGAGCCGGAGATGGCCACGGCCGCGGCGCCCGCCTGCAGGGCGGCGACCCAGGCGACGCGGCCGCCGGGGATGAGCTTGAGGCGCGTCGCCTGATGCAGCCTGTCTTCCATCACCTGGCTGAGCAGCTCGAAATCGCCGGTGCGCAAGGCCTCGACCACCAGCGGGGTACGGCCCAGATTGAACACCGCGTCCTTCATCGACACCTGCGTGGGCAAGCCGGCGCGCGCCGTGTGCGTGCTGAACGCGAGCTCAGGCACGGCGACGGCGACGTGCGCCTCGGGGACGAGGATCTTCTTGGTCAGCAGCTTGCCTTCTTTGCGCACCACGATGGTGAGGCCGCCGAGCAGGGTCGCCGCGACGTTGTCGGGGTGACCGTCGATCTCGGCGGCCAGCTCCAGCAGGCGCGCCCGGTCGAACGGCCGGCCCAGCAGCGTGTTGGCGCCGAGCAGCCCGGCGACCACAGCCGCGGCGCTGGAGCCGAGGCCGGACGACGGCGGGACGCGCAGATCGCAGTGGACACGGAGGCCGGCCGGAGGAGCGGCGCCGGCCTCTTCGTAGAGCCGCAGAAAAGAGTGCGCGACCAGGTTGGTCTCGTCGGTCGGGAGCTTCTCGCTGTGCTCGCCGACCGTGGTGACGCCCACGCCGTCGCCCTCGAGCGAGAACCGCAGGTCGTTCCAGAGGTCGAGCGCCATGCCGAGACAGTCGAAGCCGGGGCCCAGATTGGCCGTGGTCGCGGGCACGCGTACACGGCAGCGTGCAGCGGCCGCCTCGTTCACGCCTCGCTCACGCTCCGCTCTCTGGCCCGGGCGACGCGTCGGCGGCTTCACGCTGCGCACCCGGGCCGCTCCCGCGCCTGCGCCGCCACCTGACGACGGCGTACACGACGAGCACGACGATGGCCGCGACGACCAGGTAGTCGACGTAGTGGAGCAGCGGGCGGATCTTCTCCCAGTTGCTGCCGAGCTTGACCCCGATGTAGCCGAGCAGGGCCACCCACGGCACGCAGCCCAGCACCGTGTACAGGGTGAACTTCCAGAACCGCATCTTGCCGAAGCCGGCCGGCAGCGAGATGAACGTGCGCACGATCGGCAGCACGCGGCCGAAGAAGACGACCGGCGCCCCGTACTTGTCGAACCAGCGCTGGGAGGTGTCCAGGTGGTGCGGCCGGAGAAGCACGTACTTTCCCCAGCGGTCGACGAACGGCCGGCCCCCGTAGTAGCCCACGGCGTAGGCGATCCACGAGCCGACGAGGTTGCCCGCCACGCCCGCCACGACGATGCCGACGAACGTGAGGGTCCCCTCGCTCACCGCGAACCCGGCGAACGGCATGATGGCCTCGCTGGGCACGGGGATGCAGGCGCTCTCCAGCAGCATCAGAAGAAAGACGGCGGGCAGGCCCCAGGCGCCGATGAGGTGAGTCGCCCACTGAACGACGTCATTGATGATCGCCTGCATGCGCCAAACAGTATCGCAGGCGGCGGGTCCGGTGCGAGCCCCGGGCAGCGTCGGACGCGCGCGCGAGCCTGCCGCGGCGGACGTGGCTCTGTACAATGGGCGGCATTCCGGCAAGCGCCCACCACGCGGAGGCAGCACCGTGGAACCAGACCGAGCAGCGCCTTTCAGCGGCGGACCTTATTACAGAGACACACGGCACAGCTTCCCCGAGCTGATGTCCGCGCTGGCCGCCGGGCGAGCTGCAGCGGGGAGGGCGCTCGATGTGGGCTGCGGCTACGGCCATCTCGGCGAGCAGCTGCTGGGACTGGGGTACTCCGAGGCCTGGGGGGTCGAGCCGGTGGAGGCGGCGGCGCAAGAGGCGGCGAAGCGGCTGACCCGCGTGATCTGCGCACCTTTCCCGAGCCCAGAGGCCGCGAGCGGCGCTCCGTTCGAGCTGATCGTCTTCGCCGACACCCTGGAACACCTCGCCGACCCTTGGGAGGCCCTGGCGCGCAGTCGCGACCTGATCTCCGCCTCGGGTCAGCTGCTCGTCTCGGTGCCCAACGTCAGCCACTTCTCGGTGGTGTTCCAGCAGCTCAAGGGCCGCTGGACTTACACCGACCAGGGGCTGCTCGACCGGACCCATCTGCGCTTCTTCACTCCGGCGACCATCAGACAAGCCGTTGAGCACTCCGGTTTCACATGCGTCGCGGAGCGGAGCTCGCTGCGCAGGCCCGGATGGCCGTACTCCTGGGCGATCCGCGCGCTCGGCGGCAAAGCCGCGCACCTCTGCGTCTATCAGCAGGTCCTGCTGGCGCGCCCCACCACGTGACCTGGCGCGCCTCCCGACCGACCGCCGCGGCCGGCCCGGGCGAGCCGCCCCCGACCCGGTAGCCCACCCCCAGGGCCTGTGGTAGGTTCCCAGCTCGACTTCTCCCGCCGCAAGGAGGCGCATCGCATGGCCGTCGGACTCATGGACATCAAAGGGCAGTACGCCGCGTTGCAGGACCGCATCGAGGCGGCCGTGCTCGACGTGCTGCGCAGCGGGCGCGTCATCCTCGGCCCGAACGTCAAGGGCTTCGAAGAAGACGCCGCCGCCTACATGGGCACCGCCGGCGCCGTCGGCGTCGCCAACGGCACCGACGGCCTCACCATAGCGCTGCGCGCGCTGGGCGTCGGGCACGGCGACGAAGTCATCACCGTGCCCTTCACCTTCTACGCCACGGCCGAGGCCATCGCCCAGACCGGGGCGATGCCGGTGTTCGTCGACATCCTCCCCGACACGCTGTGCATCGACCCGGCGGCCATCAAGCGCGCCCTCACGCCGCGCACCAAGGCCATCATGCCCGTCGATCTCTTCGGCCTGCCGGCCGACGCCGACGCCGTGCGCGCCGTCGCGGAACCTCACGGGCTGCCCGTGGTCGAAGACGCCTGCCAGGCCTGGGGCGCGACCTACGACGGCCGTCGCGCCGGCAGCCTCGGTGACATGGGCGTGTTCAGCTTCTTCCCCACCAAGAACCTCGGCGGCTACGGCGACGGCGGACTGGTCACCGCCCACAGCGAAGTGCTGGTGCAGCGCGCCCGCGAGCTGCGCTTCCACGGCAGCAAAGACAAGAAGACGTTCACCGACATCGGCTTCAACTCGCGCCTCGACGAGCTTCAGGCGGCGATCCTGCGCATCGAGCTCGAGGTGATCGACGAGTGGAATACGCGCCGCGCCCAGGTTGCGGTCTGGTACGACGAGCACCTGCCGCGCGAGGTGCTGCGCCCGGCCGTGCCTCAGGGACTCACTCACGTGTACCACCTGTACGTGCTTCGCCATCCGCAACGCGACGCCATCGCCGCCGCCTGCAGGGAGCGTCATGTGGACTGCGCCGCGTACTACACCAGGCCATTGCAGCTGCAGCCGGCCTTCGCGGAGCTCGGCCACAAGGTCGGCGACTTCCCCGTCACCGACGCGGCTGCGGAGCAGAATCTCGCCATCCCCATGCACCCCAACCTCACCGAGGCGCAGGTGCAGGAGGTGGCCGCAGCCGTCGCCGCCGGGCTGACCTGAGCGCCGTCTCGGCCGGCGTTGGCCTTCGCTAATCGCTGCGATAAGATGAGCGCATGGACATCCGCCAGATCAAGCTGTTCTGCCGCATCGTCGACCGCAAGAGCTTCTCGCTGGCCGCCGACGAGATGCATATCACCCAGCCGGCGGCCAGCCAGCAGATCCGCAGCCTCGAGCGCGAGCTCAAGACGACGCTGCTCGACCGCTCGCGCCGCACGGTCGTCCCGACCGACTCGGGCCAGGTGCTCTACCGCTACGGACGCGAGATCCTCGACCTCCACGAGCGCGCCTGCACCGAGATCCTCGATCTCAGCGAGCTCGTCGCCGGCAAGGTCGTCGTGGGGGCCTCCACCGGCCCCGGCGAGCACGTCCTGCCGGCCATGCTGACCAGGTTCAAGGCGTTGTATCCCGGCGTGCGCGTGGCGCTCCACGTGGACGACACCCATGAGGTCGTAGAGCGCGTCCTTACCCGCGAGTTCGAGATCGGGGTCATCGGCGCGCCCACGCACCGCCCTGACCTCGTCGTGGAACCCCTCGTGCACGACGAGATCGTCCTCGTCTGCAACCCGCGGCACCCCTGGGCGCAGCGGGCGAGCGTGAAACTTGGCGAGCTCGCCCGCGAGCCGCTGATCGTGCAGCAGCAGGGCGCAGGGGTCCGCGCGGTGGCCGAAGACCACCTTCGCACGGCGGGCCTGCGCCCGGAACGCATGAACGTCGTCATGGAGATGGGCCTCATGGAGTCGGCCAAGCAGGCCGCGATCGCCGGCGGCGGCGTGACCTTCGTGAGCCGCTGGGCGATCGGCCTCGAGGTCGAGCACGGGACGCTCGTGATCGTGCCCATTGAAGGCTTTCGCATCCTGCGCGACTTCTACAGCGTGCGCTCCAAGACGCGCGTGCTGAGCCGAGCCGCGGAGAGCGTGCTCGCGTTCTTCCGCGAGCAGTACGCCGCGGCCGGTTGACGGGCGTAGTCGGATCCGGCGCACGCCGAGAGCGACCGCTGTGAAAGTAGCGCCGTCGTCGTAGACCCGGCGCTCGATGTGGCGCCGCGAAAGGAGTCGCCGTGAAGTTCGACACGTTCCTGCGCGCCGCCGGCCAGACACCCCCGGCCGTGGTCATCCAGGTGAGCTACGCGAACGGCCTGGGGGTCATCCGCGACCTCACACGGGAGGGGGTCCCGGTGCTCGCGCTCGACGCCGACCCCAAGGCCCTGGGCATGTACTCGCGTCTCGCCCCCGGCTTGGTCTGCCCCGACCCGCTGGCGGACGAGGAGGCCTTCCTGACCTTCCTCGAAGAGCTTGGGCGGCGGCTGCCGCGGCGCGCCGTCGTGTTCCCCACTCACGACGAGTACATCTGGCCGCTCTCGCGCCACGCGGAGCGGCTCTCTGCCTGGTACTCGATCCCGTTCTCGCGCTGGGACGTGATGCAGCATCTCCACGACAAGCGCGCCCAGATGGAGGCCGCATGGCGCTGCGGCGTCGACACGCCGAAGACGGTGTTCATCGCCAAGGGCGACGACCTCGAGGCCGCCGCCGCCGCCGTGCCCTACCCCGCGCTGCTCAAGCCGGTCGAGTCACTGGCCTTCAAGTCGGCCTACTTCCATCGCGCCCTGCTCGACGTGCCGACCCCGGCTGACCTCATGCGCATCCATCCCAAGGTGGAGGACCTCGGCCTGCTCATGCTGCAGGAGCGTGTACCGGGCGGCGACGACGAGCTGTTCTCCGTGGGCTCGTACCTCGACAGCAGCTCACGGCCTCTGGCGGTGTTCACCGGTCACAAGATCCGCCAGCACCCGCACGGCTCCGGCTCCTGCCTCATGGGTGTCAGCCGTTGGGACCAGGAGCTCGCCGACGCGGGGGTCCGCTTGCTCAAGGAGCTGCGCTACTGGGGCGTGAGCCAGGTCGAGTTCAAGCGCGACCAGCGCGACGGGCGCTACTGCCTCATGGAGGTGAACGCCCGCCACTGGAAGTGGCACTGCCTGGCCGCTGCCTGCAGGGTCAACCTGTCCTACGCGGCGTACCGCGACGCCATCGGCCGGCCGTTCGTCGCCCGTGGCCAGATCGACGGCCCCAAGTGGGTGGTGGCGACCAAGGACGTGCCCCTCGGCCTGATCGAGATCGCCCGCGGCCAACTCGACGCGGGCAAGTGGCTGCGCTCGTATCGCGGCGTGCGCGTCGACGGTGTGCTCACGCCGCGCGACCCGCTGCCGGGTATCATCAACACGGGGCGCGTCGCCAAACGCATCCTCCTCCGGCAGCAGCGGCGAAAGAAGGTCGATCTGTGATGAGATCGTCGGCCTTCATGCGGCACGCCGAGATCGTACCGCCGTCCGTGGTGTTCCAGGCCGGCGACGCCGACGGCCCCGGCATCATCCGCGGACTCGGCCTCGCGGTGGCCACGGACGCCCACGGCGCGAGCCTCTAGGAATCGATAAGGGCGCGCGCCGGCGCCAAGCACGAGGAGCTGACGGCGAAGCTGTAGAGGAGCGCCGCCAGGGGCTGTGCATCGCCGCTCAGTGAGTATTGCCTTTTTGCATGCGGCTGGTTGCGCACATCACGTCCGCTAATGCCGAAGGCGCCCCCCCAGTCTCGCCTTGCCGCGCCGGCCGAGACGGGCGGCGTAGCCGGCGCACTCCATGCTGCGTGCTTCTTTGACAGATCACGAATCACCGGACCATACTCGCCCCTTCGTCGAACCGCGATGGGACGGCCCAGCCGCCCTCGGAAACGCGCTCCACAGGGAGGTCCATGACCGAGGAAGAAGTGAGAGAGGTCGTCGATGCCACGGCGCCGTCCGCCGGCCGGGAACATCGGATCGGGTTCGTCGTCGTGCCCAAGCGCATCTGGCCCTATCGCTGGCCGATCGTTCTCGTTGCCTGGGCGGGGCTCGTCGCGCTCGCCTACGCCGCGGTGGGCGGCCACCTCAACGCGTATCTCACCCTCACCGGCGTGCTCGTCGGCTTCCTCGTGGGTCTCACCGGCATGGGTGGCGGCGCGCTGATGACGCCGATCCTCATCCTCTTCTTCGGCTTCCAGCCGACCACAGCCATCGGCACCGACATCACCTACGCCGCCGTGACGAAGATCGTCGGCTCGTGGCGGCACCGCCGCTTGGGCTCGGTGGACCTCCCGCTGGCTTTGTGGCTGGCCGCCGGCAGCGTGCCCGCGGCGCTGATCGGCGTGGCGGCGGTCACCTACGTGAAGAACCACCACGGCGACCTCATCAACGGCTTCCTCTACCGCGCCATCGGCGGAGCGCTCCTGGCCGTGGCGATCCTGCTGGTGGTCAAGGTCGTCATGCACGTCGACCAGAGACACCGCCGCGAGAACATCCGCATGACGACGAGCCGCAAGGTCGCGACCGTGTGCCTCGGCTTTGTCTGCGGCTTCGTCATCGGGCTTACCTCCGTCGGCAGCGGCACCTTCCTCGCCGTGTTCCTGATCCTGTTCTATCCGCTGACCACCGACCGCATCGTCGGCACCGACGTGTTCCACGCCATGATCCTGCTGTGCATCACGGGCCTGGCGCAGATCGGCGTCGGCAACGTCAACCTGTGGATGGTCGGCGCTCTGCTCATGGGCTCCATCCCCGGCGTCCTCGTCGGATCGCAGCTGACCAAGCTCGCCCCCAACCGCCTGCTGCGCTTGTGTCTCGCCGCGGTGCTGTTCCTCAGCGGGCTGGCGCTGCTCGGCAAGGCGTAGCTTGCGGGACGGCGGCGCGGCCGTCAGGCTGCAACGCCGCCGACAGACGTCTGGTACGATTCCGGCGACGCCGGGGTGACCGGCGGACGACCACGGGAGGCTGATCGATGTTCGACTTTCTCACGCTCCCCACGCGCATCACCAAGCCGCGCGAGAGCGGCCTCACGCACGTGCTCGACAAGGGCTACAGCCTCGATCAGGTGCGCCAGTTCCTCGAGGTCACCAGGGACAACGTCGACATCGTGAAGCTAGGCTGGGGCACCGCCGTCGTGACACCCAACGTCAAGGAGAAGATCGAGCTCTACCAGAGCTACGACATCCCCGTGTGCTTCGGCGGAACGCTCTTCGAAGCGTGCCTGCGGCAGAACAAGCTCGAGGAGTACCTGCGCACCGTGCGTGAGTGCGGCATGGAGTGCATCGAAGTATCGGACGGCACCGTCGCCATGCGGGAGGACGACAAGATCGCCCTGCTCAAGCGCCTCACCAAGGAGTTCAAAGTGCTCAGCGAGGTCGGCAGTAAGGACGCCGAGGTCGTGATCGCTCCCTACAAGTGGGTCGACTCGATCAAACGCGAGCTCGAGGCCGGCGCCTGGAAGGTCATCACCGAGGGGCGCGAGTCGGGCACCGTGGGCATCTACCAGTCCGGATCCGACGTCAAGGAGGGCCTGATCGACGAGATCGTCAACGAGGTGAGCGCCGAGAACCTCCTGTTCGAGGCGCCCCTCAAGAGCCAGCAGGCGTGGTTCATCAAGAAGTTCGGCGCCAACGTGAACCTCGGTAACATCCCGCCCGAGGAAGTCATCTCGGTCGAGACGCTGCGCGTCGGCGTGCGCGGCGACACCCTGCTGCACTTCCTCTGAGGCCCGCGTCGCCCGGCCGGACGGTCACGCGCAGCCCGGCCCGCTCATGACGCTGCTTCTCGTCCGCCACGGCCAGACCGCTTGGAACCGCGAGCCGGCGCGCTGCCAGGGCTGGGCCGAGATCGGGCTCAATGAGACCGGCCGCGCCCAGGCGCGCGCCCGCGGGCGCGCGCTCGCCGCGCGCGGCATCGAGCTCATCGTGACCAGCCACCTGCTGCGCGCTCGCGAGACCGCCGAACTCATCCGCGGGGAGCTGGGCGACGAGCCACCACTGGTCGTCGACCCGCGGCTCGCGGAGACCCACCGCGGTGAGTGGGAGTCGCGGCTCTTCGCCGAGATCATGCTCGAGGACGCCGAGACATGGCGCCGGTACCGCGAGCACCCGGAGACGTTCCGCTTCCCCGGCGGGGAGAGCCTGGCCGAGCAGCAGCGCCGCGTGCTCGCCGCCCTGCGCGACGCGGCGCGGTGCGGCCGCCCGGCGCTGCTCGTGACGCACGGCGGCAGCATGCGCGTGGCGCGCTGCTTCCTGGACGGCCACGACCTCGCCGCCTTCCACGACATGGGGACCAGCAACGGAGGCATGGACGAGGTCCCCGCCGAGGGCCTCGCCGAGCGCATCGGCGCGTTTCTCGCGGGGGCCCGTGAATCGTGGGCGCCGTGACCGACGGGCGCGGAGGACGACCCGGCCGCACGAGAGAAGCACGCTGAAGAGTGCGTCCGGACGCGCCGCCCGCGGACCTACTTGCGCAGGATCCAGCGGCTGACGGGCCGCCCGCTGTCGGGAGCCACACGGAAGGCAAAGGCCCGCTTCTCTCCCACCAGCTTCGAGCCGCCGCCCTGATCGACCTCGATCCAGCCACTCCAGAGGCCGGCCTCATCCAGACGCCACGAAGCCGACACCGCGAGGGATCGGCCCGGCTCCAGGCTCAGGGGCCGCCGCGACACCATGTCGCCCCCTGCCCCGGCAGGCCCACGGACCACGAGGGTGATGCCGTCGAGCGCGACGGGGCCGGCGCCGCGGTTGCCGATGGTGAAGGCCACGACCACCACATCGCCGACCCGATGGGCCCTGCCGTACACGGTGACGGCCCCGTCCAGCACGACCGGGACGGGCGGAGGCGGCGAGGTGGAGGACGGCGCGGAAGGGCCCCCGGGGAGCCTGGTATCGGCGGGGTCGCCGCCGAGCGCGGTCATGAACGACGTGACGTTGCGGATCCAGTTGTCCGTGCCGTCAGGGCAGTACCGCGGCGCGATGGCATCCACGGAGTAGAGGCCGGCGCCGTAGTACAGGTCGCCGCCCAGACCTGCGGCGACGCGAGCGATGGCCTCGTCCCACGACGCGAAGTCGCTCTGCGGCCAGGTGGGGCCGTAGAACCAGTTGAAGGCGTTGAAGATGCACTGATCGCCGCCCTGCGAGTACAGGTACTGGCCGAAGCCGGACTCGGCGCCGGCGATGGCGACGAGCAAGGCAGGGTCCACGCCGTACGCCTGCCCCGCGGCGGCGAAGGCGGTGCCGGTACCCACCATGGGAGAGTGGTAAAACGCCAGGAAGTCGTCGATCTGCGCGGCGCCGGGGGCCGCCGCGGCCACCGGCGCCAGAGCGCCGGCCAAAGCGGCGGCCAGCGCGGCGATCAGCAGAAGGCCGAGAACGACGCGGGACGTGTGTCTGATGAGGCCGATCGGGATGCCCACGAAGGTGGTCCTTTCGCCGTTCGCGCGAGTCTGCAGTATAGCGGAGGCACAGGCTCTCGCCGACCCGGCCGCGACCGGGTGAGACGCGTCACGCGGCCGTGCGGGTCGCGGACGCTGGCGAGGCGGGGCCATGGTCTGACGGATCGCGTCCTGGACGGCGCGCGGACGCCAGAGTCGCGATAGGATGGCGCCGTGAGCGACGCCACCGACCCGCGCGATGCCTGTGATGACCGGTTCCCCGGCCGCCAGGTCCTGCGCCTCATCCGCCGCGCCATCGAGCGGCACCGGCTGGACCTCACTGGGCTGCGCGTGCTCACCGAGGCCGGCGTCGGCTACCGCCGCGTAACCCCGGTGATCGCCGCCCTGGCCGGCGCCGAAGAGGTGTACGCCGTCGGCCGCGACAGCGTGCACTCGGCACGCAAGGACGCCGAGCGGCAGACCGCGTACCTGGCCGCGCTCGCCGGCGTCCAGGATCGCGTGCGGCTACTGCCCACGCGTCTGCAAGCTCCGCTGTCGACTGTGGACGTGATCACCGACCTGCCCGGCGTCCGGCCCATCGACGAGTCGATCGCTCGCAACGTCTGCGAGACCGCCGCGGTGACCCTGATGCGCGGCGTCGCCCACTGGCGCGCCGGGGACGTGGACGTGGCCACCTGCCGCCGCCTGAGCATCGCCGTGGCCGGAGTGGACGAGGATGCCGTCGACGTGCACCGCTACCTGCCGATGGAGGCCGTCTGGGGCCTGCTGCAGCTGGGCGTGGAAGTCGTGGGCGCCACGATTCTGGTGGCCGGCGACGGACCGGCCTGCGGAAAGGTCACGCGCGGACTGGCGCAAGCCGGCGCGCGCGTGCTGGTGGCGGCGCCGGAGGGTGCCGGCCGCATCAGCCTGTACGGCGGCGAGAAGGCGGGGGACGGCCTCGGCGACGCGGCCGCCCGCGGCCGCCTGGCCGAGGCCGACGGCCTCGTGCTCTGCCCCGCGCAGCCCGACCGACGCACCATCGGCGCCGGCGCCTGGATGGACGCCGCCGAGTTGGCCACGACGGCGCCGCATCTCGCCGTGGTGAGCCTGGCCGGCGAGCTCGACCGGCGCGGCCTGAGCGGCGCCGGCCTGCGCAGCTGGCCCGGCGCCGGCGACGCGCTGCCCGGCGACCTGCTGCCGCAACCGCTCATCGAGCTGCACACAGCCGGCCTCAAGGTCGGCGAGGCCCTGACCCGTGCCCGGCGCCGCGGCTCGTCTCCGCTTGCCGCCGAGCAGCTGGCCGCCGCCGAGGCGCACGCCGAGCAGCTCCCCAAGGACCTCGGGACGCCGCGGCGGTAGAGGCTGTCGACGGCGATATACTGTCCGCCTACCGCTTGGCGCTGCGCCGGGCGGACCAGGACAGCGACAGAAAGCGAGGCGTAGGGTGGACTGGAACGCCTACGAGCACCACACCCCGAGCGGGTCGTGGATCGCCAAGGACTTCGTACACGGGGCCGGCTTCGACCACGGCCTGCAGTGCATCATCGAGCCTGATGTCGTCGTCGGCGCGGACGTCCGGCTCGGACACCGTGTGCACCTCGCCGCGGGCACCCGGGTGCTCGACGACGTCGAGATCGCCGACGACTGCGTGACCACCGGCATCTGCCTGATCGGCAACCACGTGCGCGTGCGCACCGGATCCTGCATCTCCAAGAGCGTGATCGTCGACGACTGGTGCTTTATCGCCGCCGGCATCATGAGCTCGCACACCAAGAACATCGATCACGGCCGCCCACGGGCCCCCAAGCGCCAGCTCATCACCCGCTACGGCTACGGATCGGTGATCGGCAGCCGGACCAATACGAGCGCCGGCATCACCATCGCTCCGGGCGCCATCGTCGGCTACAGCTCGCACGTGGTGCTGGACCTCGAGGTCCCCAACGCCGTGTACTACAACAAGCCCAACCCCTGGGCCGAGCTGCAGTTCGAGCTGACGCCCGACAACCCGGCCTACATCGAGATCCCCGCCGACTACGTACCGCACGAGCTCGACCCCGGCCTGCTGACGAAGTACCTGCCGTACTACCGGCCGTGAGCCCGTCGGCGGCAGAGGTCGTCCGGTACCTGGCGGAGATCGGCCAGCTGCAAGCGTACGTGACCACGCGGGACGACGACGGCGAGGGCGCCGCCCTCGAACGCGTGGCGGCCGACGCCACGGCGGGGCCCGGCGACGTGGCCTGGAGCCGGCGCGCAGAGGCGGCCGCAGGCTTCCGGGGCGCGCTCCTCGTGGGACCGGCGCCCGCACCGGCCGCCAGCGATCTCGCGCCCGGCGCCGCCGTGGCCGCCTGCGCCAACCCGCGTCTGGCGATGGCATCCGTCATCGGGCGCTTCTTCGCCCAGCTCGCAGCCGACCAGGCTCCGGTCTACGCCGAGCCGGCCCTGGCGCTGTCGGTGAGCGCCAACCAGGCCTGGGTGATGAACGCCCGCATCGGCCGCGACGTCAGCATCGGCTCGCACGCGACCATCGGCTGCAGCGGCATGGGCTACGAGCGCGACTCCGCGGGGCGCCTGGTCAAGTTCCCGCAACTGGGCGGTGTGCTCATCGAGGACGACGTGGACGTGGCCGCACACGCCACCATCCAGCGCGGCGCCCTGGGGGACACCATCCTGCGCCGCGGCGCGCGCATCGGCCCGCACGTCAACGTCGGCCACAACGTCGACGTCGGCGAAGACGCGCTCGTCGCCGGCCACGCCCAGCTGGGAGGCAGCGCCCGCATCGGCAAAGGTGCGACCATCTGGCAGGGCGCCGTGATCGCCAACGGGGTGACCATCGGGGAAGGCGCCGTGATCGGCATGAGCGCCGCGGTGCGCAAGAACGTGAGCCCCGGCGAGGTCTGGGCCGGCAATCCAGCACGCAAGCTCCGCTAGCCTGCGACGCCACCAGTCGGGCTCCGGACTGCGCTCCGGGGCGGTGGTAGAATGTCTTCCCGACCACGACAAGCCGGTGCCCGCCAGAGTAGCGCTGCGGCCCGCACTCACTCGCTATCGGAGGCTCCGCGATCCTGATCCGCAGACGGCGCACGCAGGCAGACGGCCCCATGAAGGGCAAGGGTGGGGGGCACGCTGCCTGGCGCACGGCGGGGACGTGGACGTGGCCACCTGCCGCCGGCTTTCTCACCGCGGGCGAGCGCACCAAGTCGCGTCGCGTCTGGCGTCGCATCGGCGGCGCCGGGGAAGGCGTACCACAGTGAAGCGCCTCCTCGTCGTCGCCAACCCCTTCCCGCCGATGGCGAGCGCCGGTACCACCCGGGTGCTGCGCCTGCTGCGGCATCTACCGGCGCTCGGCTGGGAGCCCACCGTGCTCACCGCCGACGCGCGCGGCGCGGCGGCGGTGCCCGACTTCGTGCGCGTCGTGCGCACACCGGCACCGGTGCCCCGGCAGCTCCTGCGCGGCGGGCGCCGGAGCACCAAGATCAACGCCTGGCTCTTCATCCCCGACCCGTACGCGCCCTGGGTGCCCACCGCCATCGCCGGCGGACACCGCCTCCTGGCACGCGAGCGATTCGACGCCATCTTCTCGAGCCAGCCGCGGCCCAGTGTGCACGTGGTAGCCGCAGCCCTTGCGCGCGCCAGTCACCTCCCCTGGCTGGCCGACTACCGCGACCCCTGGTTCGACAACGCCTTCAGCACCTACGCCACCGGGCTGCACGCGGCGGCCGACCGCAGGCTCGAGGCACATGCCTTGCGCGCCGCGGCGGCGCTGAGCGCCGTCAACCAGCCGATCCTCGACGAGCTGCTGCAGCGCCACCCCTGGCTCGAGGGCCACGCCCACGTGCTGCCGAACGGCTACGACAGCACCGAGGCGGCTACGGCCGCCGAGCTCGGGCCGGGTTTCTGGTTCGTCTACACCGGCCGGTTGTACAAGCGCGAGCAGCAGCTGGAGGCCTTCCTCAGTGCACTGGCGGACCTGCCGAACGACGTCAAGGCGCTGTTCGTCGGTGACGCAGCACGCGTGCGACCTCTCGCCGCAAAGCTCGGCATCGGCGACCGCTTGCGCGTGGAGCCGCTCGTGCCGCATGCCGTGGCGCTGGGGTATCAGCAGGCGGCCGACGCGTTGCTGCTGATGACCGGGCGGCGCGCCGAGTCGATGTCGAGCAAGGTCTTCGAGTACCTCCACTCGGGACGGCCCGTGTTCGCCATCACCGCTCCACACTCCGCGGCCAGCAAGCTGCTGGCCGAGATCGGCGGCGGCGTCACCGTCGAGCACGATGCCGACATTCACGGACCTCTCGCCCGCTTCGTCGCCGACGTCCGCTCTGCCGGCGGCCCGGTGGCCGATGCGGACGCTCTTGCCCGCTACGACATGGCCGGCGTCACGGCCGAGCTGGTGGCTGTGCTCGATCGGCTCCCGTTCCGGCGAGGGCCGCGATGACGACCACCCGCGGCGCCACGCCGGTGCGCGCCGGACGCCGCCGGCTCGCCGAGCTCGCTCTGCTCGGCGCCGGAGCGGCGCTCACCCTCGTCTTCGCCTACGGCCTGGTGCGCAAGCCATTGCCGGCGGGGGTGGCGCTCGCGCTGCTCGCGCTCATCGCCGGCATCGCCCTCTTCCGCCGCGAGATCGCTGCCGTCCGTCTCGGACCGCTGGTCGGCGGTCTGGTGCTGCTGGTGCCGCTGGCGGCGCTCGTCGGCTCCGCGGCGGCCCTCCCCGCCTTCCCGCAGCTCTTCGCCTTCCGCCTGCTCCTCATCGCCATCGCCTTGCTCGGGCTGCCGCTGCTCCTGCTGCGCCGCGGCCCCGTCTCACTGGCGCGCTGGCGGCCGGCACTGCCGCTCGTGCTCTGGATGGCCTGGCTTGCCGTCACCATCATCTGGGCGCCGGACAAGGCCGCCGGCCTGCGCTACCTGCTCGTTCTGGCGACGATGTTTGCCGTCGTCGTGGCGGCGGCGTCCGCCGGCCTCAGCCGCCGTCGCCTGCGCGCGTTCGGCACCACCATGCTCGTGGCCTACGCCTTCATCGTAGGCGTCACCGTGCTCGAGTACACCACCGGCTTCCGCATGCCCACCTCGCGACTGGTGACGGTGGTCGCCTCGCAGAGCTACGCCGTGACCAGCGTCTTCCACAATCAGAACGACCTCGCTACCTACCTGGCCATCTGCTGGCCCTTCCTGCTCGCGGCGGCCTTCTTCACGCGCCGCGTTCGCTGGCTCGGCCTCGCTCTGGTCTTTGCCGCCCTCGGCGCTGCGGCCTTCGTGCGCACGGGTTCGCGCTCCAGCCTGCTCGCAGGAGGGCTCGCCACGGTGGTCGTCCTGCTTCTGCACGCGCGCCCGGGGGTGTGGTTGCAGACGCGCCGCGCCAGGGCCTTGGGCGCCCTGCTGGCGGTGCTCTTGCTGGCCGGCACGGCGTACCTGCTCTTCAACAACTCACAGTCGCCCATGCTACGCCAGTTCCGTCTCGCCGGCCTCGTCAGCGAACTGGCCGCCAAGAGGGGCTCCGGTGAGATACGCGCCAGCTTGCTGGACCGTGGCCTCGGCGTCGCGGGAGGCTCGTTGCTCCTGGGAGCCGGCCCCGGGCAGGTCGATGGCCTCGTGACCACAGGAACCGATGCCCTGGGCATCGGCAACATGCACAACTGGTGGCTCGAGACCTATGCCAACGGAGGCTTGCCCGGCCTCATATTGCAGCTCATCTTCCTCGTGGGACTCGCGTGGGCGTTGCTGCGCCGCGCGCAGACGCACGGCGACCCGTTCGTGCGCTATCTGGCGAGCGGCACCTTCGCGGCCCTGGTCGGCTTCACCGTCGGCGCGCTCGGGCCCAGCAGCTCGCTGGGCTTCACCCCCATGTGGACGCTCTTCGGCCTCGGGCTGGCCGTCCTCGCCCTACCTGCGGACGACACGGCCACCGAGGGTGCACTCCGCAGGGCCGGCGCCGCGTCGACCACGGGCGCGGCGACGGACCCGGGAGCCGGCTCGTGAACGTCCTCGTCGTCTCCCACCTGTACCCGTACCCGGGAGTCAACCAGCACCTGTTCGTGCACGATCAGTGCCGCGCTCTGCGCCGGCTGGGCGTGCGGCTGCGGGTCATCTCGCCGACGCCGTACACGCCTCGCGTGCTGTGGTTCGACCCTCGCCTGCGCCGCCGCGGCGGCAAGCCGCTGTACGCCGTGCGGGATGGCATCCCGACCGACTACCCACGCTTTCTGCAGCCGCCCCGGCGCATCCTGTTCCACCGCCTCGGCGACCTGGCCTATCGGCGCGTTCGGCGCCTCCCCTGGATCGCAAAAGGCGGATGCGACCTGATCCACGCTCATCAGGCGCTGCCGGACGGCGCCATCGCCGCCCACCTGAGCCGCGATCTCGGCGTCCCCTACGTGGTGACGTTGCACGGCGTCGACGTGAATCGCAGCCTCCCCCGCGGAGGCGCTGTCGCCGCGCGCACCGCCGCGGTCCTGCGGGGCGCGGCCGCCGTGGTCGTGGTCTCGGACACACTGGCGCGCACGCTCACCGGCTACCTGTCGCTGGACACCGTGCGCGTGGTCGAGAACGGCGGCCCGGCCGACATACCGCCGGCGGAGCCGGCGGACTACCTGCCGGGCCGCCGCCTCGTGCTGTGCGCCGGCCGCCTCGTGCCCGGCAAGGGCTTCGAGCAGGTGCTCCAGGCGCTCGCCCGCCTGCAGGGCGACCACGACGACCTGCACTGCGTGATCGCCGGCGAGGGCGCGCTGTGCCGCCACCTCACCGCGCTCACGACCGAGCTGAGCCTGGACGCGCGCGTGCACTTCGTCGGCCACCTGGAACAAGGTGATCTGCTCGCCATGATGGCGCGCGCCGACGTCTTCGCGCTGCCCAGCGCGCCAGAAGGCTTCGGGCTCGTGCACCTCGAGGCGATGACCCAGGGCACGCCCGTCATCGCCTGCCTCGATCAGGGACCCGCCGACTTCATCGAAGACGGCGTCAGCGGCTACCTGGTGCCCTACGGCGACGTGGACGCCTTGACCGGCGTGCTCTCCAGCGCGCTCGCCGACCCAGCCGCAGCCTCCGTGGTCGGTGAGGCCGGCCGCTCCGTCGCGGCGTCGTTCACCTGGGAACGCAACGCGCGCTGCATGCTCGACATCTACGCGGAGGTCGTCGCCGGCTCCGCGCGGAAGGACTGAGAGATGGACTTCAAGCACGATACGCGCGAGGAGATCTGAGTGGCGGCGCCGGCGACTCTGGACGTCTTCTCCGACGCGCCGGCCGCGTTCGCGCCGCGTGCGGAGTGGGTGCTCGGCACGCTGCTGGCGCCGCTGGGCCGGCGGGTGAGGCTGGTCGGCGAGCGCGACGCCGCAGGCGGCTGCGCGCTCGCCTACGCGCCGGCCCCCCTCCTCGGCGTGCCGACGATCCCCTGCGACGCCGGCGCGATGGACCTCTTCGAAAGGCGGCAGCCGCTGGCCGGCGGCGCCTTCACGACGCTGAAGACGCCGGCCGGGGACGCCGTGGGGGCTTTTCCGTCCGCCGCCGGCAACGGCTTCTCCCTGCCGTTCGACCTCGTCTCCTCCGCCTTCGCGCTCCTGGCCTGCTGGGACGAACACACCTCCAGCGAGCGCGACCGCTTCGGGCGTCTGCCATACTCTGCCGGCGTGTTCGCCGCCAACCCGGCGCTCAAGATCGACGAGCCGGCCGTGGACCGCTATGTCGCCCTGCTGCGCGCGGTCCTCGCCCCGCGCCTGACCGAGCTCGGTCTCGAGGCACTCCCGCCGAGCGGCTGGCTGTGGAGCGACGGGCCGGCCGCCTCCGGCGGCTTCGCCGTCGCTCTCACCCACGACGTGGACACCGTATGGCGCTGGACCCCGCGCGTCATCGCCGCCACGGGCTTGCGCAGCGCCCGTGCCCTGCGCCGTGGCGACCGCAGCGCCGCGCGCCGCGAGCTCGGCGATCTGTGGGAGTGGGCGACCGTGCACCTGCCGCGGCGCAGCGACCCCTTTTGGACCTTCCCCCGCCTTCTCGGTGGTGAGGACGAGCGCGGCGCCACGTCCACGTTCTACGTCATCGCCAGCCACGCACACCGGCAGGACGGCAGCCAGCCCGGGACCTACCGGCGACGCATCCCGGCGGCGCTCGACATGCTGCGCCGCGGACGTCGTGAGATCGGCCTGCACGGCAACGACGCCGACCGTGGCAGCGTGAGCGCGCTGCGGCTGGATCGCAACGACCTGGCCCGCAGGTCCGCAGCCGACATCTCGGGCATCCGTTACCACTACCTACGCTGCCTCTACCACGAGACGCTGCGTCTTGTCGAGGACGCCGGCTTCACCTACGACACCAGCCTGGCCTTCGCCGAACATGAGGGCTTCCGCTGCGGCGCCTCGTTCCCCTTCCATCCCTACCGCCTCGACGAGGAGCGGCCCCTGCGCCTGCTCGAACTGCCCCTGGCGATCATGGACACCAGCCTCGTGGGCCAGCGGTACCGGGCGCTGGACGCCGCTGGGGCCGAGCGTGCCTGCCGCGACCTCCTCTCGCGGGTGCGCGCCGGCGGAGGCGGCGTCGCCATCCTGTGGCACAACGGCCGCTTCGACCGACGCTCGGCGCACGGCTACGACGACGTCTACTGGCGCCTCGTGGAATGGGCTCAGGCGGAGGGCGGCTTGGTGACCTCGGCAGGGGAGCTCGTGCGGCGCTGGCAGGAGGGGACGGGGGAGGCCGTCACGTGATCCGTGTCGTCCACGTCTCGGTGGTCCACACGCCCGACGACCCGCGCATCCGCGAGCGCGAATGCCGCAGCCTGGCCGAGGCCGGCTACGAGGTCTGCTACCTCGCCCCCGGCGCGCCGGTGACCCGCGACCGCTACGGCGTGCTGTCCCGTCCCCTGCCGGAGCGGCCGCGCAGCCGGAGATGGCTTGACGCGCGCGAGGTGCTGGCCGCCGTGCGCGCGCTGCGCCCTGAGGTGGTGCACGTCCACGATCCGGAGCTGCTCACGCTCTTCCCGGTGCTGCGCCGGTCCGTGCCGCGGCTGGTCTACGACATGCACGAGTACGTTCCCGAGCAGGTGGCCGCCAAGTACTACATCCCGGCGGCGGTGCGCCCGCATGCGGC
>Ga0209048_10002333_pt1 | contig 18903 bp, 16 predicted proteins | sample FrelakmetCRP12CR_FD_187146 | JGI IMG/M metagenome (GOLD analysis project Ga0209048, IMG submission 187146) | Freshwater lake sediment microbial communities from the University of Notre Dame, USA, for methane emissions studies - CRP12 CR (SPAdes)... | ecosystem: Environmental > Aquatic >... | reverse complement strand
AAGTCGGTGACATGAATGTAATCCCGAATACAGGTTCCATCAGGAGTGTCATAATCAGTACCAAATATCTTAATATCCTCCCGATGCCCAATGGCAGCGTCCAATATTAAGGGTATCAAATGAGTCTCGGGATAGTGACGCTCACCAACATCCCCATCAGGATCCGCCCCTGCAGCGTTAAAGTACCTCAAAGAAACGTATCTTAGGTCATATGCACTGCTATAATCCTTTAAAATCTGTTCAACCATGAATTTTCCCCAGCCATAGGGATTTATGGGATTTTGAGGATGTTCTTCAGTCAGAGGGATTTCATGGGGATTTCCGTAGGTGGCACAGGTAGATGAGAAGACCAATTTTTTCACTTTGAATTCCAACATCACCTGCAGAAGGTTTAGAGTGTTACGAAGGTTGTTAAGATAATATTTTTGGGGATCATCGACTGACTCTCCCACATTAGTAAAGGCAGCGAAGTGCATTACAGTTTCGATGGAATAACTTTCAAAAATCTCTCTTATTCCATTTAAATCTTTTAAGTCAACTTTTTCAAGCTGACCCCACTTTAAAAAATCTTCATGCCCATAAATAAGGTTGTCCACCACCACGGTTTCATAACCTGCCTTATTAAGCTCCTTATTAGTATGCGATCCTATGTAACCTGCTCCTCCAGTAACTAGTATCATCAAACACCTTCTAAAAAATTCATATAAATTATTATGATCTGTAAGTAATAAATCTAACCCAAATAAAGGCCACAATGACTAATAAGAACGTGAAATTCCTTAATAATTGGAATTTTTCATAATAACTTATTGGGGATTAATAGTACTATTAAAATTATTTTATTAAATTATGGAAGTAAAGTGATATATAATTAGTTTTCAGGAAATAAAAACGAGTCTAGTTGACATTCAGAGTATTTAAAGATTATTATGATCTATTGAACAATTAGTACTAATATAATTTTTCCCAATAATCAGTACTTTAAATCGTGAATAAATCTTAAAAAATAGTTAATTTTGGGACTAACCAATGCGAAAATATATATGCAAGGCATAGGTGATCTTAATGTGCCCATAGGGTTCTGCTGTTAACATAACGGCAGAACTTGGAGGCGATACCATTAAGAAAAAGTCGATATGTGCAATGCTACTAGCATTGGGCATGGTTTTGATTGTTATACCTTCTTATGGGGTTATAGGCGATCAAAGCACGCCACACGAGAGCACCAAAGTATCAACGATTTCAAAAAGCCCGAACATGGAGGCAACATACAGCAATAACAAAATCAATGCATCCCAGACCAAAGTTCGAGCACAGACCTTAAGTACATACGTCGTAACTAAAAAGGTCTACATAACAAAAAAGGTATACTATAAAACAGTATACCGGTATCGATATTATTATCATGGTAAGTATTATTACCGATATAAAACTGTTTACCGATACAAAATTGTTTATGTCGCTCAGAATGTTAAAGCAGCTACTGTCACATCTAAAACTTCAACTACCTCCAACCAACCGACACAAGGAAACCCTCAGATCACCGCAGGCACAGTGTCTGCCGACGGAAGGTGTTCCTGTAGTCTTCACACTGATTACAACATTCACCATTGCACTTGGCTCAACTACTGCCCATATTGTAAAAGGTACGGTACTTTAACTTACACAAAAAATGGATGTCCAGAAGGAATGTTCGTCTGCACTCACTGCGGTGCCGACTTCTGTCTTGTACATGGCAAAGAACACATCAACACAAATCCAAAATACCTAACACCTGCCGGACAAACTCCATCTACACAAACTACACAGACTGCTACACTACACAACTAAACAAAAAAAATTATGAAGTACCATACTCCATAAAGCCTATTCAACGCAGGATAGGTTTTATCTTTTATTTTTTTTCTATATGTGGATTATTCATGAAGAGAGAATTTTTATCTTATTTTTTATCAGAATTGATAAAAAAATATAAATAGCTAAATGGTTAGTCAGAAGTTTGATCTTTATAAATCGGGAGGTTTATAAATTGAAAATCATTATAAAACCAGATTCAGATGACGAAGACCCAAATAAACTTTATAACTTACTACGTAACGGATTAAGCGGTCAATATGTTTTACAATCTGTTACTAAAGACAATTTTAAAGGGGAATATATTTTTAACTTTAAAGAAAAAAGATAAACTTTATCTGTGGTTTAATTAGTCTTATTACCTCACTGAAGATATTAAAAAGGGGGTTAAGCTTCCCTATCTGATTCAATCCGACAACTGGATATGATTAAACAAAAAAAGGCATTCAGGGTGAAATGGAATAATATTCGCCATCAGTCAGTTGAATTTTTTTTAGAAGTCCTTTGTTCTCCATGGATGTGATTAGATTATAGACACCTAATGTGCTCAGCTTCAAATCACCATAGAGGAGGTTACCCTCTAGTATGTGTCTGGATATCCGCCCAGATTCATCGGCCAACTCCTGCATGAGATCCCATGCCTCAGATTCTTTTTCTGATAATTCTGTTTCTTCTTTTTTTATTAATCCTGCATCATTCTGGACTTCCACGTTTGAATCATCTTCAGATACCTTTTCTACAATCTTTATTTGTTCATCTGCAATGGATACTAGTCCCTGATCCTTTAAATTCAATAACATTTCTTTGAACTCGTCATCCGACAGGCTAAGGTCTAATTTAACTATGTAAAAAGGAACTCCATACGGATATTCAGCCTGGAGGTATTTAAGGCTGCTGATGATTAGTTTTTCTTGGGAGACTGTCATGGTTATCTTTAAGAGGTATTTGATAATAAATTGAACTCTAAATTTTAATTCATAGCAAAAACTTCTGAGGCCCCCTCAACCTTTTCAATTCTGAATACTTTATCGGCAAAACTTTCAAGCTCCCTTTCATGGGATACAATGATGATTTGAGGACAATCTAACTCATTTAATATATCCCTAACCTTAAATAACTGTTCTTTACTAAATCCATCAGTTGGCTCGTCTAATATTAATATATTTGATTTCATTCCCGTGGATACCTTTTGAACAATATTATTCAAGGCTAAACGGTATGATAAGGCCACGCTTGTTTTTTCTCCTCCGCTTAAATAGTTTATATCTTGTTCAAAACCGTCTTGTTCAACAATAGGAGTAAATTCTTCATCGATCTTTCCAGTTTTTGTAGGGTCATCCATGAGGAGACCGAACCATTTTTGGAAATTTATGTTGAAGTCCTGATGAATGTTTCGCATAACTTGTTTTTCTATTAAACTAAGTGTTGGTATCAAGTAGTCATTTAACCAAATACGATAATCCTTGAATCTGTTTAACTCTTTCCTGAGTTCTTTCTTATTACTAATATCATTTGAAACTTTACTTATATCCTCTTTTAAACTATTAATCAATGTTTTAGTGGAAACGATTTTTCCTGAGATTAGTTTGAATTTTTCAGCGGTTTCTTCATAACCTGATTTGAGTTTATCAATTTGGTCTTCGATATTTGCTAATTTTCCTGATTTTTCTTTGGCTTGGATTAGGTCTTCCTTCAATTTCTTAGTTTCATTTTGAAGAACTACTATGGCGTGTTCATTTTCTTTTATTCTGTTATTATTCTTTTCCAACTGATATTCAATGTTCAATAAGTCTTCTTGACCTTTTTTGAACTCTTTTAGTTGATTTAGGACGCTCTGGAAATGATTTATATATTCATCGACATGTTCGAACTCAACTGTTTCTTCAATGATTATTGCCAATTTTTCATCCAAATTTTTTAAATCTTCTCGAATAATATTTAATTTATCTCTTGAATCATTTAATCTGGATATTTTATCTATTATAAATCTTAAATCCTCCGAATTAGTCTGAAGACGTATTAAATCCATTCTCTGTAATTGTAATTCTTCATTACCTTTTGATTCCACTTCTTTAAGTATCTGGATTTCTGAATCTATCTTCCCAATCTTTTCTACTCTTTCGTTCTTTAAGTTTCTTTTATGTTCATCGTCTAGGAAACTGTCACAAATAGGACATAAATCGCCAATACCATTGAGATTTTCTAGTTTTTCCCGTATATCAGTTTTTTTGGCTTCTAACTGGTATATTCTTCCAGAAACTTTTTTTATTTCTTCCTCTTGGGATATTATTAAATGACTTTGTTTTTCAGTTTCAGACTTCAGACGTTCTTTTGCAGTATTAAGGTCTTCTGTAGTCTTGTTTCGCTCTTTGCCCAGATCATTCTCAATACTTTGCACATTTTCATTAAGAAGGTATAAGTTAGCGACCAATCTTTCACGCTTTTTTACTATTTCTTTCAAATGAACAATTTTGTTACTCAAACTATCTTCGGTTTCACGAGTTGGCCTTTCCAGTTTTTGCAAATTTACCATCTGAGGAATCAATCTCAGCTGATTTTCTTCATTAGTTGCCTGAATCTCATTATTGTATTTGTGTGATAATTGGTTTTTATCAACGATTTGTTTTTTTAAATGAGGAATCTCTGCTTTAATCTCTTTAAGTTCTAATTTCAATCCTTGAAGTTTTTCTAATTCTTCTTTTGTTTGTTTTAAAATGGCTTCCAATTTCTCCCCATTACTAATGAAAACTGCATGATTATTCTTGTTTTCTTCCTTTTTTTCTTTTAAATTAAGTAATTCATTCTTTTTTTCACTAATATCTGCAGTTTGACCCTCTAAATAACTAACTCTCTCCTTTATTAGTCTAGATATTAGAGTGGCATTTTCAGCTGCGATTTTATAGTCTTCTATTCCAAAGGCTTTCCTGAGAGTTTGCAGTCTGAGGTCTGGCTTTTGAGAAAGTATATATTTCATCTCTTCCTGCGGAGTGTAAATAGCATATCTAAATATGACACTCTGAGACCGGGGATTAAGCGGTTCTTTAAAATTTAATATATCTAAAATCATCGCTTTAATTTCAGAGGGTGATAGATGAAGTTTTCTACCATTAACACCAAAAACACTTTTGTCTTGCCTTACAGAGCCATCATTTTCATTTCTTATCAGAGATCTTTTTACTTGGTATTCATTATCTCCAACTGCAAATCTTAAACGTACAGAACCTTTTTTAGACCCTTTACGAAGTAGAGAATCTCCCTTTTGATTCCCTAAACCAAATAAAGCAAATTCAATGGCCATTAATATTGTGGATTTCCCAGAACCAATGTCTCCTTCGAAAAGGGATGTTCCGAGGGGAAATTTAATCTTCGTGTGATTTTCGTAGCTCCTAATATTCTCCATTCTAAGAGTCTTAAAAATCATTTAAGACTCCTCCAAATCTAAAACATTTAAAGATTCCTTTAAAATTCTGTTATTATAATCTAGCTTTTTTTCATTAGGTTTGGGATTTTGTCTGATTGTTTTCATCAGTTTAATAGCAAGTTCAGCTCCTTGTTTGTTCTTTAATTCTTTTGAACTAACTTCGATATTACTAATGTTTTCTACAAGCAAATTTTCTTCAATTTCATCTATGGTTTCGCCTTTAACTCTAACCTCTGAGAATTCTTTAGAAATTAGCCCATGATGATTTATGCTCACATGAAGTGCCCCTGCCTCTCTTAGAATCCTTCTTATTTCATGAAAGTTAATTTCAGAGGTTTTTCCTCCTGATAATTCACCTTTAACCTTTAAAATTACTATTTTACCTTCTACTTCTTTGTTTTTTATTTCTGATAATATTTCTTCGTATAATTGATTTGAGTTTTTATAATTAGCTTCAAATGGTAAAAACTCATATTTAGCTAAATCTAACTCATAAAAATTCTTATGCTTGCAGAAATTAGTTTCATTGATTCTTTCGTCAAAATCTACAATGAAAAAACCTCTTTTTTCGCCTTTAGCGCTCATCTCCAAATCCCTAGGAAAACCTGCAAATAAGGGTCCAGAATAAGAAATTATTCCATAATCATCGAATTTGTCTTCACATATCCGTTTGTGTATATGTCCTCCGGCATAGTAATCAAAATGTCTAGGCAAGCGCTTAATGTCAATCCCTTCCATTTTTAATAAAAAATCGGGTAGCAAGTTTTTAATTGCAGTGTGAAACACAAATATTTTAAACCCATCTTCGTTTTCTAGGCTTTTTTTATCTAACATTTCATAATAAGTGTCATCTATTCCCATTTTTCGCCCAGATATACCTGCCAGCTTCGCATTGGTCTTTTCATCGATTGTGAAATTTAATTTTATTTTTTCTTCTCCATACTCGTCCCTGATAACTTTAGCATCGAAAAGTTTTTTCAATAAACCACTTTCAGTTATCACGTCTATTATCGATGTTTCGTTTGGACTGAAGTCATGACTACCATAATTAATGTAAACTGGGATCTCTTTTTCATTTACTTCTTTCAATTTTCCTACTGCTTCTTTAACAATGCCCATGTCAGGAAGGTTTGAATGGAATAAATCCCCCGCAATAATAATGAAATCCACTTTTTCATTTATACAAATGTCTAAACATCTTTTAAAGGCTTTTATTTCTAATTCTTTTAATTCAGGATATTTTTGAGCCCCTAAATGACAATCAGCAAGATGAGCAAATTTATACATGTCTATCAACCTACTATTTCCGTTTCACCTTCTATTTCCATTTCTTCTGGTATGGTTTTAATATATTCTTCAACGTATTTTTCAAACTCTGGAGTGTAAATGGGAATAGCAAATCTTGTAAAAACACTGCTGACTATAGCTTCACCTTTATCTAAACTAGCAATGATTCTATTATCGTCTGATAAGTCTTGGGAGGCACTATCTATTATGGCCGATCTTTCAAGGGACATTTGATTTCCTAAAATAATCTTCGTGTTCATATTAGCTAGAATAGGTCTCGGAATAAGACTAGCTAATTGTGTAATAGCAATTAAACCTATTTTGAATTTTCTACCTTCTCTGGCTATTGTTCCGTATATGTTATTTCCACCACCGCTTTCTAAGGCATCTTTACCTAAAACCCTAGGAGCCTCCTCTATAACAATACTAATCACGGGTTTGTCTTTCAAATTCTCAGAATTATAATCTTTATACCTGTAGAAAATGTTGCTTGATATAATACTTCCCACAAATAGCTCTTCAAAATCGCTTAATTTTGAACTATCAATAATCACAGTTTTACCTACTTCTAAGGATTCAACAATATTATTTACAGTTGAAAGCCCAGAATCACCGCCAATGAACAAATTACTTTTATAAACACACTTTTTTGAGTCAGATGAAGCTTTATCTTCGATGGAAGAAATGCCTAACTTGGTTTCAATTTTTCTTTTTAAAACCTTAGCTGTTTTTTCATCAATTCCCATTCCTCTAAGGATTTTTTGTTCTTTTCCTTTAGCAATTTCGTAAATCCAATTCTTGCCATAATTATTGTAAAACATTCTCATGGCTTCGTTTTGAGCTGATGAGAATCCACCTATCCCATTAAAATGTTTTGGACGAATTTTACTAACATTTATTGATAAAGTAAGTGATTCAGTGTTATTAGCATCTGGAGAATAATATTCCAACTTTTCGTGTTTTTTGGGATGGTCTCGTAAACCTTTTCTTATATTATCTCCATAATATTCATTGTGAGGATCTAAAACAAGAATCCCTGCCCCATCAGAATCTAAAATACTCCAGAGCATTATTCTCACTAAATTACTCTTCCCCATTCCTGTTGTGGCCGGTATGAGGATGTGATGGGTTAAAGATTTAATCAAATCTATATGTACGTTAACATTTTCTTTTACAGTTGAACCACTTCTGATATCTCCTAAATAAATTGAATTTTCGGTTTTTTCAGGTTTTAAAAATGTCAAATCTTCCTCTTCGATAGAACGAATCGAATTGAAGAAAGAAGGTAATCTTTTTGGGCTTTTAGTTTTGTATTCCCTTTTTACCTCATTTTCCTCTAAGATAATTTCTTGAATGTAAAGTAATGCTTTGACCCTTGAAATTATATAATTTCGCAGTTCAGGTTGCATAAATTCAAGGTTATTACCATATCCTTCCAGTTTCATCCCAGCTGATAAATCAAGAGTTAATTGGGGCATTTGACTCCGGTATTCTATATCTTTCACTTGTAGGATGGTATAATCGGAATTATCGCCGTCTGCAACCAACAAATCCCCCAATTCCATTTTTGAATCGCTTTTTTCTCGGATATAAATATCTTTTAATCCTCCACCTACAATTTGACCGTTTTTCTGCATTTGGCTCACCCCTTACAATAGATCTAATTTATCATGCGTGTTGATTGCATTAATATACGATTTTACTTTTTTCCATAAGTTTAGTCTTGAGATTTCTGATTTTAAAACCGTTTGATAACTGTTTATTTCTTCTTTTTTTACCCTGGCCCATAAGTGAGCATCTATTAATCCATAAGGGTAGCCAGGAAGAGACAAGTCCCTTGAATAATCGGCGATGTATGAAACTATTTTTAAAATCTCTTTTTCACTCATGTTGTCACTTTGTTCTTTGAGAATTTCAAATCTATACGGAGTATCTGCATTTCTACTCAGTTTTACTATCATTATAAGCACTTTTTGCTCTAACTTGGTTTTTCTACCTTCGGCGATTGGATAATAGCACCATTCATTATAAGGAATATCGTTTTCCTCTGCTAACTGCTGGATAGATGCTACTAAAGAAAGTTGAGTGTTAGTTGTCAATCTTGAAGTTTTAGATAGACCAATAAAAATAACACCTTTCTTTTTAGCCTTTTCAAAAACTCTCTCTACATACTTGTTTTCGTTAACATGAGCAGTTTGAAGAGAACCATCTTTTATTACAATATCTCCATCATCAAGCTCTGAATCAATAATTTGTTCAGCAATTGTCCATTCTGAGAACCTTCTAGCCATAGAAGCCATTCTTTCCATTACGATCTGGTTCCCGAAAGTAAAATCCGATTCAAATGCCTTAATTCGTAAATCAATTTCAGAAGGAAGAAACTTTCTAAAATGATTTTTTTCAAGAGATAATTTTGTTTCAAAATAGACATCTTCACCATCAAAATTGGAAGATGTATACGATAAGAATTCTATTCTACGCGGTATATCAGATTTAAGTGGAAGAAGTTTCTTATTTTTGAATATGTTAAAATAAACCCTATTCAACTGGACAGAGTATGCAGGTGTTGGTAATAGTTCTAAATTACCTCCATCAATACAAGAAATCTTTTTATCAGATTTCAGGTGCATTATTTTATGGAAATTTTTCACATCTAAAGGATAAGATACATAATTTTCTCCAAAAAAAGGATCCCCCAGTTCACGCTCGGATATGTCTGAACTTAATAATTCAGCAATTTCTCTTATACTTTTAATATAATCACCCCGGCTCCTTTATCAATCTTTTTAAAATTAATTAACTTTAAAGTTTTCTAGTGGCAATTTAAAAAGGCCTTTTAGGTTTTCCTTTCAAAGAAACGAAGATTCCTGCGAAACAGAGCACGGTAGAGATAAGGAAGGTTATTTGTATACTTTTTAGTAGCTCCGGGTAATTTCCTGGCATGATCTGTACGTGGCCTATGAAAATGGCGAATATAAGTAAGGCAATTCCCATGCTCATGGTCTGCCCCACAAGTCGCATGGTGCTAACCGAGGCAGATGCCACTCCTAAGAACCTCCGCTCTACGGATCCCATAATTGCGCTGGTGTTGGGGGATGAGAAGAGCCCGAATCCCAGTCCAAGAACAATCAGGCTAATGATTATGAAGGTGCTGGGTGTAGTAGTGTTAAGGAAAATTAGGCTGAAGAGTCCCAGGGTTACTATGGCCATACCCACGGAGGCGATGATGCGAGATCCATATCTGTCGGAAAGTCTTCCAGCGATGGGGGCAAAAATAGCCATGAGGATAGGCTGAGCTACCAGGATCACCCCTGCAGATAGAGCATCGAGGCCTCTAATGTACTGTAAGTATAGGCTTAGAAGGAATACCACTGCAAAGGTGGCACTGTAGTTAATTAAAGCAGCTAAGTTACTGGAAGCGAATGTAATATTGTTGAAGAATAGCTTCATGTCCAATACTGGGCTTTCTGTTTTGAGTTCCCATTTAACGAATCCTAAAAATCCTATAATACCTGTAATTAGCATTGCTATTCCCAATATTCCCGGAAGTTCTGAGAATCCGTACATCACGAATACCAGGGCCAGGCTGTATAGTATGGATCCGGGGATGTCGAATTTCTCACCCCTACATTCGGCCCATTCTCCTTTGAGTTTCCATAAGACTAGCCCAAGGACCAATATGCCCAGAGGAACCATTAGATAGAAAAGACTCCTCCATCCTAAATACTGGGTCATTATACCTCCTAAGACAGGTCCCAGGGAAAGTCCAGTGTAAACTGCAGCTAAGTTTATCCCTATGGCTTTTCCTCGCTCATTTGGAGGAAATACAGAGGTTATTATGGCTAGTCCAGTTACGAAAACCATGGCTAGGCCGATTCCTTGTATGATACGGAATATTATGAGGATTATGGCAGATGGTGCTATTGCTGATAAGAGTGAGGTTATGGTGAAGATGATCACTCCATAAGTGAAAACCTTTTTCATCCCATAAATATCCGCTATCCTTCCAAAAGGAACGGCAAACATGGCTGCTGCTAATAAAAAGGAAGTTGGTATCCAGCTTAAAATAATAGCATCGGTGGCAAATTCTGCTCCGATGGCTGGCAAGGCAATGTTGATGGAAGAGCTCATAAAAGGTGTGATGAAGGAGGTAATGGAGGCTATGAGCAGTGCTGACATCTTAAGTGTATTATCAATTTTTTGAGAATCTTCCATAAATTTTTCACCATTTACGGATTATTTAAAAAATTATTTAATAAAATTAAAAAAATTTTCAGAGATTTATTGGAGTTTTAACCCTTAAGATCTATTTTAGACGATTTTGTGCTTCTGTAAGAGGAGTAATTCATCAGTTGAGACTTTTTTACCCTCTCTGAACTTGCGATAGATTTCTTCTGCCCGTTCTTTCTCCTCAGAATTTTTCTTGCGCACAATTTCATCTTCGATACTTCGTTCTTTGGCTTTAACCCGGTCCATGCTCTTGTTGGTTTTGCGTATCTTCCCAAAAGTTGCTTTAACTTCCTCATGTATTTCGTTGGCTTTTTCTCGGGTTTTTATGAACTTTTTATGGGTCTCGTCTGCCTGGCTGCGGATTTCGTCAATGCAGCGGAAGTACTCCAGCATCTTCTCATGGGTCTCTTGGGCTTGGTCAGATAGTTCCACTACCTTGGCGTGATGGCCTTCGGAAACTTCTTTAAGCTCTAAAGCTTCGGCACGGCTCTCTTTGTCTTCCTGCATGCCTTGAAGTTTTTTTCGAAGATCAGTAACTTTTTTTACTAGCTCGTTTTCCTTTCTTATATCCAAGACTCGGGTTTCTATGGTTTTTTCTAGCTTCTTTATCTCATCTTCAATCTGGAGTACATCTCTTCTTCCGGATGTCCATTCCATCTTTTTGTATTTTTGATGAGTTTCATCTCTTAGTTTTTTATACTTTTTAACTTCCTTATTGACCCGGTCACGTTCATCTCGGTACTTAATGGCCTTGTCCAGATTTTCCCTTATTTGTGAGTTGAGATCATCTCGTTTTTGTCTGTATTTTTTGGCTTCTTCGTTCAAAAGGTCTCTTTCTGCAGTGAGTTTTTTTAGAGTTATTTCCAGATCTTTTTTTTCATCTAAAAGTTCTCTGAAACTCTTTTTAGAGTCTAAATCAGCTTTAAGTTCATCAGAGTCCAACTTGGGTTTAGGCATGTTTTTGTTATCAAATACTTTTATCAATTCTCTCAAATCCTTTTTTTCAACTACTACGTCTGCTATTTCCTTCAAAACAGGCTTGGCGTTAAAAGCTACTCCCAGACCGGCTTCTTCTAGCATGGAAACATCGTTGGCACCATCACCCACGGCTGCACATTCTGAGGAGGATATTTTTTCCATTTTCATAATTTTTTTTAGTATCTCAGACTTGGGGCCTTTTACAAGGGGACCAGTCACTTCTCCGGTTAGAAATCCGTTTTCTTCCAAGAGTGAGTTGGAAAATGTATAGTCAAAATCTAATTCATCCTTAATTCGCTGTGCAATGGTTTCAAAACTACCCGTAATGGTGGCTATTTTATAATCCTTCTTTTTGAGATGGGTGATGGTTTCCTTTGCTCCTACCATAAGCGGTATGTCAAGCATAACCTTGGTAATTTCATCAACTGATGCACCTTTCAATAGGGAAACCCTCTGTTTAAGGGCAGTTTCAAAGTTCAGCTCGCCTTCCATGGCTTGGCGTGTTATTTCTGAAATTTTGGTCTCTACTCCTATGACTTTGGCCATCTCATCAATGACTTCACCGTCAATAAGGACGTTATCAAGATCAAATGCTATAAGTTTAATCAAAAGATCACCAATGATTACTAAAAAGAGTATATTATAGTAAATCCAATTCAGCTAATCTTTCTTTGGTTTTTTCAACACCAAGTTGAGCGTCTTCGAAGGTTTTTGCACCAGTACATACTACCTTCCCAGATCCAAATAGAAGTAATACTACTTTGGGTTCACCAAGTCGATAGACCAAACCCGGGAATTGTTCTGGTTCATATTCAGTGTTCTCCAAGTCCAGAGCAACAGACTCCAAGTTCAGTGTTTTGCCTAGGTTGGCTGAAGCAACAATGTTTTGTACCTTAATTTCGAATTCATGGGGAATATCAGGATCTAATGTACGCATCTTATCCACCGCGATGTTTATAGCTTTTTTAGAGTTTTCGATGGACTTTGCACCGGTACAAACCAGTTTACCTGATCCAAAAATAAGTGCTGCTGTTTTAGGTTCTTTTAACTTGTAAACTAATCCTGGGAATTGTTCAAGGTTATATTCCACGCCTTCCAGTGCCGGGGCAACTTGGGGAAGGTCAATGTCCTTTCCAAGGGTTGCGGAAGCCACTATGTTCTCCACTTTGATCTCAACTTTTGTCATCTAACATCCTCCGATTTCTGTCTTAATTGTTTTTATTTTTTAAGTGATTTATATATATTATTTAAAGGCCTGAATGAATTGGCATAAAAATAGTTAGATAATACTTATACTAATGATTTAAATTAAAATTCTTAATAAGAAAATATTCAATTTGCACTTAATAAATTAATTCCAGGTAACTTCTTTAATATAAAAATATTTTTTTTATCCTTGATTTATAGAATATAGATTCATTGTCTTGTTAATAAATTCCAAGAAATAATGATTATACCAAAATATTTCATAGATTTTTATTTATTTTCATAATTGCTAAATAGTCTATTAAAACATATAATTAACAAATAAATATCAATAGATATTGTGAAGGAGATTCGTTTATTAAAGAAAACATATGATAATGAGATTATTATGTAAACCTTCAAATATTTGAGCTAAAATTAGAAGATGATAACATGTTTGGTCCCAAAACATACCGAGAACAGCTTGATGAATTGGGAATTGACGGGATGGAAATAGATGTATCGACTATGGAAAAAGCCATGAAAACCTTGAACAACTTGGGAGATCTTGAAAGAACTCTAAAAAAGTTCAGACTCAATATACGCACCGATATAAGACAATTAAGGAAAGATTACTTAAAGCTTATGAGTGAAGTAGAACAAGCTCCAGAAAAAAATAGACGGTTTGGAAGAAAATCAGATAAAACCACTAAAAAGAAATCTCTGGTTAAGGAAAGGAACAATAAAATTGCTGCTTATGAGCTTGTTGAGAATATGATTGATAATTATTTGGTACAAATTGGAGATGCCCGAATTTATATCAGGCAATCCATTGAAAAAAGAGTGGATTAGTTCTAAGACATCCAATTGTTCTCTACTTTCCAAGGATCCAATATAAAGGGAATATTAAGCTTATACCAATGAGAAACCGTTAGACAAAATTTTTAAGGATTTAAATGATAGAGGTTGAAGTTAAGGCCCATGCCAATGATTTAGCCGTTATAGAAAATAAGTTAAATAACTTAGGTGCTTTTAGAAAAAATGAAGAATATCAGGAGGATATTTACTTTAACGCACCTCATAGGGACTTTGCCCAAACCGACGAGGCTTTGAGGATTAGAAAAAGCCGCGATAATACTGGTGAAAAAATCTTCATTACCTATAAAGGGGCCAAAATGGATAAGGTGAGTAAAACTCGCAAAGAAATCGAAGTGGATGTTGGGGATCCGCTTAAAGTGGCAAATATATTTGAGAGCCTTGGTTTTAGGCCGGTGGCAATTGTTAAAAAGAATAGGGTCAGCTACACTTTTGATGAACTAATCATAACGTTAGATGAAGTGCAGGGAGTGGGGAGCTTTGTGGAGATTGAAAAGGAAGCTGAAGAGGGTGAAGATTTTCAGGGTGCTTTAGAAGAAATATTCGGATTTTACAAGAAAATAGGGATAAAAGAGGGTTTTGAGCGAAGATCATATCTGGAACTCATGAGAATCCATTAAAAATTTTACCAAATTCCTCATACAGATATCCCACCATTAATGAAATTGGGGATATTCCATTTATATCCACGCCGATTCCATCCACATCATAAACTAAACCGCACTATCAGTCGGAACGACTTATCCGGGCTAAGGACAATATTAAAACAAAAAGTTCATCTATAACAAAAAATAATCCTATAAAATGTGAATATATGTATATCTTTAAGATAACTCTCTAAAAGTTGATTTGGAACCCTTTTTATCCAATAAGTTTTTTTTCAACCTTGAGGATAGTATCTCAAAAAGACCAGGTGGTAATGTTTTTGAAATATTTTGTGAGCCCCTTTAATGAATCAGTTAATTTGAAATTTCCTGAGAAAATCACCGTCTACGACACTACACTTAGGGATGGAGAACAAACTCCTGGAGTGTGTCTCAGAACCCCAGAAAAACTTAAAATCGCGCGAAAATTAGATGAACTTAGATTACCCCAAATTGAAGCAGGATTTCCTGTAGTATCCAACGAGGAAAAGCGTTCGGTTAAGGCCATAGTTGCAGAAGATTTAGATGCACAGATTTTAGTTCTCTCCCGCACCAAGAAGGAAGATATCGACATAGCAATTGACTGTGGTGTGGATGGCATTATTACCTTTTTAGGGACTTCAGACATCCACCTGCAACATAAACTTAAAAAGAGTAAGGATGAGGCTCTGAACATCTGCATGAACTCCATTGAACATGCCAAGGATCATGGTCTATTCGTGGCCTTCTCTGCTGAAGATGCCACCCGGACTGATTTGGACTTTTTGAAGAAAATTTACTACCGTGCCGAGAACTATGGGGCTGACAGACTTCACATTGCTGATACAGTAGGAGCTATCAGTCCTCAGGGCATGGATTATCTTGTAAGGGAGCTTAAAAAGGATATCAATACTGAAATTGCCCTCCACTGCCACAATGACTTTGGTATGGCTCTTTCCAACTGTATATCTGGTTTACTTGCCGGAGCGAGTGCTGTTTCCACCACGGTGAATGGAATTGGTGAAAGAGCAGGTAATACCTCCTTGGAAGAGTTTGTAATGAGTATGCTCATTATATACGGGGTGGACTTGGGATTTAAAATCGAAATATTCTACGAGCTTTCACAACTGGTCGAGGATCTCACCAATATGAGAGTTCCTGCGAACAAACCAATTGTAGGCAAGAATGTGTTCCGCCATGAATCAGGTATACACGTAGATGCTGTTATTGAGGAACCTCTGACCTATGAACCATTCCTACCAGAACTCATTGGTCACCATCGGCGAATTGTATTGGGAAAACACTCCGGTTGTCGGGCGGTTAAAGCTAAACTTGATGAGTGTGGGATCGACGTAACCCGAGATGAATTATGTGAAATTGTGGAGAAGGTCAAAGAGGAACGTGAAGAGGGTAAGTACATCAACGACGAACTTTTCAACCAGATCGTTCGCTCAGTAAGGGAACCTTTCAATTTCTAAAAAAATAAAATCATTTTCTTAACTATTACTCTAAAAAAATCAACTAGGACATCCATGAACATCACAGAAAAGATTTTGGCCAATGCTTCTGGATTAAAGATGGTTCGGCCAGGAGAGATAATAGAGGTCATGGTGGACTTGGCAATGACCCATGATGGAACATCTCCACCAACTATTAAGACCTTCCATCAGATTGCCGAGAAAGTGTGGGATCCAGATAAAATTGTCATGGTTTTCGATCACAACTTACCGGCCAACAACATGGCATCGGCAGAATTTCAGAGGATAACTCGTAATTTTGCCAGAGAACAAGGGATTGAAAACATTTACACTCATGGAGAAGGTATCTGCCACCAAGTACTTCCTGAAAAGGGTTACATAAAGCCGGGTACGGTGGTGGTGGGTGCTGATTCTCACACTTGCACCTACGGGGCTTTCGGTGCATTTGCAACAGGAATGGGGACCACAGACATGGCAGTTGTATTTGCCACGGGTAAAACCTGGTTTATGGTCCCTGATGCCTATAAAATGGAAGTAAATGGTGTTTTAAGGGATTATGTTATGGCTAAGGATGTTATTCTCCATATTATAGGGGAGATAGGATCTTATGGTGCTACTTACAAATCTCTGGAGTTCTGTGGAGGCACCGTAGAAGGCATGGATTTAGCAGGGCGGATGACCATGTGCAACATGGCTGTGGAATCAGGAGCTAAAAACGGCATAATGGAACCGAACCAAGCTACTCTTCGATACTTGAAAGATCGTAACGTTCTGGATTTCGAATTTTTCAGCTCAGATGAGAGTGCCGATTATGAGAAAGATTACTACTTTGAGGTAGATGATCTACAACCTCAGATTGCCTGCCCCAATAATGTGGACAATGTATATCCTGTATCCAGAGCTGCGGGAAAGTCTATAGATCAGGCTTTCATCGGTTCATGCACTAATGGCCGCTTGGAGGATCTACGTCTAGCTGCAGAGGTACTTAAGAATGGAAAAGTTCATCGGGACGTTCGACTCATTGTATCACCTGCCTCCCGGACCATCTACCTTGATGCCCTGAAGGAAGGTCTGTTGGATACTTTCCTCCGAGTCGGCGCCATTGTTATCAATCCCAGTTGTGGGCCCTGTCTGGGAGCTCATATGGGAGTTATAACTTCTGGAGAGGTTTGCCTGGCCACCACTAATCGCAACTTCGTTGGTCGTATGGGTGATCCAAAATCAGAGGTCTACTTGGCCAACCCGGCAGTAGTAGCCTACTCTGCCATAAAAGGTGAAATAAGAGATCCCAGTGAGTAACATGGCTAATACAATCTTTGAAGGCATAAAAAAAATTGAAAAACAGTTAGGACCACTTTCCAGCGCACAAAAAATTCTTTTGGCAACAGACGGTTCAGTAACCACCATTCTGGACGTTTTAACAGGTCATGTAACCATAAGAACTCTGCTTCAGGAGTTTAGATCCGCTGATGCTGATATGGCAGGCCTAATGGATGTTGATGAGGGAGCTACAGTTAACTATCGGATAGTGGTGATTGAAGGGAAGGAACCTTTAATATACGCCATATCCATTATTCCTGTAGATCGTTTGGATAATGAATTTAAAGAGGACCTGATCAGGGCAGATATCCCCATAGGTAGAATCCTCAAAAAGCATAACATCGAATCCCGTCGAGAGATAATATCGGTAGCTGTAGAAGAATCCAGTCAACATCTGCAGGAAATCTTCGATACGGATTCTCTCATGCTCACCAGAACTTATAACATTATCCATAAAGATCAACTACTCATTTGGTTAAAGGAAACCTTTCCAATAAACATGTTCAGGGAGTGAAACCTAAAAAATAATGTAACATCCTCGGCAGTATTTAATGGAGTATATTATGGGCGTGAAATTTAGGGACTTAATATCCCCGGAGCAACTGAAATTTGAAGATTTAGAAGGAAAAATCGTGGCCCTAGATGCGGCCAATGTTATCTATCAGTTCCTCTCCAGCATCCGCCAGCCGGACGGCACACCTCTTAAGGACAAAAATGGAAGAATCACCTCTCACTTTAGCGGAATCCTATATCGTACATCTGCACTTATTGAAAGAGGTATAAAGCCGATATATGTTTTCGACGGCCAATCAAGCATCCTGAAAAGTGAAACCCAATCCATGAGGAGGGAAGTCAAGGTGGAATCCGAGAGGAAATGGAAAGAAGCTCTGGATGAGGGACGTATTGAAGAAGCCAGAAAATATGCTGTCAGATCCTCTCGAATGTCTCCCGAAATCGTTGAAGGTTCTAAAAAGCTTCTGAAACTTATGGGAATTCCTTACATACAGGCTAAGGGGGAAGGTGAAGCTCAGGCATCCTACATGGTGGCCCAAGGGGATGCTTGGGGTGTGGCTTCACAGGACTATGACTGTCTTTTGTTTGGAGCGCCCCGCATGGTAAAGAACCTCACCATCAGTGGAACACGTGCCAACCTAGAACTTATAGAACTTGAAAAAGTACTTGGAAAATTGGAGATTAGCAGGGCGCAGCTGGTAGACTTGGCCCTGCTGGTAGGTACGGATTTTAACTTAGGAATTAAGGGTATTGGGGCAAAAAAAGGTTTAAAACTGATAAAAAAATATGGTGATGTTTACCGGGCCCTGGAAAGCCTGGATGTTCAAATGGATGTTGATCCAGCGATATTGCGGGACATGTTTCTAAGCTATGATTTTGAATCCAGTTACAAACTTAATTGGCAGAAAGTGGATAAGGATGGTATCATGGTTTTTCTCTGTAGAGAGCATGATTTTTCAGAAGAGAGAGTTTTAAGTGCCTTGGACAAACTCAAAAAACTGCAAACTACCCAGAGTAGTTTGGAGCAATGGTTTTAGAGCAACATTTAAGAAAATGAGTGGATCTAAAATTTTTTTAAAAAATAACTAATTTTAATAACAATAACTTAAAAAGGCGGATAATCACCAAAAAACTCCTG
>Ga0209048_10002332_pt1 | contig 18904 bp, 16 predicted proteins | sample FrelakmetCRP12CR_FD_187146 | JGI IMG/M metagenome (GOLD analysis project Ga0209048, IMG submission 187146) | Freshwater lake sediment microbial communities from the University of Notre Dame, USA, for methane emissions studies - CRP12 CR (SPAdes)... | ecosystem: Environmental > Aquatic >... | reverse complement strand
GCCTGCTCGTGCCCAGCGACGTCACGCCCTTGGCCGCACCCGGCGCGCTGGGCCAAGGGCTGCGCTGGATGCTCGACAGCTCGAGCCCCTTCTACATCGCCCCGCGCCCCAGCGGCGCCCTTCTGCGCTGGCTCTGGCTCTTCCGCGCCGCCGCGACGCCGGCGAAGGCGCGCGCGGCCGCGCCCGTGCTGCACGCCCTGCACGCCGCGAGCGCTGGTCTGCACGATGCGCTCGCCCGCGACGGCGGCGAGCGCTGGCTCTTCCACCGCGACGGCATCGTCCAGGCCTACGAAGCGCCGGCGGCCATGGACGCAGCGGCACAAGAGGCCGAGGTGGCGCGCGGACTCGGGGTGCGCGCCCACGCGCTCGGCCCCGCCGACGTCCGAGCGCGGTTCCCTGGCATGCGCGGCGAGCTCGCCGGCGCGCTCTTCTTCCCCGACGACGGGCACATGGACCCAAAGCTGTTCACGCGCGCCATGGCCGACAAGGCGGCGACGGCGGGCGCCGAGGTGCTTCGAGGGACCGAGGCGATCGCTCTCGAACCGGCCGGCACGGGCGCCGTCACGGTGGTCACGACCCGCGGCGACTTCGTCGCCGATCAGGTCGTGCTGGCGGCCGGCGCCTGGACGCCGGCCCTCACGAAAGGCCTCGGGCTGGCGCTGCCCATCGAACCGGCCAAGGGCTACAGCGTCGACGTCGACCGCCCGGCCGACTTCCCCGAGCTCCCGCTCTACCTGGGCGACGCCCACTGCGTGCTCACCCCGCTGGGCGACTCCCTGCGCCTCGGCAGCACCCTCGAGCTCGCGGGCTGGGACATGACGATCCGCCGCCGGCGCGTCGCCGGGCTGCGGCGCGCGGCCCAGCGGGTGATGGGCATTCCCGAGGGCGCGCCTGTACGGCAGATCTGGCGGGGGCCGCGGCCAGTGACGCCCGACGGCCTGCCGGTCGTCGGGCGCGTGCCGCGGCGCGAGCGCGTGATACTGGCCACCGGCCACTGCATGCTCGGCCTCTCGCTCGGGCCGGTCACCGGCAAGCTGGTCGCCGAGCTCGCCGGGGGCCGGCGGCCGACGCTCGACCTCGAGCCGCTCTCACCGGCCCGCTTCGGGTAGACGGCGGAGGGGCCGGCGCCCCTTCGGGTACACCGGCCCCTCCGCCGCTACGCTCGCGTAGACATGTGCGTCAGGGTACGCTCACGTACACGGGGTTGGAGTAGAACCAGAGGTCGTTCCAGACGATCTCCGGCAGGTTGCCGTGCACCGTCGGGGTCTTCACGGCCGCCTTGGGATCCGGGTTGGGCGTATCGACGTAGCTGGCCTCGTCGATGAGCGGGTTGCCCTGGGCGTCGGTCTCGTTGGCCGTGTTGGGCGCCACGTTGGTACCGCGCAGGCGGAAGTACATCGGCCTGTCCACCTTGACCTTGAACGAAGCCACGAGCCAACCGGCCTTGTTCTGGAAGGTCGAGAAGCTCTTGATGACCTTGGTCGAGCTGTTGGTCTCCTTGGTCGTGTAGTCAGGGCTGGACGGGCTGATGGGCCCGGTCACAGCGCCGGCGATGAGGTCGACGTGATCGACCTTCACCGGGTCGCCGTTCTCGTTCATCTTCGGCGACTTCATGGCGATCGTCACGGTGACGGTCTTGCCGGCCGTGGTGCTCAGTGTCTGCCCCATGGTGGCGCTGCGCCTGCCCTCGGCGACCGTGAACTTCAATGCCTTGATGAGGTCGCCGTTGGCCACGAAGACGTTGCCCGAGCGAATACCCGCGACCAGGCCGTCCGTGGTGAACTGCTTCACGTAGGTCCAGGTCTTCGCGTACTGCCCCGGCCAGAAATCGTAGTACTGCGTGGCGTAGTAGTTGCCGGCGGCGTCCTTGTACTGGTTCTGGTAGGTGTGGTAGTCGCTGTTGTTGAAGATCCACCAGTTGCGGCCTTCGCCGAGGAGCGAGTCCCACAGGCCGCCGACCTTCGCGGTCATCCAGTCGGCGCCGCCGTAGGTGCGCGCCCGCGCCTGCACGGCCGGGTCTCTGAATGTGTAGCTGTAGCCGCCGCGGCCGATCAGGTCCGGCTGATGGCCCGGCAGGCCCTCCATCCCGAATGCGACCTCGGGGGCGGCGTCGTTGATGGCGCGAAGATCGCCGACGTGCCAGAGCTGCGCCCGCGAAGGATGGTTGACGATCGCGTAGGCCTGGGAGCCGTAGGTCTCGTCGAGCCATTTCACTGCAGAGATCGTGTCCGCCGCCGTCGTGTTGACCTTGTCGAAGGTCGTCGCCGGGACGTCGATGACCTTCACCGGAAGACCCGTGACCGTGTCTGTCTCAGTGTGCGAGACCTCCTTGGTGCCCTCGTTGGCACGGCTCGTGTCCTTCTCGTTGGCGTCAAAGCGATACTCGAACGCGCTGATCCCGCCCGGCTCGTTGGCGCCGCCGACGATGCCCACGCTGACGTGCTCGTGAGTCGGCGCGTTCCACTCGACGCCCTGGATGATGCGGCGCTCAGGATAGAGCTCGCGGGCGTCCTGGATGATCGGGAAGGAGTAGTTGGCGAGCGTGATCCAACGCCACACCGGCGTCACGAACCCGACACCCGTGGGGTTGTACGTCGAGGTTCCGCCGTGCTCCGAGTTGGCGAAGTAGTCGAGGCCGAAGTTCTCGAACGCGTTGCGGAGAACCTCGTCTTGGGTGTTCTTGCCGTCGGTGAGCCACGTGTGCGTGTGGATGTCGCCGGCTACCCAGCGGCCGACGGAGCGCTTGCTCGCAGCGCTCGCAGCCGAGGCCAAAGCGAGGACAACGAGCACCACCATGACGGTCATGACCACCGTCCGACGGGCCACTCTCGTACGTCGTGTCTTCATGTCGTGTCGTCTCCTTTCAAGGGGCAGAAGCGTCGCCGTTGGGCGTCGCCTGCAGGGAGTCTCGCGGCGGCGCGTTAGAAGCGGATGAGCCGCGGCATTGGCGACGGTCAGGTTCGTGTGAGCCGCAGGCCGACGGGGACCTCGGCCGGCCCGATCAGGGCCGGCCGCAGCCGTCGGCGGCGGACCGCGGTGATGACCAACAGGCCGGCGAGCGTGACGGGCACGGCCGCCGAAGGCAGGCCCGCGTGGCTGGCCGGCCGCGACGGGCTCGCCGGAAGAACAGGTCCCGGTGCGGCGAACCGGCGGTCGCCAGGGGCCACCGGCCTGCTCGCCTGGTCCGGTTCGCCGGCGCTCTCGCCCGAGTCGGTCGTGGCGAGGGCGCCCGCGGCGCCCGTGAGGTCGTTGGCGACCTTGCCGCCGCGCCACAGTTCCAGGTAGGGGAACGGGTCGACGGGCCCGCCTCCGCCGGGGTGGATCTCAAAGTGGCAGTGTGGCGGCGTGGTGCGCGCGTTGCCGGTCTTGCCGACGTAGCCGATGACTTCCCCGGCGCTCACGCGCTGGCCGTTGTGCAGGCCCGCGGCGTAGTGGTCGAGATGAGCGTAGTAGAAGTAGTCGCCGGAGTCGTTGACGAGATGGAGGGAGTTGCCCCCGAGGCTGCGCCAGCGCAACTCCTCGATGGTTCCGTCCTGGACGGCTACCAGGGGCGTGCCCTTGACGGCGAAGATGTCGTTGCCGGTGTGCCCACCGCCGACCGCGCGCGGCGCACCGAAGTCGTCTGAGTACCAGAACTTGCCGTGGACCGGGAAGACCGCCCCCGGGAACTTGACGAGCTTGAGGGACACTCTGGCCGGCGCCGGCATCTTGCCGGGCTTGAAGTCGTTGGCAGAGCCGCCGGCGCCTCCGCCGGCGCCACCGGAGGCGCCGCCCGAGCCACCACCGGAGGCGCCGCCGGAACCGCCGCCGGAACCACCGCCGGAACCGGGCTTTCCCGGCTTGTCGGGCTTGCCGCCGTCCGCGGGCGGCTTCGGCGGCTCAGGCACGGGCAGGAAGCGGTCCGCGCTGGCGGCATCGGCGGCGGCGGCGGCGAACCCGACCACGATCTCGGACCCCTCGGGCAGATCGCGCCACACGTCGGTCAGCTCGACACGCAGACCGATGATCTGCACTTCCGCCCCGCCGTCCTCTTGCACCAGCCGTCGCTCCAAGCCATGCAGCACCCCGACGCCCGGGATCTTGAGCGGGAGATCCCCGACCGCGACCGGTTCTCCGTCGACGACGAGGCCTTCGATGTACGAGCCCGCGGAGTCACCCTGGGCGTCCTTGCGGGTCGCCGTCACGATGGCGTCGACCTCGAGCCGCGCGACGGTCACGCGGCCGCCCAGCAGGCTGACGTCGGTGAACGTGACCGTGGCGGCCGACACGAACCGTCCGTTCTGCGGGCAGGACAAGGCGGCGGCGTGCCCCGCGCCCCAGGCGACGCCGGCGCGGTCGCTCGTCAGGTCGACTGCGGCTGCGTTGTCCTTGCGGGAACCGCTGACGACGACTGCGCCGTCGTGGTGACCCGATACCCGCACGAGGCCGGCGCGTGCATAGGGAGACGGCCCGGCAAACGCGGCGACCGCCAGCACACCGCAGGTCACCAGAGCGGCGGCAAAAAGCAGAGCGGCGGCGAGCCGGCAGTGCGTGACGCCGCTACAGACGGCGCCCGAGCGCAGCTCCGTCGTCACCTCTTCGTCGATCGGCTTCAGCCTTCGCAGACGCGTCGCGACTATGATCGGGCATCCTCCCGCGGCTTGTTGTCAGGTGGTCCGTCGGGGACCAGCCGCGAGTCTCGCGCAGCCACGTGCGGAAACGGTGAGCGGGAGGTGAGGCAGCCGAGAGAGGCGCGTGAGCTCGTGAAGCGGGGTGGTCAGCAGCGCTGACCTCGGGCGGGGCGGGAACGTCGTCGGGCGTGCCGAGCCGCTCGGCCAGGTCGTGGACGACCTGCGGCTGCGTCTCCCCTTCGGAGCGGCCGGCGATGGCCTCGGCGCCGCCGGCGCCCCACAGGTCCGCGAGGTCGCGGACGATGCCGGGGTCGGTGCGCCCGTGGAAGCTGTAGTCGCCCAGCTCGCCCTCGACGCCGTATACGTCCTTGATAGCGCGCATGATGGCGCGTCCGCCGGCGCCGTGGCCGTCGATGAGCGTGCAGTCGATGTCGAAGAGAGCGAGGCGGTCCACGGCCCGGGAGTAGAGACGGAGAGGGCGGAAAGGCGCGCATCGCGCCCCTCCGCCCCCTCCGGGCAGATCGGAATGACTCAGGCGGCGATCATCCGCCGCCGGTCGGCGGCTTGCCGCCGTGGCACGGGCAGGTGGCCGGCTGACCAAAGCCGGCCTTGTGGCAGTCGTTGCACTGCAGTTTCTGGTCGCCGTTGGGCACGTGCGGTCCCTCTTGCGGATGCTGGAAGGTGCTGGGGATGAACGCCGCGAGCTTGTGGCATGCGTCGCAGTTCCTTAGGCCATTGTGCTGGTCGCCGTGGCAGTTGACGCAGCCGTCCGGCTTGACCGCCGTGCCCTGCGTGTGGCACGTCTGACAGGCGATCTGTGCATGCTTGCCGACCAGCGGCTGCGGGTGCGCGAAGTTCTTGCCGCCCGTCCAGGCGCCGAGGCTATGGCAATTCTGGCAGGGCCCGCGATCGACATGCGGCGGCTTGTGGCAGTACGAGCAGTTCTTCGTGCCGTCGGGATGGCAGGTGAAGCACGACGGCATGGACCTGGCCGGCGCCGCCGTGACGCCCGGTGCGCCCGAGTGGACCAACGCCGCGTGGCAAGCGACGCACAGCTGCTTCGCGTGACCCGCACTGCCGTGCTGGAACGTCACCGGCGCCAGCGTGCCCAGCGAGATGGTCTTGCTGGTCTGGGCGCTGGTGTGGCAGCCGCCGCGGTCGCAGGCGGAGTTAGGGATGTGGCGAGTCACGATGAAGGGCTTCTTTGACAGGCCGGTGAAGTGCACCCAGACCTCGCGTGAGGCGGCGAGCTTCGTGACCGCAAAGTTCAGCGGGCCGGGGGCGATGTGGCATTTCACGCAGTCGACGCTCTTGTGGGTCGACGTCGCCCACGTGTCGCGGTACGGCCACATCTCGTGACAGTCCGTGCCGCAGAACTTGTTGTTCTCGGTGAACTTGGCGGCGAGAGCCGAGCCACCGATGAAGAGCGCCGCGAACACGACGACCACTATGGCGACGCGCTTCCACCAGCGTGACCACCACGAGCGGCCCGGGTCGCCCTGGGTATTCTTCTTCGACTGCGGCGACGCGTCAGGCGTCGCGTTTCCGTCTGGCACGGCTGGCTCCTCCACGAGTCTCCCCAAGACCTTGGCCGACAGTCTATGTCGACAGGCGGCGTTTGTCGCCTGCTTCACATGCGTGACCGAGGGGCCGCCGCCCAAGGAACCGCCGCGCAGCGGCGTCAGCCGGTGGCGGGCCGACCCTTGACGACCAGCAGCGGCACGTCGCTGTGGTGGCGTACGTAGTCGGCGACGCTGCCGAGCACCCGGCGCTCGAGCCAGCCGTGCCCGTGGGTCGCCATAGCGATGAGCTGGACGCCCAGCGCCTCGGCCTGCGCGACGATCACCTCGGCGGGCTCGCCGCGGCCGAGCACGGTCTCCACGGCGAAGCCGTGGCCACCGAGACGGGCCGCGGCGCGCGCCAGGTCGTCGCGCGCCTCGTCCTCTTCCGCGACGCGCGAGTCGCGCGTGTGGAAGTGCGCCACGCGAAGCAGGAGCACCGTCGCGCCGAGCGCCTCGGCCAGCAGCTCGACGTCGTCGAGCAACGCGTCGTCGACGGGGGTGCCGTCGAGAGTCACCAGGATGCGCTCGTACAGTGCCATCGTCACACTCCTCCGGAGCCGCCGGCGAAGGTCTCGTACAACAGGAAGACGTTCAGCCCGATGATCACGGCCGCGACCGACCAGCCGATCAGTGCACCTACACTGCCCATTTTCATGTCGCCCATCACCTTGCGTCGTCGCGACAGGACGAGCAAGGGGATGATCGTGAGCGGGAGCTGCACGCTCAGCACCACCTGGCTCAGGATCAGCGCCCGATAGGCGTTGAGGCCGATGACGATAAGCACCACAGCGGGCAGCGCCAAGGCGATGAGGCCCAGGCGGTAGGTGCGACTGTGAGGATCCTCGGGCCGGCCCAGGTACCCGGTGACCACGTTGGCCGTAGCGAGCGACGAGGTGATCGATGACGCAAGGCCGGCCACGAGCAGGGCGAGCCCGAAGATGAGCTGGGCGAGCGGGCCGGCCAACGGTCTCAGTGTCTCGGACGCCTGCTGGATGCTCGAGACGGAGACTCCATTGCGGAAGAAGACCGCCGCCGCCACGAGGATCATCGCCGAGTTGACGAGCCAGCCCATGCTCATCGACAGCGTGGTGTCGATCAGCTCGAAGCGCATCAGTCTGGTCTGGTCGGCGCCGCCGAAGTCCCATTCGCGCGACTGGATCGTGTTGGAGTGCAGGTAGATGTTGTGCGGCATGACGATGGCGCCGAGCATGCCCATGGCGATGAGGATGGACGCGCCGGAGAGGCTCGGGATGAACCAATGGGGCGCCGCTGCCGCCATGTCCGGCTTCACGATGAAAAGCTCGACGACATAGGCGGCGGCGATGAAGGCGAGAAAGACGACGATGAGCCGCTCGAGCTGGTCGTAGCGTTGCCCGAGGATGGCCAGCACGACCAGGGCGAGGGTCAGTGGCGCGCCCGCCCACAGCGGGATGTGGAAGAGGATCTGAAAGCCGAGCGCGCCGCCGAGGATCTCGGCGAGGCTGGTGGCCACGAGAGCCGGGACCATGCTGAGGCCGAACAGCCACACCAGCGGCCGCGAGAAGTGGGAGCGGATGTTGACCGCGAGCGAGCGGCCGGTCACCACCCCGAGACGCGCGGCGATGTGCTGCAGGAAGATCAGCATCAACGTGCTCAGGGTGATCACCCAGAGCAGCGTGTAGCCGAACTGGCTGCCGCCGGCCATGTTGGTGGCCCAGTTGCCGGGGTCGATGAAGCCGATGGTGACGACGAATCCCGGCCCGAGGTAACGCAAGAGCTCGCGGGAGAAGAGGTCGCGGGCGAAACCGTGCGGGCGGGAGGCGCTCCGCACGCCTGCCCCTGCGTCAGGCGGGGGTGCCTGCGGGCTCAACTGGGCGCATAGTGCTGCAGGATCGCGAACGCCTTCTCGGCCGGTGTGTTGTACGCCGCGATGGAGACCTCGCGCGTGTCGTCACCCTCGCGGTAGACGATGTCGAGCACCTGCTGGAGCCCGAGGCGCGCGGGATGCGGCAGCAGCCGCACCGAGACGATCGACGCGTACGGTATCTCGAAGAGCGGAGCCTTGCGCGAGGGCCGCCCGCCGAACGGTCCGAAGGCGCGCTGGATGACCGCCCTGAGGCACGTATCGGTCAAATCGATGCGCGTCATGTTCGTCTTCTGCCACTTGAAGACGCCGTAGGGGCCATCACACATCGAGACGCCGAACGGCCCGAACGTGCACAGCAACTCCTCTGCGTCGGTCATCACATCCTCCCTTCCACACGCGCTCCGCCGGCGCGGCCGCCGACGCCTACCAGTGTATCGGGCAATGGGGCGGTAGCGCGCGACAAATCTCCAGGCTTGCGGCGATTCCCGCAGCCCGCGGAAGGTGCGCGCAAGGCGACCAAGCCCTGAGTCCAGACGCGGGCGGGCGGGCAGCGCCAGTAGGCGGCGTCGTTCAGGTAGACGTCGTAGCAGGCGCCGCCGAGGCAGGCGGTGAGCTCGGTGCCCTACCCGCCGCTGCGCACTTCATCCGCTCCGCATTGTCCGGCGATCGGGGGCGATTCGAGACGATCTACAGGTGTTTGCGCGCCACTTGCCGATGTCGCCCCTTCACCAGCCCGAGGGCCTCCGAATCACGCTGTCGTCCGGCAGATCGACCACCTCAGGCAACTGGCAGGTGGCGAAGTGCCAGCGCCGCACCGAGCGCACGAAGTCCGCCTCCGCGCGGAACACACTGGCGCGATGGACACGGACGCGCACGACGCCGACCTTGAGACCTAGCTCGCTGCGGACGAGACGCACCGGATCCAAGAGATCGGAGTCGTCGGATACCACGACGGCCACATCGTAGAGGCCCTTGAACCCGTCCACGAGCATGAAGGAGGCGAGGCTTACATCGGAGCCTTTCTCCTTGGTGTCCCAAACGCTGACATACGTCGGTTCGACGCCCACGGGGCCCGCCAAAGGGCGCTTCACTTTCCAGGTGGCGAACTGCGCCTCATGAACTGTGGTGCGAGGGAGCGACGCGATGGCTCCCAGGTAGCGTTCCTGGCGCCCCGTCATAGCGTAGTCGTTCGGCTTCCATGGAGCCGGCCGTACTTTCGCTGTGAAGTACCTGATGTGCGTGATATCGAGGTCGGGCAGCACCACGTCGAAGAAGCGCGGGAGGTCGAGCCAGCGAAAGGCCGCGTGCTTCCCGCGGCCCTTGTCGAAGGCCGCGTAGTCGAAGTTGAACCCATCGACGTAGACTCGGGCTCGTGGACGCACCACGACCATCCTCAGGTTTACAATTGCCCTAGAAATGCAGAAACCGCCTTGCGGCGGTTTCGCGCCCCGGGCCGAAACCCGAGGGAGGTAGGCCTGAAGAGTAGCATTCGACGTTGCGGATGTCACGCCCTCAGGATCAACGTCACCCGGTCGGCTGTGACTTCTGCTGTCCCGGCCACGCATAGGTATCCGCCTTGACCCGCTCGTAGTTCTCGTCCAGCGTCGGCTCGAGCAGCAGGATGGCGGCGATGCGGCGCGTCATCTCGATGACGTAGCGCGCCTCGTCGGGCTTGAGGTCGCGCCCGAGCAGGGCGCGTTCGCGGTAGGAGAGCCACTTCTTCATCACCTGGTAGCCGCCGATGGTGTACTTCCAGACGCGGGCGGGGACGCAGCGCCAGTAGGCGCGGTCGCTTGCGTAGACGTCGTAGCAGGCGCCGCCGAGGCAGGCGGTGAGCTGGTCGTAGCTGAGGCCGAGATCGGCGAGGCCCTCGCGGAAGGCGGCGAGCTCGGCCTCGGTGTAGGGGCGTTCGACGGTGCGGCCGCGGCCGGGCATGGTGACGCCGCCCTTGCCGCCGTGGCCCCAGCCGGCGGTGACGGCGAGGTCGCCGGCGGAGGGGTCGAGCTGGCCGCCGGAGACCGAGGTGAGCACGCCGAGCGGGCGCAGCTCGCGGCGCACGGAGCCGGTGGTGACTGCGTCGACCGGCTCCTCGACGTCGAGCAGCGCCGCGACCGAGCGGCCGAGCTCGGCGGAGGCGAGGAGAGCGTCGCGGGTGGCGGGGAGAGGGATGCGGGGCCAGTCTTGGCGGAGGGCACCGGCGTTCTCACGAGCGTACGCCGGCGCGCGAAGAACACCAACGACGTGGTGAAACAGCGTCTCCACATTCCCGTGGATGGCCTTCAGGTAGGTCGCGGCAGCGGGACTGACGTTGTCAATACGCCCTTCGGCGACGGGGTCAAGGAGCGTGGTCGCTGCGGCCTCCGCATTGAGACGCATCGGGAAGAAGCTCGAAAGCCCATTGCCGAAGTTGTCCGCCAGGAGTGTCGTCAGGAAGCCGCGATCAAAGTGCTCCATCGGCTGCTTCTGTCTGGCCTCGACCCAGATGTTGCCGGGGAACACGTGCGGCCAGTAGTCGCTACGCTTTTCGTCGAGAAGCTTGGTCGACGGCTCCCAATAGAGCCAACGGTTGTCGAATGGCCTATAGCAGTAGGGCACCACGTTGACCGGCAGGAACCCACGCTCACGGAGCACGCAGCGCGTCGCTGTGGGATCGAAGCGCGCAGTCTCGTCCATTGCGCCCGGCATGAGCCGCGCGATCTCCTCGTCGCTCACGCCGGGGTCAAAGTACCGTTGCATGCGCCGCAGCAGGCGCTCGCGATCGATGTCCACCACGACGTCGTCGCGGCTGGTCTTCACGCCGGGAAACGAGACGGGCGCCAGCTGAAGCAAGGTGGGCCAGCTCGCGTATGCCTTCGCGACCGCCGTCGGCATGAGCGCGAGCCCAACCGAAGGCGACGGACTGAACATCTCCCAGCCAGGAACAGCCGAGCTGACGGCGAGGTTCTGTATATCCGCGAGCTTGGCCTTGCCCCAGTGATTCGCGAAGCGCACCTCGCCTGGCACCTGGTGGTCGGCGCGGCGCGCCAGAAGAGCCACCGCGGTGCCTACCTGGATACCTTCGCGGTTCTTCTCGGTTGAGAACACGCTTGGGTCGGGCAGCCCATCCGGTGTCAGCTTCCCCGTCTTGTACTTGTCGCCGTTGAGGCAGTCGATCCAGATCTTGTCGAAGACCTCGAGGTAGCGCTCGTGCATGCCGGTGAACGAGAGGCCGTCGAGCCACGAGTAGTTGCTGATGAAGCAGACGATGCCCTTGCCCTCAGGGCCCTCGGTGATGCGCCGCTCTGCCATGCGGAAGAAGCGCACGTAGAGGTCGTTGAGGCCCTGGCCCTGCGGCGGGGCGACCTTCTTGACGGTCCGATAGGCCGTCACGAGGTCGCGCTCCTCGTCGATCGCCGCCCCCGCGAAGCCGTTGTACGGCGGGTTCCCAAGGATCACGAGAATCGGCACATGCTGCTTCACGGCCTGGGCCTTGTCGCGCTCCTCCTCCATCTCGGTGAAGAGCAGGTGCTGCTTGGGCTCGGTGGGCGGCTCCCAGCCGGTGAGGGCGTTGGTGAGGTAGACGCCGGCGCGCTCGTCGGACTCGTCGGCGAAGGGCGCGCCGAGGCGGTGCAGCAGCATGCCGATCTGCAGGTGGCTGATGACGAACGGCGCCGGCAGGATCTCGAAGCCGTAGACGCGGCTCATGGCGGCCTGCTTGATCTCGTGGGCCGCCAGGGCGTCGACGCCGCCGCTCTTCTCGGCCAGCGTGGCAGCGATCTTGTTGAGCACCTCGACCAGGTAAGCGCCGGTGCCGCAGCAGGGGTCGAGCACCACGACGCGCGGGTCGGCGAGGCCGTCGGGGATGTCCAGCTCCTCGCGCAGAACGGTGTCGACGCGCGCCACCATGTACTGCACGATCTCGGGCGGCGTGTACCAGACCCCGAGCTCTTTGCGCAGCTCGGGGTCAAAAGCTTCGAGGAACGGCTCGTAGAAGTACTGCACGGCGTGGCTCTGCTCGAAGCTGCTGAAGAACGAGGCGCGGTCGACGCGGTTGAGCGCCTCGGCGGCCCACTCGAGCACCTCGTCGATGCGCATAAGACCGAGCGCCCCCGGGTTGCTGAAGTCGTAGAACAGCTTCTGCAGGATGGGGATGTGCAGGTAGCCGGCGGCCTCGCGCCAGCGGAAGCGCGCCTGCGCCTCGGTGGGCGGGTGGTGCTCGGCCCAGAAGACCCAGGCAGCGAAGAGCCCGTAGAACAGCGTCTGGACGAGAGTGGAGCGGAAGAAGTGCTCGCCCTTCTCGCCCGAGAAGCTCATGCCGAGCGCCTCTTCGAGGGCCTCGCGCGTGCTCACCCAATTGGGCAGGTCGCGCTCCTCGGCGCGGGCGCGGGCCTCGCGGGCGTAGCTGGCGAGGAACCAGGCGAGGTCTTTTGGCGCGGCGATCTGCGCCTGGCGCAGCAGCACGCGCCGCAAGAAGTCGGTGAGGCGCTCGCCGACCTGCCGGGCAGCGTCGCTGCCCGGATGCGCGGCGAGCGCCCAGAGCTCCTGCTCGGTGGCGGCGAGGCTGAAGCTCTCAAGGCTCGCCGCCGCGCCCTCCGCGTTGAAGCCCACGAGCACGAACTCACGGTACGTGGTGACCAGCACCTGCCGGTACTTCTCGAGGTAGCGCAGCACCTGCTCGCTCTCGGCAACGGCGCGCACGTCGTCTGCCACCGGCTTCACTTCGAGCGCGCCGCGCCCCGGCATCTGCCCCGCCAGCGGCTCCGCCGCGTGAGCGCCCTTCGGGAACTGGTTCGCCGTGAACAACCCGCCGTCGGGGATGCCGGCGCCGGCGTTCTGCAGATTGATCAGGCAGCGTACCTTGGGCTTGAGCCTACCGCCGACCTCGTTCAGCAGGTTGGCCAGGGCGCCGTACCCGGACGTCTCGGGCACGGCGGCGCCGGAGGCGCGAATGTCGCGCAGCTCGGCGAGGTAGGCCTCAGGAGGGTTCATGGCCCGTTCAGTCTAACCGCAGGGGCGGACGCCGCCTACGCGGGCGTGCGCGCGAGACCCTAGACGACAGCGCCCGCCGCCCTACGGCTCTCGCCGGCGCAGGCCGGGGAACCGCGCAAAGTCTCGGTCGACGCTGACGAGCACCGCGCCGCTCTCGATGGCCAAGGCGGCGAGGTAGGCATCGGTCACGAGATCTCCACGGGCGTCGACGCGGCGACACAGATCCTCGAAGAGGCCAAGGTGGTCGCGTCCGGGATTGAGCAGCAGCGCGTTGGGGTGGCCGACCAGGGAGCGGACGAAGGCGAACGCCTGGTCGTGAGTGTCGGGGGGACGAAAGACCCGCGGATGCGTGAGGATGCGCACCAGCCCGATGAGCACCGGCGGGCAGATGCCGAACGCTTCGTCTCCCGCGTATGCCGCAAGCAGCCAGTCGCGGCAGCGCGCGTGCATCGGGCTGTCCGAGCGATGCGCGCCGATCAGGACGTTGAGATCGGGCAGAAGCAACGGGGCGTCAGCCGTCGCTGGGATCCGGCCTGTACAGATAGTCGGCAAGCCCGGACGAGCTGGACAGGTCGACGCCGGGCGCCACACCCCGGCCACCGACGATGGGGAACTCCACGGGTCTGGTGGCCGCGGAATCGCGCCCGCGACTGAGGTGCTCGCGCAGGGCGTCCTCGATGAGCCGGCTGAGCGTCTGATGAGTCTCGGCCGAGCGTCGCTTGAACTCGGCGAGCACCTGCGAGTCGATGGTCAAGGTGGTGCGCATGATGGTCTCCATTCCCGGAGTATGCGGCTGAAGCATCATAACATCAATGCATCATGTGGTTGACGTTGCGCGGCGGACGCCTTCGGCACAAGTCCGGCGGAAGTCCTTCACAACTTCTTCTCAATCAGGGGAGATACTGTCCTCAATGGGTGCGCGTGCGCCCTGAACAGTGCGGAGGTGTGACCGACATGATGTGGGATGGAAACGGATCCTGGGGGCACGGCGCCTTCTGGGGAGCGGGAGGGTGGCTGATGGGCGTAGGGATGATCGTGGTCCTGGCGGCTGTCGTGCTGCTCGTCGTGTATCTGGTGCGCAGCATGACAAACCAGCAGACGCAGACGCACCCGGCGGCATACTACGCCGCGCCGCCGGCGCAGCAGACGGCGCAGCAACGGGCGGTGGAGAGCGCGCGGGACATCGTACAGCGGCGCTACGCCAGCGGCGAGATCGACCGCGAAGAGTATCTGCAGAAGCTCCAAGACCTGTGAGAGACAACGGCGTACGTAAGCGCGAACGGAAGGCAGGACGACCGATGAACCACCCGTCTAAAGCTGCACTCATCGCCCTGGCGATACTGGCGCTCACCCTCGGTGCGCTGACCTCCCCCGCTCTGGCGGCCGGGTCGGCGTCCGGCGCAGGGCCGACCGCGGCAGGCACACCGCCTGCATCCCCCGGAACGACGGGTGCCGGCTGGTGCGGCGGCGGCATGTGGAACGGGACGGGCTCCTGGGGCGGCACCGGCATGTGGGGCACGGGCTCCGGGGTGCACTGGCTGCGCGACAACCCCGCGGCCATGCAGGCTTGGCTGCAGCTCAGGGCCGACCACGTCAAGGCCATGCAGACCTGGTACGACACGTACAAGGCCGACCTCACGACGCCCGCGGCGCAGCAGGCCTTGCACGACCTCTGGACCACCTTGTGGAACGACATGAAGAGCTTCTATGAGCAGTACGCCAACGGTGCCACGTGGACCTGCCCCTCTGACGGCATGTGGGGCGGCTGGGACATGGGCGGCATGATGGGCGCTCACCACTGGGATGCGAGTCACATGTGGGGTAACGGCTACGGCGCCGAGTGGATGACGGGTCACGCTGCCGGCCTCGGCCAATGGCTCGGGCTGCGGGCGCGGCAGACCGCCGACGTCACGACGTGGATGCAGAAGCACCATGGCGCCCTGCGCAGCACCGGCGCCACCAAGGCCCTGAACCACATGACGGCACACCATCGCGCTCAGATCAGGAGCTTCTTCAAGCAGCGCCACCTGACGACGAGCTCCGCCATGATGCGCTACGGCGCCGGCGGCTGGATGGGCCTCGGCGGCATGTGGGGCGGCTGGGGCTGGTAAGCCACCCCGCGGTCTCTCAGGCTCCCCCCAGCCGGCGCTCAGCGGACATTAAGGTGGACGCGCTACAACGGTGGACGAGAATCGCTGAACCACCGCTGGGAGGACCGTCATGAAGAGGCTTTGGTCGAGCAAATGGGCCGTCGCCACCGGAAGCGCCGTCACGGCGCTCGTCGTCGTGGCGCTGATGGCCACGGGCGTCCTGCCGGTGAAGACCGAGAAGACCACCATCGTGCGCGAGAAGTCCGCGGCGACCGCGGCCGCCACTACGACGGTCGCCTTGACGAGCACGAACATGACGCCGGCGCAGATCTACGACAAGTACTCCGCCGGCGTCGTCGAGGTGCTGTCGACCTTCAACAACGTTTCGAGCATGAGCCCGTACGGCCAGCGCTCGTCGAGCGCGCAAGCGCTGGGCTCGGGCTTCGTCGTGTCCGCCGACGGCTTCATCCTCACCAACGCGCACGTGGTCTCCAACAGCGGCGTCAGGGCTGCTTGCGTGAAGGTCGTGTTCAAGACGCAGAGCGGCCACGGCACCGCCACGACGACCGTCGCCGCGACCGTCGTCGGCGTCGACGAGACCAGCGATGTGGCGCTCCTCAAGGTCGACCCGGCCAAGGCCCCGGCGCTCGACCTTCTCCCGCTGGGAGACTCGAGCGCCGTCCAGGTGGGCGAGGCGGTGGTCGCCATCGGCAACCCCTTGGGCTACGACTTCTCCGTGACCTCCGGCATCGTCTCGGCCACCAACCGTAACCTGCAGTCGCCCAACGGCTCCGTGATCCCCAGCGGCATCCAGACCGACGCCGCCATCAACGAGGGCAACTCCGGCGGCCCGCTGATCGACGCCTCCGGCCAGGTCATCGGCATCAACGAGCAGATCGCTTCGCAGTCGGGCGGCAACCAGGGGCTTGGGTTCGCGGTGCCCATCAACACGGCGGCGGGCGTGATGGAGCAACTGCGGGCCACCGGCAAGGTCACCTACGCCTACCTGGGCGTGCAGGGCCAGACGATCACCAGCGACATCGCCAGCGCGCTGGGGCTGAAGCAGACCCAGGGCGTGCTGGTGGCCGGCGTCAGCGACGGCAGCCCGGCGGCGAAGGCGGGCATCAAGGGCGGCTCGCAGCAGGCCGATCTGCAAGGGCAGCCGTTCGTGGTCGGCGGCGATGTGATCACCGCCATGGACGGCCAGACGCTCGCGGGCATGGACGAGCTCGGCGCGGCGATCATGAAGCACAAGCCTGGCGACACGGTGACGCTCACGGTCGTCAGCGGCGGCAAGGCCACGGACGTCAAGGTGACGCTGGCGGCGCGCCCGAGCGGCGCCTGAGGCGCGCTGCGCTAGTCGCGGCGCCCGAGGCCGCGGCTCAGGCCAGCATCCACAGTGGACGGTTCACTCCGTCAGCCAATAGTCGAATGTTACATTCGGCTATTGCATGACCTGCAAAATGACATAGTCGCGCGTCCACTGACTGCTACGCCCCGAGCAGCGCGCGGGGAAGGTAGACGATTCAGCCTGGCAGCGTGACCGAGACGGTGGTCCCCTGGCCCTCGATGCTGGCGATCGTGATCGTACCCCGGTGGGCCTCCGCGACCTGCAGCGCGATCGGCAGCCCGAGGCCCGAGCCCTCCGAAGATCGCGAGGCGTCGCCGCGATAGAAGCGGTCGAAGAGGTGCGGCAGCTGGTCGGCGGCCATGCCCGGCCCGGTGTCCCGGACCGTCATCTCGATCGTGCCCGCGGCGCGGGCAGCGGTCACGCCGATCGCGCCGCGTTCTGTGTACTTGATCGCGTTGTCGAGGAGGTTCACGAAGAGCCGCACGAGCCCGTCCGCGTCGGCCTGCATGGCGAGGTCGGCCTCCACTTGCCACGTCAGCGACAGCCCTTTGCGCTCGGCGAGCGGCGCCAAGGAGGCGCATACGTCGCCGAGCAAGGCGCTGATGTCGACGTCCGCCGACTCGCCGCCGCTGGCGGCGTCGCCGCGAGCCAGCTCGAGCAGGCTTTCGACGAGGGTGCGGAGCCGCGCTGATTCGACGTCGACGTCGTCGAACGCGTGCTCGTACTCATCAGGCTCGCGGCGCCGCTCCCTCGTGACGCTGACGATCGCCTGAATTGCCGCCAGTGGCGTGCGCAGTTCGTGCGATGCGTCGGCCACGAACTGCCGCTCGCGGTGGAACGAGGCCTCGATCCGGTCGAGCATGGCGTCAAAGGTCGCGGCCAACTGACTCACCTCGTCGTCGCCGGCGGCGACTCCAAGACGTCGCGAGAGGTCGTGGGACGAGATCTCTGCGGCAGTGGCCTGCATGCGCGCGAGAGGCTGCAGCATGTGCCTCGTGAGCAGGTAGCCGAGCAGCGCCGCGATCGCCGCGGCGAGTGGCAGCAGCACGAGCAGCGTCAAACGGAGCTGACGCAGCGTGGCCAGCATCGGCCCCTCGGACAGGGCGATGCTGAACACCGCCAGCGTCTTGCCATCCTCGTGCACCGGTGTCGTGTGCACGCGCACGCGCACTCCGCTGACGGGGTCGGCGCGGCTCTCGGTCGTCGTGACGCCGCGCTGCGCCGCGGCCAGCGCGGCGGCCTGTGGAACTGACTGGTCGTACGGGCCGACCTGGCGGAGCACCCTCCCGGTGGGGCCGAACACGGCGAGGCTGAGACCGGGGGCGTAAAGCTCGTCAGAGGCGACGCCCTCGTCGAGCTGCGGCCCGAGCGTCAAGCGGCCGTTCTGATTGTTCGTGCCGGCCATGGCCTGCGCCGTCGCGGTGCGCAGCGAGGCGTCCAGAGACGCCGTCAGGCGCTGCGCCGTGCCGTAGTACACGACGATCCCCACCGCGGCGAGCACCGCGAGCACCAGCACGGCGATGCCCAGCGACAGCCGGGCGCGGAGGGTCCTAGGACGCGCCATCGTCCTGCTCGGTCGAGAGCCGGTAACCGGCGCCGCGCACCGTGTGGATCAACTTGAGCTCGGCGCCGTCGTCGAGCTTGCGGCGCAGGTTGCGGATGTACACGTCCACGACGTTGGAGTGGTTGAAGACGTCGTAGTTCCAGACGTGCTCGGCGATCTGCGTGCGCGTGAGCACGCGTTCGGGCTCGCGCATGAGGCACTCCAGCACAGCCATCTCTTTGGAGGTCAAGGCGACCCGCCGGCCGCCGCGCTCCACGCGGCGGGTGAGCGTGTCGAGAGTCAGGTCGGCGATCTGCAGGACGCTTGTCCGTGGCAGGTCGTCGGCCCGGCGCGTCAGCGCGCGCAGGCGCGCCAGCAGCTCCTTGAGCGCGAACGGCTTCACCAGGTAATCGTCGGCGCCGGCGTCGAGGCCGGCGACGCGGTCATTCACGCCGTCGCGCGCGGTGAGCATCAGGATAGGAGTCCGCGCGCCTCGAGCCCGCAGCTCGCGGCACACCGTGAGGCCGTCCATCTCGGGCAGGAGCAGGTCGAGGATGATGGCGTCGAAGGGGACGCCGCTCGCCCACTCGAACGCTTCGCGGCCCGTCACGGCGACGTCCACCGCGTAGCCCTCCTCTTCGAGGCCGCGCTTGACGTAGGCGGCGATGCGTCGCTCGTCCTCGACGATCAGGACGTGCATGCGCTTTCCCTCCTCGAGATCGACACTGCGAGTCTAGGGCGCCGACATGAAATCCACATGAAAGCCTGATGGGGCCGGGCCCGGTAGGGTAGGCGCGAAAGGGCGGGGGGGCGTTTCTTAATGGAAAAAGACTTTCAGTTTCAAAGACTCCGGCGCTTTCAAAAGCTCTTTTAGCGACCGGCTTCGCTTATGACCGGGCCGAAAGAGCGGAATTCTATTGCGGTTTCTTCTCCG
>Ga0209048_10002331_pt1 | contig 18916 bp, 16 predicted proteins | sample FrelakmetCRP12CR_FD_187146 | JGI IMG/M metagenome (GOLD analysis project Ga0209048, IMG submission 187146) | Freshwater lake sediment microbial communities from the University of Notre Dame, USA, for methane emissions studies - CRP12 CR (SPAdes)... | ecosystem: Environmental > Aquatic >... | reverse complement strand
CGCCCACGTGCGCCGGGCCGAAGCACCGCTACTGGTGTGCAGCGTAGGCGCGAATTTTGGGCCAGCTTCGCGACGCAATTGCCTAGGCGCCTGGCTTCGCTGGTGCCGCGCGAGTCTGAGCTGCCTGCGCAGCGCAATTGCACAGGCGCTTCGCTTCGGCCGCTCAACGGTTGGCGGCGCGCAGCTCGACCGGCGAAGCCAGCAGCGACGGGTCGACGAGGCCCGCCAGTTCGAGTTGCATCAGGATCAGGTTGACGAGCATTGAGACCGACGGTCGGCCCGTCTCGATCGTGAAGTGCGCTGTCTCGCGGTACAGCGGATCGCGCTCGGCGAACAGGTCGCGCAGCTTGCGCAGCGGATCGCGCACCTGCAGCAGCGGCCGATGCGTGTCGTGGCGCAGGCGTCGGAACAACTCCTCCGGGCTCGAGCGAAGGTAGACGACCGTCGACGCGCTGCGCAGCGCGAGCCGATTGGCCTCGCGCAGTACCGCGCCGCCGCCGGTGGCCAGCACCGTAGCGGGCAGCGCGCTCAACCCAGCGAGGGTGCGCTGCTCGATGTCGCGAAAGCGCGCTTCGCCCTCGCGTTCGAAGAACTCGCGGATCGTGCAGCCGAGCTCACGCTCGATCTCGGCGTCGGAGTCGATGAACCTGCGCGCCAGCCTGCGCGCGAGCTGCCTGCCGACGGTGGACTTGCCGACACCGGGCAGGCCGACCAGGCTGAGCTGCGGCAAGGTCGGATCAATCGGCGTTTTCGCAGGGCGGTACCGGGCCGCGAACGGGGGCCGGAGGCGGGAAGTTGATCGAAGGAACGGCGGTCGTCGTCACCACGCCATACGGACTCCTGACGAATGCCGGCGCGCCCGCGGCCGTGATGTCGGTCACCGGAACGCCGAGCACGCTGGTCCAGGTCGCACGCCCCTCGGTGCCGTTGACACCGGCCGAGACCAGGATCTGGTACTCCAGCCAGGATCCGACGTTCTTCGGGTATTCGATCTGCAGTATCGCCATGCCTGAGCTGTCGGTCGTGACGCTCACGGGCGAGATGACGACATCGGACTTGCGCGGATCGATCTGGCCGTTCTGGTTGATGTCCTGCGACGCCTGGTAGTAGCCGGTGCGGTCGATGTCCTCGTTCTGGCAACCCACCGGCCCGGGTGCGACGATCGCCCATTGCGAGCCGCTGTACGCGTACCTGCCCTTGAAGTAGTACTGCAGGTCGATCGACGGCGTGATCTGGACGTTGGCCTTGGCCCGCCCGGCAATGTCGACTGCAGTCACGACGAAGCGCTGCGTGTAGGTGAGATCACCGATGACGATCAAGTTGTCGGTGCCGATCGAAATCGACAGCGGATCGGAGGCAACCGTCAGCGTTGTCGTTATCGAGGTCACCCCGCTGTCGGTGCACAGGTTGAAGTCCACCAGTGAGAAACACGCGGTGATCGTGACGCCATCCTTCGGGCTCGGAACGCTTCCGGGCACGAAGGCGGTGATCGCCCTGCCGTTGGCATCCGAATAGACGATGCTGCTGCCCGTCGAGAGCGCCCCGTAGCCGCTGACGAAGAAGCGCACCCGAATGTTTGGAATGACGCTATTACCTGCGTCGCGGAACTGCGCAATCACCGCGGCCTGGTTGTTCGTGCTGGCGTTGACGTTGGGCGACACCACGCTCGGATTCGCGGCCACCGTGGCCGACGTGGGCGTGACCGTGGCCGGCGGTACCGTGCTCGTCGCCTGCACCTGGACGTCCTGCACCGCCTGGACGCCACCGGCAGTGGCGGCAATGCTGAGCGTTCCCGTCGCCGCGGGCGCGGTGTAGGTGAAGGTGTAGGCTCCGTTCGAGTCGGTCACGCCGCTGGCGACACCTGCCGGGCCGGCGGCAATGTCGATCGCCTGGCCTGCCATCGCGTTTCCGGCAGCGTCCTGGAGCAGGAACGCCACCTTGTTGCCGGTGCTCGAAGGCGGAACGACGGCGGGCGATGCGGTCGAACTCAGAGTTGCGCCGGTGACGGCGAACGACGCGCTGGCCGACAGGCTCCCACTGGTAACTGCAACGGTGATCGTGCGGTCGGCCTTGTCGCTACCGATGCTGACCGTCGCGGTGACGATGCCCGATGCATCGGTCGTCGTCGACGATGCCGTGAAGACGGCCCCGTTGTCGACCGAGAACGTGACCGGCACGCCGCTGACGGTCTGCCCGCCGGCTGTCGCCGCAGTGGCGGTGGCGGTGACGACATCGGACCCGGCATTGCTGATGCTCGTCTTGTCGAGCTGGATCGTGAGCGCGGTGGCGGTAGTGCTCGTGGTGCCGGAACTGCATTTGGTGCTTCCCGGACCACCGTAGCAGGTGCTGTTGCTGCCGCCGCACGACGACAGCAGCAGGCCCGCTGCCAGAAGCACCATCGCTTGAATAGTTCGCATCAGATCAACTCCCGCCTTCGCGCTGGCTGTCTCAATCCGTGGTCGGCGCCCCATCATCCGGCTCAACGCGCCACGCGCTCGTTGATGACCTTGGGCGTCAGGAAGATCAGCAGTTCGACCTTGCTCGACTGCTTGTTGGTCGTCTTGAACAGGTTGCCGAGGTACGGAATGTCACCGAGCCAGGGCACCTTCGTCACGTCGGTGCTGTCGACCTGCTCGTAGATGCCGCCGATGACCACCGTGCCGCCGTTCTCGACCAGGACCTGCGTCTTGACCGACTTCGTGTCGATCGACGGTACGCCGGCGTAGACCGTGCCGACGCTGTCCTTGTTGACTTCCACGGTCATGATGACGTTGCCTTCGGGCGTGATCTGCGGCGTCACTTCGAGCATCAGCGTCGCGTCGACGAACGACACCGCCGTGGCGCCGCTGCTGGTGGCCTGCTGATAGGGAATCTTCGTGCCCTGCTTGATCGTCGCCTTCTGCTGGTCGGCGGTCGTCAGGCGCGGGCTGGAAACCACCTTTCCTCCGCCGTCGGCTTCGAGCGCTGAGATCTCGAGGTTCAAGAAGCGATTCGCGTTGACGCCGAAAAGCGAGAGGGCGAAGGTCGCGGGATTGAATCCGCCCTGCGCAGTCGCCGGCAGGTTCACGAACTGGGTGTCGGAATAGGCCGGACCTGGAATCTGCCCCGTCTGGCCACCGACCGCCGCCAGGTTTCCACCCACCGTGACGCGCGCGTTGCCGCCCAGGCTCACGCCAGGAGCAGACCCGTTTTGCAGGCTCAGGTCGGCGAACCCGAGCCGCATCCCGAGCGAGCGGCCGAACGTGTCATTGGCGATCACGATGCGCGCTTCGATCAGCACCTGGCGCACCGGGATGTCGATGCGGGCGATCACCGCGGCGACTTCTTCCAGCTTCGACGGGATGTCGGTCACGAAAACCTGGTTGGTGCGGATGTCGAAGTTGATCGCACCGCGCGGCGAAAGAATCCGGTTGCTGGCGCCGCCGCCACCGGACTGCGAATTCGCCACCGCCTGGTTGGCGACGATCTGCTTCATCACGTCTTCGGCCTTGGCGTAGTTGAGCTGGAACGCCTGCGTGCGCACCGGCTCGAGCGTCAGCACTTCCTGTTCGCTCGCCAGGGAGGCCTTGCGGCGCGCCGCGAGCTCTTCCTTCGGCGCGATCAGCATCACATTGCCGGTCTTCTTCACTCCCAGGCCCTTGGTCTCGAGAATGATGTCCAGCGCCTGGTCCCACGGCACGTCCTTCAGGCGCAGCGTCACGCTTCCGGTGACGGTGTCGCTGGTGACGATGTTAAAGTTGGTGAAGTCGGCGATCACCTGCAGCAACGCTCGCACTTCGATGTTCTGGAAGTTCAGCGACAGCTTCTCTCCGGCGTAGCCCGGACCCTGCGTGAGCTTGTTGGGATCGATCTTCTGCGGCCTGACTTCGAGCACGAACTGGTTGTCGGTCTGGTAGGCGCTGTGCTCCCAGGCGCCCTTGGGTTCGACCACCATGCGAACGCGGTCGCCAGCCTGGAAGGTCGAGACGGTGGCCACCGGCGTGCCGAAGTCGGTCACGTCGAGCCGGCGATGCAGGTTTTCGGGCAGGCTCGAACGCAGGAATTCGACCACCAGCGTCTGCCCCTGCTGCCGGATGTCGACACCGACCTGGTTGTTCGGCAGTTCGACGACGATGCGCCCGGCGCCTTCCGGTCCGCGCCGGAAGTCGATGTCCTTCAACGCGGCCTGCGAGCGGTTCAGGCTCTCGGCGAAGTGCACCGGCTCGCCGCCGGCGCTGCTCGTCGCGGGCGCAGGCGCCACGCTTTCGAGCACGACGAGCAGCGCCTTGCCCTGCAGCTCGGTACGGTACGCCGACGGCGCCTTCAGGTTCAGCACCAGGCGCGCGCGGTCGCCCGCAACCGCGACGTTGACCGAGCGCAGATTGCCCTGGTTGATCTCCACGCTGGACTTGCCCATCGCGTTGCCCACGCCGGGCAAGTCGATGGCGACGCGCGGCGGCGTCTGGATCGCGAAACCGCTCGGCACCGCGGCCAGCGGTTCGCTCAGCTCGATGCGCACGACCTCGGCACCGGACTGCTGGCTGCTGGTGATCGACTGGATCGAATTGTCCGCCCAGGCCGGGAAAGTGGCGGCGGCCATCAGCGCGAGCGCCAGCATCCGGGCAGGCCAGTGGCTCATCATTCGCTTCTCCTGCTGATTCGTCATCGGCGTCATCGTTGTCATCGCGCCTTCTCCTGAAGTTGGAGGGCGCCGGGTCGTTCGATCCACTCGCCGGCTGCGTCCTGGACGATCTCTCTCAGCGACACGTCTGTCTCCGTGATCTTGGTGATCTTGCCGTAGTTCTGCCCGAGGTAATCGCCCGTTTTGACCTGGTAAAGCATGTTATCCACCCGCAGCAGTGCATAGTCGTGCCCATTCTTGACGACGCTGCCGACCATCGACATGCTGTCCAGCGGGTAGGCTTCGAGCGGCTCCTTGCGGCGGTTGAATTCCGCGGCCAGCAGCGAATTCGGCTGCCGCGCTTCCTGCTTGAGCGCGACGGTGAGCTTCTGCTGGCTGAACGGCTCGACGCCATCGGCCGCCGCATAGGCCTGCGGATTGAACTTCTTCGGCGGCGACAGCGGTGGAACGTTGGTCTTGACTTCGCGCCGCTGCTGCTCCATCCACTGCTGGAGTTCCTCCTGCTCGCCGCTGCAGCCGGCCACGAAGGCCAGCGCCAGCAGTGCGCAGGCCCACCTGAAACACGCCATGCCAGCGCCCGTCATTTCTTCACTCCCGGCTTCACCGCCGCCTTCTTCTGCGCATCGAGCTCGCCCGGGTCCAGATAGCGATAGGTGCGCGCGGTGGCCTCCATCGCCAGCGTACCGCTGGACGCGTCCTTGCCTGCGACGATGTTCATGTTGTGCAACGTCACGATGCGCGACAGGTTGGCCACGTCGGCCGCGAACGATCCGATGTCGTGGTAGCGCCCGCTGACCTTGATCGAGATCGGCAGTTCGGCGTAGTAGTCCTTGACCACGACCTGCCCGGGCCTGAACAGCTCGAACTGAAGGCCGCGCCCTAGCCCGGCCTGATTGATGTCCGAGAGCAGCGCGTCCATCTCGGCCTTGCCGGGAAGCTGCTTCTCGAGCTGCGTCACATACTCCTCGACCAGGAGCTTTTGCTTGCGCAGCTCGTTCAGGTTGACGGCCTGCGCGAGCTTGGTCCGGTAGTCCTGCTTGAGCACGGGCTCCTTGGCGCGCTCGGTGTCGAGTTCTTCGTGCGCTCCGGAGAGCAGAAGGAACCACCCGGCGACCACCACCATCACGATGAGAACCGCCCAGGTCGTCGCCTTCGGGAGCCAGGGCCACTGGCCGGGTTCGTTCGGATTGAGCCCGCGGAACTGCGAGGCCGCGAGCTCGTAGACCGAGTTCAGGTCGAGGTTGATCGCTTTCGCTTTGTTCGCCATCACCGTCACCTTCAGGACTTGCTGGCTTCCGGGGCCGAACCGGCGCTGCCCACCGGGATGGCCGCATCGGCGGCGGAATCCTGCGGCCGCTTGATCGAGACCCGCATTGAGAAATCGAACAGGCGCTTCTGCTCGCGCGCGGCGGTCTGGACATTCGCCACCTTGATCTCCACCAGTTCAGGGTGCGTCAGCCACTGCGAGTTGTAGGCCGTGTTGCGCAGCAGTTCCGACACCCGTTCGTTGGTCTGCGCGATGCCGTTCAGAAGCAGCGTCTGGCCGTCTTGCTTGACCGAGGTGAAGTACACGCCCTCGGGCGTCTGGCGAACCAGTTCGTTCAGCACGTAGACCGGGATGTTGCGATCGGTCTGCAGATTCTCGACCGCCTTCTGGCGCGCCTTGAGCGACTCGATCTCGGCCTTGAGCGCGGTGATGTCCTTGATCTGGATCTCGAGCTTGCGGATCTCGGCGCTCAGGAACTGGTTGCGCTCCTGCTGCGCCGCGGTGAGTTGTTGCACCAGCAGGTACCAGATGCCGACGATGGCGAGGCCGGCAACCGCGGCGATGCCGAGCCCGACGAAGTAGGCCACTTTGCGGCGCTTGCGCCGCTCCTCCCGGTGCGGAAGCAGGTTGATCAGGATCACTTGGCGAACCTCCGCATCGCCAGGCCGCAGGCGGTCAGGTACGAAGACGCTTCCCGGCGCAACTTGCCTTCGCGGACAGCGGAGCCGAGCTTCATGTTGTCAAAGGGGTTCACGACCATCGAGGCGAAGCCGGTCAGCTCCGTCACGCGATCCTTCAGGCCCGGCAGCGACGCCGTACCGCCCGCCAACATCACGTAGTGCACCTTGTGGTGTGGCGTGCTGGTGAAGAAGTACTGCAGCGCGCGCCCGATCTCCTGCGACAGGCTGTCGACGAAGGGAGTCAGGATCGTCGCCTCGTAGTCGTCCGGCAGTTCGGCGGCGAGCTTCTTCTGCTCCGCTTCCTCGAACGAAAAGCCGTACTGACGCGAGATCAGCTGCGTCAACTGCGAGCCGCCGAAGGCCTGGTCGCGGTCGTACAGCATGTCGTCGTCGCGCAGCACCTTCAGGCTCGTCGTATCGGCACCGATCTCGAACAGTGCGACCAGCGCGTCCTTGCCCTGGCTTGGCAGCGCCGCCACGATGCGGCTCATCGCCAGGCGAGAGGCATGCGATTCGATATCCAGCACCATCGGCTTGAGGCCGGCCGCCTCGGCCAGACCCTGCCGATCCTGCACCAGGTTCTTGCGCGACGCGGCGATCAGCACCTCGACGTCGCCAACCGATGTCGGGCTGGGCCCGATCACGCAGAAGTCGAGGCTGACTTCGTCGAGCGAGAAGGGAATGTACTGGTTCGCCTCGGATTCGACCTGGACCTCGAGCTCCTCCTCGCGCAGGCCGGACGGCAGCGTGATCTTCTTCGTGATCACGGCCGACTGCGGCATCGCCATCGCAACGTGCTTGGTCCGCGTACCACTCTTGGAAACGACGCGACGCACCGCCTCGGCGACCTCGTCGAACTTCTCGATCTGGCCGTCGGCGATCCAGCCTTTCTCGAACGCTTCCGATGCGAAGCGCTCGAGCACGTACTCGCCCGAGGCCGTCTGTTCGAGCTCGACCAGCTTGACGCTTGACGAACTGACGTCGAGCCCGATCATTGGCGGGTGCTTCTGCCCCAACAACACATCCAGAAAGCTCACGTCGCTGTTCTCCCAACGCGCCACGGCGTTTGCCGGATTGTTAAGAATTCACTTCAATGCTAGCAGTAAAGCCGTTGACTGGATGAGGGTTTCCGCACCAACCGGGTCGTGCTCGTTGCGAAACTCACACGCTTCGGCACCTGATGACGACACCCTCGCAAGCCAATCCTGAGACCTTATCGGCAGGCACAGGCACAACTTCAGCGCAGATTGAAGCTGGCTCACACTCGGTTTCTATAATCCCGCGCACCACCCCAGGAGCCTCATGAGCGATTCCGAGCGTCCGGCCAGACGCGCTTCCGCCGCGTCACCGCCGCGCGCGACACCCGACTGGGCGCGCCGGATGCTCCTGGCACTGGCCTCGCTGGCCGGGCTGGCGGCGGCAGCGGCAGTCGCGCTGCTGATGCTGCTCGCGATCGCGCTGGCCGTTGCCTACCCTAACCTGCCCGACATCGGCGGCATCACCGACTACCAGCCCAAGCTGCCACTGCGCATCTACGCCGCCGACGGCGTGCTGCTCGGCGAGTTCGGCGAGGAGCGGCGCAGCTTCGTTCCTATCGCCCAGATTCCCAAGGTCATGCGCGACGCCGTGCTCGCGGCCGAGGATGCGCGCTTCTACGAACACGGAGGTATCGACTACAAGGGCGTTCTTCGCGCCGGACTGGCCAACTTCAGCGGCCTCGGGAGCCAGGGCGCGTCGACGATCACGATGCAGGTGGCGAAGAACTTCTACCTCTCGACCGAGAAGACGGTAACACGCAAGATCTACGAGATCCTTCTCGCGCTCAAGATCGAGCATGTGCTGACCAAGGACGAGATCCTTGAGCTGTACATGAACCAGATCTACCTCGGCCAGCACGCCCACGGCTTCGCCGCGGCCAGTGAGGCGTATTTCAGCAAGCCGCTGAAGGACATCACGGTCGCCGAGGCGGCGATGCTCGCCGGGCTGCCGAAGGCGCCCTCGTCGTTCAACCCGATCGTCAACCCCAAGCGGGCGACGGAGCGCCAGCACTACGTCCTCGAACGCATGGTCGACGACGGCTTCATCACCGAAGCGCAGCGGGACACGGCGCGCGAGCAGCGCCTCAGGTACCGTCCGCCGCAGGACGTGCCGGTGCACGCGGAATACGTCGCCGAGACGGCGCGCCAGCTCATCTTCAGCCAGTACGGCGCCGAGGCCTACACACGCGGGCTCAATGTCCACCTGACGATCGATTCGAAAGCACAGGCAGTGGCCTACCGCGCGCTGCGCAAAGGGATCATGGATTACGAGCGGCGCCAGTTCTACCGCGGGCCCGAGGCGTACATCGACCTGCCGGACGATCCCAAGGAAGTCGACGCCCGCGTCGCCGAGGCGCTGGTCGAACACCCCGACAACGACGAGCTGCGTGCCGGCGTCGCGCTCGAAGTCAGTACCAAGAAAGTGGTCGCTGCGCTCCAGAGCGGCGAGGTCGTGACCGTCACTGGCGACGGTCTGAAGCCGGTCGCCTCCGGCCTGGCAGAGAAGGGCAACCCGAAGACGCAGTTGCGCCGGGGCGCGGTGATCAGGCTCGTCAAGGGGCCGAAGGATGCCTGGACGATCACCCAGTTGCCCGAGGTCGAAGGCGCGTTTGTCGCGCTCGATCCGCAGACCGGCGCGGTGCGCGCGCTCGTCGGCGGCTTCGACTACGCCAAGGCCAAGTTCAACCACGTGACCCAGGCCTGGCGCCAGCCCGGCTCGAGCTTCAAGCCGTTCATCTACTCTGCCGCTCTGGAGAAGGGCTTCACCCCGGCGACGGTGATCAACGACGCGCCTCTGTTCTTCGACGCCGAGGCGACGGGCAGCCAGCCCTGGGAGCCGAAGAACTACGACGGCAAGTACGAAGGGCCGATGACGTTGCGCACCGCGCTCGCGAAGTCGAAGAACATGGTCTCGATCCGCATCCTGCAGGCCATCGGTGCACCGTACGCGCAGGAATGGATCACCCGCTTCGGCTTCGACGCCGACAAGCACCCACCTTACCTGACGATGGCGCTCGGCGCGGGCTCCGTCACGCCGATGCAAATGGCCACCGCGTACGCGGTGTTCGCCAATGGCGGCTATCGCGTCAACCCGATACTCATCGCCAAGCTCACCGACGACAAGGGTCACGTCCTCAACGAAAGCCCTCCGGCCGCGCCGGGCGAGTCGGCGCGAACCCTGGACGCACGCAACGCCTTCGTGATGACCAGCCTGCTGCAGGAAGTCACGCGCTCGGGCACGGCGGCGTCGGCCAAGGTGAAGCTGCAGCGCGGCGACATCTTTGGCAAGACCGGCACCACCAACGACTCGATGGACGCCTGGTTCGCGGGCTTCCAGCGCAGCATCGTGGCCGTGGCCTGGATCGGCTACGACACGCCGCGCAAGCTCGGCGAGCGCGAGACCGGCGGCGGCCTGGCATTGCCGGTGTGGATCGACTTCATGAGCTACGCGCTGCGCAATGTGCCGGTGGAGGAGCCCAGCAGCGCCCCCGAGGGCGTGGTCAACCGCGGCGGCGAGTGGTTCTTCGATGAGTTCACGCAGGGCGCCGGCGTCAGCAGCCTCGGCCTGGACGACAAGGTCCCGGCCCCGCCGACCGAGGAAGAAAAGAAGAGCATCCTCGACATCTTCAAGCGCTGATGACCGCCCGGGGCGGTCATTCACTCAATGCCGACCCGGGCTACGCTTGCCGAGGCTCAGCGCGGTGGCGTGAAACGCAGCGGCCGCCCGGCCTGCTCGCTCGCACATGCCGAGAGCGCGTCGTACAGGCTCTTGCCGTCGCGCGTGTCGCGCCACTGCCCGGTGGCATACCGGAAATGGAAGCCACCTGACCGCGCGGCCAGCCACAGTTCCTGCAGCGGAGGCTGGGTGTTGAGGACGATCTTGCTGCCGCCCGGGAACGTCAGCTCGAGCAGCCCGCCGGTGCGCTGGGTGTCGATGTCGACCACGTCGTCCTGCAGCCAGCGGTCGATCGTCGCCTCGACGCCGGCCAGCACGGCACTCGTCATGGCGCGGTACTGGCTGTCGGTGAGCGAGGTCGGTTCGAAGTCCATGGTCGTGGTCGATAGAATCGACCGATGTTGCACGGCCATTCGAGTGTAGCGGCGCAGCCATCCAGTACGTTCGTCGCGGGTATTGCGCTCGCCGGTGCCTGCTTGATCGCGGGCTGCGGCCAGAAGGGTCCGCTGACCTTGCCCAAGCCGATGCCCGCTGCCTCGTCGGCATCTTCGCCGTCATCTCCGCCAACCCCGGCCCCTGCATCGCAGCAGCCGTCGTCCTGATAGCGCCGCATGCTCCCCGGCTTCCCGCACGTCGCCTATCGCGACCGGACCTTGTTCGTCGAAGACTGCGCATTGAGCGAACTCGCTGTGCGCTTCGGCACGCCTGTCTATGTGTACTCGCGTGCATCGATGCTCGCGGCCCTGGACGGATACCGGCGCGCGCTCGGCGGACGCGACCACCTGATCTGCTACGCGATGAAGGCCAACTCCAACCTCGCCGTGCTGCAAACCTTCGCCCAAGCCGGCTGCGGGTTCGACATCGTTTCGACCGGTGAGCTCGAGCGCGTCATCGCCGCCGGCGGCGACGTCGCCAAGGTCGTGTTCTCGGGCGTCGGCAAGACGCGCGCCGAGATGCGCCGCGCACTCGAGGTCGGCGTGCTTTGCTTCAACGTCGAGAGCGAGGCCGAGCTCGAGGTGCTGTCGCAGGTGGCGGCGCAGCTCGGGCGGACCGCGCGGGTCAGCCTGCGCGTGAATCCGGACGTAGACGCGCGGACGCACCCCTACATCTCGACCGGCCTGAAGGACAACAAGTTCGGCATCGCCCACGATCAGGTGGTCGCCGCATACCTGCGTGCCGCGGCGCTGCCCGGCCTGGCGGTGACGGGGATCGACTGCCACATCGGGTCGCAGATCACCGAAGCCGGGCCGTACCTCGACGCACTCGATCGCATGCTCGACCTGGTCGAAAGCGTCGAAGCCCAAGGCCTGCAGCTGCACCACCTCGACCTCGGCGGCGGGCTCGGCATCGCCTATGCCGACGAAGAACCACCCTCGGCCGACGCGCTGGTGCGCGCTCTGCTGGCGCGGATCGACGAACGCGGGCACGCGCACCGGCGCATACTGTTCGAACCCGGTCGATCGTTGGTCGGCAACGCGGGCGTGCTCGTCAGCGAAGTGCTCTTCCTCAAGCCATCGAACGGGCGCAACTTCTGCGTCGTCGACGCCGCAATGAACGATCTGGTGCGCCCGGCCATGTACCAGGCGTGGATGCAGATTGCCGAATGCACCCGGCGAGGCGCGCCGCCGAAGACGTGGGACGTCGTCGGGCCGGTCTGCGAAACGGGCGACTGGCTGGGTCGCGAGCGGCCGCTCGCTGTTGAGGCGGGCGACTTCATCGCCGTGCTGTCGGCTGGCGCCTACGCGATGAGCATGGCGAGCAACTACAACTCGCGCTGCCGCGCCGCCGAGGTCATGGTCTCCGGCAGCGACGCCTGGCTGATCCGCGATCGCGAGCGGCCCGAGGACCTCTTTCGCGGCGAGCATCTGCTGCCGCAAGCTTGAGCGCAGCGGCTCAGATCCGTCGTTCCTGCACTGCGTGGCACGCGATCAGTGCGCCCCCCTCTGCGACCTGCGCGGGTCGCTCGACCTTGCAGCGCGCGTCGGCATGTGGGCAACGCGGATGGAACGAGCAGCCGCTGGGCGGTGCGAGCGGGTTGGGCACCTCGCCCTGCACCGGGTTGCGCGAGCGCCCGCTCATGTGGATGTCGGGAATCGCGTCGAGCAGCATCCGCGTGTAGGGGTGGCGCGGGCGGGCGAACAGCGCTGCCTTGTCGGCCAGCTCGACCAGGCGGCCGAGGTACATCACTCCGACCTGGTCGCTCACGTGGCGCACCACGGCCAGGTTGTGCGAGATGAAGAGGTAGGTCAGACCCTGGCTTCGCTGCAGGTCCTTCATGATGTTGAGCACCTGCGCCTGCACCGAGACGTCGAGCGCCGAGGTCGGCTCGTCGCAGACCAGGAATTCGGGCTGCGTCGCGAGCGCCCGCGCGATCGAGATGCGCTGGCGCTGGCCGCCCGAGAACTGGTGCGGGAACTTGGCCATGTCGGCGGCAGCCAGCCCGACCGATTGCAGCAACTCGCCGACGCGCGCCTTGAGACGCTCCTTGTCGGTGATCAGCCCGTGCTCGGTCAGCGGTTCTGCGACGATGGCCAGCACCTGCCAGCGCGGGTTCAGGCTCGCGTACGGATCCTGGAAGATCATCTGCATCCGGCGGCGCAGGGCTGCTGCGTCGCGCGACGCCAGCGTCGCCGCCGTGTCCTTGCCGTCGAAGTGCACCGAACCGCCGCTCGGAGCGTACAGGCCGACGAGCAGCCGCGCGACGGTGCTCTTGCCGCAGCCCGATTCGCCCACCAGCGCCAGCGTCGTCCCGCGCGCGATAGAGAAGCTGACGCCGTCGACCGCGTGCACGAACTGGCGCGGCTTGCGCTCGACGACGCGATTGAGCAGGGGCGCCGAAACGTCGAAGGTCTTCGCCAGGTCGCGCACCTCCACCAGCGGCCCCGAAACGCCAATGCGGGCCGCACGCATCGACACGGCGGCGGCGGGCGCAGCTTCGGGCAGCGTGGCAGCCTGACTCACGCCGCCACCTCGAGCTCGGGCGCCACGCGCCAGCACGCCGCCCGCGTCGCTCCGGCGAGCAGCAGGTCGGGTCGTTCGCTCCGGCAACGCTCGAAAGCATGCGGGCAGCGCGGGTTGAAGGCGCAGCCGCGCGGGATTGCGGTCAGTCGCGGCATCGCGCCGTCGATCTGCAACAGGCGCTCGCGGTCCTCGTCCATCGCCGGGATCGACCCCATCAGGCCCGACGTATAGGGGTGCGCGGGCGAATGGATCAGGTCGTGCACCGGTCCGATTTCGGCGATCCGCCCGGCGTACATCACCGCCACACGGTCGCATGTCTCGGCGATCACGCCCATGTCGTGCGTGACCAGCATCACCGCCGCGCCGTGGACCTTGCACAACCGCTTCAGCAGCGAAATGATCTGCGCCTGGATCGATACGTCCAGAGCAGTCGTCGGCTCGTCGGCGACGATCAGCTTCGGTTCGGCGGCGAGCGCGAGCGCGATCACGACACGCTGGCGCATGCCGCCCGAGAACTGGTGCGGGTACTGGTCGATGCGCTGCCCGGCGGCCTGGATACCCGTCTCCTCGAGCAGCCGGATTGCGCGCTGGCGCGCCTCTTCGGCGCCGACCGGCAGATGCGTCCGGATCGTCTCCGTGAGCTGCCGCCCTATCGTGTAGAGCGGGTTCAGCGAGGTCAGCGGGTCCTGGAAGATCGCGCCGATGTGGCGCCCGCGCACCTTGCGCATCGCTTCGTAGGGCAGGTTGTCGATGCGCCTGCCGGCCAGGCGTATCTCGCCCGCGGCGATGCGCCCGGGCGGATCGAGCAGGCCGATGATCGCCGCGCCGGTGAGCGACTTGCCGGCACCCGACTCACCGACGACACCGAGGATCTCGCCCGGTGCGATCTCGAACGAGATGTCGTCCAGCGCGAGCAGCGTTCCGCGCCGGCCCGGAAACTCGACCTTCAGGTGCCGGACTTCAAGCAGCGCAGCGGGCATGAAAGCTCATTTCGGCGGCGGCGGCGTGCATCCGGCGACCGGCTCCTCGAAATCGACCTGCACCGTGAAGTCGTTGTCGAGCCGGTTGGTCTTCAGCGCCACGAGGTAGTAGCGCGTGCAGGGCTTCACCTCGAGTTCGATCGTGCGCGTCTCCTGCAGGTTGACCACCGTCGGCGGCCCCTGGACAACGATGGAGCGCAAGCCCGGGTCGACCAGCACCGGCGCTCTTCCCAAGTAAGAGCGCCCATCGACCTGGTTGATCGAAACCGGATAGGTGTCGATGTTGGTCTTGAAATAGCGATCGCCAACGAGCTGCGAGAAGTGGTAGCCAGTGCTCGCGCAACCGCCGAGGACGACCAAAGCGGCGGTTGCCGCGAGGGCGAAGGCCGCGGTGACCGCGCTCAGAGGGTTCGTGCATGCCTTCATGGCGCCTCCGGATCTGTCAGCGCAGGCGCGGGTTCAGCGCGTCGCGCAACCAGTCGCCAAGCAGGTTCACGCTCAGCGTGATCAGCACCAGCACCGCGCCGGGGAAGATGGTGATCCACCATTCGCCCGAGAACAGGAAGTCGTTGCCGATACGGATCAGCGTTCCGAGCGACGGGGACGTGGGCGGTACGCCGACCCCGAGGAACGACAGCGTAGCTTCGGTGATGATCGCCAGCGCCACCTGGATCGTCGCCAGGACCATCACCGGGCCGAGGACATTCGGGAGCACGTGGCGCCGCATGATGCGCAGCGGCGCAACGCCGATGACGCGCGCCGCCTGCACGTACTCCTTGCTCCGCTCGACCATCGTCGAGCCGCGTACGGTGCGTGCATATTGCACCCAGCCGGTGAGCGAGATCGCGATGATCAGCACCGCGAAGGCGAGCGTGTCGTGCGCGTTCGGGAAAAGCGCGCGGCCTACGCCGTCGATCAGCAGCGCGATCAGGATCGACGGGAACGACAGCATCACGTCGCAGATGCGCATGATCAGCGCGTCGGTGCGGCCGCCGGCAAAGCCAGACAGCAGCCCGAGCGAAACGCCGATCGCCATCGACACCAGCACCGACGCCACGCCGACGAAGAGCGAGATGCGCGAGCCGTACATCAGCGCCGACAGGATGTCGCGCCCCTGGTCGTCGGTGCCGAGCAGGTACTTCGGCGTCCCGCCGTCGGACCACGCCGGCGGCAGGCGCGAATCGGCGAGTTCGAGCGTCGCCAGGTCGAACGGGTTGTGCGGCGCGATCAGGTTCGCGAACAGCGCACAGAACACGCAGACGAACGCGATCGCCGCCGCAGCGATCGCCATCGGCGACGAGCGAAAGCTGTGCCAGACGTCGCTGTCGAAGAAGCGCTGCAGCGCTTGCGTCACCGCTGCCCTCGCCCGCTGCTCACGCTTGCCGCTGCCTCGCCGCTGCGCAACCGCCCGTGACCGGCGCCCTGCACAGCGCGCGAGCGATCACTTGACGACGACCCACTTGAAGGCCATGTAGTTGTTCGGCAGTTGCACCAGGCTGACCTTCTTGTTGAAGCCCCATGCCAGGGCCTGCTGATGCAGCGGGATGTGACCGAAGTCGTCCTGATGGATCTTGAACGCTTCGCGGATCATCTCGTTGCGCTTGGCCTGGTCGGTCTCGGTCTGGATCTTCTGCGTCAGCTCGTCGAACCTGGCGTTGCTGTACGAACCGAGGTTGAACTGACCCTGGCCCTTGTCGGTCGGCGTGGCCATCAGGTTGAACAGCGCGTCGTGCGCATCGGTCGTGCTCGGCGTCCAGCCGAGCAGATAGAAGCTCGTGTCGCGGCGCAGGATCTTCGGGAAGTAGGAGTTCTTCGTCTCCGCCGTCAGGTTGACCTTGACGCCGATGCGTGCGAGGTTGGCCGCCACCGCCTGGCAGATCGCGGCGTCGTTGACGTAGCGGTCGTTCGGGCAGTTCATGCCGACCTCGAAGCCGTTCGGGTAACCCGCGTCGGCGAGCAGCTTCTTCGCGCCGTCGGGGTCGTAAGGCGGGCGCTTGTTCATGTCGGGCATGAAGCCGCGCACGCCCGGCCCAACCATCAGCGCGGTCGGCGTCGCTGCGCCGCGCATCACGCGCGTCTTGATCGTCTCGATGTCGATCGCCTGGTAGAACGCGCGGCGGACGCGGACGTCCTTGAACGGGTTCTTGCCCTTGACGCTGGAGAACAGCAGTTCGTCGCGCTTCTGGTCCATGCCGAGGAAGATCGTGCGCAGTTCCGGTCCCTGCAGCACGGTGTGCGCGCCAGACGCCTTGACGCGCTCGACGTCCTGCAGCGGCACCGGCTCCATCAGGTCGATCTCGCCCGACAGCAGCGCGGCCACTCGCGTCGCATCGCTGCCGATCGGCGTGAAGACGACTTCGTCGACATTGGAGTCGACCTTGTCCCAGTAGCCGAAATTGCGCACGAGCACCGTGCGGGTGCCCGGATCACGTTCCTTCAGGCGGAAGGGCCCGGTGCCGTTGGCCTTGAAGCTTGCGGTGTTCTCGATCCCCTTGCGCTTGTCGACCGGGCGCTCGGCCTTGTTCACTTCGCACCACTTCTTGCTCATGATCGCGAACGCGGTGAGCGTGTCGGGAAGGATAGGAAACGGCGCCGTGGTCTCGATCTCGACTGCAAAGTCGTTCACCTTGCGCACTTCCTTGATCGGCCCGACGTAACCCTTCATGTCGCTGCCGGGGTCGGCGGCGCGCTTGAAACTGAAAACCACGTCGTCGGCGGTGAAAGGCGTGCCGTCGTGGAATTTGACGCCCTTGCGCAGATCGAAGCGCCACACCGTCGGCGAGGTCTGCGCCCATTGGGTCGCGAGCATCGGAATGACGGCCATGTCCTTGCCGCGGCCGACGAGCGGATCGTAGACATTGGCCGTAAAGCTCAGCTGCGTCGTTTCGTTGTACGAATGCGGGTCCATCGACATCACGTCGCCGACGTCGGCGACGCGCAGCGTCACCGCCTGGCTGATGCCGCAGGCGAGCGCGATCGCTGCGGAAAGAAGGATCGACTTGATTCTCATCGGGGAGTCCTCGGGTGTTGGGCAAGGGCAGGCAAAGTCAGCGGCTGCTATCGTAGCGTGTCCGCCAATCGCGGCTCAGTGAGCGCCGGCTGCGCGCTCGATTCGCAACCGCGGGTCGACCGCGAAGTAGAGCAGGTCCACGACCAGGTTGATGACGACGAAGATCAGCGAGATCAGGCACAGGTAGGCCGCCATCACCGGAATGTCGGCGAAGGTGACGGCCTGGATGAACAGCAGTCCCATGCCGGGCCACTGGAACACCTGCTCGGTGATGATCGCGAAGGCGATCAGCGAGCCGAGCTGCAGGCCCGTGATCGTCAGCACCGGAACCAGTGTGTTCTTCAGCGCGTGGCCGAAGTAGACGAGGCGGTTCGGCAGCCCGCGCGCGCGCGCGAACCTGATGTAATCCGAGCGCAGCACCTCGAGCATCTCCGAGCGCACGAGGCGCATGATCAGCGCGAGCTGGAACAGCGCCAGCGTGACCGAAGGCAGGATCAGGTGCTTCAGGCCGTCGAGCGTCAGCACCCCGGTCGTCCAGCTGCCGAGCGCGACGACCTCGCCGCGGCCAAAGCTCGGCAGCCACTTGAGCGTCACCGCGAAGACGAGGATCAGCAGGATGCCGATGAGAAAGGTCGGCAGCGAGACGCCGAGCAGCGACAGCGTCATCATTGCCTGCGAGAAGAACGTGCCGCGCCGCAACGCGGCGAACACGCCCATCGGAATCCCTAGGCCGAGCGCGATCAGCGCGGCGCAGGTCGAGAGCTCGAGCGTCGCCGGCAGCCGCTCGACGATCAGCGACGAGACCTTGCGCCCCTGGCGCAGGCTGAGCCCGAACTCGCCCTGCACCGCGTTGCCGACGAAGTGCGCGAACTGCAGCGGGAACGGCGCGTCGAGCCCGAGGTCGGAGCGAAGCTGCGCGCGCTGCTGCGGCGTCGCGTCCTGGCCGAGCAGGTTCGTCACCGGGTCGCCGACGTACTGGAACAGCATGAACGCGATGAACGCGACCGCGAGCATCACGATGGCGGCCTGCGCGAGCCGGCGAAGAATGAAGGCGAGCATGAAAGCGAGAGTGTCAGCCTGGGCGGCCGCCGGTCAAACGGGGGTTTCCATAGCCAGCAGCGCACCATGAAAAAGGCCGCCCGAAGGCGGCCTTTGCTGAGCTGGCACCTGCGCTGGGCAGGTCCCGATCAGAACGAGTGACGGACACCCACCTCGAAGCCCGTCGAATTGCCGTCGGGCTTTTGCTGGAGGACAGGACCCTGCAGCCCACCGACCGTATTCGTCGCGCCGCCCGAGTTGTTGATCCCGGCATACGTCGCATACAGCGCGGTGCGCTTGGACAGGTCGTACTGCGCGCCGAGCGCCAGCTGGCCGGCCTTTTGGCTGTTCCACGCCGCTGGGCCGCCGCCCTTGTTCGACCAGCCGTACGTTGCCTTCCACGTCCACAGGCCGATCGGGCCCTGCACGCCGACCGAACCGTTCTCTTGGCTGAGGTTGCTGACTTTGATTTGCTGGTAGTAGGCCATCAGCTGCATGAACTTGAAGTCCCACGAACCGCCGACGTTCCAGATGGTGGGCTTCTCGGAAGAAGGAAAGAACTCGGTCTGGGCCCAGGCACCTGCCACGTTGAACGGACCCGCGGCGTAGCCTATGCGGCCGCCGATGTACTTCTGCAGGTTCGTG
>Ga0209048_10002330_pt1 | contig 18918 bp, 14 predicted proteins | sample FrelakmetCRP12CR_FD_187146 | JGI IMG/M metagenome (GOLD analysis project Ga0209048, IMG submission 187146) | Freshwater lake sediment microbial communities from the University of Notre Dame, USA, for methane emissions studies - CRP12 CR (SPAdes)... | ecosystem: Environmental > Aquatic >... | reverse complement strand
GTTCCTCGGCTTCCTTTTTGCTCATGCCGAGGTGGAGCATTAATGGCTCAGCGACCTGCTTGCCGATGGTCAGCACCGGGTTGAGCGAGGTCATCGGATCCTGGAATACCATAGCAATTTGCGACCCGCGAACCGTGCGGATTTCATCCTGTGAAAGGCTCAACAAGTCAGTGCCATGGAACATTGCTTTCCCACCCATGATTTGTCCGGGCGGGCGTGGAATGAGCTGGAGCACAGACAACATGGTTACACTTTTACCGCAGCCGCTTTCACCAACCACCCCCAAGGTCTCGCCCTCATTGAGATGAAAGCTTACTCCATTGACTGCGTAAACAATGCCTTCCGGAGTGTTAAATTGTGTAACCAGATCCTCTACTTCTAAAATTGATTGATGGCCATTGCTGGGATTCATGCAGAGAGATTCTCCTCAACTCGTTTCCAGAAATTTATGTCCATCTGGCAGGATGATAGACGCTCAAGCACCGATCTTAACCTCACTAATTTCATAACGATAAGCCTTAATTCTCCTACCGACGATCGCTACACAAACCACCTTAATATTTAACCGTTGCGAAAACCTCTCCACAGATTATACAATCGACCGCATTCTGAGGTTCAAAACTCATCGCCCATTTTGTTAGAATCAACCAGGGAATTTCGGTTAAAACCTGTGAAAATTGTCTGGATACCCATATTGAAAAATGGCGAAAGGATTGGCCCTTCCCTCCGCACGCAAACAACACTTCGAATTTGGCTTCCTTTCTTCAAATTTCGATGCCGGTTCGTTGAGTAGAAATGATTATAATTTTGATTCATAGAAGTGTCAATTGTGCTTTTTCATTTTTTTATTCAGCCTGCACCAATTACCGGCTTCTACCAAACAACCCCGGTTAAGTCCTATCTCCCTCTTCTTCTCCAAAGCGCATGCGGAGATACGATTGGTAGCGCTCGGGATGGATTTGCCCGTTCTGTAGGGCTGCTAACACTGCGCAGCCCGGCTCATGGACATGCGTACAATCGCTGAATTGGCAATCTGGCACCCTTGAGCGCAGCTCCGGGAAATAAGCATCGATCTCTTCTGGCTCAATATCCCAGAGAGCCAAAGCTTTCAGGCCTGGGGTATCGGCTACATACCCGCCCTGCTCAAGAGAAAACATCTGTCGAACAACGGTTGTATGCCGGCCTTTTCTTGTCGCCCGGCTGATCTGGCGGACTTTCAAGCCTAAACCTGGCTGGACGGCGTTCAAGAGACTGGTCTTGCCGACCCCAGAGGGGCCGGTAAACAATGAAATCTTTCCAGCCAACCGGGCCTTCAATTCCTCTAATCCCAGGCTGGCATATGCAGAGGCATAGAGCACATCATATCCAAGCCGGCTATAGTGACCAAACAACTCACTGGCCTTTTCGAGGCCGATTAAATCAATTTTGTTCACGGCGATCAATGCTGGAATGTCTTGCCTTTCAGTGATCACTAAGAAACGGTCCAACATGCTTAGCCGAGGGGCAGGCTCGGCGCAGGCAAAAACCAAAACAACCTGGTCGGGGTTAGCGATCAAAATCTGTTGGTACTCACTTTGAGGGTCAGGGGCTAAACGAGAGAAAATGTGGTGGCGAGGTTCGATTTCTTCGATCACGCCATGCCCTTTGTCCAGCGGTGTCACCTTCACCCAATCTCCCACCGCGGCAAGGTCTTTCTCATGCCTGCCCCTTTTTAGCTTGCCGCGCATATGGCAGACCAGCGATCCATTCCCCGTTTCGACCGTGTAAAAACCCGATTGCGAGCGTACGATTAACCCACGCATGGCAATCTTATGGCGCCGGAGCAGTCGTTTGAGGCGTGCCCTTCACCCCTGGCAAGCCTGGGGTCGGTGTCATCGGCTTATTAAATTCCGATTCCCACCAATACAGTTTTTGGGGCTGCCCGCTGAAATACAATTCTACGAGGCGGCGGAATATCGGCGCAGCATAATCCGATCCTTCGCCGATGTTCTCTACCAAAACGACCGCGGCGATATCGGGTCTATCCGTTCGCCCTGCAAAGGTATAACCAGCAAACCAGGCATGCGGGCGATCGGATCCAGACTGAGCCGTGCCAGTCTTGCCAGCGACCGGGATATCTAACCCGGTAAAGACGTGCCAGGCTGTGCCGCGCGGTTTCTCGTTGCGGATCACGCCGACCATCGCATCCTGGATCGTTTTCAAATTCTCCGGTTTTAGAGGGAGCTTGCCGATAGCTTCCGGCTTAAAAATTACGGTGGACGTTCCATCGGGCGGCGCAACCTTCTCAACAACCTGCGGGCGGTATAGGGTCCCGCCATTACCGATCGCGGCCGTAAAATCTGCCACCTGCAACGGCGTAACCAGGACGGCGCCTTGCCCAATCGCCATATTGACCGCATCCACCTGGTTGACCGGATCGGGAATATTTCCATTCGATTCTTCCACACCAACGATTCCTGCGGCGGATCCTAATCCGAACTTGCGCGCCATATCTGAGACTGCGGTGTTCAGCCCCCGATTAAACAAATCCAGCCCGATATGCCAGAAAAATGGGTTACAGGAGCGCATCAAGCCTTGAGGGAGGGTCAATAGGCCGCTAGGGATTGTCGAATGGTTTTGCTGGAAATAATCATAAGTCCAATCATGCAGCCTTACCCCTTGCAGCTCATCAAAATAATACCCGCATTGATAGGTGGTTTCCGGGGTATAGACGCCGCTTTCCAAAGCCGCTGCCATCGTGACGATTTTGAAAACCGAACCCAATGGGTATTGTCCTTGAGTGGCCCGATTTAACAGCGGCTGGGCAGGGTCCGTGCTGATTTCGTACAACATCGACGAGCTATTGAAATTAACCGGCTCAAAGGCATTCGGATCAAAACCGGGCGAGGAGACCATTGCCAACACCCGGCCTGTATCTCGCTCCAGAACGACAATTGCGCCGCGGAATGAGCCTAAAGCTTTTTGGGCCGCCATCTCGAAATCTCGGTCCAGGGTGGTGTAAATCGCCTGAGAGGGCAGCGCTGGAGCCTCAGCCAGGCGCGTGACCGGCTGTGCTTGAGCGTTGAAGACATATAATGCCCCGCCGCGTTTACCGGCCAGGTAAGCTTCGCCCCATTTCTCCATGCCGCTGCGGCCAACACGCTCATCCAACTGGTAACCTTTGCGGGTAAAGGCCTCCACTTCATCCGGCTGGATCGCGCTGACGTAACCGACCACGTGAGGAGCGATACCTCCATCAAAATAATAACGCGATTTGTAGGAGCGCATCACCACGCCGCTCAAACCAGATAACAGGCCGAATTGGCTGGCAGCCTTGTCCGCCGAAACCTCTCCCAACGGGATATACCATCCAGCACCGGATGGGGCGCTGTTGTACATCGCACGGATGGTGTCGACATCCAAGCCGGTCAAATCAGCCAACTGTGCAAAAAGCTGGTCGGTTTGCGTGGGATCGATTTGATCGGGATACAAGCCGACTGCTGTAGCATCCGACTGGGCAACAAGCGCCCGGCCTTCCCGGTCATAGATATTTCCGCGCGAAGGGACGTAACCATTGCGGTCCATCACCAGGTAATTGCCGCCCTTCAGCTCGGGAAGCACCAGGGTATCATCCCATTCGATGCGCCACGCCCCTTTCTCAAAACGCAGGTTCATCACCGTGTCGCGAGAGATATCGCCGACCAGCATGCTATTGAGCGTTACCCGGTAATTTACCTGTGCAGAATCGGGATTCACAATTGAAGAAAGGATCTCATAACTAACCCCGCTCAAAGCAGCTTCATTAGCCACGCCCTGGTAATGTTTGATGAATTCTTCCTTGTTGATCGCATCCTGGCTGAGGGAGGTCAATAAGCCATACATCTTTTCGTAATCATCGACCTTCCAGGCATCCAGGTAAGCCCGGGTAATGGCTTTCACATCGGAGGTATCCCCCTCCTGCATCAAGGGGACAGTGGAGGTTGTAGGAGGCAGCGCGGTAACCGCGGAAAGAGCGGCCGGAAGCGGCATGCAACCCATCACTAATGCCAATAAAGCCAAGACCACCCATAACCGGATTTTCATTTTTTCTCTTTATATTCTAACTCTTCAAACGTTATACTTTTATTGATAGCACTTGGCGGAATATCTGACAGGGAAATACCAATGTTGTCTGGCAAGCTTGGGCGATATCTACCCGGCTATGCACGTCGAAGCCGGATAACAGGCGCGCCAGAAAGCAAACCGGCAAGCCCATGACATTTGCATAACAGCCTTGCAATTTTTCTACCGGTTTGAAATCCGCGTCTTGAATCGCATAGGCTCCGGCTTTATCCAGAGGATCGCCGCTGGCGATGTAAGCCATCATCTCAGCGTCGCGGTAGTTTCGCATCGTCACCTGAGTCAGGCATACTTCTTTGCGCAACTGGCCGTCTTCCACGCGCAACACAGCCAGCCCGGTATAAACCTGGTGCGTGCGTGCGCGCAAAATACGCAGCATCGTCTCAGCTTCGACAGCATCCACGGGCTTACCCAGGATTTGATAACCACCGTTGGCAGTACCCAAATCCGATCTTTGCAAGACCTCGATATGCTCTGACAAAGAGACTACTGCTGTATCTGCTGCAATGATGAGTGTGTCAGAAGGAACGGGTAAGGCTAGAAGTTTTAAGGTCGCTCGCGCTTTGCTTTCAGCCAGGCGGAGTACATACGCGTCCGGCGATTCGCTTGGCTGCACCCGTTCGTCGGTCTGCGCAGCCAACACCGAAAAATCCCATCCCCCCATTGCCAGCAACTGCCTGCGCCTAGGAGAGTTTGAGGCTAATACCAACATTAATGGGTATTTTAACACACTCTCTACTCCCAAGAGCGTACACCAAGGATTATTCATTGATTATACAGAATATTCTTAGACGCACCCGATACCAGCAGCCCTCTAGTCGTATACGGAAAGCGGTTGTAGAATCAGGAGCATCCTTTATCCAGAGCTATTCTCCGGAGGCCAAAATGCAAGAATTGAAAGAACGGATTTTGCGTGAGGGCAAAAACCTTGGCAACGGCATTTTAAAAGTAGACGGTTTTATCAACCATCAAGTGGACCCTCGCTTGATGGATGCGTGCGGGAAAGAGTTTGCCTCCCGTTTTAAAGAAATCGGGGCAACCAAAGTTCTTACTGCCGAGATCTCTGGAATCGCGCCGGCTTTGATGACCGCCTTCCATATGGGCTTGCCGGTAGTCTATGCCCGCAAACACAAACCGATCACGATGCCGGACCAGGTTTTCCTGACCCTCTCCCCATCGCATACCAAAGGACGTATGGTGGAATTGATTATCTCACCGGAGTATCTGGCTGGCGGCGAGCGGGTGCTAATTATCGACGATTTCCTGGCTACTGGTGCAACCATCCTGGGCCTGGTCAAATTAGCACAAACCGCTGGCGCAAAAGTAGTCGGGGTCGGCGCACTGGTAGAAAAAACCTTTGAAGGCGGCAGGCAGGCACTTGCAGCCCTCGACTTGCCAGTCGAGTCTCTGGTTTGCATACAGTCTATGGAAAACGATCAAATCACCTTCACAGAATCCTGAATTTAACGATTATGCTTGATTCCATCGCGATCCTCGATTTCGGCTCGCAGTATTCCCAGCTGATTGCACGCCGCATCCGCGAAATTCACGTATACAGCAAGCTTTTCCCCTGGGATGCACCGCAAGAACAGGTGACGTCACCGCGTCCAAAAGGTTTCATCCTCTCTGGAGGACCGGCCTCTGTCTACGAGCCAGGCGCGCCTTTTATCCCAGCGTATGTATTTGAGAGCGGCCTGCCGGTACTAGGCATCTGCTATGGCATGCAAGCCCTGACTTTTGCGCTAGGAGGCAAAGTTGGGGCGGCAGACAAACGCGAATACGGCCTTGCCCAGGTAGAAACGCTGGTAAACAATCCCCTCCTTCCCCTGGGGGGCCAGCCCGTCTGGATGTCGCACGGCGACCGCATTGAGCTGCCGCCCCCCGGTTTCGCTGTCTTAGGAAGCAGCCCACATTCTCCAATCGCCTTTATGGGCGACCTGGAACGCCGCTATTTTGGATTGCAGTTCCATCCTGAAGTACACCACACTCCCGGCGGCTTGGAAATATTACGCAGCTTTGCCATCGATATTTGCCAGGCGCAACCAGAGTGGACGCCTGATTCGATTATCACCCAGAGCATCCAACACATCCAGGAGCAAGTCGGTGATGAGACGATCATTTCCGCGGTCAGCGGCGGGGTGGACTCCAGCGTGGCAACGGCTCTTGTGCAACGCGCCGTGGGCGACCAGCTCACCGCAGTTTTTGTCGATACCGGCCTGCTGCGGTTGGGCGAAGCTGCTCAAGTGAAATCAACCCTGCAAGACCGGCTGGGTATCGAGCTTGTCGCCGTTGATGCGGTAGACCGGTTTATGGCAGCCTTGCGGGGAGTAACTGCACCGGAACAGAAGCGCCGGATCATCGGCGAGCTGTTCATACGCATCTTTGAAGACCAGGCAACCCAGCTTGGGCAACCGCGATTTTTGGTACAGGGCACGATCTATCCCGACGTAGTTGAATCCAGCGCGCCCGACAGGTCGAAAGCCCAGCGCATCAAGACCCACCATAACGTTGGCGGCTTGCCCGAGGATATGCAGCTCGAATTAGTAGAGCCGCTGCGCTACCTTTTTAAGGATGAAGTGCGGGCGGTCGGCGAGACCTTGGGATTACCCTCCGAATTCGTTTGGCGGCAGCCATTCCCCGGCCCTGGACTGGCCGTTCGCTGCCTGGGCGAGATCACGCCGCAACGCCTGGACTGCCTGCGCCACGCCGACGCCATTTTTACCGATGAACTGGAAAGAGCTGGCCTGCTGCGTCTGTTTAATGAAAACAACTTGCTCCACGGCACCTCCCAGGCTTTTGCAGTATTGCTTCCCGTCCGCTCGGTAGGTGTGATGGGCGACCAGCGGACTTACCACGAGACGATCGTCTTGCGTGCGGTCACCACACAAGATTTTATGACCGCCGATTGGGCGCGCCTGCCTTACGATCTACTGGCGCGAGTCTCGAACCGTATCGTTAATGAAGTCGCCGGTATTAATCGAGTCGCGTACGATATTACCAGCAAACCTCCTGCAACTATCGAATGGGAATAACGTATTCTATGTAAAAGGAGAATGCAAAATGGATATCGGCGAAGTTTTAACCAAAGCCTGGAAAATTATTTGGAAACACAAAATCCTATGGATCTTCGGCATCCTTGCCGGTTGTGCTGGCGGGGGCGGGGGAGGAGGGGGTGGACGAGGCAATGTTAGTTACAACACCGGTCAGGGCCAGCTTCCGCCAAACGTTCAGCATTTCTTCAGCCAGGTAACCCCAGGGCAAATCGCTCTCATGGTTGCCGCGGTAGTCCTGGTAATGCTCATCCTCATCGTTATCCTCGTTTTCCTGGGGACCATTGGGCGTATTGGCTTAATCCGCGGCACACAGCAGGCAGACCAGGGCGCGGAACATCTCTCCTTTGGGGAGCTGTTCAAAGGCAGCCTGCCTTATTTCTGGAGGGTCTTTCTCCTCTCACTTCTGGTCGGGATTGCAATTTTTATCTTTGTTCTTGCCGTGACCTTGATCGCCATTATGGGCGCCATAGTTACTTTTGGATTTGGCCTCCTTTGTTGCATCCCTCTGTTCTGCCTGATGGTACCTGCCATCTGGGCGATCAGCCTGTGGGTCGATCAAGCCAGCATCGCCATCGTAATCGAAAACCTGGGTATATTGGATGGTATGAACCGCGGCTGGGAAGTGATTAAGACAAACGCCGGTACGATGGTCATTATGTGGCTTATCCTGATATTAGGATTAGGGTTGATTGGCGGCACGATCCTGGCCCTGCCTTTCATCGTCGTCTTCTTCCCTGTGTTCATATCATTGGCTGCGAACAATGGGCATCCCATGTGGGCTGGCTTGCTGATCGGCGCACTGTGCCTGGTCGCTTATTTGCCATTCTTCATCGTCCTCGGCGGTATCCTGCGCGGCTACATCCAGGCTGCCTGGACATTGACTTTCATGCGTTTGACTACCCCAAAGACTCAGATCGCTGAACCTGCGCCACTACCTGAACCTGAACCTGTAGCCTGACCTAAGCGGTAGCTCGCGAGAATTCCTGACAATAATTCCTGATTGAAGGGACGGGATGAGCTCGTCCCTTCAATCAGCAGCGAAATCATTCCCTCAAACTTGTGCTACAATTTGCGTATGTCTAACCGCTTGCGCGGCTTATTTTTATTTTTCCTGGTCTCATTCCTGTTTCCAGTTCCAGCAAACGCCCAGACTGGTTCTAGCGCCACGCTGAGCCCCCCGGCTACAGATGGATTTCCTCGCATCCAAACTTATCTCAATGTTCACGACGACCAGGACAATTTCATTGGCGGGCTGAAAACAAGTCATGTTCAAATCCTGGAAGACAACAACCCCCTTCCGGTCATAGAGCTGGAGGAGCTTCGCCCGGGCGTTCAGCTCGTCATTGCCCTCAACCCTGGGCCCTATTTTGGCTTACGCAACGCCAAAGGCACTTCCCGTTACGATTTTATCAAACAGACATTGCAAAGCTGGGCTCAGAGCCGGCAGGGCTCAACCCTGGACGATTGGAGCCTGCTAGTCACCAACGGCCCGACAATCAGCCATATCTCGGACCCCGCCCTATGGCTCACTGCTTTGGGGAAAGACCTGGTAGACGCCCGGACCGCCGTGCCAAGCCTGGATACCCTTTCGCACGCCGTCAGCCTGGCAGCTGACCAAACAATCCGCCCCGGGATGGGTCGTGCAGTTCTGTGGATAACTCCACCCCCGGATGCGGGCCAGGTTGATATTTTGAAGAACCTGACCGACCAGGCCATCGGGCAAGGAGTGACGATCTTTATCTGGATGGTCTCTTCTCAAGGGGCTTACAATACCGAGTCTTATAAACAATTGACCCAGCTGGCCGAGAAAACCGGCGGCAAGTTCTTCACTTATACGGGCGACGAACCTCCTCCAAATCCTGAGGAATATTTAGAGCCGCTCAGGCATATCTATAACCTGGTCTACTTATCGAAAATAAACTCCAGCGGGACCCATACTTTGACCGCCCAAGTACTATCAGGAACCGAAAAGATCGAGACCAACTCGCTGAATTTTGATTTCAATATCCTGCCTCCCCAACCTGCTTTCGTTGCGCCGCTGATCAGCATACAACGAAAGCTCGCCGCCAGCAGCAATGTAAAAAGCGCAGAAGGGAACCCCGCGCCAATCTTGACACCAAAAGAGCAGGCTTTACAGGTGGTATTCGATTTCCCGGATGGACGCAAGCGCCCGCTCGTACAGTCTTCTCTGCTTATTGATGGCAAAGAAGTGGCGGAGAACAAAGAACCGCCCTTCGACCAATTTACCTGGAACCTTGAGCCCTATACGACGAACGGCATTCACCAGATCCAGGTCCAGGCTAAAGACGTGTTCGGGTTGACTGGTACAAGCATTGAGATTCCCGTGCAAATATCCGTTGAACAGACCCCTGTAAATGCATGGTCCATTTTCCAGGGAAATATCCCGCTTCTTTCTTTGTTAGCCGTCTTGCTGGCAGGAGCGCTGCTGTTGCTCGTGCTGCTTTTGGGAGGGAAGCTGCGCCCACGCGCGGTGAGGGCCACTCACCACTGGCGCCGGAAAGCCGATCCGCTCACCCAATCTGTTCAGGTAAGAGTTGAGCCTCCAGCCCATCGCCTGTCGAACTGGGTTAACCGGCTGCAATGGCCGCAACGGCAAACAGGCTCACAGTCTTACGCTTTCTTGTGCCGTCTCTCCGAGCCGGATAACCTCCCCATACCCCCCACCATACCCATTACTTCGGACGAGATCACTTTTGGCAGCGACCCAAGCCTGGCTACAATTGTTTTGGACGATCCGTGTATTGAAGGCCTGCACGCTCGTATTACCCGCGAACTCGACGGATCATTCCACCTGGCCGATGAAGGTTCAATCGCCGGGACATGGATAAACTATACTCCCGTCTCTCATGATGGTGCGAAGCTGGAACACGGCGACTTGTTGAATATCGGGCGGATTGCGTTCCGCTTCACACTCCAGAGGCCTGCTCAAGTGCGCAAACCAGTCGTCACCTTGAAAAATCCGCCAGACGTCTCCACTGAGGAGAGCCAGGAATGATACCGGCTGAACGATCTCACCTGAATGTAACTGCCAAAACTCATCCCGGTATGAGCGGTAAGAATAATGAAGACCGCTATGCAGTCTCTGCTTACCGGTTAGAGGGGAACAAAAACCTGCCAGCTGTGTTCGCAGTGATCTCCGACGGAGTTGGCGGGCACCTCGCTGGCGAAGTGGCCTCAGAAATTGCGGTGGAAAGAATCAGCGAGGTAATTGCCGCGAGCGATGGAAGCCAGCCCATCCAGACAATTCGCGAAGGCATTATCCGGGCCAGTCAAGAAATCCTAGCTCTTTCCGAAAAAGATCTAGAAAAGGCGGGGATGGGAGCGACTTGCGCCTGTGCATGGGTCATCGAAGACCGGCTGTACCTTGCATATGTTGGGGATAGCCGGATCTATCTGTTGCACGGGAACAATATTACGCAGCTATCCACTGACCATACTTGGATTCAGGAAGCTATCGAAGCGGGCATGTTAAGCCCCGAAGATGCCCGCCGTCACCCAAACGCCCATGTCATCCGGCGCTACCTGGGCTCTAAACTAACCGTTGAACCCGATACGCGCCTGCGTCTCACGCCCGGAGAGAGCGATATGCAGGCCCAGGCCAACCAGGGAATGCGCTTGCTGCCTGGCGACCAGGTGCTTTTGTGCACAGATGGATTAACGGACCTGGTCAACGCAGGTGAAATCTTTTCCGCCTTGAAAAACCCTGACAAAGACCAGGCGCTCTCTAATTTAATTGACCTCGCAAACGAACGCGGGGGGCACGACAATATCACCATAATTACCCTGGGAATGCCTTTCCCAGTTGCCGAGGCAGAACCCACGCTCAGGATCCCTCAAAAACGCCGTTCAAATCTGGTGCTGACCTGCCTGGCCGCCAGCGCCTTCGCCGCAGTTTTGCTTGCCTTCTTGGTTGGAGGATTTTTATTCATGCGGCGGAGATCCGCTTTGCTTTCTCTAACCCCCACCGCAACCTTGGTCGCCGCGACGGCGCAGCCTACGACCTTGACCACAACCAGCATCGCGCCAACTGAAACACCTTCTTCAATCCCAGACACTTCCACTTTGCCGGCAGCCAATCCCACAGCCTCCAACTCCACTCCGCTGCCTGCTACCCTTACACCCTGGCCTACGAACACTGCCTCGCCCTAACCACCGGCCGGTTAAGGCAAAACGCCATAGAAGACCTGGTTCCCAATAGCGAGGAACACATTCCGCCGGATGGTGTCCACTGTAAACGCAGTGGCAGCTCCGGAGGAAAGCGGGCTATCAGGAAGGATCTGGCGCTGAAAGGCAAGGTTTCGCAAGCTAAAATGATAGATGGCCTGGCTTTTTGGCTCGAGCATAAAAAGCGACGGGTCAGGAGGCAGGGAGATCACCATCTGAGAAAAAGGCGCTGGGGGTGCCAGGCTCAAATTCTCGCGGCCAGGCCGGAAATCAATATATGCTGGATCCGAACAGCGATTAGGAGCCACACCAATTCCGGTATAAACGCACAATGTCAGATGCCCGTCATTATGGAGCAAGTACAAATCGTTATTGTTAGCGGCCAGGTCTATGACATCATCCAGTTTGGGGATTTCTTGGTCAAAGAATTGGGTCGGCTCTTTGTTAAAGTTGCTTCGCCAATAAATCCACACCGAATTGGAAGGCAGATCCAGGACATACAGGTCTCCATCCAGCGCAAAAGTCACAATCTTTCCCCATGATTGGACAGATGGGGCAGTTAATTTGTCTATGCTCGGTGGATCCTTCGACTGGCAGTAGAGCACATTTCCGCTAGGATCTATCCCGATCAAATTGGCGATTGGCTTATAGCTGGGAGGCCAGATGGCAATATCGACCAGAGGGCCGCTGTTGGCAGCGCCTGAAACGCTGGGCCCACATTGGAAAGTCATATCTACCTTATACCCCTGGTCGGTCATCGAAGCGTGGTAAACGTTGCCGCTGTTACCATCCAGCATATAAAGATCATTGTCTGAGACTACCATCCGGGCAACGCTGACCGTTTCTGGCAAGCCGCCAATAATCGCCGGCTGGTAGCTGATCCGGCGGATCAGCTCAAGACTGTCGAGCGCGCCTCGGACCTCGAGGCGCAGCCCCTGTGTATCTGGAGTGATCTGGTAAGCCTCCGCGCGTTGTAAGATTTCCAGCGTGGTTTGTAGATTGGCCCTTTTTGCCGATAAATCCGTCTGACCGGATGCTTGAAGGGCCATTTGCTTTGCCTGAGAATACAGCAGGTCATATTGGGCAATACGTCCTAACCGGAAATAGACGACACTGGCAACCGCAACGACAAGGACGGGGATCATAATAGCTATAAATGCCATCAAGTAGGACGGTAAATTGAGAGAAGCTTCATCTGGCATCATTCGGGACAGGAAGCTGTGCAAACTCGTCCCCGCATGACCGATAAAACCAATCACGGAAGCCCCAACGGCGGCGCCTTTGACCTTGGTCGGTACGGCTTCCGCTTTGCCAGGGGCGGCATTCTTTTGTCCTGGCTGCTGTACTGCCTGGTCAGGGATGGGTAAAAAGCCAGCCTCTGGTTCCATTGAATTTGCCGGGTATCCCTGATGGACACCTAAAGCCGCTTCGATTGGAACTTGAGCTTGAGAGAAATTGGCGTCCGGAGATGCCGGATTCTCTGCCACGGCCACACCGGGCTGCCCGGTGTGGGCTACAGTCTTTATAGCCACAGCTGCCGGAATAGGAGAACGATCTGCTGGCTGCGACTGTTTCGGACCTGCTTCTGAAGAGGTTTTTACCTCCGGACCTGCGGAAGCCCTCAGCAGGTAAAATTTGCCTTTACCCGTTCTGGCCTGGACGAGCACTGCGTTCAGATCGGTCTCTCCAGGGTTGAATAAACGCCTGCGCAGGCTTTCCGGCCCTTGCCCATGAATGCCAGTCAGGACGCTTTCGTTCCAGGCAGGAGACGGCTGGGCAGCCAACAGCAAAGTATCATTGGCCTGCAAACTCGTCTGGAAGTAGCTAATGGGGGTTGCGCGTCCCTGTCCCAGGCTCCGATCGGCCGTTTCGAGGTCATAGAAGTCCCGCGTCTCGCTGGCGGTGATCAAAAAAGCATGCACCGGGCCAGACAGAGCCAGATACAATTGTTCCCCGCGCAGTACAACCTGAGTAAGCAAACCCAACCCCTGGCGGCTGCTGTTGCTGATCTGCAAATTACGCTCCAACAGCAATTTATTCAGCTCGTCTGCTACTGCCCGCATTGCTGCGGTTGCCGAGCCGGGGGTATTGAAATACAGTTTCGCCAAGTCGGCCAGAGCCTTCTCTTGTTTTCCAGGTGGCAAAGGAGCGTTGCCCAACGTCGCCAGGTATAGGATAATGCGGTCCGATGTCCGACCGCGCGCCGCATGGCGAGGAGGCTCAGAAACGTGCAGCCCTAATAGCTGAGGATATTCTTGCCCGGCATAACGGGCGACAGTGAGAAGATTCAAATCTAGAGGGGCAGGCATAGGCTTGGCGCTCAACATGGGGCAGCTACTTTGCCGCACATCCAGTCATTATACTGGTAAAATGTGGAAATATGAACCTCAAAGTTATCCGCACCCTAAATGAATTCAACCAACTGGCAGAAGAATGGAATGAACTTCTGGCTTGTTGCAGTGCAAGTCACGTGCCATTTCTGCGCCACGAATACTTAAAGGCCTGGTGGCAGACTTTAGGCGGTGGTGAATGGCCGCAAGGTGAGTTATTTGTAGTCATTGCTTGCCGGGAAGACGGCCGGCTCGAAGGCATTGCGCCAATGTTTTTTAGCAACAACCGGGAGGGCGAACCCGCACTGCTCCTGCTGGGAAGCATCGAGATATCGGATTACCTGGACTTGATCCTGCGCGAACCAGACGCGCCAAACTTTATCGAGGCTTTATTGGAGTTTTTAGCTACCGATCAGGCGCCGGCCTGGGAGGTCCTGGATTGGTATAACCTCCCAGAGGTATCTCCCACCCTGCCAAACCTTAAAGCCAGCGCGGAACGCCGCGGCTGGAGCTATTCACAGCAACGGTTGCAGCCCTGCCCCTACATTCCTCTCCCCGGCGATTGGGAAAAATACCTGGCGGGGATCGACAAAAAACAGCGCCACGAGATCCGGCGAAAGATGCGTCGCATCGAGGAATTTAAGAAGCCGGTGCGTTGGTATTTTGTTGAAAAAGAAGAAGAGCTCGATTCCGCCGTAGATGCATTCTTGGTATTAATGTCACAAGACCCGGAAAAGGGAAACTTTTTGACCGAACCGATGCGCGCGCAGATGCACTCGGCAATGCATGCTGCTTTTCGCGCCGGCTGGCTGCAGCTGTCCTTCTTAGAAATCGATGGGCAAAAAGCAGCCAGCTACCTGAACTTCGACTACGACGGCCACATTTGGGTATATAACTCCGGTCTCGGCTCCATCTATCGTGAGCTTTCGCCCGGCTGGGTTTTATTAGGCCATTTGCTCAAGTGGGCCAACGAAAATAAGCGCATCGCTTTTGACTTCATGCGCGGCGGCGAGGATTATAAATACCGCTTTGGAGCGATCGACAACTTCATTACCCGGGCAGTAGTCCGAAGAGCAAAACCCTAGCCAATTCAGACAATAAAATTCTACCGAATCACCAGCCTGGGCATCCCCAGGCCGCCCAAATTGACCTGTTCGGGCTTTTCCGTCCATACACCGGGGATGGACGTGCCGCAGTTCGGGCAGGTGCCCTGTGGGGTCAGGTGATAGCCCTGGATCACATAGCTGTTGCGCTCAATGAGCGCTGTCCTGCATTTCGGGCAGTAGGTGGTTTCATATTCGCCCACCCGTCCAGGGATATTTCCAGCATAGACGTAGTTCAAACCGGCCTCCTGGCCAATTTCTGCTGCCCGTATCAAAGTTTTAACCGAAGTCGCCGGGGGATCGGTCATCTTATAATCGGGATGGAAGGCCGTCACATGCCAGGGGATATCCGGCGAGACCGAGCGGATATATTGGGCGGCTTCCATCAATTCTTCATTGCTGTCGTTGAAACCGGGTATCACTAATGTGACCACTTCTACCCACAGCCCTGCATCGTGAGCCATTCGGATGGTATCTAACACATGCTGCAGCACACCGCCCAAATGCCGGTATTGGCGGTCCTGCATGGTCTTTAAATCCACTTTATAGCCAATGATATATGGCCGTAAATACTCCAGCGCCTCTGGGGTGGCATTGCCGTTTGAGATGAAAACGCACCGCAGTCCCGCCTCCTTTGCTTGCCGGAAGATGCTCACCGCCCACTCCGAGGTAATCAACGGCTCATTGTAAGACGATGCAATGACCCCTGCCCCGCCTCGCTGGGCCAAAGAGACCAATTGATCTGGCAAGATACGACGCGCTAACCTGACCGAATCGTCACAAGCCGGGTCGCGCATCGCTTGCGAGGTCACGTAGTTCTGGCAATAGGAGCAGTGAAAGTCGCACCCGAGCATGCCGAAAGTCAGAGCATCTGCGCCAGGCAAGATATGAAAGAAAGGCTTTTTCTCGATCGGATCGATCTGCAACGCGGCTACATAACCCCACGGCACGCGCAGCTTTCCACCCTGGTTGAAACGCACCTGGCAAATACCCCTCCGCTCCTCGCGGATCAGGCAGCGGTGCCCGCAGGCAAAGCAGCGCAATGTTCCATCTTCCAGGGTTTCATACAACTCGCCCTCCACCGTCATTGAATCCAAAACATCACCGATTGTCGTCATAATACGCACTCCAAAACGTACTTCGGCTTATGCAACCTTCGACACGATTGATTCTTTATTCTCACTGTTTTCTATTATAATCCCAACTATGTTGACCGTCGTTGTCCAGGCTGGAGGAGAATCGCGCCGCATGGGCCAGGATAAGGCCCTGCTGCCTTTCTTAGGCCAGCCAATGATCTCTCGCATCCTGGATCGGGTAGCTCCTATTGCCGACGAACTGATGGTGACCACAAACCATCCTGAAGACTATCGCTTCTTAAACCTGCCGCTGATCGGAGACTGCATCCCAGGAAGAGGAGCGTTAGGAGGGTTATACACTGCCTTGAACGCCGCCAGCCAGCCTTTCGTTGCCGTCCTGGCCTGTGACATGCCCTTTATCAACTTGAAGCTGCTGGCTGCCCAACGCGATCTCCTGATTGAGCAGCAGGTCGATGCGGTCATTCCTCAATTGGAAGGTGGTACAGAGCCTTTCCACGCCATCTACCGGCGTGCTGCTTGCCTACCTCCCGTGGAGGCAGTCCTGGCTCAAGACAAATGGCGCGTGGACGCGTGGTTCGACCAGGTCAAAATCTATTACATTTCCCGGCAGGAAATTGAAAAATATGACCCCAAACTGCTCAGTTTCTTAAATGCAAACACGCCTGAAGAGCTGCAAACAGCTACGAAGATCGCCCTTGAGCTTAAAAACGAAGAAAATCCTAGCGGACCAATAACACCGGGCAGGTAGCATGTTGGACAACTTTGTGGCTCTGGCTGCCAAGCAGCAGGCCTGCTAACTCGCCCAGGCCGCGCGTACCCATCACCACCAGGTCAATCTGCCGCGCCTCGATCACTGACAGAATCGCCTCCGCAGCCGGTCCCTCGAGGGTTTCGGTAATTATCTTGCCTGGGATCGTATCGATCTCCTGCAAAGCTCTGTCCATGACCTGCTTTGCCTGGCTCAATCGTTCGGTAATAGCCTTTTGCAAGTTGGGCTCTCCCAGGTATGCCGGCACCCGGTCATAGGCGGTAACCACCCACAGGTCCGACTCCATGGAGCGAGCAATCTCGGCTGCGGTATGCGCCGCCTTCAATCCATTTTTCGATCCATCCACAGCCACCAAAATTTTCTTAAACATAGTTGCCTCCTTTACTTAAAAACCAAGACAATGATTAAGCCTGGTAACTGCCTGAAGTCACCTCGCCGCCTTCCCCGGTCCAGTTGGTGTGGAAGTACTCGCCTCGCGGCCGGTCGACCCGCTCGTAAGTATGCGCGCCGAAATAATCGCGCTGGGCCTGGATCAAATTGGCCGGCAGGCGTTCGGAGCGATAACCATCGTAAAATGCCAGCGCGCTGGACATCGCCGGCGTCGGGATGCCATTTTCCACGGCCCTGACTACCACCCGCCTCCAGGCAGCCTGGGCGCTGTCCACCTCATCCTTGAAGTACGGGTCCAGTAAAAGGTTTATTAATCCAGGGTTGCGCGCAAATGCCTCCTTGATCTTGCCCAGGAAGACAGAGCGGATGATGCAGCCGCCGCGCCACATCAAGGCGATGCCGCCATAATTCAAATTCCAGTGGTTGACCTGTGCCGCGGTGCGCATCAGCATATATCCCTGGGTATAAGAGACGATCTTCGCCGCGTACAGCGCCTGGCGAATATCCTCCACAAAAGCCGTTTTCTCCCCCCGGAAGCTCACCACCGGACCAGAAAGCACCTTTGAAGCGGCCACGCGCTCTTCTTTCAGCGCCGAAAGCTCGCGCGCCAGCACCGCTTCGGTCACCAGGGTCAGAGGAACGCCTTCTTCCAAGGCCGAAACCACCGTCCAGCGGCCGGTGCCCTTCTGCCCGGCGGCGTCGAGGATCTTTTCCACCAGGGGGGTTCCAACTTCGTCCCCATCTTCTTCTTTATATGTCAAAATATCACGCGTAATTTCAATCAAGTACGAGTCCAGTTTGCCCCGGTTCCACTCGGCGAAAGCCTGGTACATTTCGCTGTAGCTCATCCCCAAAAGCGATTTCATCAGGTGATATGATTCGCCGATCAGCTGCATGTCGCCGTATTCAATCCCATTGTGCACCATCTTGACAAAATGGCCAGCGCCATTTTCTCCCACCCAATCGCAGCAAGGAGAGCCATCTTCTACTTTCGCTGCGATGCTTTGGAAAATATCTTTGACAAATGGCCAGGCCTGTGTTGAGCCGCCCGGCATAATCGATGGCCCGCAGCGGGCGCCCTCTTCTCCGCCGGAAATGCCTGTCCCGATGAAAAGCAGGCCCTTCGACTCGAGATAAGCCGTCCGGCGAACCGAATCCTGGAAATTTGAATTGCCGCCATCGATCAGAATGTCACCATTTTCTAAAAGGGGCAGCAGGAGCTCGATAAAATCATCTACCGGCTGACCGGCTTTGATCATCAACATGATCCGCCGGGGGGTTTTAAGCAAGCCTACCAACTCTTCCAGAGAATGCGCGCCAACTACCTTCGTACCCTTGGCGGTTGAATTTAAGAATTCATCCACCTTGGACGTCGTCCGGTTATATACAGCCACTCGAAAACCGTGGTCGTCCATGTTGAGCACCAGGTTCTGGCCCATTACTGCCAGGCCAATCAAGCCAATATCACATTGTGTCATCTATTGCTCCATTCTTTACCGATAAGTAGTGAATCCATTACGCTGTTGCGATGCGTCCCAGCACTTCTCCAAACTTATGGATTTCGTCCAGGGTGTTGTAATGCACCAGTCCCACACGTACCATGCCGCCGCTTTCTTCCAATCCCAGGCGCTCCGTTACCGCCAGAGCGTAGTAGTTGCCGTCCCAAACATAGATTTCTTCTTCCGCAAGCTTCTTTGCCACCTGGAGGGGGCGCCACCCTTTTAATGTGAAAGAATAAGTTGGCACGCGTTCTTCCAACCGTCCCTGCTCCTGTAATCCATAAATCTCAACGCCGGGGGTTTCTTGCAGGATATCCAGCACTGCGCGGCTGACTTCACTTTCATAGGCGTGCAAGGCAGCCATAGCCTGTTTCAAGACCAGCCGCCGCCCCTG
>Ga0209048_10002329_pt1 | contig 18920 bp, 18 predicted proteins | sample FrelakmetCRP12CR_FD_187146 | JGI IMG/M metagenome (GOLD analysis project Ga0209048, IMG submission 187146) | Freshwater lake sediment microbial communities from the University of Notre Dame, USA, for methane emissions studies - CRP12 CR (SPAdes)... | ecosystem: Environmental > Aquatic >... | reverse complement strand
GCCGGAATGCCTACCCATTACTTACCCAGCCTCGCCCTATCGCTCAAGCGATCGTCCGAAAAAATGGGCATCCGAAAAAACTTAAGTAAGTGCCATTCGACTCTGACCCCTTTAACTGCTCTCTAACTGCTCTAGGCGTCGGAACAAGCATGCCACGCGATGACTTTCCTGCTTCTTTGAAGACTACGTTGGCGAGGCGGGTCTCATACGTCTGTTCAAACCCGAGTTGTCGATCGCAGACATCCGGTCCGCATTCAGACCCCACGCGGTCTGTCAATGTGGGCGTTGCATGCCACATTACTGCGGCCGCAGTCGGCGGCCCCAGGTACGACAACGCTCTCTCGCCGGAAGAGCGAGCATCAATTGAAAATGCCATCTGGCTTTGCCAGTCGTGCGCCAAGCTTGTCGACAGTGATACCACGCGTTTCCCGACACAGGGCCTCAAACGGTGGAAGGTCGAAGCAGAGGCAGAGGCTCTACGTGCAGTTCACGGGGCGCCTTTGCAGAAAGTCTTCCCGCAACTTGGAGTTGCCGTTCACACACCGATACCGCAGATTGCTGGCCTCACTTACGATGAGGCGCGTGAGAAACTAATTGGTGCGGGTTGGCAGCCTCACCGAAATCATTGGTCGCACTGCAGTGAGCCGGACATCCAATACGGCAACGGCCTGCACTTCTGGAAAAAGGGGTTCCACGAAATTATCCATTCGTCAGGCACCGGTCTTGGCCACTGCACATTTGGCTGGATAGACGTCTACGGCAACAGGCTGATCGTTGTCACGGCCGGGGAAGTCGATGTAGAGCAAGGGTGGGGCGCGTTTGTTTGGAATTGGTACTTCCGGCGCGAGCGCGACACCTAAGTCGAACGTTATGCACGCGCCACCGAATTTGTGCGCGCTTGGCGCGTCGGGCTGGGTCAAGGTGCTGCGACCCAAGCCTTTGTCCCGCCCAAGTGTGCGTTGAGTGTCAAGAGTGTTAGAGTCACTTGTCTTTCGTGAAACGAAAAATCCACCTTTGACTGCCGACCTCGTTGCTTCCGTTACACCACCGATGAACCAATATGCTGGAGCAGGCTTGCACTGGAGTCTCGCAGGCGCTTGGCCATCAGTTGCAACAGCAACAGAAGCAGCTTGTTTCCCAAACGCGGTTGCGAGACAAGAACCTCGTTGAGTGCCTTGCGATCGAGCACGGCAAAATCGACCGGTTCGGTCGAAATACAGGTGGCAAAGCGTGTTTGTCCATCAATCAAGGACATTTCCCCGAGCGAGGCTCCGGGTCCGACCGCGGCAACAAACTTCGTGGAACCATCGCTTGCCTGCTTGATGACGTCCACCTTGCCGGTGAGCAGGATCACAAGAAAATCACCGGAATCCCCCTCCCTGATCAACACACCGTGGCGAGGGGCCGTGTAGCAGTCCATGTAGTCACACAGCGCTTCAAATTCCGGAAAGCTGAACTCTTCGAACAAGGATACATGGTCAATGACCTCGTGAATCTCCTGGGCAAAGAGAGTTGCTTTTCCCAGGTAATCGAAACTGGCGAAAGCGCTGTGAATAGGACGTTCCATGAGAGGGATATTACTAGAGATGATGCAGGAGTTCCAGCCTGCGCAGGGAGCGATGGACAGCGCAGCGATCTGTGCTGAACGCGGTGAGCGTTGATCAACGCCGTTCGACGCAAAACTCCAGTCGGTTGCCCTGCGCGTCGACGCCGCTGCCCTTCCAGGAGCGGCAGGTGATCGCCTCCCAGTGCACGGCGATTTCCCGGCCATCGGTGCAGCGCACCACGCCCTCGCCTGTCTCCCCGACACAACTACCAGGCGTCGGCGAAGCCTTCGGTGGTTGCGCCTGACCATCGCAGGTCAAGCGCCCCTGCGGGTCGGTCAGCACAAAACGCCCACCGCCTGAACTGCCCGGATAGCCCTTGCCGCGCAGCTCGCCCGGGACGTCGCTCAGACTGCCGCGCGCCTGATAGCCGATAGCGCAGGCCGCGAGTGCCACAGGAACGAGAAGGAATACGGCGAATCGGTATTTGTACATTTGGAGTCAGAGCGGACACGGCATTGCTGCCGGGCGCCAGCTACGCCATATCAAGGTGTTCGGTAATGAATTCACGCACCCAGTGCTCCGCCTTGGCACTGGAAAAACGTCCGACGATTTCGCCGTTAACGAACAGCAGCACGGTGGGAAAGCCACGCAAACCGTAGCGACCGGCAAGTTTCATGTTGTGTCCTTCATCAACCTCGACGGTGGCCATCTGCAATTTCCCTGCGTAATGGGCGATGACGCGCTCCAACACCGGTGTCAGCGCCCGGCAAGGTGGGCACCAGTCGGCCCAGAAATCGACCAGTATCGGTACGCTGTGCGACGCCTGGATCACATCGCGGTCGAAGTGATCCAGATGCGTAGCGAAAATCAGACCCGAGCTGTGGATGTGGTGTGTGTTGATCATGAAAATTGCAGTCCAAAAGTATAAGTGCGCCCATTTTGCCTCAATGGCAAAACTTTCCAGCGTGGGCGTGTTTGTTCACAAGGCAGCGAAAGCGTTTTCAGGGATAATTCCCGCTTTGACACCCCATTCGGCGCCCGACGTGAATCCGCACCTCGCCCAACTCCAGCCCTACCCCTTCGAAAAGCTGCGCGCCCTGTTCGCCCGCGTCACGCCAAACCCGCAATATAAAGAGATCAAGCTTTCGATCGGCGAACCGCAGCACCCGACGCCGGTTTTCATAATGGAAGCCTTGTCAAACGGATTGAAGGGACTGGCCAATTATCCGACGACGCAGGGTGTTCCGGCTTTACGGCAGGCTATCGCCAACTGGAACCAGCGCCGTTATGGCCTGACGCTAGACCCGGAAACCGAGATTCTTCCGGTCAACGGCTCAAGAGAGGCGCTTTTCTCCTTCGCCCAGACGGTGATCGACCCCAGCCGAGGCTACGTGCCGCTGGTCGTCAGTCCCAATCCGTTCTACCAGATCTACGAGGGCGCCGCCTACCTGGCCGGCGCCGAGCCGCGCTTTTTAAGCACCTTGCCGGAAAACGACTTCGCCTTCGACTACGACTCACTTTCAGCCGAAGAGTGGACCCGCGTCCAGTTGTTCTACGTCTGCTCGCCAGGCAATCCGACCGGCAAGGTGCTGTCGCTCGCCGACTGGAAGACGCTGTTCGCGCTGTCCGACAAGCATGGTTTCATCATCGCCTCCGACGAGTGCTACTCGGAAATCTACTTCGACGAAGCCAACCCGCCGCTTGGCGGACTGCATGCTGCCAAACTGCTTGGGCGCAGCAATGAGCGACTGGTCGCCTTCTCCAGCCTGTCCAAGCGTTCCAACGTACCGGGCATGCGCTCCGGCTTCGTCGCCGGCGACGCGGCCATCCTGAAGAAATTCCTGCTCTACCGCACCTACCACGGCTGCGCCATGGCGCCCCCGGTGCAGACTGCTTCCGTTGCCGCCTGGAACGATGAGGCGCACGTCCTCGACAACCGCAACCAGTACCGCGAGAAGTTCGCCGCCTGCACGCCGCTGATCGGTGAAGTGCTCGGCACCGGCATGCCCGATGCCAGCTTCTACTTGTGGGCCAGGACCCCGGTTCCGGACACCGATTTCGCCCGCGGTCTGCTCGAACACTATAATGTCGTCGTACTGCCCGGCAGCTTCCTCGCCCGCGAGGTCAATGGCGTCAATCCGGGCGCCGGTTTTATCCGTATCGCGCTGGTCGCCTCGCTGGCCGAATGCCTTGATGCGGCCGACCGGATCCGTCAATTTGCCAAACAACTGTAATCGGAGAAGATTTTCATGACTCACCCCCTGCAAGCCACCATCGAAGAACTCTGGGAACGCCGTAGCGAGTTGTCGCCGCAATCGGCGCCAACCACCATCGCCACCATCGAATCGGTTATCGGCGACCTCGATGCCGGCAAGCTGCGCGTCGCCGAAAAGATCGCCGGCGAGTGGTTCACCCACCAATGGATCAAGAAGGCCGTGCTGCTCTCGTTCCGCGTCCGCGACAACCGCGTCCAGGAAGCCGGCGACATCCGCTTCTTCGACAAGGTCGATACCAAATTCGAAGGCTGGAGCGAAGAACAGTTCCGCCAGGGCGGCTTCCGTGTCGTGCCGGGCGCGATCGCCCGCAAGGGCTCCTTCATTGCCAAGAACGCCGTCTTGCTGCCTTCGTTCGTCAATATCGGCGCCTATGTCGATGAAGCGACCATGGTCGATGCCTGGGTCACCGTCGGCTCCTGCGCGCAGATCGGCAAGAATGTCCATCTCTCCGGCGGCGTCGGCATCGGCGGCGTGCTCGAGCCGTTGCAGGCCAACCCGACCATCATCGAAGACAACTGCTTCATCGGCGCCCGCTCGGAAGTCGTCGAAGGCGTCGTCGTCGGCGAGAACTCGGTCCTGTCGATGGGCGTTTATATCGGCCAAAGCACGCCGATCTACGACCGCGAAACTGGCGAAGTCAGCTACGGCCGCGTGCCGCCGGGCTCCGTCGTAATCAGCGGCACCTTGCCAAAGGCCAATGGCGCCTACAGCCTGTATGCCGCGATCATCGTCAAGAAGGTCGACGCACAGACCCGCTCGAAGACCAGCATCAACGAACTGCTGCGCGCCTGAACGGCACATAACTGACCCGGAGGTCTCGACATGATTCTCGACAAACTGTTTCAGCTGATGGCGGAAAAACAGGCATCGGATATTTTCATTTCCGCCGGCACGCCGATCCATATCAAGATCCAGGGCAACACCATGCCGGTCAACCAGCAGACGATGCTGCCCGACATGATCGAGAAGATCGCCTACGAACTGATGTCGCCTGATCAGATCAAGGTTTTCGAATCGACGATGGAGATGAATCTCTCCTTCGGAGTCGCTCAGATCGGCAACTTCCGGGTCAATATCTTCCGCCAGCGCGGCTCGATCAGCATCGTCGTGCGCTACATCCTCGGCAATATCCCGCTGCTTGACGCGCTCGACCTGCCGCCGGTGCTCGGCGACCTGATCATGGAGAAACGCGGTCTGGTCCTCATCGTCGGCGCCACCGGCTCCGGCAAGTCGACGACCATCGCCTCGATGCTCGACCACCGCAACGCCAATCGTTCGGGCCACATCCTGACCGTCGAGGATCCGATCGAATTCCTGTTCAAGCACAAGAAATCGATCGTCAACCAGCGTGAAATAGGCATGGATACGGTGGACTGGGCCGCCGCGCTGAAGAACGCCATGCGCCAGGCGCCGGACTGCATCCTGATCGGCGAAATCCGCGACAAGGAAACCATGCAGGCCGCCATTGCCTACGCCCAGACCGGCCACCTGTGCCTCGCCACGCTGCACGCCAACAACAGCTACCACGCGCTGAACCGCATCATCAGCTTCTTCCCGCTGGAAAACCGACCCGCGCTGTTCCTCGACCTGTCCGTCGCGCTGCGCGCCATCATGTCCCAACGCCTGGTCCGGAATCCCGAAGGCAAGCGGCTTCCCGCCTGCGAGGTCATGATCAACACCCGCCATATCAGCGAACTGATCGAGCGCGGCGAAGTCCAGGGCATCAAGGACGCCATGGAACAGACGCTGGCTCCGGGCTCGCAGACCTTCGAACAGGATCTCTTCAGGCTTTATCGCGAAGGCAAGATCTTGCTTGACGAAGCGCTGAGCAATGCCGACTCGCCGACCAATCTTTCCTGGCTGATCAACAATTCCGAAATCAATCCCAACGGCACCAAGGAAGACAGGAGAACCGACGCCGCCCTGGAATTCGACATCAAGGACGAAAGTGGTGCGTCCTTCAAGGACTTCTCGATCAGTCTCGGCGACTTCGACGAACAGGACGCCTGATGTCCGACCCGACGCTCGAACTGGCCCGGCGGATCATCGCCAGGCCTTCGGTGACGCCGGACGACGCCGGCGTTTGCGACCTGTTCGCCGAGCGCCTGCGGGCGCTCGGCTTTGCCATCGAGTTCATCGACCGCAATGGCGTCACCAATCTCTGGGCCCGCCGCGGCACCGCCCGGCCGCTGTTCGTCTTCGCCGGCCACACCGACGTGGTGCCGACCGGGCCGCTCGACCTGTGGACCTCGCCGCCCTTCGCTCCGGAAATCCGCGACGGCATGCTCTACGGGCGCGGCGCGGCCGACATGAAATCCTCGCTGGCAGCGATGTTGACCGCGACCGAGGCCTTCATCGCCGCCCACCCGCAGCACCCCGGCTCGCTCGCCTTCCTGCTGACCTCGGACGAGGAAGGCGATGCCACCGATGGCACTGTCGCCGTCGTCGAAGTCCTCAAGGCCCGGGGCGAAACCCTCGATTTCTGCGTCATCGGCGAGCCGACCTCGGTCGACACGCTCGGCGACATGATCAAGAACGGTCGCCGCGGTTCGCTGTCCGGCAGGCTGACGGTGAAAGGCATCCAGTGCCACATCGCCTACCCGCACCTCGGCCTGAACCCAATTCACCTGGCAGCACCGGCGATTGCCGAACTCGGCGACACCGAATGGGATCAGGGCAACGAATATTTCCCGCCGACGACCTGGCAGATCTCCAACATCCACGGCGGCACCGGCGCCACCAACGTCGTCCCGGGCAGTGTCGAGATCAAGTTCAACTTCCGCTTCGCCACCGCCAGCACCGTCGAAGGCCTGCAACAGCGCCTGACCGCCATCCTCGACAAACACGGTCTGGAATACAAGATCGACTGGACGCTCGGCGCCCGCCCCTTCCTGACCGGCCGCGGCCCGCTGGCCGCCGCGGCAGCAACCGCCATCCGTGAAATCTGCGGGATCGACACCGAACTATCGACCACCGGCGGCACCTCGGACGGCCGCTTCATTACCGAAATCTGCGACCAGTTGCTGGAAATCGGCCCGGTCAATGCGACCAGCCACAAGATCGACGAATGCGTCGATCTTACTGCGCTGCCCAGGCTTTCCGCGATATACACGCGCATCCTCGACCAGTTGCTGCCGGCATGAGCGACCCAACCGCCCGTGGCGAACTCGTTACCGTTCGCGATTTCATCCGCTACGCAGTCAGCCGCTTCAATGCTGCCGGCCTCTTTTTCGGCCACGGCAGCGACAACGCCTGGGACGAAGCGGTCTACCTGACGCTGCACACGCTCAACCTGCCGCTCGACCGCCTCGAACCTTTCCTCGACGCCCGCCTGCTGACCCACGAACGCGACGCCCTGCTCGACATCTACCGGCGCCGCGCCGAAGACCGCCTGCCCGCCGCATACCTGACCAATGAGGCCTGGCTGGGCGGGCATCGCTTCTACGTGGACGAGCGCGTCATCGTGCCGCGTTCCTTCATCGCCGAACTGCTGCAGGAGCAACTTGCCCCGTGGGTCGAGGATCCCTGGGCCATCGAAGCGGCACTCGATCTGTGCACCGGCTCCGGCTGCCTCGCCATCCTGGCCGCCCTCGCCTTCCCGGAAGCCCGGGTTGATGCGGTCGACCTCTCAAAAGAGGCAATTTTCATCGCCGAACGCAATGTCGAGGAATACGGCCTGAGCGAGCGCATCGAGATCATCCAGTCGGACGCCTTCAGCAAGCTGCAGGGCAAGCGTTACGACCTGATCATCTCCAACCCACCCTATGTCAATGCCGACTCGGTCGCCGCGCTGCCGCCGGAATACCTGCACGAACCGGTCATGGCGCTCGGCTCGGGCAAGGACGGCCTTGACTTCACCCGCATCATCCTGCGCGAAGCCAGGCGCCATCTGACCCCGGGCGGCCTGCTGGTCGTCGAGATCGGCCACAACCGCGAGGAACTGGAAGCGGCCTACCCGGCATTGCCCTTCACCTGGCTCGACACCGCCGCCGGCAACGAATTCGTCTTCCTGCTGCGCGCCAGCGAACTCCCGGACTGAACCCCTGACGCTGGATGCCTGAAGCTTCGCCGCTGTTCGAAATGCCGAGCCCGTTCGAAACGGAAAGCGGCAAGGTACTGATGCTGGAGCCGCCCTCCGCCAGCGCCGGCGAACTGCGCGCCCGACTGCTCGACGAGAGCTACCCGAAGCCCTTCGTCATCGATGACGGCAAGCAGCGTTTCCTCTATTTCAATTTGCGCCTGATGCAGAGCGCCATGTCGCTGCGCAGCCCGAACGACCTCGAGCTGCGGTACACACAGAAAATGATGGCCTTTCTGCTCTTTCACCCGCGCCCGAAACGCCTCGTGCTAATCGGCCTCGGCGGCGGCTCGCTAATCAAGTTCTGCTACCACCGCCTGCCTGGCGCGCAACTCACGGCGATCGAACTCGACCCTGAGGTCATCGCCTGGCGCGACACCTTCATGCTGCCGCCCGACGGCCCGCGCCTGCAAACCCTGCAAGTCGACGGCGCCGAATATCTGGAACAGGCCGAAAAAGGCATCGATGCCCTGCTCGTCGACGCCTTCGACAGAACCGGCTTCGCCCCCAGCCTGGCCAATCGCGAGTTCTTCGAGAACGCCTTCGCCAAACTCGCCGGCGACGGCGTGCTGGTCATCAATCTGGCTGGCGAAAAGGAAAGCTACGCCGGCCTGATCGGCGAGGCCATGCACGTATTCGACGACCAGGTGATCGTGATTTCGGTGCCGGAAGACGGCAATCACGTCCTCTACGCCTTCAAGGAACGCCATTTCGAACCCCGCTGGCGCTGGCTGCACAATTACGCCAAGGAACTGCGCGCCAATTACGGCCTCGATTTTCCGGCCTTCGTGCAAAAAATGGAACGCTCGACCAAGCTCGGCCTCGCCCGCCGCGAAGCCTTTCGCGACCGCTGAGGCTACTTGTCGTCGCCAGCCCGCTCGGCGCGCTGCTGAGATTGCAGATTGGCCTGATCGATTTTCTGCTGCATCTGCTCCATCGTTTTCTTGCCCTGCTCCAGTTCCTGTTTCTTGATGGCAGCGCCGGTTGCCGCCGTGCCGACGGTTTCAACGCCACAAGCACTCAAGATCAGGGCCGCGGCCAACGGAAAAAAGAATTTCATCGCATGAATCTCCAGTAAAAACCCGACTCAGCTTACCGCAGCCAGAATCGCCTTCAACAGATGCCAGCTACGGTCGACCGACAAAATATCCACGGATTCACCCGGTGCATGCGCACCACGGATGGTCGGGCCGAAAGAGACAATGTCCAGCCCCGGATACTTGGCGCCAATAATGCCGCATTCCAGCCCAGCATGGATCACCTGAACCTGCGAATCGCCGCCGAATTCCTGGCGATAGACCGACCGGCACAAAGCCAGCAAGGGCGAATCCGGATTCGGCGCCCATCCCGGGTAATAACCCGCCTTCCCGGCAATGGTTCCGGACAGCGCAAAGAGGCTGACAATTTCATTCGCCAGTGCCTCACTGCCGCTATCCACGAGCGAGCGGACCATGAAATTGCATGATCCGCCGGACGCATCGAGCGCCACCATGCCCAGATTATTGGAGGTTTCGACGACTCCGGGCAGTTGCCGGCTCATGCGCCTCACACCATGCGGCGCCGCATGCAATGAGGCCATCCACACCAACTGCTCGGGCGGCGACAACAACTGTACAGCCGCATCCTCCAGCGAACACGCCAATGTAACGCCCGCATCCACCCCGGCCAGTTCCCGGCGCAGACAGGTCTCCCACGCCGCCAGGCTGGCGATCAATTGCGCTGCCGTCGGCCCGGGGATTGCCACGATAGCAGCCGCCTCCCGGGGCAACGCATTGCGCGCCGTGCCGCCCCGCAGTTCGGCCAGACGCAGCGGCATCTTCGTTTCAAGATCGCGGAGAGCACGCACCAGCAGTTTGATGGCGTTGCCCCTTTCCTCGTGGATATCGACCCCGGAATGGCCGCCGCGCAGGCCGCTCAATTCAACCCGCCAGCTTTGCCAGCCAGCCGGCATCGGCTCCGGGGTAGCACTACGCAGGACATTCACATCCAGCCCGCCGGCGCAACCGAGATAGAACTCGCCCCATTGCTCGGTATCCAGATTCAGCATCAGGCGCCCATCGAGCGCGTCGGGTGCCAGACCGCGCGCACCGCCCATCCCGGCTTCTTCATCAACCGTGAGCAGCGCCTCGATCGGTCCATGCTCAAGATCGGCATCCTCGAGAACCGCCAGAATCAACGCCACACCGATACCGTTGTCGGCCCCCAGCGTGGTGCCATCGGCGACCAGCCAGCCATCGCGACGCAGCGGCCGGATCGGGTCACGCGAGAAATCATGCGGCGTAGCGGCATTGTTCTGGCACACCATGTCCAGATGCGCCTGCAGGATGACACCGGGAAGATGCGCCCGTCCGGTGCTGGCCTGCTTGCGGATAATCAGGTTGCCCACGGCGTCGACCGCAGCAGCCAGACCACGTTGCTCGGCCCAGGTTAACAGATGCTCCCGCAGTCGCCCCTCCTGCTTCGATGCCCGAGGGATCGCGCACAGGGTGGCGAAATGCTTCCAGACGATCGCTGGCTCAAGCGCGGCGAATATGGCTTGTGTCGTCCAATCCGACATGACGCTGCTCCAAAGTGAAAACCCCCGCAGACCTTGCGGCATGCGGGGGCTTGAATCTGGGGCGACTGATGGGGCTCGAACCCACGACAACCGGAATCACAATCCGGGACTCTACCAACTGAGCTACAGCCGCCGTCGAAGAAGGCGCGCATTGTAGCGAACATTCCCCGGGTCTGTCTATACAAGGGCAATCGCATTGTGTCCGTCAAAGCGTGACGAGGTAAGATTCACGCGTTCAGCCTGCCGCACATGCCAATCATTTGTTCCGACAAGGTGTAAGGAATGGTGGCCGGCCGCGACTAAAGGATAAGCACACTCTGGAGAACAACAATGCGTGACACCTTTCCCCTGCTGGTCAAAACGGATTTCCCGGCCATTCAGCGCAGGAAGCCGGAAACTCTGCAAGCGAACCTGGGCTATCGGTGCAATCAGTCCTGCTTCCATTGCCATGTGGCGGCGAGCCCCAAGCGGACCGAGCAAATGCGTTGGGAAACGATGGCGGTGCTGCTGGAATTCGCCCGCCGGCACGGGATTCAAACGCTCGACTTGACCGGTGGCGCGCCTGAAATGAATCCGCACTTCCGCCACCTGGTCAGCGAAGCCAGGGCGATGGGGCTACGGGTCATCGATCGCTGCAATCTGACCATTCTGAGCGAGCCGGGTTATGAAACCCTGGCCGATTTCCTGGCCGAACAGCAGGTGGAAGTTACCGCCTCGCTGCCCTGCTATCTAGAAGAGAACGTCGACAAGCAGCGTGGCGAAGGGGTTTTTCAGGCAAGTCTCGATGGTCTGCGCAAGCTGAATGCACTGGGTTACGGCCTCCCTGGCAGCGGTCGCGTTCTGAATCTGGTCTACAACCCACTCGGGGCCTCCTTGCCGCCTGACCAAGGCAAACTGGAGCAAGCCTACAAGGAACAACTGGCAACGCGCTTCGGGGTCATCTTCAACCAGTTGTTCGTGCTCGCCAATATGCCCATCCAGCGCTTTGGCAGCCAGTTGATATCGCGCAACGAGTTTCACGATTACATGAAGCTGCTGAAAAGCGCTTACAAGCCGGAAAACCTGGACGGCGTGATGTGTAAAACACTGATTTCCGTCAGTTGGCAGGGTGAAATTTTCGACTGCGACTTCAACCAGATGCTCGGACTGCCATTCGGTGGCGAACCAAGCAGACCAATACAACTCGCCGAACTGCTTGAATCCGACCTTTCCGACCGCCCAATTCGGGTCGCCGATCATTGCTACGGCTGCACCGCTGGTCAGGGCAGCAGTTGTGGCGGCGCGTTTGTGAACAAAGAATCCACCGTTCTGTCCAATTCGGTAGCGTAAGCAGCTGCGCCAACCAAGGAGAAAACGATGAACCGCCGCAACTGGATTTTCCGGGTTTCCGGGCTGATGGCAACCGCTGCCCTACCCTTTGGCTCAGCCGGTGCAGCCGAAACCTTCCCGCTGACCAAAACCCGCGAGGAATGGCGCAAGCTGCTGCCACCGGACGCCTATCGCGTGCTCTTCGAGGATGGCACCGAACGCGCCGGGAGCAGCCCGTTGAACGAGGAAAAGCGGGCCGGCACCTTTATCTGCGCCGCCTGCAGCCAGCCGCTGTTCGATAGCGCCCACAAGTACGAGAGCGGTACCGGCTGGCCCAGTTTCTGGCAGCCACTCGCCGGCGCAGTCGGCACCTCGACCGACTTCAAGCTAATCTATCCGCGCACCGAGTATCACTGCTCGCGCTGCGGTGGGCACCAGGGGCATGTGTTCAATGACGGCCCCAAACCGACCGGCAAGCGTTACTGCAACAATGGCGTCGCGCTGGCCTTCGTCGTCCAGGGCGCGCCGTTGCCGGCGCTGCGAACATGAAAATGTCCGTGTTTTTCAAGTTGACCGCGCTCATCGCCGTCTTCGCGATCACTGCCCATGCCCAGATGGCCGAACCGGAAGCGCGGCCGCCCTATGCCGGCCCGGTTGCCACGGCAATATTCGCAGGCGGCTGCTTCTGGTGCATGGAACAGGATTTCGAAATGCTGCCCGGAGTCGTCGAAGTGGAATCCGGATACACCGCCGGGTGGACCGAAAACCCGAGCTATCGGGCAGTCAGCTCCGGCCACAGCGGGCACACCGAAGCGATTCGGGTGATCTACGATCCGGAACGAATCAGCTACCCGCAACTGGTCGGTTACTTCTGGCGACATATCGATCCGACGGTGAAGGATGAACAGTTCTGCGATGTCGGTCCGCAATACCGCAGCGGCATCTACTGGCAGAACGAGGCGGAACATGAAGTCGCCGAAGCCAGCCGCGAGATGCTGTTAAGAAGCGGCCGTTTCCGGAACATCTACACCGAACTGGCCCCGGCATCGATGTTCTGGCGGGCCGAGGAATACCATCAGGATTACTATCGGAAAAACCCGCTGCGTTACGCCTACTACCGCGCCGCCTGCGGGCGCGACGCGCGGGTGGCCGAGGTCTGGGGCGAGAGGAAGTAACGGGAAGGTTGAGAGGTCCGCTGCCCGTGATGTGTTACGCAGCGATCGGCACGGTTGTTGAGACTCATGGTTGATCTGATGTGCGTTGTTGAGCAAAGGTCTCAAATCGGCCACTATGCACAGTTTGAAACTATGTACAGGTGGTAACAAATTCACAGCGCTCAACAGCGTTTAGGCCGGCAGTTCTGCACATAGTTATTGGTTTTCGCAATCCGCAGCCTGTGCTCAGCTTTCGCAAGCTCCGCATGTCAGTTCTTCTGGGGTGCCAGAGGAAAGCATCTACATTTTCATTGCAACAGCAGTCGGCACGCGACATTCAGTGCAAAAACCTTCCACTGCTCTTGTCCCAAATGGAATGAGGCTCAACTGGTTGTCGGATTACACCAAGCCACGCCCCCAGCACTTGTATGCAGAAACTATGCTCAGTTTTTCGCGGACGCATAGCGCCAAATGCCTTGCCACGCCACGCTTGCCATCTATCTACCCTCACGGCCTGCACATAGTTTCAAACTGTGCATAGTGGCCGCTATGTAAAGGTTTACATAGCGGCCAGTTCCGGCCGTTCGCTGTTTGCGCAGACCTACCGTTTGAAAGGCCGGTTTGTTCTTGGATAATCCCGCCATTAACTCAATGTGCAGAATCCGGCAGCAATCTGCCCTTGGACGATCAGCCTTGAAATGAGGAAATGGCAGCTTTCCCTTCAAGCGAATGCTTACTCTGTTCCCCAAGACGAAGTTCGAGTCATAGAAGAGCAGACCGTTAACGCGCTTCATGTCTGACGCTTGTTGCTCAGTGTTGTCGGCGCCGCACTTCATGCTTTCGCTTTGTCGCACATTTTTGGCAATTCTCGCTGCGAGCTAGTACGTTTCAATTGTCCTTGTAGGTGTCGCGTTCGGCATTATTTTGAGAGACCGGCATTAGTCTAACAGCCACCATTTCTTCGACACCATTCTCAAAACCAGTAAGTTCTTTGTGGGGGGCCTCGCCTCATGGAGACAAGATATGTACCAGAGGCTGGAGCAGACTCACGACTATCTGGTGAAAATCAACAATCAGAACCTCACGCCAACACGAACGCCCAAAAGCTGGGTGTTATCCAGATTCTTGAAGTTGCCGTTCTCATCTTGAACCTTGTCGAGCGCCGTTGAGATGTACTGGTAGCTAGGACTGAGGCTCAGCCACGGCGTCACCGCAAAGTTGTAATAGACCTCGACAGCGCTTTCCCGGTTTAGCCCCAAATTAAAGGTGTCGCGCATATAGGGAACGAAATTGTCGCTAAATTCAGTGAGCGCCCAGCCGATCCCGAATTCGTCATAGGGTCTGCCGGGAACGATGCCCTTGCCGACGAGGCCCAGCGAATAACTGTATTTCACTGGATTTGCCTTACCGTCGCTGAGGCCAAAGCTGAAAAAAGTCCCCAGACCACGCTTCGACTCCCCCTCCGGCTGCCACAGATACTGCTCGAAACTATAGACGGCGGCCCAGGTTTCGTTCTCCATGTTCAGCGGCTGGGTGGGAATGAGCAGCGCCGGCGCATGCTTTTCGAGTATATCAACCAGAACCGGCCCGGGATTTCCCAGGCGAGGATAGCGCGCCGTCAGCAATGAGCGCGCGATATTGCTCGGATCCTGGATCAGCGAAGGGCGCTCTTTGTTACTCCACGCGAATGTCAGATTCTGGTGGCCGGGCAGGCCGAAGGGCTTGATCTTGAGATCGCCGCTCAAGAGTGCCATGACACCATCGCTAAAGGCGTTGCTGAGACTGTCGTCCATAATGGTGCCGTTCGGATCGAGCACCATCCCGGCTACGGTGATGTCGTGCGATGGCAGGTAAAGTGCAGTTGCGCCGTAGGCCGAAAGCGGAACCATTGCCAGCGCTACCGGGAGATTGAGGCCAGTGTTCAGGAACCCTGTACGATAGTCGCCGTGAAACTGGTTGGTCGGGGCGATTGAATTAATCTTGCCCAACTGGAGGCCGAATTGCGGACTGAAGAACTGGGTGTAGGTCAGTTCCTGAATACCGGTATCGGGCTTGGTGGTCGGCAGCATCCAGAATTCGTTTGCCGGAATCATGGTGCCGGAATCACTCAGCAGGTTGTTGCCGAAACTGCTGATCGTCTGTACCTTGAAATAGCCACCCGGCCACAGGCCCAGCTTTCCGGTATCGACCGTCAGCGCGACGGTAGCATTGCCCCAGTTACTGCCGCCGGCATCCCGACCACCGCTCGTGATGGTTTGTGGTGTCCAATAGGCATCCACGTCAAGCACGATGCCTTTCTTGGCCATTTCGTCGCGCAATCCACCCCAGTCGCCAGTGAGCCTGGGGCGCGTAGCGAAATCCCCGCCCCAGGTTTCGGGAATGGCCTCTGGCGTGGCCAGCGCTGGAAGCGAGGTGCTGATCAGTGCAGCCAAAGCGGCTAACCGAAGTTTCGATTTCATGTATTGCCTCGTTGTTTGCCAGCCAATGTATTGACCACAGGGCTGGTGGTGAACTGATGCCAAGTTTCGGTTTGTTTATCTGGAATGGCCTTGATTCGGCTCAGGATCGGCCAGCATATCCTTGGGTGGCTCGAATTGCTGTTTGTAGATCAGCGGGGGATAGCCTTCGTCGTCCGGCACACGTGGCGGAAGTTTGAACTCCAGCGTCTCGAAAGGCGAGCGGCTGGGCAGGATCACGTTGTTGGCCTTGACATAGTCATTCCAGAGCGCCTTCATGTGCCTTAGCTTTTCGGGCTGCTCCTTGGCGAGGTTATTCCGTTCCGCCGGATCGTTGGCCAGGTTGAAAAGCTCCCAGTCGCCGTTACCGAATGGCTTGTACTGCCAACGAATTTTCCAATCGCCCTGACGTACCGCGCGGTTGCCAAAAATCTCCCAGCCCAGGGAATCCCGCGCCGTGCGCGGTGATTCCTCACGCGCGGCCAGCACCGGCCCCCAGGATTTCCCCATCAGTGGCGGTAGTTGCTGACCTGCGGCAGTTTTTGCGGGGTACGTTGTACCAGCGACTTCCAACAGGGTTGGCATGATGTCGGCAACATGCATCACCCCGTGGTTGATACTGCCCGCCGGACGCCGGACGATCGGCCCGCTGACGACAAGGGCATTGCGGATACCGCCTTCGGCAACCCAGCCCTTGTACTGGCTGAAGGGAGTCATCGAAACCTGCGCCCACATCGAACCATACCCGACATACGAGCCCGGGTCGCCCCAGTTTTCGGGCTTGTTGTTCGGCCACTTCGTCGCGAAGTGAAGTGCGTCGCGCGTACCGGGGGTTCCTGCAATCGTCTCGGCGAGATCGGTGCCTTCCGCACCGTTGTCGCCAAAGACAATGAAGATGGTGTTGTCGTATTCGCCAATTTGCTTGAGATGCTCGATAAGGCGCCCGACATGATGGTCGAGGTTTTCCACCATGCCGGCATAAAGCTCCATTTTTTTGGCGAGCACGGCACGCTTTTCCGGCGCCAGCACAATGGGGTCGGGAACAAACCACATGCGCTCGGCAAGCCTGGTTCCGGGTGGCATGATCCCGAGTTCGATCTGCCTGCTCAGACGGGCCTTGCGCACGGCGTCCCAACCTTTTTCATACACGCCGGCATAGCGATTTCGCCAGTCGGCGGGTAAATGGAAGGGGTCGTGCGGTGCCTGGTGGGCCACATACGCGAAAAACGGTTTCCCGTCGCCACGATTGTCGTCGATGAAGCGAATCAACTTGTCCGTGTAGGTCTGCGTCGCGTAATAATCCTTGGGCAGTTCCTTCAGGTAGCGACCGTCTTCGGTGAACACCGAAAGGGGGCTGGCCGAGGTCATGTTGGTCATGTCCCAGTAGCTGCCGGCACCATCGAGCAGCGAGAAGTCGCGTTCGAAGCCGCGCGCCCGGGGAATCTGGTCTGGGCTCTTGCCGAGGTGCCACTTGCCGACCATGTAGGTGTGATAACCCGCGTCCTTCAACAATTGCGGCAACGTGGCGACCCGCTCGTTGAGATGGCCCTCATAACCGACGGCGCCTCGCTGGTTAGGTGCCGTCCACTCGTCCATGTTGCCCAGACCATTGCGATGGGTATCGACGCCACTCAGCAATGTTGCCCGTGTCGGAGAACATGTCGGATTGGTATAGAAATTCGTGAACCTGACCCCCTGTTTGGCAAGGGAATCGATATTGGGGGTTCGGATTTCGCTGCCGAAGGCGCCCAGGTCGGCGTAGCCGAGGTCGTCACCCAGAATGATGACAATATTGGGCCGGCGCGAACTGTCTGCCGCTGTAACGGCGGATGGCAAGGCAAGCGCACCAAGCATGAAGCCAAGGGCGCTTAATCCAGCCTTGAGCCAGAATCCGAAGCGCGTGCTTCTTCCCAAACCCCGGGCGGCCATTTTCCTCGTCATTTCGCTCCTCCGTACATGCTCATATGCGCGATGGCATCCCCCGAATATTGTTACCACGGCACTCGCGTCGGGGAGCGGCGGCGGGGTCGTTCTGTACTGTTACACTGATAATCCGGCTAACAGGCAACGGCATCCGTTGGCCTTACAGGCGACAATTAGAAGTCTGCGCTCGAGAAAAGTCGCTGTCTATCGTATTTCCGCAAGTAATCCCCATCGTGAATTCCCTGGCCAAAGAAACTACAACTGCCGTTACGGTGATTGAAATCACCGATCCTTCCGAGGCAAACGAAGGAATCGAACTGGTCGACCTGGACGCGATGCAACTCCACGCAGGCTCCTTGAGGGCGCGTCGCGTGGTTGTGCGGGCCGGCACAACTGCTATGGCGCTTAATACCAGCAATGTCCGCTTGCGGACGCGTACAAAATGCACTGAAGGACTGGTCGCCTACGTTGTATTCGGGCCGAGTTCTACAGGAACGGTCAACGGAATGCCGGTCAGACCCGACCAATTGCTGACCGCAGGGCTGGGGGCTGAGGTCGGATTCGTCGTCGAGCCAGGCTGGGAAAGCATCACATTCCTTTTGCCGGCAATGGATCTTGATGCGCACCTGTCCGTCCGCAAACGCTCCAGCCTGCTTCCACCACCGGGGGTGGCGGTAATGCTCTCTGCAGCCCCGGACGTCGCGAACAAACTTTTCGCCTGGGGTAGGCAACTCGCGGAGACTGCGGCAAAGCAGCCTGAATTATTCAATAATGGTGAGAGGGTGCTTGCTGCGCTACAGATCGAGATTTTCGAGAAGCTACTTGCCGCCATTTGTGTGGCGGAAGTATTCGAGCCAAGTCGGAGCGACCGGACTCGCCAGCGGCAGAGCCGCATCGTGAAGCTTGCCGAGGAGTATGTCCTGGCGCAAAACGGTGCCAACCTTTACGTGACCGACCTCTGCCGTATTGCCGGCGTCAGCGAGCGGGCTCTTGAGTATGCCTTCAAGGAGGTCATGGGATTGACGCCGGTCGCCTTCCTGGCAAAGCTTAGGCTGCACCGGGTTCGCCAGGCGCTGATAGCAGCAACTTCGGGATCGACCACCGTCGCCAACGAAGCGCTACGCTGGGGGTTCTGGCACTTCGGAGAATTCTCTCGTGCCTACAGCAAGTGCTTTGGAGAACTGCCTTCGGAGACGCTCGAACGAAACAGAGCGTAGGCAAAAATTGGCGAAGCACCCATTTGATCAACAGTAGTTGGACGCGCAAAGCAATACCAATCAGACGCCCAATCGCTACCTACCTCCTTGTGGCCCGTCGTGTGAGCACCCCGAAGTTCTGCTTAGGCGTTCGCTAAAGGACTACTTTGGGTCGGAGTTCGCTTTCGCCAAGTATGAAAGCTGCCGACCGCGACTGCTCAAGGGTGAATGGCAGGTAAGCAGCCTAATTGCTGCCCGATTGAGCGCCTTCGGCCAACGGCGGTTGTCGCGGACAAGTTCGCGTAGCTCCTCCGGCAGGTTTTAAACCTTGGATTCAACCGGTGGATGCAACAGATTGGCTGAATCGTTCAGCGGGCGTTTCGTAGTTTAGTGTTTTCCTTGGGCGCCCATTCAATTTCCTGGCC
>Ga0209048_10002328_pt1 | contig 18924 bp, 14 predicted proteins | sample FrelakmetCRP12CR_FD_187146 | JGI IMG/M metagenome (GOLD analysis project Ga0209048, IMG submission 187146) | Freshwater lake sediment microbial communities from the University of Notre Dame, USA, for methane emissions studies - CRP12 CR (SPAdes)... | ecosystem: Environmental > Aquatic >... | reverse complement strand
CTCCGCGGCGCTCAATTGGACCCCCACGCTTGCGGCCAAGGAAAATGAGGCCGCTGCGCTGCCCCCAGAGGGGGCGCGATGCGCACCTTGGGACGGCTCCGCGGCGTTCATCCGGCCGCCTTTTCCTGAAAATCGAGCGCCTCGTCCGGCATGATGTTCCGGAGGAACGCGTCGAACATGAGCAGTGTCCACAGCGGTGCGCTGTAGTCGCGCCGGCCCGACGTGTGGGCGTCGACGATCTGCTTCAGATAATGCGCGTTGAACACGCCCGTGGCGGCCAGCCGTGGGCCGAGGACCGCATCGTTGAGCCGCTGCCTGAGCGGGCCACGGAACCAGCGCTCGAGCGGGACCGAAAAACCCATCTTCGGCCGGTACATGAGTTCGTCCGGCAGGTAGGGCGCCATTGCGCTCTTGAGCAGATGCTTGCCCTCCTGGCCGCGAACCTTGAGCGCGGTCGGCAGACTCGCCAGCCACTCCACCAGCGGGTGATCCATCAACGGCTCGCGCACCTCCAGTGAATGCGCCATGCTGGCCCGGTCCACCTTGGTGTTGATGTCGCCGACCAGATAGGTTTTCAGATCGAGGTACTGGACCAATGCGACCGGGTCGTCCGTTCCCGCGCGACGGCCATGGCGACGGAACACCTCGGCTGCGGAATACCCGCCGAGCCGCGCCTTGAAGGCGTTGCTGAACAGCTGGTCACGCATGTCGTCGCGCAGGATCGACACGCTGTGGAAGTACGCATCCACCGACGTTCGCGCAAGCGCCTGGAACGTCGACTTCGCCCGGAACATCCGCGGCGCCCAGTCGGCCTTCGGATACACGTGGCCGAGCAAGCCAAAGGCAGGCCGCCTGACGCCGATCGGCATGACGCTGCGCAGGCGCTCCTCCATCGCGTGCAGCCGGTAGCGTCGGTAGCCGGCGAAGTTCTCGTCGCCACCGTCTCCCGACAGCGCGACCGTCACATGTCGGCGCGCAAGCTGGCACACGCGGTAAGTCGGCAGGGCCGAACTGTCCGCATACGGCTCGTCGTAAGTCCGGGCAAGCTCATCGATGAGGTCGAAATCGTCGCTATCGACCGTGTCGACGAAGTGCCGGGTCCGATAGCGGTCGGCCACCTGCTGCGCGTACCGGGATTCATCGAACGCGGGATCGCTGAACGAGATCGAGCACGTGTTGACGGGGTCCGCACTGGCGCCCGCCATCATCGCGACGACAGCGCTTGAATCGACCCCGCCGGAGAGGAAAGCGCCGAGCGGTACCTCGGAGATCATCCGCAGCCGGACCGATTCCCGCAGGCGATCGACGAGTTCCGCTTCGGCTTCACGTTCGCCAATCGGATTGTCGAGCGTGAAGCGGACGTCCCAGTACTCGCGCGGCTCGGGGACCGGTTTCCCACGCCGGAGAGTCAGCGTGTGCGCCGGAGGCAGCTTGTGCGCCCCTGTAAAGATCGTTCGCGGCTCGGGAACGTAGCCAAGTGCGAAATACTCTTCGATGGCAAACGGGTCGAGTTCCCGACGGAATTCCGGATGCGCCAGCAGTGACTTCAGTTCCGAGCCGAAAACCAACCGGTCTCCCGGCAGGAGCCCGTAGTGCAATGGCTTGACTCCGAGGCGGTCGCGGGCCAGGAACAGCGTTTCGCGCGGGCGGTCCCACAAGGCGAATGCGAACATGCCCCGGAAGCGCTTCACGCAATCTTCGCCCCACGCCTCCCAGGCGTGCACGATGACCTCGGTATCGCTCTTGGTCCGGAAAACGTGGCCGAGCTGCGTCAACTCCGGAATCAGTTCCCGGTAGTTGTAGATTTCGCCATTGAACACGACGACGACACTGTGATCCTCATTGAAGAGCGGCTGCTGCCCGGTCGAGAGGTCGATGATGGAAAGCCGCCGATGACCCAGGCCCAGCCCGGGCTCGACGTGCAATCCGACTTCATCGGGCCCGCGGTGAAACTGCGTCTCGTTCATGCGCGAGACGAGCTCCCGCGAAATCGCCCCTGCACCCGCGAGATCCATTATGCCGACGATGCCGCACATACCGGGGCCGACCTCAGTTGGAAAGTGTTCGGGTTTGCGGGGGACCCAGTCCCTCGGCGCTGGGGATGTCGCCGGACGAGGGAATGGGGACTCCTGCGCTTGCCAGCGCGCGCTCGTACAGGCTTGCGTAGTCCGCCACCATCCGCGAAAGGCTGAATCGATTTTCGACGACGCGTCGCCCCGCCTTGGCGTGCCGGCTCGCTGTTGCTCGATCGTTGAAATAGCCAAGCATCGCCTGCGCGAGCGCATCGCTGTTCGCCGGTGGAACGAGAGTTCCGGTCAGGCCCGACTCGATCAACTCGGCATTGCCGCCGACGCGCGTGGCGATGACCGGGAGGCCTGTCGCCATAGCTTCGAGGATCGTATTGGAAACCCCCTCGGCCAGCGAAGGCAGGACGAAACAATTGAGGCCGCGCAACATGTCGGGCACATCGGCCCGCTCGCCCGCAAACCAGACCCGGTCCCGTACGCCCGGCCGGTCCAGAACTGCACTCACCGCATTCCGCAGCGCGCCGTCCCCAACCATGACCAGGCGCAGGTGCTCCGCCGCGCCGGGCTGCATTTCGAGTGCCCGGACAAACGCAGTGGCCAGATTCGAAGGGTCCTTGATCCGTTCCATGCGCCCAACGGTTCCGATCAGCCACTGGTCGGGGCCGCCGAAAGGGCAGCCAGGAATCGCCGGTCGCATACCGCTTCCGGCCAGAAAGCGCTCCGTGTCGACCCCGTTGTAGATCTGCGCGATGTCACTGGCGGGAACGCCGACCTGTCGCTCCAGGTAATCCTCGAGGTGACGCGAGAGCGCAACGTAGCGTGTCACAAACGGTCGGTAGATTCGCCGGACGGTGCGATAGCGCCGGCTTCGCCCTCCCGGATCCTGTACGTCCCAGCCATGTTCGCCGTGAATCCGTATCGGCACACCGGCGGCCCAGGCAGGAACGACTGACTCCAGCGCTGCCAGGTTGCGCGTGTGCACGATCGCGGGGCGGAGTTCCCGGAACAGGCGAAACAACCGCGGGTAATCGCGGACCAGGTGCCCTGGTTCCTTCCCCAGCGCAACGTAACGAACGTCGGATCGCGCGACGCGTTTGGCGAACTCGGTCGACACGTCGGTCACCGCCACGATCGCGTGCCGCCATCGGTGTGCAGGCAAGCGATTGATCAGGTTGACGAGCCCGTTCTCCAGCCCGCCGACACCGAAGCGGTAGACAACATGGACTATCAACGGAGGCGGCGCGATCATTCGAGATCCATTCCCTTCAAGGCCTGGTCTCGGCGCCGGCCTGTTTCAGCGCGACTTCTATCGACGGCAGCATTTCGCGCACAAACTGGCGCAGCGTTTCTTCCGCGTCTTCGCGCCGCCCTTCATACGGCGTGGCGAGAATGATCGCCGCCGCGTCGTCGCCACGGCCAAGCAGCCGGTCGCGTGCGAGAAGCAATTTGCCGACGTAGAGACTGACGACATCTCGTCCCGAGAGATGGAACCAGTCCCAGATCAGCAGGCGCTGCCCGGCCGATCGGAGCAGCGTCTGCCGAATGTCGGTGGGTCCATTGCCAAGGTCTTCCTTGCGTCGCGACTCGCCCACGTTCGCCCAAACCGGATGCTTTTGCACGACCATGAAGTTGGTCGTGGTCAGCAGTTCGGCACCTTTATGCTGGTCACGATAGAAACCGAGGTGAACGGCCACAACGCGATCCCCTTTGCGATAGACCTGAAAGACGCTTGCCGCAGCGCCGTCGTAGTGCGGGCGCCAATCGGTCAGGGGCTCCGCAGCCAACGACCAGCCTCCGGCGGAAACGGGGGTCGGAAGAATCAGCTTTCCGGCGGTCCCGCTCGGGCGATCGAGATAGGCCGCATACAGGGGCCACGCCGCCGCGATCGCAAGGACCCCCGCCGCTGCCGCCATCCTGTGCACAGCTGAAACGGACACTCCGCGTGCCGACGTGACGGCGCCGGAATCGCCGCCCTCGCCCGCGACGGGATCGCGCCAGGACGAGCCTATCCAGAAAAGCAGGAACATGACCAGGCCGAAGAAGACCCAGCCGTAAATGAGATGGTCGACTCCATGCGCGAGCTTGCCATCGCTCAAGTGGCCAATCATCACGATCATGTAGGCGCGCAACCAGTTGGCCAGGACCGGGACGAGGACCGAAAGGGCGATGAACAGCAATCGCTTCCAGAGTTTCCGGTAACTGAGGTACGCGTAGAGCACGCCCACCGTTATCGAAGCGATCAGGTAGCGCAAACCACTGCAACCCTCCACTACCGACCATTGGCCGGACGGTATCGTGAAGAAGTTTCCTTCGCGATAGACCGGGATGCCGGTCAGCTGGAGCGCGGCGACGGTGAAATCGGCGGTCCAGTCCATGAGTGGCGAGATCAGCGCCTCCCCGATCGGCACGGCGAGCAGCAGGAATGCGAGCGGGAAGGCGAGCGCCCAGGCGACTTCGCGCCCCGCAAGCGCAATGACGGCAGCGGGAATCATCGCGACCAGCGCGTATTGCTGAACCACCTGCACCTGACCGGCCGCGGCGATCAGCCAAACCAGACCGGCTCCCCCCACCAGCGCGAACCCAAGGTAATCGGGTGCCGGAGCGAGCCTCGCGACCTCACGCCGCTTGGTCCAGATCAGAAAGAGGGAAATTGGAAGAATCAGAAAAGCGTGCTGGAACGTTTCCGAACGCGCCCAGATTCCGACCATCGACTCTGCGGTGGCCCAGTACATGGCGACGATGCCGATGCAGACCAGAACAACCAGCGGCAAAGTGATCTGCCAGCCGCTGTGTGCCCCAACCGTCGGCAGGATCACCTTGGGGGCGTGCAGGAGCCGGTCCGTTTTCGTGTTCATCGTTCGAGAACCTTGGCATGGAGAGCAGGCCGAACATCATTGGCGGCAGGGGAGGCGGCGACTTCGGAAATCGCGCCGCCCCGCTCCAATAACTCATCGAGCAACTTCAAACTCGCCGGCCACGCGTAATCGGCGAGGACCCGCGACCGCGCGAGCCTGCCCATGCGCTCCCCTCGCAGCGGATCCATTGCTTCCAGCACTTTCTCGGCAAACGCGTGCGCGTCCGCTGCCACCTCGAGTTCGGTACCCGGCAGCGCCGTCAGCGCGCTGGCCGCCGCGGGCGTCGCGACCGTTGGTTTCGCCATCGCCATCGCCTCCAACACCTTGTTCTGGATCCCGCGGGCAACTCGCAACGGCGCCACGACAACCCGCGCGTGCTTGAGATAGGGACGAACGTCACTGACGCGACCCGTCACGATGGTGCCGGGGTCATTGCCAAGGACCCGTACCGATGCGTCGGGATTCATGCCGACCACATAAAAGCGTGCTGCCGGGTCACGCCTGCGGATTTCCGGCAGCACGTCGCGTGCGAACCAGACTACGGCATCGACGTTGGGCCAATAGTCCATGGCGCCGGTGAAGACGATCGCGCGCTCGCCCGGCGGGAAAGGCGAATCGAAATCGTGCGCCGGCGAGAAGTACTCGCTGTCCACGCCATTGCGTATGGTCATGACACGGTCCGCGCTTTCCGGAGCCTCGTGGCGGAACAGCTTTGTCTCCTGCTCCGTGACGAAAGTGACGGCCTCGGTGCGGCGCGCGGCATCCTTCTCGAAGCAAAGCAAGCGCCGCGCCTCGCGCGCGTAGAGCGCGGAAACCGGCCACCGCCGCGTCCGCGCATAGTCACCCCATTTCGCCGAATCGAGGTCGACGAAGTCGATGACACGCCGTATGTGCGGCAGGTCGAACAGGTATTGCGCCATCGGCGACGAATACGCGAACGCGCGCTTGATGCCCTCGCGCCGGGCGATCGCCTGCACCCACGCCTGCAGCTGGCGACTCCGGAAATACGGCAGGGTCAGCGCTTCGCCGGTGAGGAACCCCACAGCGCTCCCTACCCGCCTCGCCCGCGGCGAAAGCCGCTCGACGTGCACATCCGCGCACAGCGCCCTCAGCGGTTCGACATGCTGCCAATCCGCCGGATCGTCGACAAACGTGCCCAGGAAAATTCGGTAACGCCCCGCGAGATGCCTGAGGAAATGATAGGAGCGCACCTTGTCGCCCTTGTTGGGCGGATAGGGCAACCGGTGGCACAGAAAGAGGAGCGGGTCCATGGCTGCGCGCGCGCCGATCATCCCAGGCTCTTGACGAGGTGCGGCCCGAGAAAATTGGCAACCGGGATCGGCAACCGGCGCCAAAGCGCGATCAGGGCACGGTACTTGGGGTTAAGCGGATTGTTTTCGGGGATGCGGTCGCGCCGGTAGAGACAGTACTCGTACACGAGCGGCGCCGGCTCGAAGCCCCAGTTCTTCTTGAAGTCGAAGGGACCTGTTCCCTGCTTGCTGCGGCCGTAGTCGAAGGTGCGAATGCCGCGCTCGCACGCTCGGCGCATCAGTTCCCAGTACTTGAAATCATTGGCGCCGAGATCCCGGGCGACGACGTCGTCGCCTGCGTAATACGGCAAGACCTCGTCGCGGAAATAAAAGCTGAGCACGCTCGAAACGGCCTTGCCGCCTGGGTCAGTGATCGTGAGCACTTCGACATCGTGACCAAACGTGTTCTGCAGCGTTTCGAAATAGCGCCTCGACAGCGGGGGCGTGCCATGCCGGTGCATGTTGTCCGCATACAGCCGGAAGAAGCGATCGACACTGGAGTCGATGTGGCTGGTCAAACCATTGTTGATGCCCTTGCGGACCACCGCCCGCTGCTTGCGCGGTATGGCGGCGAGATTCGCCTCGACGTCCGGGAGAAGCTCCTTGCGAAACGTGACGTAGAGACCCTGCTGCGGCCACTCCGGCTCGCGCCGGGTGCGGTCGCGGAGTTCGAGGTGCGCGACGCCAAGCCTCTTTCCCAGCTCGCGCGCACTCCTGTGCAGCGCGGTGATTGCGCCGGGGTCCGTTGCGGCGACGCCACCATAGGCGCAAAACGGCAATGAAACAAGCGAATGACCAAAGAACAGGCTCTTCACTTCGGCGAGCGGCAGCACGCCGACGATGTTCGAACCACGCTCCGCGAGAAGGTAATGCGTCCGGTGGCCAAAGCACTCCTGCAGCACGCGCTTCCATCCGATGCGATGAAAGAATGTCGCCTCGGCACAGTGGGATACGAACTCGTCCCACCGAACCGACTCGTCGGGCGACACGGGACGTACAGCGATGGGCCGTGTCGTCCTGGCGCCCAACAGGATCTCGTCCACGCCGGCATTCATTGGTCGTCCCGAACTACGTGGTCCAACCGACCCCAGCGGAAATCGTGCAACAACATGTGCAGGCGCGCCGATGTACGTTGCAGATTCACGTAATGGCGGAACCGGGTCCGGGCATCGGCGCTGTGTACGCGCGGCTGCTCCGGATCGATTTCCCAGGGATGGAAATAGAAAATTGCGGCCTTGCGGTCATCCCCGTTGACGCGTTGGATCAGCCAGCGGGAAACGGCGTAGGGCATCAGCCGGAAGTACCCGCCGCCACCCGCCGGCCAATTCTTGCGCAACAGGCGCGCGGTCGTGACCGGGATCTCGAGCAGCCCCCCACCGACGTCGTGGCGAAAACGCAGGCCATCCGGGTTGCCGTAGTGATCGTGAGCAATGGGATAGGTGCTCGAACTGTACCGATAACCCGCCTCGGCCAGGCAGTCGTAGGCCCATCGATTTGCATGGCCTATGGAAAAGCTCGGCGCCCGGTAACCGGTAATCGCGATCCCCCCGATATCCTCGAGGATTGCCTTCGCCAGCACCACGTCGGCGGAAAACGCGGCCGGGTCGAGTTCGCTCGCACGGTCGTGAGCATAACCATGGCTTGCGAGTTCATGTCCCTGCGCCAGGATGAGCTTGACCATGTGCGGATAGCGCTCGGCGATCCAGCCCAGTGTGAAGAACGTCGCCTGGGTATTGGTGTGGTCCAGGATCTGCAGGATGTTGTCGATGTTGCGTTCGATCCGATGCGTCTGGCTATCCCAGCTCGAGCGGTCGATATAGGGGGCGAATGCCGATACCTGAAAATAATCCTCGACGTCAATCGTCAGGGCATTGACGACATCGCGGGGCTGGAAGATTGGCGCATCCATGGGTTCAGCCTGCAACCGATTCGGTTCGGTCGACGAGCCAACTCGCAAGGTGGGTGGCAATGCGCGGCGATGTGCGGCCGTCCCAGAGTTCCGGGGCGCACCCACGCTTGCCGCCGCCGGCGAGGATGGCCGAGACACTTTCGCGAATCAGCACGCGATTCCTGCCGACCAGCACATTGGTCCCCTGCTCCACCGTGATCGGGCGCTCGGTGTTCTCGCGCATCGTCAGGCAGGGCACCCCCAGCGCGGTCGTTTCTTCCTGCATGCCGCCGGAATCGGTGATCACCAGCGTCGATGCCGTCATCAAGCCGACGGTCTCCAGATAACCTTGCGGCGGCAGCACGACCATGCGCGGCGCATCCACGAGCCCACCGAGGCCAAACCGCTCGATGTTGCCCCGCGTCCGCGGATGGAGCAGGCAGATCAGCGGAAGTTGCGCACTCACCTCCCGCAGAATCGCCAGCGCCTCGGCGAGATCCTCCTTCCGGTCCACATTGGACGGACGGTGCAGGGTCACGACGCCAAAACCGGAAGGTCCCTGCAGGATCGATACGTCGATACCGTTTCGGGCGAGAACAACGCTGGGTGGAATCGCGTGTTCGCGGCTTGCCATCAACGAATCGATCATGAGATTGCCGACGAAATGGATCTTCTCGGCGGGAATTCCCTCACGGCGCAGGTTTTCGGCGGCGGCGCGCTCCGTCGTGTAGAGCAGGTCCGCGATCTGGTCGGTCAGCAGCCGGTTGATCTCCTCCGGCATCGTGCGATCGAAGCTGCGCAGACCCGCCTCGACGTGCGCCACCGGGACGTTCTTCTTGACGGCGACCAGGCTGCAGGCCAGCGTCGAGTTGACGTCACCGACGACGATCACGCAGCTCGGGTGCGTCGTGTCGACGACCGGCTCGAATCGCCGCATGACCTCGGCGGTCTGCACCGCATGAGTTCCCGATCCTACGTCGAGATTGATGTCCGGCGCCCGCATGCCGAGACCGACGAACAGCTGGTCGCTCATGGCCACGTCGTAGTGCTGACCGGTGTGGACCAGGATGGGCGGCACGGCTTGTTGCTGTGCGCTTAACGCGCGAAGTAGAGGCGCCATTTTCATGAAATTGGGTCGAGCACCCACCACGCACAGGATCGGACCGGGCACCTGCACGCGTTGGTTCATCCTTCCCTGGTTCGGTTGGCGGAACTCTCAGGAGCGTCGCTGCGCGCCCCGTTTTGCAGCAACTTGACCACCGAAGACATCGCCCGCTCGAGACGGGCGACGCGCGGTTCGAGGCCAAATGCGGACGTCGCGGCATCCAGGTAATCCTCATAGGAGCGCGTATCGGATGCCATTGGCTCCTGGGCCGGCGCGCTGAGTCCACTCAGCTCGAGTGTGATCTCGGCAACAATAGCTGCGACGTGCTCCGTATCGATCGTGTGCTTTTCCGACAAGTAGGCAGCCAGCAAGAGCCGATTGCACAGCGTATTGATTTGCCGCGGAATCCCCGCGGAATGGGCAAAGATCGCTTCGAACGCGCCTTTCTCGAACGAGGGATCGTCGCGCCAGCCCACATGCCGCAACCGGTGTTCGATATAGGCCTGGGTTTCGGCCTCGTCCATCGGGCCCAGGTGATACGACGCCATTACCCGCTGACGCAGTTGCTGCATTTGCGGACCCTGCATTATCGTCCGCAACTCAGGCTGGCCCACCAGGAAGCTTTGCAACAGCCCTTGGCTCCCCAACTGGAAATTGGACAGCATCCGGAGTTCCTCGACGGCACGTCCTGACAGGTGTTGCGCCTCGTCGACGATCAGCAATGCACGCTTGCGTTGTGGCACCAGCGAGACCAGAAATGCTTCAAGTTCGGCCAGGAGTCGCGCCTTGTCCGCCGCGTTGGCCGGCAGCCCGAACGCCGTCGCCACCGCCCGCAGCAGATCGTCGGCATCCAGCTGTGTGCTGACCAGTTGCGCCGCAACCAGTTGCTGCGGGTCGATTTGCTCGAGAAGGTTGCGGATCAGCGTCGTCTTTCCGGCACCAATCTCCCCGGTGATGATGATGAAGCCTTCGCTCTGGTGCAGCCCATATTGCAGGTAGGCGAATGCACGCTTGTGACCGCGGCTGGCGAAATAGAACGCCGGGTCCGGATTGAGCTGAAAGGGCTTGTCGGTAAGCCCGTAGTAGGTCTCGTACACGCGCTCACCAGAAAGTATGGTTAATACCAACGAAGACGTTCAACGTTGACGTGTTGCTCGAATTGATCGCCCCCGTCGGCTGAAATATCGAATAGTTGACCCCTGCAAACCCCGTCGTCTTGGGACCGAACAACGTGCTGAGCGTCAAGCCCGCGTTTCCGTTGTTCGACCGGAGATCGTTCAGCGAGGTCTGGTTCGTCGTCGTTCTCGAATAAGTGGCGCTGGCGCCAAGATTGGTGAAACCCGAGAGCTGGTAGCTGTAGCTGACGCCGATGCCGGTCTGGGTATTGTTCTGCCCGAACGCCAGTGCCGGCGGGAGCACATCGCCTTTGCCCGAGATGGCGTCACTCACCACATTGAATACCGTGAATGTGACCGAGTTACGAACGCCGATCAGCACGAGCGAGACCGACTGCGTGTTCTGCAGCGTTATCGACGTAGCGTAGAAGTTGACTGGCGCAGCTAGCGTGGGCGGGAGCCCGGTCCGGGCAAGGAACTGCTCGACGGCTATCGCCCGCTCGGCCGGGTCCGGTATGCGCGTGGTGAACGCGGCGTTGAGAAACTGGCTGACCGTCGTGCCCGCCGGAATGGCGAGCGCGAGTTGAGGATAGCTCGTGAGCCCGCGCACGAAACTGGCGCTGATCGCAGCATTGGGCAATCGGTGGCTGATCTGCCACGAGAACGAGGAGCCGAAGAACTGGTGCTCCCAGAACCCCCCCGCACTCGTGCGCTCGGTCGGGTTCCATTGCACGCCGGCCCCGTAGATCGTCCCTTGGTTGTTCGTGGTCGGAAACTGATTCTTCTCGTACCCGATCCTCCCGGAAACCTGCAGCTGCGGATCGATCTGATACGGCACGATCAGGCGCGCAACCTGCAGCGTGTAATTGCCGGGGTTGACGTTGCTGCCGTCGTTGCCGATCTGGATGCCGTTGTCGTAATAGAGCCGGCTGTATTCCAGGCGCCACCCGAACGGGTTCGTGCCGGAATTCAGGTAGGCGGTTAGATTGTTCGCGTACGTATTGGGGACCTTGCTCGACGAGTTGCCGAATGAGCTTGCCATCGTCCAGTAGTTGTCGTCGCGCACCTGGTACGAAATGTTGGTCGAGCCCAGCACGCCTTGAATGTAGGGGCTGACCGTATAGGTCTCCGAGATGTAACGGTTGTTCGTGGCGTTGACCAGGCTGCCCGGCTGCGGACCGAAGGGCGACAGAAATTGCGTGGAGACATTCGCGCTTGCTTCGACGAACGCGAACTTCTCGATGGCCTCGACCCTTCCGGACAGATTGACGGTAGGAGCAATGGTGTTGTTCTGCGTCTGACTGGCGTAGAGCAACCAGGATGCGCCAATCGAGCCGTCGAGCCTGACGCGGGCGCCCTCGCCGTGGATGCTGAGCGTGGCCGAAAGCGTGGTCGCGAAATCGCTGGTTGCCTGACCTTGCGGCGCATAGTCGACGTTGTTGGTATAGGTTCCGGTGGCGCTCGCCGACGCGCTCGTACGCCAATTCTCCGCGAGGGCGGGTGCCGCCGCGATGCAACACATCGCGACGACGACGAACTTCAGTGCCGGACCACGATCCGCCGCGCGCGCCACTTCGTCGGCCCAGGCGGTTCTCGCCGGATGGATAGCGCGAAATCGGTTCTCCGGGTCACGGTGTAGCGGCATAACTGCTGTACCCGTAGCCGTAGTAGTTGCCGATCTCGGAGCGTGGCGCCCTGTTCAGGACCATCAGCACGATGGGGCAACTTTCGATGGTCTCGATCGCTCGCATCACCGCCGTCTGACTGGTCCGATCCGATTCAACGACCATGACGATCTGGCCCATGTGCGAAGCCAGGACCCGCGCCTCCGTCGTCAGGAGCAGTGGCGGGGAGTCAAAAACGAGAATGCGATCCGGATACCGGGATGCCATTTCGGCGACGAGGTTGGCCATCGCCTGGCTCGCCAGCAATTCCGTCGCGCGCGGATGGGGAGTGCCTGCCGGTAGCAGCGAAAGTTTGTCGACGTTGGTTTTGAGCAGGACGTCGGCGACTTCGAGCCGATCGTTGGTCAGCAAGTCCATAAGTCCCTTGCTCTGCGGAAGATTCATCACCTTCGCGACGCTGGGATTGGCGACGTCGGCGTCGACCAACAGAACGGTGCTGTCGACTTCCAGCGCGATGCTCAACGCGAGATTGATCGCGATGAAGGTCTTGCCCTCCTTGGGAAGGGCGCTGGTCACCATGACACGATTGCCGTGCTCGGTCTTGGTGCCCGATTTCCAATGGGCATTCTTGATAATCGGGCGTTTGATCACGCGAAACTCATCGGCGATCTGCGCGCGGGGCGCGTCGGGCGTCACGTAGCCGGCAACGGCCAAGGCGGCGAGATCGATTTCAACCACGTTGCTGCGCAGATCCACGGGTGCCTGGCCACCGGCGGCTCCGACCTGCGCCGGGATGGCAGGCGAACTGGGGGAGGTGGAGACGGCGCTGCCTGCAGCCGCGGGGGACGCCGAATGCGGCGCAAGGAGTTCGGCAAGCCGCTCCGGTGTGGGCGCTCGCCCGGGGCCAGCGTCCTCTGGCGGCGTGGGCGCCTGCGGCTCCTTCCCCGCACCCGGTGCTTCAACCCCGGCTTTGCGCAGCTGCTCCAGTCGTTGTATCGCCTTCTCGATGTTGGTCATGAGGTGCCCCTAGGAACCACGGGTTGTCAAGTACGTGAAGAGAATTGCTGCACCGATTGACACCAGCAGTCCACCCAGGCCACCAGCAAAGAGAAACGCCGCCCGCATTCGTTGGCGCTGAAGACCGGGGCTCGGGATGGTGCTCACCATGCCGAGCAACGGGCGGCGCACAATCTCGTGCAATCCCCGACCATCGTGAAACGTCGGGCGCACCTCACTCATGACAAAACTGGCGACAATTCCCGCGAGTAGGGACCCGCCCAGAACGCCGAAGAGCAGAACGAGCCGATTCGGCGCCACGGGGTTGGGCGTCACCCGCGGCGGCTCGATGATCCGGAATTCGGCCCCTCCCGCATCCTCGAGCTTTCCGCTCAGATTGGCCGTCTCGCGCCGTTGAACCAACTGCTCGTATTGCTGTTTCTGGATCGCATAGTCACGGTTGAGTTGAGCGAGTTCGGTGTCGATCTTGGGCAGAGACTCGGCCGTCGCCTTCAGCCGGTTGTAGGTGGACTGGTACTCGGCAAGGCGGGCGCGGGCGGTATTGAGGTTGGCATCGGCCTCGTTCAGCGCGACCTTGAGTTGCTCCGCCACCGGATTTCCCGTGATGTTCGAATTGGGTCTGCCGGCTGCAGCCTTCCGCCGCGACTCCAGCTCGCGATTGCGCTCCTCCTCTATTTGTGCAATGAGGCGCCGCGTGTAGACAACGTCCGGGTGTTGATCCGTGTACTTGCGGAGCAACTCGTCCACCTGACGCTTGAGCGTGTCGATGCGGGAATCAAGTTCGGGCACGGCGATCGCTGCGTCGGCGCCAGGGCCTGCGTCAGCCCCGCTGCCAACCTGTTCCGCCAGTTGAGTCTTGATGCCTTCCCGGGTCTGCTCCGCGACACGAAGATCGATCTGCGCACCCTTGATCTGGTCCGAGATCGTAGCCATCTGTGACAAGTAAGTCCCGGTGCCGGACCCGACCAGCCCGAGGTGCTGCAGGCGAAAAGCCTGCACGCGATTCTCGGCTTCGGAGAGCTTTCCTTCGTACTCTGCGATCTGCTGGTCCAGAAACCGACGCGCGGTCTGGGCGTCCGTACGGGATCCTCCCATGCTTTGCTCGATAAACGTGGACAGTGCCGCCTGAACCACATCACGCGCCTTGCGCCCATCCGTCCACCGAAACGCAATCGTGTAAATGTTGTCCCCGGTTCCCGCTCGCACAATAGAGAGCGAACTCAAGGCGTCATCGATCAAGGCGTCGGCCGGCTTTTGTGCGGCGGTGTCGAGGTCGGACTTGCGGATGATCGTGGCGACATTGGGCCGCGTCAGGAGAATACGGCTGAGAATCCCGACCTGCTGCCCCGCGTCAGGAGTAACCGTCATGCCTGCCAGCAACGGCCGCAGCAGCGATTGCGTGTCGACGTAAACGCGGGCCGTCGCCTCGTATTTGTCCGGCAGCCGAAATACGGCCATGGCGCCGATGACGGCGAAAATCCACGCGAACGCAAGGCCCAACCAGCGGCGGTGCCACATGCCCCTCGCGTACTGGAGCAGTTGCTCGATTAGCTGCTGCATGCCCGATTTCCCAAGGTATTTTCCGCGTACGCGCGCGCCGAGCGGGTCACCATCAGAACCAGCTTTGCGGGATCAGGAGTATGTCTCCCGGCTTGACATCGACGTTCGCGGTTATGTCGCCGCGCTTGACCAGATCCTTGAGCCGTATGGAAAATTGCTTGCCACCTTCGGAGGTCCGAATAATGGTCGCCTTGTTGCCATCGGCAAAGTCCGTCAGTCCGCCGACGGCGATCATCAGATCGAGCAGCGTCATCCCTTGGCGGTAGGGGAGCGCCTGCGGCTTAGCAGCTTCCCCGACGACGCGGATCTGCTCGGGATAGGGGCCGACGAAGCCAGCCACGATTACGGTAACGACCGGATCCCGAACATATTTGGCCAAAACCTTTTCGATTTCGCGGGCCAGAGTGGTCGGATCCCTACCGATCGCAGGCAAGTCTTCGAAGAGGGGGCCCGTGATCTTCCCGTCAGGTCGAACGGTGACCGTCATCGAAAGCTCCGGATTCCGCCAAACCGTCACGTTGACGCTATCGAGCGGTCCGATCTTGTAGAGATAGTCAGGCGACGCCGCAATCTCGGGTGCAGGCGGGTACGCGGTAGAGGCGCACCCGGCGAGGACGGCTGCACCGAGCAGCGGCACCATCGTGCCCATCAACGCTTTGAGCCGCAACAATTTGCCTACGATATTCATCACAACCCCCTTGCCTTCGGGACTCATTGGATAACCGACGAACCTCGTCGCGAATTTCAATACTTTGCTGCGCCGCGATCATGCTCATTCTAACTGCTCACGCGACGCCGACAAATATCCTATTGGAACACCAAACGATACAGCTTAGCCGGAAAAATGCCCAATTAATCATCTTATGACGTAAGTCCGTGCTGTAGGCAACTTTACAACTTTGTTGTATACAATAAAACACTCTATTATTTCAATCTGTTGCGAATACGTTTGCCGCTTTTACCCAAATCGAGTGCATTCGCCACATCATGATCAGAAAGATCTGCTTTCTTGTCGCATACAAGGCCAATGCGAGCGAGATAGGAGTCGTTCTCCACAACAGCGATTCCCGCCATCGAGCCGCGAGCCCTGGGCAAGCGCTCAGGCGAGAGCTACTGAGCGCCGAAAACGGGCAAATCCAGGACCTGGCACCTGCGTCACACCGGCAAGACCCCACCCATTCCCAAGCAAACAATGCGCCAGTTGCTATTCAGCGGAATGCAACGCGCCACCGGCACGGTCCGGAACCGCCGAACGCCGTGCATTGCGTGCACAGGACGCCGCAAGCGTCGAACTACGGCTGTTTGGCGCTCCGCTTGAACTGGATCTCACCCAGCCGGCGTGCATCCGCCTGAGCCCCGATGATCTCTTCGGGAGAGAGCCGGTCGCGCACGACGTCACGCAATGATGCCGCCCCGACTGCGCCTTGCGCCGCCGCGAGATTGAGCCAGATATAGGCTTTGATCTTGTCTGTCGGGATACCGGCTCCGACGAAGTACATCCGCCCCAACTCAAACTGCGCCTGGGCGTTGCCAGCGTCGGCCGCCCTTTGCATCCACATCAATGCACCTGCGTCGTCCTGCACCCTGCCACGCCCTTCCCGCAGCGCCATACCCATTTCATATTGTGACTCGGCGTCGCCATGCTCGGCCGCGCGCTCGAGCCACTTGGTGGCCTCTTTCTCATTCTTCGGTACACCATCGCCAACAGCGTACATCTGTGCCAATTGATGCTCAGCCGAAATGTCACCGCTTTCAGCAAGCTTGCGCGTACCCTCGATCTCGGCAGCTGCCGGTTCACGCGCGCTGCGTTGGCTGTCCCTGACACTCGACACGATCAGGCCGACCGCCCCCGCAACGATCACCACGCCGACTCCGGCCGCGAGGTAATAGACGCGCCTGCTAGTCAGCGTGAAGCGCATGCCGCAGTCGCGACAACGATAGGGCGATCGGTGGATCTGTCGGGAAGACGTTTTGGACGCGCGATTGGAGGATCGGCGCACGTTCAATCCGCCACAACGGGGGCACTTTCTGAACATGAGGTTCCGACCTTGCCAATGAGAGTGGACCCTTGGGCAAAACGCCGACTCAGGGCCCTATGGCCTGGGTTCATTTCGCCCGGCAGTCCTGCCAGATTCTGCCACATGCCGATGGGATCCACGAGGCCGCGGCGGACACAGGAATCCGTCTCCCACCTGGTCGAGCAATGTGGGAACGGGAAATGCGTTCACCTACCGCAGCACGCCCAGCTCGACTTTGTCGCCCGCGGTACGATATGCAGCCTCGAGTTCGTCGCGCACGACGACATACACCGCGTGCAGCAATGAGTCGAGATGATCGATGACGTGCCGGACGTCCATCACCGCCGGCGCACGCAGGCCGCGGTGTTCGGTCGCCTCACCGATCCGCTCGTTCGTGATCCCGATCTTGTTGAGGTGCCGCGCCAATCTCGGCTCGGACAAGAGGAAGAGTTTCTCCAGACCATACCTGTCCGCGATCGCAAATACGCCCATATACAGGCCGACCAGCATATAGGGAAACCGGGGGCGGTCCGCCGTGCTGAAGTCGCTGTCCTGCACGATACCCGGACTTCGTTCCTCGCCGCGGCGTCGGCGATATTGTCCGACAATCGCAAGCCGCGAAACTTCGGCGATCTTTGTTCGAACGAGTGCGGCAGGATCGATGATCGAGCGGTTCAAAGTCTCGCCACAGGTGCGTTCGAACGGAAGCGGGGCGAGCGGGTCGCCCGGTGCAGCGAGGACGAGGCGCACGCAGCCGACGAAGTCACCCGACGCCCGACTCCGGATCAGACAGTGGAGCGATTGGGGGTCGTAGGCATCGGTTTCCATCTCGTCGGCGCGCACGGCCTCCCAGCCCAAGTCCTCGCAGTAGACGCTGTGGCGAATCCGAAACGTCGCTTGCTTCTCGCTGTCGGTGAGGGCCGGTAGGATCTCGAAATATCTTTTGAACCCGTCGCCGGTGTTCAGGAATTCAGTTGCCATGACCGTCCTTATGAACTCCTTATCCCGACCGGTGGACTGAGTAGATTTGGATGTTATCACCAGTGGCGAGCGGCGACAGGTTGCCGCCGGCTTGGCGCCGGCAGCTTCGTCGCGAGTCGGCAAACCGCACGGGTTTACCGACTCGAATTGTCTGGACACGGTTTTGCAGCTCATGCCGCCTTGCGCAAGTCATGAGCGTGGCGGGCCCCGAGGGGAGGACATGACGCCAAGTTTTTCGAGACGCCAATGGCGATTGCAAAGGTCCTTGAACCCAGCGACCGCCACGCGAAATTGTTCGACGTTTGGCCCGCTCGAGCCGGGCGTACCCAAGCCGGCGTAGTGTGCCTCCGATGTCCTGTTAGCGATCCTCGTCCTTGCCGCCTCGTCGAGACCCGGCCTCCGTCGTTTGCTCTACAAACTGGAGCAAGGTTACCAACCGGATTTCGTTCATATCGATCACTACGCTCCCAATGATCGATCCAGCTACCCCGCTTCAGGTTCATACTTCGTTGAAAACACAGGCCCTATTTTTTTTTAGCATGTCCGAGAAGACTGTCGCTTGCACGTCATATGCCAATGGTATAGTCTGTGTCAATATGCTAATGGTATAGTCTGCATCAGTATGCTACTGGTATAGTCTGTATGAAACAAAGTGAACGGTCGCGAACAGACGCGTCCGGTGTGCCTAGGGTATAGAGGTAGGCCTGAGCAGTGCAACGCAACCATGGAACCCAGTTCGAAGAATGATTGAGAATCAAGTCACGAGTTTGTCGACCCCGAAGCGGCAGCGACTGCGGGACAATGAGGCCGAGCGCAGGCATTGCGTTTCGCCCGTCATGCCGGCACGCAGGGGCCGGCCTCTTCAGGCGCAAGCAATAGCTGGTGCCCGATACATGACGGCGACGTCGTCCAGCTTCCGTTCAGAAATACAATTTAGGCAACCGCGGCGCACAACAATGCAGCATACAGTGGAGCCCAGGACCCGGAAGATCGTTGGTTGTCAAACCGGTCAACCGCGTTGAAGGCTAGGTTTATTTGGTGAGGTGGCGGGATTGGCGCTGTCGCGAAACCAGTCGCGAAACGTTTGCGCCATTTGATGAGGGCAACCATGGTTCTAGCAGATAGCGATTACCCGCGGACCTCCGAAGGCACGCATTGCTCAGATTGCGCGACTGATGTGACAAATGGGCAGGTGGAGCGCGTCCCTGATACTCTGCGGCCTGATTTCAGCCTGGCCCATCCGCCAAGTTTCAAATTCGACGGCTATCGCATCGGCGTCGCCCATACCCAAGCGCAACTGGATGCAGCCCACGCACTGGTCCATCGGATGTACTCATGGCGTGGTTACATGACATCGGCGGAAGAAGAAAAATGGGCGATGGCCGATCGGATTACGTTGAAAGCTTCGACCGGTGAGCGCGTG
>Ga0209048_10002327_pt1 | contig 18931 bp, 15 predicted proteins | sample FrelakmetCRP12CR_FD_187146 | JGI IMG/M metagenome (GOLD analysis project Ga0209048, IMG submission 187146) | Freshwater lake sediment microbial communities from the University of Notre Dame, USA, for methane emissions studies - CRP12 CR (SPAdes)... | ecosystem: Environmental > Aquatic >... | reverse complement strand
GACGAGATCGGGAAGTTCGTGACGGCCGACAACGACTACTTCTTTCGGCCCGCGGTGGCCGTGATCTACGTGTCGTTCGTGGCCACGTTCCTGGTAGCCCGGACGCTCATCGGCCATCGCCCGCTGCGCCCGAACGAGGCGCTCGCGAACGCGCTCGACCGACTGGCGGGAACGCTCGACCGGCCGATCGAGCCCGACGATCGAGCGCGGATCCAGCGGCTCCTCCGCCAGGCCGACCCGCATTCCGAGCTGGCCCTCCTCCTGGCGCGCCACGTTGCCGGGCTGCCCGAGATCCCCGACACGGACTCACCGATCGAACGGGTCCGCCGTCGACTTGGGCACGCATACGAGACGGTCATGGCGAACCCGTGGTCCGAACGCGCGCTCGTCATCGGCGTGATCCTGTATGCCGCCCTCGCGGTCCTCGGGGTGCTGCTGGTCACGACATCGGTTCCGGCGACCGGCGCCCCGGAGGCCTCCGCGGCCGCGAGCGTCGCCCAGGTGGTCTCGACGCTCGCGGGCGCCGCCCTCGTCGCCCGCGGCATCCCGAGCCTGCGCGGCTCGCGCGCGGACGCCTACCGCTGGTTCATGCGCGGGCTCCTCGTGTGGATCCTCGTCACCCAGGTGTTCGTCTTCTACAGCTCGCAGCTCGCCGGCCTCAGCGGGCTGTTCGTCAACCTCGTTGCGTACGGGAGCCTCCGTTTCGCCCTGGCCCGGGAGGTCGGTGCCGCGCGGGCCCGGCCCGGCTGAGCTTCCGGGGTCGCGGCGACCGGCCCGGCCGCGCCCGGCGGAGGAGCGGTCCTCCCCCGCGACCGGCCGCACGAGGCGGCGACGGGCTGAGTGCCCGGAAGGGGCACGTTGACGCGTCCGGGGGTCACCCCGACGGTCGGCGCAATCGTGCAGAATCCCCTGGCCATGCAGACGACCCGGTGAGCGACAGGCCGCGGCGCAAAGCGCTGCGCGACGCGTACCGCCAGGCGCCGCCCGAGGCCGGCGTCTATCTCATCCACAACAGCGCGGCCGGGAAGGCGCTCCTGGGATCCACGGTCAACCTGGCGAGCCTCCACAACAAGCTCGAGTTCGCCCGGGCAACCAGCACGTCGGGGGTGCTCGACCACCGGCTGCGCGGTGATGCCGACGCATTCGGGATCGGGGTTCTGTCGATCGAGGTGCTCGAGGTGCTGAACGTCACGCTGGCGATGACCGCCGCCGAGGTGCTCTCGGACCTCGCTACGCTCGAGTCGCTCTGGCGGGAGAAGCTGGGCCCCGACCGCCTCTACGGGCGCTGATCACCGGTCGCCACGCTGGTCGCGGCGTTCAGGCTCCCGCCGCGGGCGGTTCCGCGTTGAGTGCCGCCGCGATCCCGCGCGCCCACTCCCGAACATCGTCCCACGGGCGGTAGTCGCCTTCGGGCGCCCGGACGGCCGCGAGGATCACCTTCTCGCCGAGGCCGAGCATTGCCTTGTCCACCTTGCCGGCAAACAGCCGGTGCCCGCGGGCGTGCGTCGTCTCGATGATCTCGGCGATATCGACCGGGTCCTCGTCGGGCTTCGGCGGCTCTCCGATCGGCCCGCTGGAGAAGAGCCAGACCGGCCGGGATGCGAGCGCGGCGGCGTGGCGCTCCACCAGGTGTTTCGCCGTGTCCATCCAGTGGCCGATGTAGATGCCGCTGCCAAGGACCGCGGCGTCGTACCCGTCCAGCGCGGTGACCGCATCGGGCGGAAGGACCACGACCTCCAGGCCGGCCTCCGTGAGCGTCTCGCCGATCGCCCGGGCAATCTCGGCGGTCGCGCCGTGCCTGGAAGCGGCGCTGACCAGCACCTTCATGGTTCCGTACCTCGTTGAACGTTCGTCCGGACCGCCGGGCGGCGAGCGCGCGGACCGTGCGCACCCTGCACCCTACCGGCCCCATCCCACGCCGCGGAGGGCCGAACGTCCCGAAGCGGCCCGCCCGTCGGGACGGCCAACGGTGACGCAGCGCGACCCCGGCAGTCGCCGCGGTCCGTTGGTTCGTGACCTCGGCCCCTAGCGCGCGCGGCGCGACCGGTGCATCCTCCGCGCAGGCACGGCCATCGCGGACGGCGATCCGCGCTCTTGTACCGGGAGGTGACGCATGGACACGCAGGTCGGCGATCGCATCGTGGTCGAGTCCGAGAAGGTCGGGCTGCCCGACCGCGAAGGCGAGATCCTCGAGGTGATCCAGGCGTCCTACGGGACTCGCTACAGGGTCCGCTGGGACGACGGGCGCGAGAGCACGATCCGGCCCAGCGCGGGGAGCTCGCGGACGATCCCCAAGCCGGCCGGCACGTCGACCTCAAGCTGACCCCGGGCACGCGCGTCAGGCAGGAGCCGCGGCCACTTCCCCATTCCCACGGGCGCCCAGGAGCTGGTAGAGGATGATCGCGGTGAGCGTCGCGGTGCCGATCCCGCCCATCTCGAAGTCGCCGATCTTCACGGTGAAGTTACCCGCGCCCATGGTGAGCGCCGCGGCCACCGTGATGAGGTTTCGGCTCTTGCTGAAGTCGACCTTGTTCTCACCCCAGATCCGGGCGCCGGTTGCGGCGATCAAACCGAACAGGATGATCGCCAGGCCGCCGAGGACGGCCCACGGGATCGTCCCGATCAGGGCGCCGAACTTCGGTGAGAAGCCGAGCGCGATTGCCACGATCGCCGCGATCACGAAGATGAGCGTCGAATAGATCTTGGTGACTGCCATCACGCCGATGTTCTCGGCGTACGTGGTGACGCCCGTGCCGCCGCCGAAGCCCGCGACCATCGTCGCGATTCCGTCACCGAGGAACGCCCGCCCGAGGTAGGGGTCGAGGTTTCTACCCGTCATGGCGCCGACCGCCTTGACGTGGCCCAGGTTCTCTGCCACCAGCACCAGCGCGACCGGCGCGATCAGGGTGATCGCGTTGGTCGAGAACGACGGTGCGGTGAAATTGGGCATCCCGATCCAGGCAGCGTCGCCCAGCCTGGTGAAATCGATTGCCGGGCCCAGGCCGAACCCGTTCGCCAGCACGAGGTAGACGATGTAGCCGATGACGCCGCCAAGAAGGATCGGGAGCCTGCGCAGGATCCCGGGAGCGTAGACCGCGACCCCGGCCACGCTCAGGACGGTGATCAGGCCGATGATCTGGTTGAACGAGGTCGTCGCGGCATCCTTGCCCGCCAGGTCGCTGATCGCGACCGGGGCGAGGTTGAGGCCGATGACCGCGACAACCGCGCCCGTCACCACGGGCGGCATCAGCTTCTCGATCCAGGCGTACCCGATGGCCATCACGACCACGCCGACCACGGCGTAGAGCGCTCCTGCCGCGATGATGCCGCCCAGGGCGACGCCGATGTTGGGCGTGCCCCCTGCGGCCAGCCCGCTCGCGGCATTGACCACCGCGATGAACGCGAAGCTCGAGCCGAGGTAGCTCGGGATACGCCCGCCCACGATCACGAAGAAGATGAGCGTCCCGATGCCCGAGAAGAGGATGGCCGTGTTCGGGTCGAATCCCATCAGGATCGGGGCGAGAACCGTCGCGCCGAACATCGCGAAGATGTGCTGCAGGCCCACCGCGATCGTCTGCCCCCATGGGAGCCGCTCGTCGGGGGCGATGATGCCGTCGCGCTTCAGGGTCCAGTGAAAGGGGCGGCTTGGTCCGCCAGCGTTCATGCACGGCCTCCAGGGCAGCTCAGACCTGGGTCCGGTTCACCGGGCCACAAAGGTCGGTTCGAGGGGTGGGACGCGCCGGCGTCCAGATTCGCACGTCCGGGCGACGATTTCACGGCAATCCTGCAGGCCCCGGCGGGCGCCCTATGCTTCCGCGCATGGTGCTGCTCCACATCGAGAACGCCGAGGGTCTGGTCGCCCCCGTGGTCATCGCCGCCCTCGACGGCTGGGTCGACGCCGGCGGCGCGGCCACCACCGCGGCCGGCCAGGTGGCCGCCGACGGCACGCGCGTCGCGACCTTCGATGACGACCGCCTGTACGACTATCGCGCGCGCCGTCCCCTCCTGGACATCGTGGATGGCCGCCCGGCAACGCTCGCGTGGCCCGAGCTGGTCGTCCGCCGAGCGAAGATCGGTGAGCGGGATGTCCTGGTCCTCACGGGGCCGGAGCCGGACTTTCACTGGCGGGAGCTGACCCGGGCCGTCCGGGACCTTGCTGAGCGCCTGGGCGTCGTCGAGTGGATCAGTCTCGGAGCGATCCCGGCAGCCGTGCCACATACCCGCGGCGTCCCGATCCTGGGCACCGAGTCGGCGCCGGGCCTCCTCCGAGCGGACGTGACGCCCGGCCCGGACGGCGTCCTGCGCGTGCCCGCGGCGGCGATCTCCGTCCTGGACCACGCGATCGCACGGGCCGGCATCCCGGCCGTCGGCTACTTCGCGCAGGTGCCGCATTACGTGACCGGCGCCTACGTACCCGCGGCGGTCGAGCTGCTCCGGGTGCTGGGTCGCCACCTGGGCCACGACGTGGACCCGGGCGCGCTTCGCGACGAGTCACGCCAGGTGCTGGCGCGGCTGGACGCGGCAACGGCGGCCGACGAAGGCACCCGTGCATACGTCGAGCGCCTGGAGTCGATGGTCGACGAGGCGCGCCGCCCATCCGGCGACGACCTCATCTCGGAGATCGAGCGCTTCCTTCGCGAGAGCGGCCCCGATGGCGGCCGGAACGAGGGCGGCCGGAACGCCTGATCCGCGGCCCACGGACGGGGTCAGCCGCCCACGGCACCCCTGATCAGGGGGAGCGCCGCCGCGATCGGGACTGCGAACCCGACGCCCTGCGAGTTGCCGGCGCTCGCAGTCACGATGCCGATCACCCTGCCGGAAGCGTCGAGGAGCGGTCCGCCGCTGTTGCCGGGGTTGATCGCCGCGTCCGTCTGGATCAGGCCGGACAGGTGGGTAGTGCGCCTTGAGCCTGTCTCGCCCACGTCAATCGTGCGCCCGAGGCCGGAGACGATCCCCTGCGTGATCGTGTCGGAGAAGGTGCCGAGCGGGCTGCCGATCGCGATCGCGACCTCGCCCACGGTGAGGGTGCCGGAGTCGCCGAGCGCGAGCGGCGTCAGGCCCGTTGCCGTCACCTTGACGAGGGCCAGGTCGTGCGGCGCGTCCGTGGCGACGACGGTACCGGCCAGCTCGCGGCCGTCCTGGAACGTGACGCCAATCGTGGTGGCGCCGTTGATCACGTGGTTGTTCGTGAGGATGAGCCCGTCCGCGGACACGACGAACCCGGAGCCGCTCGCCGTGGCGCCCGCGTTGCCGGTGAAGGGGTTGTAGACACCCGCATCCTGGGTCGCGATCGTGACGACGGAGGCCGCGGCGTCGGCGGCCACGCGCGTCGCCACGGCTACGCTCCCGACAGCGGCAAGCGAGCCCTGGGCCGGGGCAGTCGCCACCGCCACGGTTGCGGGCGGAGCGGGTGTGGCAGCCGCACCGGCCGGTCCAAGCCGGAGCGCCGCAAACGTCATCCCCGACGAGAGCGCCGCCGAGAGCACGGCGGCGAGGATGACCAGGCGGGCGCTGCCGGCTCGCGACGGGCGGTCGGGCGAGGCTGGCCGGCCGCCACGCGGAGCCGGCGTCTCGAGCGGAGCCGGCTCCGCGTGCCGCGCCGGCCCAGAGTCCGGCTCCGAGTCCGCAGACCGCGCCGGCCCCGAGTCCGGCTCCGTCGGGGCAAAGGTCGGTTGATCCATGCGAGGCTCCTGTCCGGGCGATGCGCTGAGGTCCTCCGTGTCCCGGCCCTTTGTACTCCCCGACCCTGAAGAACGCCTGAACCGGGCGAGCCAGGCGAACCTGGCAGCCTGGCGGCCTGGCGGGCCGAACCGCAGCGGCGTGGGACCCACCCGGCAGGCTTGTCGGCACGGTGTGCCGCGGGGAGCGTCGCCCGCGGTGCGCCCGCGCCGGCCACGCGGTGTGGCGGGGGCGGCGCAAATCCGGCCCGGCGGACGTGCCCAACCAGCTCTCGAACGGCCCCCCGGCCCGTGGGCGCTCGCTCATGGTCAGCGGCCGGTGAGCCAGGCCTCGCGGAGCGCATCGTTCGCCGCGCCCGGGGTACCCTCGAACCCGATCGTCCACATGCCGGTGCCAAGCAGGCCGAGCGCGCGGAATCGCCGCCACTTCGCCGCCAGGGCTCGCGGATCGTCGACGTAGAGCTGGACCCACGTCCCGTTCTCGCGCCAGGCGGCCCACGTCACTCCCTGGACGGGGTCCCAGCGCGGCGTGACGTTGGCGAGGATCGCGAGGGCGCCGGCGAGCGGCACGTCGCTCCCCTGCCCGGTGGTCCGCGCGTTGAGCGCGCCGCTGGCCGTCGGCCAGAGGTGGCCGTAGTACGGCACGCCAACGATCAGCCGCGCCGCGGGGACGCCGTCGGCACGAAGCTTCGCGATCGTCTCGACCACGTTGTAGCCGGTGCCGCCGAGCGGCGCATTGGAGCCCGCGATCTTCGACCACCACCCGGCGTAGTGATAGCCCATGACGTAGAGGGCATCGGCTGCGCCGGGTGCCACGAGCCCGCGGACGTCGTACGACGAGTAGTAGCCGGTGATCGCCACGGTGAGCTGGAGGCCGGGTGCCGCGTCGTCGAGAGCGGCCCGAAGCTGCCGCACGAACGACGTGAACGCGGCCTTCTGGCCGACCGGCACGGGCTCCAGGTCCACGTTGACGCCGTCCGCCCCGCGCCGGATGATCTCGGCCGCGATCTCGCGGGCGAGCCGCTCGCGACGCGCCGAGCTGGCGAGGAGCGCGCTGGTGACCGCCGTCTCGTCCGGCGACCACGAGAAACGTGAGATCGAGACCACGACCCTGGTCCCCGCGGCATGGGCCCGGTCGCGGACGGCGTCGAACACCGCCGCGTTCCATGCCCGCCACCGACCGTCGTGCAGGAGCGTGCCGTCCCCTCCGGCCTGCAGGCTGAAGAATGCGAGCGTGGACACGGCCGAGAAGTCGAGCGTGTCGCGGGCGTAGACCAGCTCCGGGATCGTCACGAAGGCCATCACCTCGCCGCGCATCCCCTTGGCGACAAACCCGAACTTCGCGGAATCGTGGGCCGGCACGTCGACCGGCGCCGACGGCGACGCCGAGGGCGAGGCGCCCGGGCCAGCGGGGCTCGGGATCGGGGTCGCCGGGCCGGGAGTCGGGGTCAGGGGGCCGGGGACCGCACTCGGCGCCGGGGACAGAGGCGTGCCCGAAGCGGGTCCCCCGGAGGGGATGATCGCGACCGGCGAAGGGCTTCCGGCGCTCGCCGCTGGCCACGATCCCGGCGCGGTGGTGAGCGCCGCCAGCGCTGCCCCGGCGAGCAGCGCAACCAGGCCCAGCGGCAGCATGACCAGAAGCGCGCGACGCGTCGAGAAACGCATCCAGGCGATGTTCCTACCCGGTGCGGCGCGCGCGACGGCCGGCGATGGCCCCGAGCAGGAGGAGGATCCCGAGGAGCGCCACGGTCGCTCCGGCCAGCAGGCCATCGCGCGACGGGCCACGGGTCCATGCGACGTCACGGGCGAGCGGCGACGTCACGGCGTTTCCCGAAGACCGTGCGGGATTCCCCGAAATCGGCGCAGCATCCCACCCGGCCGGCGTGGCAGCAGGTGTCGCGGTGGGGTCGTGGACGGCGGCAGGTCCGCCAGCCGATGGCGTGGCCACGGGGCCCGTCGAGGGCGCCGGCGCGTCGCCCGGCGAGGCCGCCAGTCCGCCACGATCATCCCCGGTCGGCGGGATCGCGGGCGGCGTCGGCGCCGCGGCCCCGTCGGGATCGGGCGGCGTGGACGACCCGCCCACCGGCGGCAGGGCAACCCCGGCAGCCGCGATCCCAAGCAGCTCCGGGACGGTCACGAACGTGAATCCGCGGGCACGGTAGCGGGCGATCAGTTCCGGGAGGATCCGCGGCGTGACCGACGGTCCGGCGTGGAGGAGCACGATCGAGCCGGGTCGGCCGGAACTCGCGTTCGCCAGTACGCTGGCGTCGCCGGCGCGCAGGCTCGCGTCGCCGCCGGTCACGTCCCACAGGACGATCGTCGGAAAGCCGGCCGCAGCGGCAGCGGCATCGGACGTGGCGTCGTGATAGCCATACGGCGGCCGGAAGACGGGGATCATCGGCCGACCGGTCACCTGCAGCACAAGCCGGGCATTGCGGACGAGGTCGGCGACGACCTGGGCGGGCGGCCGGCCTCGAACATCCTCGTGGAGCACGGTGTGGTTGCCGATGGGGTAGCCGGCCGCCGCGATCGACCGCCAGAGTTGCGGATCCCAGCGCAGATAGGCGCCGTTCACGAAGAAGGTCGCTGCCACTCCCGCGTTCTTCAGCTCCTCGAAGATCTGCCGCACGTTCGCCGGCGCATACCCGTCGTCGAAGGTGAGGGCCACGACCCGGTCCGTCCGCGGGCCGTGGAAGACCACGCGGGGCACCTCGGTGACACCCCCGCTGCCGGGCGGAATCGCGGCCACGGGTCGTGCGGGGTCGCCGGCGCGGCCGACATCCGGCGCCGGGACGGCGTCAAGGTCCCGCGGCCCGGCCGCCCGCGCCGCACCCGGGTTCAGCCCCACGGACAACAGGAACGGCAGGAGAAGCGTGACGTGGCGCAGCCACGCGGTGGCGCGGCTACGTGGAGCGGGACCGGGGACCATGCGGCAACGATAGACGCCCCCGGTTCGAAGCGCCGGAAGCCGGTGGTCGCCGAACGATTCCGGCCGCACGCGTCCCGGGCACGAGCTGCGCCTCTCCCGCAGCCGGCGTTTCGGCCGTTGCCGGGGTCAGCCTGCCGCCGTCGGCCCGGGCGCGGGATCCGCCGCACGCGCCTCGAGTCCGGCGACCCGGCGCATGTCGAACGCGGCCAGCTCCGGGAATGCGCGGATGGTGGCGAGGATCCCCACGAGACAGAGCAGCCCACCGCTGACGACGGAGAACTGCGCGCCCGCCAGCGAGGCCACTGCGCTCGCCTCCATGTCGCCGAGCCGCGGACCACCGGTCACGACAAGGATGTGGATGGAGGTGACCCGCCCGCGAAGCTCGTCGGGCGTGAGCAGCTGGACGATCGCGCTGCGGAGGACCGCCGAGATCACGTCCGCCGCACCAGCGACCGCCAGGAAGGCCAGCGCGAGCGGGAAGCTGAACGTGGACAGCCCGAACGCGGTGATGGCAAGCCCCCAGCCGGCGACCGCCCAGAGCACGGCCCGCCCAGTCCGTCGGACCCGCCCGACCCAGCCCGTCAGCAGCGCCCCGATCAGGGCCCCGGCGGCTGGAGCTGCGACAAGCAGGCCGAGCCCCGCCGGGCCGACCCGGAAGACGTCGAGCGCGAGGACCGGGAAGAGCGCGGTGGGCATCCCGAAGATCATCGCGTTGAGATCCACAGCGAACGTCCCCAGGATGGCGCGGTGGCGGCGGGCGAACCGGAGGCCCTCAGCGATTGCCGCTAGGCTGGGGCGGACCGCCCCGTGGGCCGGCGGGATCGGGGCGATGAGGAGGAGTGCCCCGATGGCGGCCGCGAATGTGACCGCGTCGAAGACGTAGCAGGCGGCGATCCCGAGCGTCGCGAGGATCAGCCCGCCGATCGCCGGCCCGACCACGCCGGCCGCCTGGAAGTTGAGCTGGCCCAGCGCGATGGCGGCGGGAAGGCGCTCGCGCGGCACGAGCCGCGGCACGGCGGAGGAACGCGCCGGCTGGTCGACCGCGCCAAGGCCGGCGGCAACGAACGCTACCGCGTAGATCGCGAGGATCGGCGTGGCCGGCAGCAGTGCCAGGCCGGCCAGGGCGACACTGGCCGCGGCCAGCCCGGCCTGCGTCAGGAGAAGGAGTCGGCGGCGGTCGACCGCGTCGGCCACCACGCCCCCGCCGAGCGCGAACGCCATGATCGGCGCGACCTGGACAAGGGCCAGTGCGCCGATCGCCAGAGGGGTCCCGGTCAGGACGTAGAGCTGGTACGGCAGGACGATCGCGGTGACCTGGCGGCCCAGCCCACTGACGACCTGACCGATCCAGAGGAGCCGGAAGTCGCGGTCGCGGCGGAGCGGCTCCACGTCGACGATGAGCCCGCGGAGCCGTTCACGACGGCGGGCGGGCGGGGGTGGCTGGGGCATCGCGTCATGATCCCACCCGGGACGCCACGAAGCCCGGCCTCGCGGCCCGGCTTCGTGGTTCGTGTCGGGCCGGCAGGGGCGCCGGCCGGCGGGCGATCCCGCCGGGTGGGGTTCGTGGGCTACTTGTCGTTCTCGGCCGCGTTGACGAGGACGGCCTGCGCGGCCGCGAGGCGCGCCACGGGGATGCGGAACGGCGAGCAGGAGACGTAGTTGAGGCCGATCTTCTCGCACTTGTGGATGGAAGCAGGGTCGCCGCCGTGCTCGCCGCAGATGCCGACCTTGAGGCCGGGCCGGGCTGAGCGACCCTTGTCGACGGCCATCTGCATTTCCGCGGCGATTACGTCGTCGAGGGTCTGGAACGGGTTCTCCGGCAGGATCCTGTCCTCGACATACTTGAGGAGGAAGCCTCCTTCCGCATCGTCGCGGCTGTAGCCGAACGTCATCTGGGTCAGGTCGTTGGTACCGAAGCTGAAGAACTCGGCGTACTTGGCGATCTCATCGGCCACCCACACGGCGCGCGGGATCTCGATCATCGTGCCGAACTTGAAGTTGATCGCCTCCCCGGCGGCGGCGATCACGGCCTCCGCCTCGGCATCGAGGAGCGCACGCGTGGCGATCAGCTCGTTCACGTGGCCGACCAGCGGGATCATGATCTCCGGCCGTGGGTCCTTCCCGGCGCGCTTCACCGCCACTGCGGCGTTGAGGATGGCACGCGTCTGGATCTTCACGAAGTCGGGGATCATCAACCCGAGGCGACAGCCGCGGAGGCCCAGCATCGGGTTCTGCTCGTGCATCGACTTGATGGTGGCGAGCAGCTCCTTGTCCTCTTCGGTCGCCGCGTCGCCCGCCTTCGTGACCTTGACGAGCTGGTCCTCCAGGTTCGGGAGGAACTCGTGGAGCGGCGGATCGATGAGGCGTATGACGACCGGCAGGCCGCTCATCGCGGCGAGGATGCCCTCGAAGTCGCCCTGCTGGAGCACCTCGAGCTTGCCCATCGCGGCGTCGAACTGCGCCACAACGGCCTGCTCGTCAGCGCCCAGGGCCTCGCCAGCCGCGACCTTGACCTTCGCCCTGGTCGCCGCGTTCGCGACCAGGATCGCGCCGCGGACGATGTCCAGGCGCTCGCCCTCGCGGAACATGTGCTCGGTCCGGCAGAGGCCGATCCCCTGGGCGCCGTACGAACGAGCCTGGGCGGCCTCCTCCGGCTTGTCGGCGTTGGTCCAGATCTCGAGGCGACGGATCTCGTCGGCCCAGCCGAGGACGCGCTGGAGCTCCGGCTGGTCCTCGAACCGCGCGGAAACGGTCGGAAGCGCGCCCACGAAGACTTCGCCGGTGGAGCCGTCCACGCTGACCCAGTCGCCCTCGGCGAAGCTGAGCCCGCTGTCCGTGCTGTGGGCGGTCCTCGTCGCGTAGTCGACCACGAGCTCGGCGCAGCCGGCGACGCAGGGCTTGCCGATCTGGCGGGCGACCACGGCGGCGTGCGACGTGGCCCCACCGCGCGCGGTGAGGATGCCTTGGGCCACGGCCATGCCGTGGAAGTCGTCCGGCGACGTCTCGATGCGCACCAGGACGACCTTCTGGCCCCTCGCGACCCACTCCACCGCGACGTCCGCGTTGAACACGGCACGGCCGACGGCGGCGCCCGGTGAGGCGTTGAGGCCCTTGGCGATCCGCTTCGCAACCTTGCGGGCGATGGGGTCGAACTGGTCGCGCAGGAGCTGGTCCACCTGGGCTGGCTCGATCCGGGCGACCGCCTCGGCCTTCGTGATCGTGCCATCGGCAACCATGTCCACCGCGATCTTCACGGCGGCAGCGGCCGTCCGCTTCGCATCGCGGGTCTGGAGCATGTAGAGGCGACCGCGCTCGATCGTGAACTCCAGGTCCTGGACGTTCCGGTAGTGGTTCTCGAGCTGGGTCGCGATCCGCTGGAACTCGGCGTACGCCTCGGGCATCTCGTCCGCGAGGTGGCTGATCTTCTGCGGAGTCCGGATGCCGGCCACGACGTCCTCGCCCTGGGCATTGACGAGGTACTCCCCGTAGAGCTCCTTCTCGCCGGTGTTCGGATCGCGCGTGAACGCGACGCCCGTCCCCGAGTCGTCCCCCATGTTGCCGAAGACCATCGTGACGACGTTCACGGCCGTGCCGAGGTCGTGGGCGATCTTCTGGCTGTTGCGATAGTCATTGGCGCGCTTGCCGAACCACGAGGCGAACACGGCCTTGATGGCCAGATCCAGCTGCTCGTTCGGGTCGCCCGGGAAGTCACGGCCGGTCGCCTCGCGGACGATGGCCTTGAACTCCGTCACGAGCTCGCGCAGGTCGTCTGCCGTGAGGTCCGTGTCGGCAGCGGCGCCGCGAGCCTGCTTTTTCGCCTGGAGGGCGTGCTCGAAATGCTCGCCGTCCACGTCCAGGACGATCCGGCCGAACATCTGGATGAAGCGCCGGTAGGCGTCCCACCCGAAGCGCTCGTTGCCCGTCAGCGCGACGAGGCCCTGGAGCGTGGCCTCGTTGAGGCCCAGGTTGAGGACGGTGTCCATCATGCCGGGCATCGAGAACTTCGCTCCCGACCGGACGGAGACGAGGAGTGGGTTCTTCGGATCCCCGAAGCCCTTGCCGGTCTGCTTCTCGACGTCTCCGACCGCCTCGAGGACGTCTTCCCACAGCCCGTCCGGCAGCTCCTTGCCGGCGGCGAAGTAGTCGTTGCAGGCCTCGGTGGTGATCGTGAATCCCGGTGGGGTGGGCAGGCCCGCGTTCGTCATCTCCGCGAGCCCGGCGCCCTTGCCGCCGAGGAGATCCTTCATCGTGCCGTGGCCTTCGGCCCGGCCGTCGCCCCAGGCGTAGATGTAGCGCTTGGCGGCGCGGTGAGCGCGCGTGGCAGACTCCGGCATTGGGCGATACCTCCGCTGATGGACACGACGCGGCGCACGTGGCGGGCCGCGGTGAAGACCCAGTCAAGGTGACTGCGTGGATTGTACCGCCGGGCGCCGTCGGTCCCGACCCGCGTCCGGCCCGTACGGGCGGGTCCAATGGCCCGCTCATAGGCCGCCGGCCGTCCACCAGGCGCTGACGCGGATGTCGGGCACCGCTCCTGGGCACGCAGGCACCCCGGCTCCGGCTACACTCGCGTCCGGCCAACGCGAATCCCTGCCGTCAGGAGGCCCCGCCAGGAATGAGCCATCACGTCGAGGACACCCGCGTCATCGCCGAGGACGCGGCCCAGTACAACGCCACGTTGGTCCGCCGCGAGGACCATTCGGCCGAGCTGGCGAGCTTCTGGGTGAGGCTCGACGGTGACCCGGTCCCGTTCGAGGCCGGCCAGTACATGACTGCCGGCGTGTTCGCGGATGGCAAGCTCTGGCAGCGTCCGTACTCCGTGGCGTCCGCGCCCGGGGTGGCCGGCACGGACGGGTACGAGCTCTACGTGCGGCTGGTGCCCGTGGTCCGCTTCACGACGCTCCTGTGGCGCATGACGGCGGGGGCGCGGATGCGGCTGGTCGGTCCCAAAGGTCGCTTCATACTGGAGCCCGATGACCACCGGACGCACCTCTACGTCTCCACGGGAACCGGGATCGCGCCCTTCCTTGCCATGATCCGCCAGACGCAGCTGGCGGGCGAGCCGCGCAAGACCGTGGTCCTCCACGGTGTCTCGTTCGCGGAGGAGCTGGGCTACCGCGACGTGCTGGAGGCAATGGAGCGGGACGCCTCGTACCCGCTCCGCTACGTGCCCACGGTGTCCCGGCCGCAGGACCCGCGGAACGCGGGCTGGACCGGTCGGGCCGGACGCGCCGAGGCGGTGGTGGCGGACGTCTGCCGCGACCTGCATCTCGGCGCGGACCGGACGGTCGTCTACATCTGCGGCAACCCGGAGATGATCCTCAACGTCGAGGGCGTCTTGATGCGGCGTGGCTTCCCTGAATTCCACGTCAAGAAGGAGCTCTACTGGCCGAAGGGCAAGGGGCCGGCGGCGGCCACGGCCGGCTGATCGGCCAGCGGTCGAGCCAGGCGATCCACGTCCGCCGGGACGCGTGGCGCGTCGCCCCAGCCGCGGACCGGCACGTTACTGGTCTTCCCCGGCTGCGCCGGCGTGGAACTTCTGCTACCGCTCCAGCCAGGCGATCCAGGCGTCCAGCCCCTGGCCCGTCGTGGCGGAGACGTCGAGCAGCGGCACGCGCGGATTCAGCAGGCGCACGTCGGCCTCGAAGATCGACCGATCGAACGACAGGTGCGGCCACAGGTCGATCTTGTTGAGCAGGAGCAGGTCGGCCGCCTGGACCAGGTAGGGATGCTTGGCCGCCTTGTCCGCGCCCTCGGTGAGGCTGAAGAGGCCAACCTTGGCCGCCTGGCCCAGGTCGAAGCCAACCGGGCAGATCAGGTTTCCCACGTTCTCGATGAAGAGCAGGTCCACCCCGTCCAGGTCGATCTGGCCGAGCGCATCGCGGACCTGGCCCGCCTCCAGGTGACACCCCTGGCCCGTCGAGATCTGGACCACCTGGTCGCACCAGCGGGCGAGGCGGTCGCCGTCGCGCCGGGTCGCCAGGTCGCCGACCAGGACGGCAGGACGCCGACGCCCCTGCAGCGCCCGCAGCGTCGACTCCAGGAGTGCCGTCTTGCCGCTCCCGGGCGCCCCGATCAGGTCCACCGAGAAGATGCCCCGGCGTTCCAGCTCGACGCGGTTGTCGGCGGCGATCTCGTCGTTCGCCTCCAGGACCCGTTCCACGAGCGGAACCCGGGTCGTTCGGCCACCCTCGGGCATTCAGCCCTCCTCCTCGTCGATCGTGAGCGCGACGAGATCAAGCTCGTCGCCTGCCGTCGGCACCGGTGCCGGGTCGCCGCAGGCGCAGGCGACGAACGGGACGGGGCTCGTCCAGGTGCGACCGCAGCTGGAGCACGTGATGGACCACGGGCGGAGCTCAACCTGCAGGATCGCGCCGGCGATGGGAGTGTCGTGGGTCACGGCCTCCCAGCACATCCGGAGCGCCTCCGGCTCCAGCCCACGCAACGCGCCCACGCTGATCTCCACTTCCCGCACGCGACCGGTCGCGGGCGCGTGGCGTTGCACCTGGGCCGCGAGGGCCTCGGCGATCGAGAACTCGTGCACGCCCAGCATGGTAGCGCGCGGCCCCGGGCGGGCCCGGGACGGGGCCCGACTGCCCGCCACCCCTACATCTGCTTGAAGCGCGGACCCTCGCCGCCCTCGGGCGGCAGCCAGCGGATGTTCTCGAGCGGGCATTTCACCGCACAGGTCATGCAGTGGAGGCAGTTGGAGGCGCTCAGGACGATCTTCTCGCCGTCCCAGCGGTAGACCTGCCCCGGGCAGAAGTGGGTGCACGAGTTCGCGTAGTCGGTCGTGCACGTGATGCACTTCTGCGGGTCCAGGACGGTCATGTGCGCCGGCTCGTCCTCGCGGTGGATGGAACCCGTCAGGCTGACGAACGTGGCGCTGTCCACGCCCCCGGGATCGGGCCGGTTGAGTCGGGCGCCCTTCTGCGTGCCCCGGAAGTCCGGCTCCATCCCGATACGCCCGGGCAGCCAGCTGGAGATGAGCGAGAGCGGCGCGCCGAGGTAGATCCCGCGGCGGAAGGCCGCGCGGTAGTTGCGGGCGTGGCGCAGGTCCGGCAGGACGCCCCGCTCCTCCAGGCGCGTCCGGTAGCCCGCGAGGGCCGCCTTCGACGTGTCGTCCCTGGCCAGGGCCTCGATGATCGTGTCGGCCGCCGCCATTCCGGAGAGGATCCCGTAGTGGATCCCCTTGATCTTCTCCATGTTGACGAAGCCAGCCCCGTCGCCCACGACGAGGCCCCCCGACGCCGCCAGCTGGCCCAACGCGAAGTAGCCGCCCTCGGGGATCGTCTTGGCGCCCGTGGCGATCGTCACGGAGCCGGCCAGGAGCGTGGCGATGAACGGGTGCGCCCGGTAGCGCTCGAACTCGCGCTGCGGCGTCAGGTCCCCGTGCTTCCAGTCGAGCCCCAGGATCAGGCCGACCGCGGCCATCTTCTCGCCGAGGCTGTAGATGAACCCGCCGCCGAAGACGCTGGCCGGGTTCGGGGAGCCCAGGGTGTGGATCACCCGGTGGTTCCCGAACGGGTTGTCACCGGGGAACGCGACGACCGCCTTGATACCCAGGGAGTAGACCTGCGGGTTCTTGCCGCCGCCGAAGCGCTCGCGGAACTGCGTCGAGATGACCCCGTGCGAGCCATCGGCCAGGACCGTCAGGCGGGCCCGGATCTCCTCGGCGGGCCGGAAGTTCGACTTCTCCGCGCCGTGGTTGTCCCGGCCCACATCCGTCAGGCCGACGCCGGCGACGCGATCGCCCTCGACCAGGAGCGTCCGGGCCGAGTAGCCGCTATAGAGCTCCACGCCGAGACGCACGGCCCTGGTTGCCAGGTAGTCCACGAGCCGCGACAGCGAGAGGGTGACGTCGCCCTTGTGATGCATCCGGCTCGGCACCACGAACGGGGGGACCTGGACGGCGCGCTTCCCCGCCAGGAAGTAGAGCTCGTCCCGCTCCACGGGAACGACGTGCTCCATGAAGCGCCGGTCGTCCCGCCAGCCCGGGACCAGCTCGTCCAGGCAATCCGCCTCGAAGGCGGCCCCGGAGAGGGCGTGGTAGCCGGGTCGCGGCGCCTTGTCGATGACGGCGACGGTCGCCTCCTGCGAGGCGGCGGTGAGCTGCTGCTTCAGCCGGATCGCGGTGGCCAGGCCGGCGGGTCCTCCGCCCACGACCAGGACGTCGAGCGGCGTGGTCATGAACGTCCCTCCGTCGCCCGGATCAGGTCCGGGACGACCGTCTCGATGTCGCCCACGACGCCGAAGTCCGCGTAGTTGAAGATCCGCGCCTTTGGGTCCTTGTTGATGGCGACCACGATCTCCGAGCCCTGCATGCCGGTGATGTGCTGGATGGCGCCGGAGATCCCGATCGCGACGTAGAGCCGCGGCTGCACGGTCTGGCCCGTCTGGCCCACCTGGTAGTCGTGCGTCGTGAAGCCGTCCTCCACCGCCATCCGCGAGGCGGCGACCTTCGTGCTGGCGCCCAGGAGGTTGCCGAGGCCCGCCGCCAGGGGCCGGAGGTACGTCTCGTAGTCGGCCCGGGAGCGGAAGCCGTGGCCGCCCGACACGATGATCTCGGCATCGCGAATGGAGACCTTGCTCGCGAACGACTCGACCGGGGTCGACTCCAGCCCGATGTCGGCGGCGTCGAGATGCGCCGCCACGGCCACGACCTCGCCGGCCCGCGCCGGGTCGGGGGGCGGGACCTTGAAGACACCGGGCCTGACCGTGGCCATCTGGGTCGGGGAGTCCTTGGTCATGATGGTGGCCATGACGTTGCCGCCGAGGGCCGGCCGCGTCTGCTTCAGGATGGCGACCAGGTTCACGGCGCCCTTGCTGAAGTCCCCGATCTCCAGGCGCGTGCAGTCGGCCGTCAGGCCCGACCGGCAGGCGTAGGCGACCCGAGGGGCGAGCTCGCGCCCCAGGGGGCTGGCCCCGAAGAGCATCACCTGCGGGCGACGCTCGCGGACCAGCTCGGCGATCGCCTGCTTGTGGATGATCGGTTCGAACGAGCCCAGGAGCGGATGCTCGATGACGTAGACGACGTCGGCGCCGGCAGCGATCAGCTGGGCGGGACGATCGCCGGCCGCGGCGCACGGCAGGACCGCGCCGACACGCTCACCCAGGCTGTTCGCGAGCTGGCGGACCTTGCCCAGCAGCTCCAGCGAGACCGAGCGGACGCCGTCGCCCTCGCGCTCCACGAAGACCCACATCTCACCACGGTAGCTCGGCGGCCTGCCGGCCAGGTCATAGCCGTCGTCCGCGTCGACATGGGCCCCTGGCGCAGCCTGCTGGTAGCGTGCCGCGATCTTGCCGATGAGCTCGGCGGGGTTTCGGACGTATTCGCAGGTCTTGGCCCGATCCTCGCTCGGCGAGAACAGCCGGTAGACCTGGGTCCACGAGCCCTTGAGGCCGACGCGGGCGGGGTCGGCATTCACCGAGGCCGCATTCCACTCGTGGATGACGGCACTCCGTGCGTCGCGCGTCCGCTCGAAGGAGGGGTACAGCGGGTCCGTGCACGCGGTCACGGTGATCAGGACAGGCCAGCGGAGCGGCCGGACGTCTTCGATCCCCTCGGCGCCGATGCGGCGCACGCGGATCTCCGGCTCCGTCTCGAGTCCTTTCGCGTAGGCAATGTGGTCGATCCCCAGCTCCTCCGCGACCTGGGGCGGGACCTGTGCCGTGTCGCCGTCGACGGACTGCATCCCGGTGACGATCGCGTAGTCGCGATCACCGCCGAAGAGCTCCCGCTCGATCCTCCGGATCGCGCAGGCAAGGGAGTAGGCCGTCGCCCCGGTGTCGGCGCCGGCGAAGGCGCTGTCGGTCAGCAGGATTGCCTCGCCCGGTACCCGGGACAGGCAGTCAACCAGCACCTCGCGCGCCTGGGGCGGGCCCATGGACAGGAAGACGGTCCGGGCCGCCGGGTCCCCGCGCGTGAGGCGATCGGCGAACGTGAGCGCATGCAGGTCGAGGGGGTTGAGGACGCTGTCGAGCAGCCCGCGCCGGAGGGTGCCCTTTTCCCGGTCCCAGGCCTCCTCGGGGATGTTCGAGACGTCGGGGACCTGCTTGACAAGGACGATGCACTTCACGGCTTCGACTCTAGCCACGGATCCCAAGCACGGGCAGCGGCCGCTTGGCACCCGATTCGGGCCCAACGGCCCGTCAGGAGCGTGCCACCTGCCACCTGCCCTCGACCGCGCGCGGTTCGGTGCGTACGCCGCCCCTTGAGCAGCGGCGCTGACGCGCGGCCCAGATTCAGGCCTCCGTGAACGCGTGGCCGCGGGGGAGCAGCCGCCCGTTGGCGAGACGCGCGCAAACGGAGCGGCGGCGCCGA
>Ga0209048_10002326_pt1 | contig 18936 bp, 19 predicted proteins | sample FrelakmetCRP12CR_FD_187146 | JGI IMG/M metagenome (GOLD analysis project Ga0209048, IMG submission 187146) | Freshwater lake sediment microbial communities from the University of Notre Dame, USA, for methane emissions studies - CRP12 CR (SPAdes)... | ecosystem: Environmental > Aquatic >... | reverse complement strand
CGGCCGTGCTAGCCTAGGCGCGATGAGGCGCCTTCGCGAGCTGCTGGAGCGCTGGAGCCCGGTCGCGCTCTATCCCTCGACCGCCGTCGTTCTGGTGCTCCAGGCCGCCGTCGTGCTGCTCGTGTGGCTCGCCTGGCGGGGGCCCGAGCCCGAGCTGCGCCGGGGGGCCCGCCGGGCGCTCGTGGCGGTGGTGATCGGTGGGCTGTGCTTCGCGCCGTGGCTCCCGGTGATGCTCTACCAGTCGGCCCACACCGGCACGCCGTGGGCCAGCCCGTCGCGTCCCACCAGCGTGATAGCGCTCGTGTTCACCGACTTCGGCGGTGGCGGGTTCGGTGACGCGCCCTTCGGAGGGTTCCTGCTCGGTGTGCTCGCCCTGCTGGCGCTCTTCGGACGAGCGGTCGACCGGCGTCGGATCGGTCTCGATCTGCGCACCGAGCCCCAGTTCCGGTGGGAGGCCGTGATGGCTGCCGCGGGCCTCGGTCTCGGCCTCGTCGTCATGTACCTCACGTGGAGCGCGTTCGCTTCGCGTTATGCCGCCGCGGTATTCCCGCTGGTCGTGCTCCTGGTCGCCGGCGGTCTCACCCGTTTCGCCGACCGACGGGTGCGCGCCGGCGCCTTCGCAGTGGTGCTGGCCTTCAGCCTGCTGGGCGCCTACTGGGTCGCGACCAATCAGCGCACGCAGGCGCGGGTGATCGGGCAGTCGGTGGCCGCGCACGCCCAGCCCGGTGACCTCGTGGTGTTCTGTCCCGATCAGCTCGGCCCCGACGGCAGTCGGGCGCTTCCACCGGGCGTCGACCAGGTCGTCTACCCCACCTTCGGGGCGCCCGATCGGGTCGACTGGCGTGACTACGCCGCCCGCAACGCCGCCGCCGACCCGGCCGCGTTCGCCGCGCAGGCCGTCGAACGGGCCGGGCCGACGCACGCCATCTTCGTGATCTGGAACGGCGAGTACAAGACGCTCGAAGGCCAGTGCGAGGCCCTGGTCGACGCCATCGGTGCCCTCCGGCCCGGTGGCAGCACCATCGTCGCGATGGGGTCGACCACGACCTACTTCGAGCACGCGGCGCTCGTGAAGTTCCCCCCGGTCGGATGAGCCGAACCGCCCGCCGCGGGAGGGCGCTGATCGACGAGCTGTGGGCGGTGCTGCCGGCGTGGATCGTGGCCCGGGTGCTGCTGGTGGCGGCGTTCGTCGCCGCCTACGCCGTCGCCGATCGGCTCACCCCCGGCGCTCATCCGAACCAGCTCACCGAGGGACTCATCGCCTGGGACGGCACCTGGTACCACGACATCGCCCGACTCGGGTACGGCGCGCTGCCTCAGGAGGGCCTGCGGTTCTTCCCCCTCTACCCGCTGGTGGCCCGAGCGTTGTCGCTAGGGGTCGACGGCCTGGTGAATCCGGTCCTCATCGTGCTCGCCAACCTGGCGTCGCTGGGGGTGGCCATCGGGGTGCGCCGCCTCGTGCGCAACGAAGGCCTGGGCGAGGCCGTCGCCTCGCGTGCGGTCTGGCTCGTGATGTTGTTCCCCTCGGCGTTCGTGCTCGCCTGGGCCTACGCCGAGGCCTTCATGTTGGCCGCGGCGATCGGCGCCTTCGTGGCCCTGCGCCGGGAGCGCTGGTGGTGGGCCGCTCTGGCCGGCGTCATCGCCGGTCTCAGCCGTCCGCTCGGGCTGGTGCTGGTGCTGCCCGCACTCATCGAGGTGCTGCGCACGTGGCGACGGGCGTCGGCCCGCGATCGCGCGGGGAGGGCGGCGGCGGTGGCCGCGCCGCTGGTCGGAGCGGGCGTCTATCTGCTCTGGGTCCGCAGCGTCTACGGTGACGCGCTCCTGCCGTACCGGGCCCAGGGCCCGCTCCGCGGCGAGGTGGTCAACCCGCTGGCCCGCCTCTGGGAGGGGCTGCACCAGATGGTCGGACCCGAGCGGTTGGGTGACGGGCTGCACATCCCGTTCGCGATCGGCTTCGTGGTGCTCCTCGTGATCACGTTCCGCAAGTGGCCGGCGTCCTACGGCGTGTACGCGGCCAGCGTGTTGCTGGTGGCGCTCGGCGCGGAGAATCTCAACTCCCTCGAGCGCTACGGCCTGAACGCGTTCCCGCTGGTGCTGACCCTCGCGCTGCTCTGCCGGGACGAACGGGTGGAGCGCTCGGTGCTCACGATCTGCGCGGGCGGGTTCGTCGCGCTGGGGTCGCTCGCCTGGCTCGGGGCCTACGTTCCCTGACCCGGCCGGGCGCGAGCGGTCAGGCCGATCGCAGGCCGGTCACGACGGGATCGGCGACAATGAGGCGGCGAACGATCAGGATCTCGGACGTGCGGAAGCTGGCGAGTCGGGTGCTCCAGCAGTCGACCACCTGGCGATCGGACGTGGTGGAGAAGAACGTGGTCATCGAGCCCTCCTGCTGGTAGGCGTCGGCCCCGTCGATCAACTCGACCGTGCGGTCGGTCAGGGTCACTTCGAACATCGCCATGGGTCACCCCCTCGTCCCGGCGCGCCGCCGGCGGTCTCGATCAGGTCGTGTGGTGACCGTACGACGAGGTCCCTGTGCGGAGGAAGAGGTACAACCCTGTGACTTCGCGGGGGATAACCTGTCGACCGTGCCCGAACGGACCCCGGCCAACGCGACCGACGAGCCGGTCGACATCCGCTGCCCACGGTGTGGCGCCGAGGCCTCGGTGAGGTTCTACGGGCCCTGCGACCGCTGTCGCACCGAGTTGCGGGCCACCGTTGGGGGCGAGGCGCGCCAGGTCGAGGTCGAGGCCTACGAACCGAAGATGAACGTCACCCCCAACGCGGTGGCAACGAAGGACTGATCGCTGAGCCCTCAGTCGACGGGGCGTTCCTCGATCATGACCGACTGCATCACGTCACCGCGCCGGGTGGCGAGCACCGTCTCCATGCCGTCGACCACGTGGCCGAACAGGTTGTAGTTCTTGGCCAGACCCCCTTGGAGGTCGGCCAGGCAGACGAAGAACTGCGAGCCGTTGGTGTCGGGGCCCGCGTTGGCCATGGCGACCGCGCCGGCCGTGTACTCACCGACCACGGGCTCGTCTTCGAACCGGTAGCCGGGGCCGCCGCGGCCGGTGCCCTCGGGGCAGCCGCCCTGGATCACGAAACCCGGCTCGACCCGGTGGAAGGTGAGCCCGTCGTAGAACCCCTGCCGGGCGAGGCCCACGAAGTTGTTGACGCTCTTCGGGGCGAGGCGGGGATCGAGGTCCATCACGATTGTGCCGCGGTCGGTGGTGACCGTGGCGCGGTAGATGGTGGATTCGTCGATCTCGAAGGCAGGCGGATTCGGCATGGGCGTCATCGTAGGCTGCCGGCGTGTCCGCCACGATGTCGCCGTCCTCCTCCGGTCGCCGGCGGGGCCACGCCGAGGTGTCGGTCCACCTGGCCGGCCGCGATCCGGTGCTCGCCGGCCTCGTGGCCGAGCACGGGCCGATGCGGTTGGGGCGCCGCCTGCCCGTGGCCGACCGCTTCGAGGCCCTTGCCCGGGAGATCGCCTACCAGCAACTCGCGGGCCGAGCTGCGGCCGCGATCTGGGGCCGGGTGCGGGCGACGGTCGACGGGCCCTTCGTGCCGCGGACGGTGCGGGCGCTGCCACCGGAGCGCCTGCGCGCTGCCGGTCTGAGCGGTGCCAAGGTCGCGGCGGTGCTCGATCTCGCGCACAAGGTCGACGAGGGGTCGATCCGCCTCGATCGCGTCGGCCGGCTCCCCGACGACGAGGTCGTCGCCGAGCTGACCCGGGCGCGGGGCATCGGCCCGTGGACCGCCCACATGTTCCTGCTCTTCGTGCTCCAGCGACTCGACGTCTGGCCCACCGGTGACCTCGGGGTGCGCGTCGGTTTCGCCCGGGCCTGGGGACTGGCCGAGGTGCCGTCCGCCCGTGAGCTCGAGGCCCGGGGCGACGCCTACCGGCCCTATCGATCGGTGGTCGCCTGGTACTGCTGGCGAGCGGCCGACACGGCCCCGCCGACGAGCTGAGGTCCGCGGCCCCGTCGGCTCAGCCGGCGGCGGAGGCGTCGCGGTCGACGTCGAGGGCCAGCCCGAGGCGGCCGGCCCCGGCGAGGCCCGACCACAGCAGCGAGGAGATGGCCTCGGTGGCCCGGGCTCGGTCACGAGCGCCCCGCTCGAGCCATTCGAGGGTGGCCGCCTCCAGGAATCCGAGCACCCCCCGTGCGAGCATCCAGGCCTCGGCGGTGCCACCCCACTCACTCGCCATCTGTCGGTAGCGGTCCCGACGCAGGCGCTGCACCACGGGGTGCACGGCCGCCTCGGCCGAGCCGAGGAGACGCCAGGCCGCCGCGTTGTCGGTGGCGAACTGCAGGTAGCGGTCGACCACCGCCCGCACCCGGTCGGCCGGGTCGTCGGCGGGAGTCGTGACCCGTTCGAGCGCCTCGTCGAGGCGCTGCGAGCTGCGCAGGTACACCGCGGCGACGAGGCCACCCCGGTCTCCGAAGTAGTTGTAGACGAGCGCGCGCGACACCCCGGCTGCCTCGGCGACCTGCTCGAAGGTGACCTCGTTCGGGTCGCGGCCGGCGAACACGCGCTCCGCGGCCGCGACGATCTGCTCGCGGCGAACCTCGGGGTCGAGACGGGTTCGGGTCCGCCGGGAGGCGCTCGCCATGAGCCGTGCCGGCTACTCGTCGGCCGCGGCGACGGGGTCGGTGACGGCGGCGATGACGGCGTCCTGGGCCGCGTCGTGCTCGACCGCCGTGTCACCGCTATGGAGGGGGAAGTGGCAGGCGACGTAATGGCCGTCGCCCACCTTGCGCATCTTCGGCTCGGCCTGCGCGCACATGTCCTCGGCCCTGGGGCAGCGGGTGCGGAAGCGGCAGCCGCTCGGCGGCGCGACCGGCGAGGGCAGCTCACCCTGCAGTGCGCCGTGCACGCCAGGACGCACCGAGGGGTCGGGCACCGGGATGGATTCGAGCAGGGCCGCGGTGTACGGGTGGGCCGGCTGGGCGTAGAGCTCGTCGGGGGCGGCAACCTCGCAGAGCTTGCCGAGGTACATGACGGCCACCCGGTCGCTGACGTTCTTCACGACGGCGAGGTCGTGGGCGATGAACACGAGGGTGAGGCCGTAGCGGGCCTTCATGTCCTGGAGCAGGTTGAGGATCTGGGCCTGGACCGAGACGTCGAGCGCGGAGACCGGCTCGTCGCAGATGATGAGCTTGGGGTCGAGCACGAGCGAGCGGGCCACGCAGATGCGCTGGCACTGGCCGCCGGAGAACTGGTGGGGGCGCCGGTTGGCCGACTCCGGCGGGATGCCGACCGCTTCGAGCGTCTCGTTGACCAGGTCTCGCTGCTCCGAAGCCGAGCCCCGCTTCCAGATCTTGAGCGGTTCGCCCACGATGTCGGCGACCTTGCGGCGGGGGTTCAGCGACGAGATGGGATCCTGGAAGATCATCTGCATCTGCGGCCGGACCTGGCGCAGGTCCTTGTGGTTGAGCTTGGTGAGGTCCGTGCCCTCGTAGAGCACCTCGCCACTCGTCGGCTGAGGCATCTGGATCATGGCCCGGCCGGTGGTCGACTTGCCGCAGCCCGACTCGCCCACGAGGCCCAGCGTCTCGCCCTCGCGGACGTCGATGCTCACGTCGGACACCGCGTGGACCTTCAGCCCGGTGGAGCCGATGGGGAACTCCACCACCAGGTTCTCGGCCCGCAGTAGGGCCTCACTGGCGGGGCGGAGGTGAGCGGTGCCACTGCCGGCCATGGTCAGATCTCCCGGGGGGTCGAGGGGCGGATGGTCACGGGGGATGCCGGTGCCCTGCTGGCCGCGATCGGTGTTCCCCCGGTGACCGTCGCCAGGGACACGCCGGCTGCGGTGAAGCCGGAAGCCTCGTTGCGGGCCAGGGCCTCGGCGCCCTCCGGGGTGCCCACGGGGAACCAGCACCGGTAGAAGTGACCGGGGGTCTCGGCCTCGAGCAGCGGCGGCTCCTCGCTGAGGCACCGCATCTGCGCGTAGCGGCAGCGGGGCGCGAAGTTGCATCCCTTCGGCGGGTGGACGAGGTCGGGAGGCCGGCCGGGGATCGCTTCGAGGCGGGTGTGGCTCGGGCTCTCGAGCTTCGGGATCGAGCGCAACAGGGCCTCGGTGTAGGGCATGCGCATCTCGCTGAACAGCACGGACGTGGGGGCCTGCTCGACCACCTTGCCGCCGTACATCACGGCGATCTCGTCGGTGCGTCCGGCCACCACCCCGAGGTCGTGGGTGACGAGGATCATGGCCATGTGTCGCTCGTGTTGCTGCTGCTCGAGCAGGTTCAGGATCTGGGCCTGGACGGTTACGTCGAGCGCGGTGGTGGGCTCGTCGGCGAAGAGGAGCTTGGGTCCGCAGGCCAGGGCGATGGCGATCGTGACGCGCTGGCGCATGCCACCCGACAGCTGGTGCGGGTACTCGCTCATGCGCTGGGTGGGCTCGGGGATGCCGACCGACGAGAGCAGGGCGACCGCGGTGTCCTCCGCGTCGCCCTTGGCCATCTTGAGGTGGTGGACGAGCGACTCGGTGATCTGCTTGCCGACCTTCATCACCGGGTTGAGCGAGGTCATCGGGTCCTGGAAGACCATCGACATCTCGGCCCCCCAGACGTCGATCATCTTGTCGCGGCCGAAGCCGATGATGTCCTGGCCCTCGTAGAAGACGTGGCCCTCGCGGACCACGTTGCGCTTGGGTAGCAGGCCCATGATCGAGCGCGAGAGGATCGTCTTGCCCGAGCCCGACTCACCGACCACACCGAGCGTCTTGCCCCGGTCGAGGCTGAGCGACACGCCGTCGACCGCGCGCACCGTGCCCCGCTCGGTGCGGAAGTGGGTCTTGAGATCGACGACCTTGAGCAGGCGGGTGCCCGGATCGACCGGTGTGCCCGTGGCCGACGTCGTGATCACCTTGCGGCTCACAGACCACCCTCCTTCACGTCGAAGTACTCACGGAGCCGGTCGCCGGCGAGGTTGAGTGACAGGACGGTGAGGAACAGCACGAAACAGGGGATGAGCACGATGTAAGGCTCCGTCTCGAGCGCTGATCGCCCCTCGTTGATCATGCCGCCCCAGGTGGCGGTGGGCGGGGCGACGGACAGCCCGAGGAACGCCAGGCCGCCCTCGGCGACGATGGCGACGGCGACGCCGATGATGCTGAACGAGAGCACGGGCAGCACCACGTTGGGGAGGATCTCGCGGGCGATGATCCGCGTGTTCCCCGCCCCGAGCGCTCTTGACGCGGTGACGAACTCGCGTTGGCTGAACACCAGTGTCGCGGCGCGCACGAGGCGCGCGATCGGTGGGATCGAGACGATGCCGATGGCCACCACCACCGTGATGAGCGTGCGGCCCAACTTCACCGGCCCGATCTCGCGACCGTCGCTGAACGTGACGATGGCCAGGGCGAGCAGCAGCGCCGGGAAGGCCAGCAGCACGTCCATCGCGCCCATCATCACGCCCTCGAGGCGGCCCTTGAAGAAGCCGGCGATGAGCCCCACCGTGCCGCCGATGATGAGCCCGAGGAGGATCGCGGCCACGCCGACGGTGAGCGAGACCCTCGCGCCCCAGATGATCCGGCTGAGCAGATCACGCCCGAGGATGTCGGTGCCCAGCCAGTGGGCCGCGCTCGGTGCCTGGCGGGCGGCGCCGCTGAACGTCTTCTTCGGGTCGGAGATGATGCCGAGGTTGGTGAGCAGAGGCGCCAGCAGGGCGAGGAGGGTGATGAAGCCCACCCAGGCCGACGAGATCCAGAACGTGACGCCGAGGCGCTTCTTGATGGCCTCGTCGACGGTGACCTGGCCGGGGTCGAGCTCGCGTATGACCTCGAGGTTGACCGTGTCGCCGTCGGCGATGTTCGTGATGAACGTGGGCAGGTCGCCGGCCTCGGCGAAGATCGAGTCCTCCCGCGGGTTGGGGTCGAACGGGAGATCAGGCGATGGCTCGTGCATGACGGATCCTCGGGTCGAGAACGGCGTAGAGCATGTCGACGGCGAAGTTGATGAGGACGTAGCCGACGACGATCACGACGACGGCTCCCTGGACCGGGATGTAGTCACGGCCGAGGATGCCGTCGACCGTGTACTTGCCCAGACCGTTGATCGAGAAGATGAACTCGACGATGAACGTGCCGCCGATGAGGCGGCCGAAGTTCAGGCCGATCACGGTGATCAGGGAGAACATCGAGGGCCGCATCGCGTGGCGCAGGACGATGCGCCGGTTGGTGAGGCCCTTGGCCTTCGCCATCGTGATGTAGTCCTCTTGCAGCGTGGCGATGAGATCGGTGCGCAGGAGGCGCAGGTAGACCGCCATCTCGGCCACGGCGAGGGTGAGCGCCGGTAAGAACAACTGGTAGAGCAGGTCGAGGAAGCTGGTCGGTTGGCTGTAGGTGGCCGGGAACCACTTCAGGTTCACCGCGAAGATCAGGGCCAGCACCAGGGCGATCACGAAGTTGGGTATCGACAGCAGGCCGAAGGCGATCGAGGTGGTGAGACGGTCGAAGATGCTCCCTGGTCGCTGTGAGGCGATGATCGCGAGCGGGATCGACACCAGCAGCGCGATCGCCTGGGAGTAGATCAACAGCTCGAGCGTGACCGGGAGGCGCTGCCCGATCGCCTCCCAGACGGGTTGCTGGTTGCGGGCCGAGCTCCCCAGATCGCCGGTGGCGGCGTTCCCGAGCCACTGCACGTACCGGACGGGGATGGGCTTGTCGAGGCCCAGCTCCTGGGTCTTCTGGTCAACGCACTCCTGGCCGCCGCCGATGCCGCAGATCACCTGCGCCGTGTTGCCCGGCAGCAGGTTGAGCATCAGGAAGGACAAGAAGGTGACCGCGAGCAGCACGATGACGAGCTGCACGATCTTCTTGCGGACGAATCTCATCGGTCGTGCTGCCCCCTGGTGTGCACCTCGGCGCCCCTCCCGTAGGTGTGCAGTGGGGCCGGCCGCCCCCCGACGGCCGGCCCCACGATCGTTACGACGTCAGCCATGTCTGGGTGAGTCGGGTCACCCCTCCGAACCCGCCGGGGCCGCCCAGTGGGAGCGACGGCGTGCCGTCGGGCAGCGGCCCGTTGGTGATGCCACGGACGTTGTTGTTCGCCGCGATCACCCAGAGGGTGTGGTCGAGCCAGATGTAGGCGAGGTTCTCGGCGAAGCGCTGCTGCACGGTCGCGTAGGCCTGCTTGCGGGTGGCCTCGTCGGTGGTGCCTCGGCCCTTGTCGAGTGCGGCGTCGAGCTGAGGATCCTTGAGCCGGGCGATATTGAGCGCGATCGCGCCCGTCGCGTTCTCCGATGCCCACCACACCCGGTCGTAGTCGGGGTCGGGAGAGCCGAACTGGCGCCAGATGTTGGCCTGGTAGTCACCGGTGACGGCATCGGCGACGAACTTCGACTGCTCGACCAACTTGACCTCGACCTTCATGCCCGCCGCCTCGAACTGCTGCTTGAGCAGGTTCGCCTGGTTGACGTTGGTGGCATCGGTGCCACCATCGCCCAGGGTGAACGAGAGCGGCTGGCCGGTCTCCTGCTGGTACTGCTGGGTGAGCTGGGTGGCCTTGGCCAGGTCGAAGCCCGGGAACGGCGTGTTCACGTAGTACTTCGAGCGCACCGTGAACACGTTGTCGGCCGGCTCGAGCACGTTGAGGTTGATGACGGAGTTGAACTGGTCACGGTCGGTGGCGTAGGCGACGGCCTGCCGGGCCGTGAGGTTGTCGAACGGCGGCTTCGAGTTGTTGAGCATCACGAAGTCCTCTTCGCTCTCACCGCGGTCCTCGACGAGTTGCAGCTTGCCGCCCTGGGCCTGATCGCGGAGCTTCTTGATGAGCTCGGGGTTGTTGGTGTGGATCATCCCGACCTCACCGGTCTGGACGGCGTTGCCGCGGGTCTGGGAGTCGCTGATGATGCGGAACTGGACCTGGTCGAGATAGGGCATCTGGTTGCCGCTCGGGTCCTTCTGCCAGTACTTCGCGTTGCGGGTGGCGGTGAAGCTCTGATCGGGGATCCACTGCTTGAACACGAACGGGCCGGTGCCGATGGGCGCCCGCGCCCCGTCGGGGTTGTTGAGCGTCGCCGGGGCTACGACCATGCCCAGCTGGCCGGTGAGCGTGGCGGGGAACGAGGCCCACGGCGCCTTCATGAAGAAGGTGGCCGTGAGGGCGTCGGTGACCTCGACGTGATCGAGGTTCGCCACGGCCGGCTTGGTGAGCCCGGAGGCCAGATGCTTTTCGAACGTGAGCTTCACCGCGTCGGCCGTGAGCGGGGTCCCGTCGTGGAACTGCACGTTCGGACGTAGCTTCACGGCCCACTGCGTGAAGTCGGCACTGGGCGTGAACGACTCGGCGAGGTACGGCTTGGCGTTGCTGTCGGCGTCGTACGCGGCGAGGGGGTCGTAGATCGCGAGACCGATCTGGGTGCCCGAAATGGCCCAGCGGTTCTGCGTCGGGTCATATCCGTCGGACTCGGCCTCGAGGCCGTAGGTCAGGTTGCCTCCCATCTTGGGGGGGCCGTCCGCCGGGAGGGTGACGTCGGTCTTCGCCGCGACGTCGGTGCCGGTGGGCGCGCTCTGGGTGCTGCTGCTGCTGCTCGACGAGGAACCGCAGGCGGCCAGGGTGACGACCGAGAGCGCCACGGCGAGGGTCGCCAACACTGGACGGCGGAACCGCGTGGGATCCGTCGGTGACGCCATGGCTTGGTTCAACGTGTCCCCCCGGGGGCTCGTCCGCGGCCCGCCGTCCCCAGAACTGGCCGGCCGCATCGTATGTGCGCCGCATGTGACCCGCGGCACAGGAAGTGGGCTGAACGTAGGCGCAACTTGCCACGGTGTCAATAACCGTTCGGCGCGATCAGGCCTCGGGGCGACGTCGCAGCAGCGTGATGCCGTCGGCGACCGGGAGCATCACGGTGTCGGTTCGCGGGTCGACGCAGGCATGGTCGTTGAAGGCCCGGATGGCCTCGGTGTTGTCGTCGGTGGCCGTGGGGTCGGTCACCGCTCCCGACCAGAGCACGTTGTCGACGACGAGCAGGCCTCCCGGGCGGAGCCGGGGCACGATCTCGTCGTGGTAGGCGATGTACCCGGGCTTGTCGGCGTCGATGAAGGCGACGTCGATCGGGGCGCCCGCGGGCAGCGCCCTGAGCGTGTCGAGCGCGGGTGCGATGACCAGGTCGATGCGGTCGGCGACGCCGGCGCGCTCCCACGACCGTCGCGCGATCGCCGTCCACTCCTCGCTGATGTCGCAGCAGAGCAGCCGGCCGCCGGGCGGCAGGCCGCGGGCCAGGCACAGCGCCGAGTAGCCGGTGAACGTTCCCACCTCGACCACGTTGGTGGCGCCGAGGAGCGCGACCAGCAGCGTGAGCAACGCTCCCTGTTCGGGTGCGATCTGCATGCCGGCGATGTCGCCGAGGGTCGCGGTCTCCTCGATCAGCGCCTGCTGCACGGCATCGGGGGGCGTGCCGTGGGCGACGACATAGGCGTGCAGGTCGGGGGACAGGTGGAACGACTTGGGGTCGGGCATGAGGGCATGGTCGCACGCGACTCGGTTGCGCGCATCGGTAGCCGGCGAACGGTTTGCGAGTGGGCTCAGCCCGCCGGAGGCTGCCCGGGCAGGGCAAAGCGGTCGTAGCCCTTGGTGCGCCCGAGTACCAGATCGACGTAGGCCTGGGACTGGTTGTACCGCAGGAAGGCCCGCGAGAGTCCCTCGTCGGAGTCGAGGCCGGGGCCCGACCGGCACAGCAGCACCGCCGCGGTGAGCGCGGCGTCGTAGATGTTCTGCGGGTCTGCGACCTTGTCGCCGTTGCCGTCACGGCCCAGGGCCTCCCAGCCCGACGGGATGAACTGCATGGGCCCGACGGCTCGGTCGATGTTCGGATCACCGTCGAGACGACCACCGTCGGTGTCCGCGACCACCGCCGTTCCCTGCGAACCGTCGAGGGCGATCCCGTAGATCGGCGCCGATTCCGTGCCGTCCGCGCCGAAGGAGCGACCCTGGTAGGTGCCGTGGAGGCTCTCGGTGCGGCCGATGGCGGCGAGGGCCTGCCAGCGCAGCCCGCAGGTGGGCTTCTCGGCGGCGAGCACCCCCGCGGCCTTCACGTAGGCGTCGAGGGCCACCAGCTGGAAGTCCTGGCCTCGCACCTTCGACACGAGTCGGGCGTCGCCGACGGTGCGGGGCAGCTTCTCGAGCTCGCGGCCGATGGTGTCGACATCGGCCGCGGCCTGCGCCCGCTCGGTTGTCGTCGTCGCCGTGCGGACCCGGACGTCGGCCAGCTCGGCGGTCGAGGTCTGGATCGTCGCCTCGGCCTCGTCGATGGCGCGCCGCGTGCGCCGGAGCTCGCTCAGCTGGCGTTCGTTGACCGTGTCGACGAGAACCCGGTTGCGTCGTTGGGCGGTGACCGAATCGAGGTCGAGGCGGGGATCGAGGGGGGCGCCGACACCACCTCGGACGTAGTTCTCGACCGCGATGCCCTGCATGCTCGAGCGCAGGGCATCGAGCAGGATCGTGGCCTTGTCACGGCGCCGGGTGGCCTCGTTGCCGACACCGACGAGGCGCGCGTCGGCGGCCGCGAGGTCGACCAGGGCCTGTTCGGCACCGGCGAGCCGGCCGTTGGCCTGATCGAACCGGTCGCGTGTGGCGAGGTAGTTGGCCCGGGCCCGCTGGTAGTCGTCCCCGTCGACGGCGATGCCGGCAAGCTCGGGGCTCAGGCGCGGATCCGCCACCACGGGCGCGTCGTACCCACCGTCGGCCGGGGCGTCCGGGGTCGTGACTGCCGACGCGGCCGGCACCAGGCCCGCGACCCAGCATGCGACGACCAGGGTCGCGACGACGAGGCGGGGGGAGACGGCGCGTCGGGCCACAGGCCACCAGTGTGGCCGATGGGCCGTCGAGCGGCTCGTATACTTCGCCGCCGTGACCGCCACCGCCCCCCGGGCCTTCGACGACGTCTTCCGTTCGATCGCGGACGTCCAGGGGTGGATGACCCGGGCCCAGGCCCAACGGCTCTGGGACCGTGCCTCCGAGCTCGTCGGCGGTGATCGGATCGTCGAGATCGGCAGCTATCAGGGACGATCGGCCATCGTGCTCGCCAGCGCGGCGCCCGAAGGCGTCGAGGTGGTGGCCATCGACCCGCACGGCGGCAACGACCGCGGCCCCCAGCAGCTCGAGGGCGAGTGGGAAGAGGGCCAGCGCGATCACGAGGCCTTCGACGGCAACCTCGCCCGTGCCGGGGTCCGCGACCGCGTGCGGCACGTGCGCAAGGCGTCCCAGGAGGCGACGAGTGACGTGACCGGGCTGGTCGAGCTGCTGTACATCGATGGCGCCCACCGCTACGCACCGGCGGTGGCCGACATCCGCCGTTGGGGCGACAAGGTGGCCGAGGGCGGCGTGATGCTGATCCACGACTCGTTCAGCTCGATCGGCGTGACCTTGGCGTTGCTGGCGACGACGTTCTTCGGCGCGGGGTTTCGCTACGAGGGCCGTTCGGGGTCGATGACCCAGTACCGCAAGGTCGGGCTCGGTCCGCTGGCCCGGCTGGCCAACGCCGGCCGCCAGGCGCTCGAGCTGCCGTGGTTCGTCCGCAACGTGTTGGTGAAGGTGTCGATCGAGTACAAGCTGACACCGCTGACCAGGCTCCTGGGCAGCGACGGCACCTGGCCCTACTGACCGGCCGCTCAGTAGCCGAGCGCGGCCCCCGAACCGGCTCGGGGGTCACTCATGCCCGCGAGGGTGTTGTCGAGCACGTCGATGACATGGGCGTGCCCGACGCCGAGATGGAACGCCGGAACCGTGCGGACGTGGTGACCGCGACCTAGGAGGCCCTCCGACCAGCCTTCGGGTGCGTGGGCTTCGACGTCGACCCCGAGCGAGGACAGGTCGAGCCAGGTGTCGAAGCCGAGGCCCTCGCTGTGGTTCGCGAGCACCCACCGGGCCGCGGCCACCGCCGTGCCGGGGCGCTGCCCGCTGGCCAGCAGACGGGCGAGGAGTTGCAGTACGACCTGGGGCTGACTGTCGCCGCCCATGGTGCCGACGGTCGCCCGCAACGAGCCGTCCGGGCGGGTCACCAACGCCGGCGCCAGCGTGCTGGGCGGTCGGCGGCCCGGGCCGTACTCGGCAGGGTGGCCGGGCTCGAGCGAGAACCCGATCCCGCGGTTGTGCAGGAAGATCCCTGTGTGGGGCTCGGTCAGGTGGACGCCGAAGTCGGCGGCGTTCGACTGGATCAGCGAGACGCCGAGACGGTCGCGGTCGACCGCGCAGAGGTAGATCGTGCCGCCATCGGCACCGGGTCCGGGCAGGGGCGCGGAGCGGTCGGCCCGGATCGCGGCGCGGCGCGTGCTCAGTCGGCCCGGGTCGAGCAGCGCGGCGCCGTCGGCGTGCTCGTGCAGCACGGCCGGGCGGTCGAAGCCCGCTTCCCGAGCGGCCTCCACGAGGAAGTGCGGCCACAGGGGATCGTCGGGGTCGTCAGGCAGGCCCAGGCCCTCGGCGATCCACGCGCTCGCCGGGGTCAGGTAGCCCTGCGAGTTGGGTGGCACCGTCCAGACGTCGTGGCCCCAGACGCGCCGGCCGAGCGGCTCCACCCACTCGGCCTGTGAGGTGGCCAGGTCGAGCTCGGTGAACTCCTCGGTGCCGTCGACGCGACGCCCGACCTCGAGCAGGCCGGCCCCAAACTCACCGCCGTAGAAGCCGTTCCGACCACCGGTGACGATGGCGTCGAGGGCCCGGGCCACACCGGGTCGGGTGCGGCGCTCGCCGGGGCGGGGCCCCAGAGGTCGCGCGAGGTCGTCGGCGCCGGGGACGTCGGCCACGAGGGGCACGAGCGCGGCCAGCAGCGCCGACACGGCGAAGCCGTCTGCCGCCAGGGCGCGGGCCGGTTCGAGCACGTCGTGCAGGGCGAGCCGGCCGAAGCGCTCGTGCAGCGCCAGCCAACCGTCGACGCAGCCCGGCACCGGCACGCTGCGGACGTCGCCTCGATACGGCATGCGCACGGCGCCCTCAGCACGGAGCCGATCGGGGTCGGCGCCGGCGCCCGCCCGGCCCGATGCGTTGAGCACGACCGGCGGGCCGGCACCGAAGTGGACCAGCGCGAACAGGTCGCCGCCCATGCCGCACATGTGGGGGGTGGTGACGGCCAGGACGGCGCTGGTGGCCACCGCGGCGTCCGCGGCGGAACCGCCGGCCCGCAGCATCTCCACCCCTGCGGCCGAGGCCACGTGATCGACCGAGCAGACCATGCCCGACGGTGCGTAGCGGGTGGCGAACGGACCGAGCTCGGGCACGCCGTCACGCTAGGCCACGGTGTCACCCGCTCGTCGGCGCAGATTCTGGGCCGATTCGGCGCGATTCGGATCCGGCGCGATCCGGCGGGAGGTGGATGTCACGATGGTGGCGATGTCCGATCCCACAGCACCCGAGCCCGGTGTCCGCCGGTTGCCCGCCGGCGTGCTCGAGCGGTTCGCCGGGGTGGTCGGCCCGGAGCACGTCCGCACCGACCCGGAGGTCAACGCCGCTCAGGTCGTGGACTGGACGGGTCGCTTCCGCGGGTCGACCCCGGCGGTCGTGCGTCCGGCCGACGTCGAGGAGGTCGCAGGCGTGTTGGCCGTGTGCACGGAGGCAGGGGTTCCGGTGGTGCCTCAGGGGGGCAACACCGGTCTGGTCGGTGGCAGCGTCCCTCGCGCCGGGGAAGTGGTGCTCGACCTCAACCGCCTCACCGAGATCGGTCCGGTCGATGTCGTCACGGCCCAGGTCACCGCGGGGGCCGGGGTCACCCTCGCCTCCCTCCAGGCCCGTGCCGGCGCCGCCGGCTTCGCCTATGCCGTCGATCTGGCCGCCCGCGATACCGCCACCGTCGGCGGCACGGTCGCCACCAACGCCGGCGGCCTGCACCTGCTGCGATGGGGTGGCACTCGCCAACAACTGCTCGGCATCGAAGCAGTCCTGGCTGACGGCCGGGTGCTCCGTCATCTCGGCGGGCTGGCGAAGGACAACACCGGCTACGACCTGGCCGGGCTGCTCTGCGGCAGCGAAGGCACCCTCGCGGTCGTCACCGCGGCGCGCCTGCGCCTGATCCCGCGGCTCGACGCCCGCGTGGTCGCCCTGCTCGCGTTCGACGAGGTGAGCCAGGCGATCGAGGCCGTCAGTCGGTGGCGGCGGTCGGTCGGCTGCCTCGACGCGGCCGAACTGCTCTTCGCCGACGGTCTCGCGCTCGTGTGCGAGCACGAGGGTCGCCGCCCGCCCTTCACCACGGAGTGGCCGGTCTACGTGCTGGTCGAGGCATCGTCCGACGGCGACCCCACCGACGCGCTGGCCGTGGCGGTCGGCGCGGAACCGGCGGTTCGGGAGGTGGCCGTCGCCTCTGACGACCATGGCCGCGCCGCCCTCTGGGCGTATCGCGAAGACCACACCGTCGCGATCAACGCACTCGGGCCTCCGCACAAGCTCGACGTGACGCTGCCCCTCGATCGACTGGCGCGGTTCGTGGGTGAGGTCAGGAGCCGGGTGGGCGTCGTCGCGCCGCAGGCCCGGACCTGGCTGTTCGGCCATGTGGGGGACGGCAACCTGCACGTGAACGTGACCGGGCTCGATCCCGATGACGAGACGGTCGACGAGGCCGTGCTCGAGCTCGTCGCCTCCCTCGGCGGGAGCATCAGCGCCGAGCATGGCATCGGGGTTGCAAAGCGGCGGTGGTTGCACCTCAACCGGAGTGACGCCGAGATCTGGGCCTTCGCCGCGATCAAGCGGGCGCTCGACCCTCAGGGCCTCCTCAACCCCGGGGTGCTCCTACCCGACTGAGGTGCCTGCCCGAGTGAGGTCGATGTCGTCGACCGTCAGTCGACCCACGATCCCCGCTCGACCAGGACGTCACGGAGCACCGAGGGTCGGTCGGTCATGATCCCGTCCACGCCCAGATCGAGGAGCCGGTGCATCTCGGAGGCCTCGTCGATCGTCCAGACGTGCACCTGCATGCTGCGGTGGTGCGCGGCCCGCACGAAGCGGTGATCGACGAGCGGAACCGTGCGCCCCGGCGGCACCTGGGCGCAATCGCCCACGAAGCGCCCGCCGGGCAGACCGAAGCTGGCCGCCCGCAGACGGGCGACCGCCTTCGGGCCGAGACTCGTGCAGAGCCGGGGACCCAGGCGCGCTCGGAGCCGGGCGATCCGGGCGTCGCTGAACGACCCGACGCAGATCCGGTCGACCGCACCACACCGGGCGATCGTGGCGGCGAGGGCGTCGACGGCCGAGTCGTGCTTGGGGTCGATGTTCACCCGCAGGTCGGGCCAGGTGCCGAGAAGATCCTCGAGCAGCGGGATGGGCTCGAGCCCGTCGACTCGGGCCCGTTGCACCTCCGACCACGGCAGCTCGCGGATCAAGCCGGTGCGGTCGGTGACCCGGTCGAGCTTGTCGTCGTGGAAGGCGAGCAGCACCCCGTCGGACGTGACGTGCACGTCGGTCTCGACGTAGCGGTAGCCGAGGGCCACCGCGCCTTCGAACGCTGGCATGGTGTTCTCGGGCCAGTCGCCCGCTCCGCCGCGGTGGGCGAAGGGAATGGGGCCGGGATGGTCGAGGAAGGGTCGGGATGACGCCATGGCGTCACCCTAGGGGCCAGTACGGTCTGGGCATGGGCGATCGGAGCTGGAGCGTCGACGAGGCGAATGCCGCCCTGGACCGGGTCACCGTCCTCGTGCAGCGGGCGCAACGCGCCGTCGCCGCGTTGCGCAACCGGGCCGAGCGCGGCCGCGTCGCCAGCAACGGGAACGGTCATGCCCCTCGCGACGACGCCGAGCCGCGCCTGCAGCGGGCTCTGGACGAGCTCGGAGCCGACGGCATCGTGCTTCGAGACGTCGACCAGGGCCTCATCGACTTCCCGGCCCACACCCCTGACGGCCGTCCGTACTGGTTGTGCTGGGTGGTCGGCGAGCCCGCGGTGGCCTGGTGGCACTGGCCTGAGGACGGGTTCGCCGGCCGCACGCCGATCGACGATCCCCCGACGTGACCGACGCGCGTTCGTCAAGGTGGGCGGTCGCGTAGCTCACCGAACGGCTCTCGCCCCGCCACCTCCACCAACGACTGTTCCGACGACGGGTCGGCGCTTGCGGCATCGGCCACCGCCTTCACCTGCGCGCCCGAGAGCTGTCCAGATCGGAACGCCTCGGCGACTCGGGGCAGCTCGGCGAGCTGCTCCGCCGCATCCAAGAGGCTGCGGGCCGCGCACAGCGTCTTGCCGGCCGCGACGAGACGTTCGGCTTCGGCGAACAGCGCGACGAGTCGTTTCGTTCTCGAGGCCTGCACAACGGCGGTGTCGAGTGACCCGACACTGTCGTGCAAGACCTGCACCGCATCCGCAACCTGATCGAACATATGTACGTATCGTACCGACGGGGGGCCACAACGAACCGCTCGTCAGCCGACCGCCAGCACGAAGAGCGACCGGTTGGCGGCGAACCATCGTGCCCGACGTTCGTAGCGCTCGAGCCCACCGGTGTCGCGCCACATCGCCGTGAAGGCCTCGTCCCCGGCGTCGACGCGTCGCTGCACGAACGCGCCCCCCTGGGCGATCTGATCCCCGAGCGCCTCCACCAGCTCTGATCGCCCAGGGGGCAGCCCGTACGCGTCCGCCACAAGGCGGAGCCGGGCGAAAGGGTCGAGGCCGCCGCGCCCGAGCCGGGCGGCGTCGTCGTCGGTGTCGATCGGCACGAACATGCGCGCCATCGCCGCGAGGTCGAACACCCGCCGACCGGGCGCGGCGAAATCGAAGTCGAGCAGCGCGAGGGCCTCACCGCGATCGAAGACCACGTTCTCCGGGCAGACGTCGTTGTGGGCGATCACGTCTCCACCGAGCGGATCGGCGAGCTCGGTGTCCCAGGAGCCTCTCTCCGGCGCCACGAAGCCCACCGTGGCGTCGTGCCACCGGCGCAGCAGTCGCGCCACCGACGCCAGCGCGGCATCCGTCTGCACCCACCGAGGGAAGGGAGGCACGGCGACCTGGCCCGGCACG
>Ga0209048_10002325_pt1 | contig 18940 bp, 15 predicted proteins | sample FrelakmetCRP12CR_FD_187146 | JGI IMG/M metagenome (GOLD analysis project Ga0209048, IMG submission 187146) | Freshwater lake sediment microbial communities from the University of Notre Dame, USA, for methane emissions studies - CRP12 CR (SPAdes)... | ecosystem: Environmental > Aquatic >... | reverse complement strand
CGCCTCCAGAACCTGATCCACCAATTCGTTCTTCACGGCCACTTCTATGCGCGTCTTCGGCACGAAATCGACGACGTATTCCGCTCCGCGATACAGCTCGGTATGGCCGCGCTGGCGACCGAAGCCCTTGACCTCGCTGACGGTCATTCCCGACACCCCAATTTCCGAAAGTGCCGCGCGCACATCGTCCAGCTTGAAGGGTTTGATGATGGCAGTGATCAATTTCATACGGGAACTCCACTACAGCATTGGGGCGCCGGGACAATCCTATTACTATTCTGCGCAACCGGCACGACCATATGCGCCGGGCGCCCCCACCGGGCACGTTTAGCATAAGCTTCGGTTCAAGGGGCGGGGAAATCATGATCGCGACGATTCTCATTATCGGCGGCGGACAAGCGGGCGCTCAGGCCACGGAAACTTTGCGCCGCGGGGGCTTTGCCGGGCGCATCGTCTTGATCGGCGACGAGCCCTGGCTGCCCTATCAGCGGCCTCCGCTGTCGAAAAAATACCTCGCCGGCGAGCTGGCGCAGGACCGGTTGCTGATCCGGCACCAGTCATTTTACGACGAACACGGCATCGAGCTGAAGTTGGGGTGCATGGCGACCCGAATCGATCCGGAAGCGCACCGGGTGACGCTGGCCGGCGGCGAGGAATTGGGCTACGACCGGCTGCTACTGTGCACCGGCGCGAAATCGCGGCGCTTGACGTGTCCGGGAGCGGAAATGGCCGGCGTTCACTATTTGCGCGGCATGGCGGATGTCGCCCCGATTCGGGAGGGTCTCAAGTCAGGCGCGCGGGTCGTCATCATCGGCGGCGGTTACATCGGCCTGGAGACCGCTGCGACCGCCCGCCATCACGGCTGCACCGTCACGGTTCTCGAAATGGCGGATCGGGTGATGAACCGTGTGGTGGCCGCCAGCGTGTCGGAGTACTTTGCCCAGCAGCACCGCATGCACGGCGTGGAACTCGTTTGCAATACCCGCGTGGTCCGGCTCGAGGGGGCGGGGCGCGTCGAGCGCGTCGTGTGCGCCGACGGCAGTAGTTACCCGGTGGACCTGCTGGTGGTCGGCGTCGGGGCAACGGCCGACACGGACCTGGCCAGCGCCGCCGGGCTTGCATGTGAGAACGGCGTGGTCGTCGATGAATACTGCCGCACCGGCGATGCGGTCATTTTTGCCGCCGGGGATTGCACCAATCATCCCTCGCCGCGCTACGGCGTGCGGGTACGCCTCGAATCGGTGGACAACGCCTTCGAGCAGGCGAAGACCGCCGCCCTCAATATGCTCGGACGGCCTACGCTGCACGACCGAGTTCCGTGGTTTTGGTCGGATCAGTTCGACAATAAATTGCTCATCGTCGGACTCTCGCAGGGCTGGGACCGGCAGGTGCTGCGCGGCGATCCGGCCACGCGCAGCTTCAGCGTCTGTTATCTCAAAGAAGGCGAACTGCTCGCGTTGGAGGCCATCAATCATATGGCGGACTACATGGCCGCGCGCAAGCTCATTGCCGGGCGCGCACGCCTCGATCCGGACAAGCTGGCGGACCCGAAAATCGCGTTGAAAGCAGCCGTTTGATGCGCAAAATCGTCCTCATCTCACCCGCTGGGCATCGGCGCGAGATCGATGCGCCCGTGGCAGTCGCCCCGCCGGATGTTGCCGTGCCTAAACTGCAACGCCAATGATAGCTTTGCGGCCGCACGCGGACCAAAGGAGCGGGACGACATGTTCGGACTAGCGATTCACGGCGGAGCCGGCACGCTGCCGCGCGCCGAAATGACCGGTGACCGGGAGCGGCTGTATCGCTCCGGGCTCGCCTCGGCGCTCGACAGCGGTTTTGCCGTTCTCGAGGGCGGCGGCACCAGCCTCGATGCGGTGACGCGGGCTGTCATGCAGCTCGAGGACAATCCGTTGTTCAACGCGGGTCGCGGCGCGGTGTTCACTTTCGACGGGCACAACGAGCTGGATGCCTCCATCATGGACGGCACCACACGAATGGCTGGCGCGGTTTGCGGTCTGACGCACATCAAGAATCCGATCGAACTGGCGCGTGCCGTGATGGAGCATTCCGAGTACGTGTTCTTGAGCGGCAGCGGCGCCGAGGAGTTCGCGCTTACCCGCGGATTCGAATTGGTTCCCGCCGGTTACTTTTACACCGCGGAACGCTGGCGGCAGCTCGAACGCATACGCGGCGGCGACGGCGGCGTCTCCGCACTGACCATATCGCACGTGGGAACCGTGGGCGCGGTCGCGTTGGACGGCCGCGGGGGCCTGGCCGCCGCCACATCGACGGGCGGCATGACCGGAAAGCGTTACCAACGCATCGGCGATTCACCGATCATCGGAGCAGGCACCTATGCCGACGATCGCGCGTGCGCCGTATCGGCGACCGGACATGGAGAGATCTTCATTCGCGCCGCGGTTGCGCACGACATCTGCGCACGCGTGCGATTCGCGCGCCAAAGCCTTGCGCAGGCCGTGGGTGCGGTCGTGCATGAAGAACTGCCGGCTCTGCGCGGCGAAGGCGGAGTCATAGCGATCGATCCGAAGGGCAACATCTCCATGGAATTCAACTCCGAGGGAATGTTCCGCGCCAGCAGACGCTGCGGCGAGGAGCCGCAAATCGCCATTTACCGCGCCGATTGAGAATCAACGGACGTTCCGCGGGCCTTGCCGCGGTGTATTTGGAAGCGTCCGGTCAGCAGCGAATGGTATTCGGCTTCCAAAACCACCACGCGGTTCCTGCCCTGCTCCTTGGCGCTGTACAGCGCCTCGTCGGCCAATTGAATCAGCCCTTCGGGCGTGCGGCTCGACCCCGGAAGAATGAACGCCGCGCCGATGCTGACGGTCAAGCGGTTGGCCACCCGTGAAGCCTCGTGGGGAATGTTCAATTCGGCGATCGAGCGCTGAATCCGCGTGAGCACTTCCGCCAGGTATTCCCGGCTTGCGTCGTAGAGAATGACCGCGAACTCCTCGCCGCCGTACCGAGCGACGAAATCCAAGGGGCGCCGGGCACAGTTGCTCAAGGTCACCGCCACTGCGCGCAGGCACTCATCGCCCGCCTGATGTCCGTAGCGGTCGTTATAGTCCTTGAAGCAATCGATATCGATCAGCAGCACCGCCGCCCGCTTGCCTTCGCGTATCGCCTGGTGCCATGCACGATGAATGTATTGATCAAACATGCGGCGGTTCTGAATGCCGGTGAGTCCGTCGCGGGCAACCATTTCCCGCAGGAGTGCGGCCTCGAGAAAACGGGTGCGGCTGGTCTTTTCGTGCATGTAGACCACCGACGCGCAAAACAGATTGACCGCCACGATCGACATCGCGTTGTAGCCGAACTCGCGACCGGGCAATCGCAGGACGGTTCCCGCCCCCAGATAGGCGAGCGTCACCACGGCGTTGGCCGCAAGCCCATGATAGAAAATCAAGCCGCCCATGAAATAGATGAAAATGACGGTTAACACCAATCCGCTGAACAAGATCGTGGTGCCGCCGAGCGCGGCGACGAGCTGGACCGCCACCACGCCCAGCCCCACGATGATGGAGGCCGCTAGCGTGAGCGGCGGATAAATTCGCTCGCGGCGCGCCGAAAAAGTCGCGGCGAGGCAGGCCAACAACAGGGGAATCATCACCAGCAGGTGAATAATGGCGGGAATGCGATTCAAGTCCCGGCCCAACAGCGTCACCTGCATAGCCGAAGCGGCGACGATGATGGTGATCGCCAGACACAGATTCACGCGGATCTGCCCCAACTTCTCGCCGAGCAACGCCTGACGGAATTCCGGCTCGAGTTCGGCGTTGAAGGTCAGCCAGGGAAAGCCCTCCTTCAGTTGCCGCGAATGCGGCAAATCCGGCAGATCCTCTCCTTGTATGCTATTTCCCTTGACCATCGCGACCCACCGTACCCGGCGATCCAAGCGGACTCGCTGAATTGGACCACAGCTTGCCGAGGGGATATTGAGCGCTGGGTCTCTAATTTATGTCAAACGAAGCCGGCCGCGCGGGCGGTGCGGCCGCCATCCCGCCCCACGCGGGGCCTCAGTCCGCGAGGTAGTGCGCCAGATAGGTGTCGAAATCCCAATTGTCGGCGGCTTCAATGCGCCGCTGCTCTTCGTGCGACTGTTGCGCCGCGGCAGCAAACTCCGCCAGGCGGCTCTCGTTGGGCGGGTAGAGATCCAGAAAATAGTCCTTGTGCATTTTCGACATGCGCCGCGATAGCTGCACGAACGATTCGCCGCTCTGGCGCATTTCCCCGAGCAGCCGAGCCGACGGCGTAAGCTCGACGTCGTCGACCTTCGCGCGCTGCTGCTCCAGCGCCGTCGCATGGGGACGTGCCGGCTCCCCGTGGTCCAACAACTCGCACAGACCCTGCATCGAATCGAGCAGTTCCCGCGCCCAGTCGAGCATCGGAAATTCGCGTCCGTCGCGATTCAGCGTAAGCCCGGGCTGCCGGCCGCGCCGCGCCACTCGCAGGTGATTTTCATCGAGCGCCTCTTGTTCGCCCCGGCCGATGGGTCTGCTGTCGCTCAGCAGGCACAATGCCAGGAATGCCTCCAGAAAGCGCAGCTTGTTTTGGTTGACGCCCACCGGGTCGAACGCGCTCACGTCGAGCGCGCGCACCTCGACGTATTCCACGCCCGCACGCCGCAGCGCCTTGGTCGGTCTCTCCCCGGACCTCGCGATGCGCTTGGGCCTGATGAAACTGTAGTATTCGTTTTCTATCTGTAGGATGTTCGCGTTGAGCTGCAGATATTCGCCGTTGACCTTCACGCCGATCTTCTCGTAGGGCGGGTAAGGCGTGCTGATGGCCCTGGAAAGATCGCGCACGTACTCGTCCAAACTGTTGACCGAAACGCTCACCGTCGCCTGGTTCTTGTTGCGATAGCCGACATCGCTCATCCGCAGCGAGGTTCCATAGGGCTCGTAGACCGTGTCGTCGTCGAGCGACGGCAGAGTGATTTCGCGCCCCGCAAAAAAGTTTTTCGATACCGCCGGCGAGGTGCCGAACAAGTACAGCACCAACCAACCGAAGCGCCGATAGTTTCTCAGCACGCCAAAGTACTGCTCCGAAACGAAGTCCTGCCGCGGCTGTTTGGATTGATTGATGTACTCGAGTGCATCCCACAGATCGGACGAGAAGGAATAATTGAAATGCACTCCGGAAATGGCCTGCATGATGCGGCCGTAGCGCATGCCCAGACCCCGCCGGTATGTCGTCTTCATCCGGCCGACGTTCGAAGCGCCGAATTGAGCGAGCGGAATGCTATCGTCGTCGTCGATTGCGCATGGCATGCTGGTCGACCACAGCAGCTGGTCGTCCAGGTGCCGGTAGACGAACTGATGTATGTCGCACAGATATTGCAGCAATTCCCAGGTCTCGCGGAACGGCGGGGTGACCAGCTCGATCAGCGATTCGGAAAAGTCGGTGGTGATGTGCGCGTTGGTGAGCGGCGAGCCCAGCGCGGCCGGGTGCTGGGTGTGCTCAAGTTCACCGGCGGGCGACACGCGCAGAGACTCCTTCTCGACGCCTTTGCGGCCGCCGCGCAGCACCCCTCGCGCACCGGAATTGACGAGGCCGGCAAGCCGCCGCTCGAATTTCTTGTCGACCACGTTACGCATCGCGCCCAGAATTACGCATCACAGCCTCCCAGGATACTAGAATTGCGAGGGATGGCGCCTGGACAATCCAGGCGCCCCACGCCTCAATGTGATCCCTGAGGGGCGGATCCCTGCCGCTGCACCAATTCGGCGCGAACGCGCAATGCGCGCATCAATTTCGGCAAATCATGGCGCAGGGCGCCTCTGACCAGCCACTGCGGGACCCAGAACCCCGGCGCCAATTCCACCTGGTGGCGGGCAATGGTGTAGTCGCCGTCGTTCTGCAAATTCCATGAGGCCTTGAGCTCGCTCAGATCCCCGGATATCCGCTCGATCGATATCTGCGCCGGGTAATTGTAGGTGGCTCGGATTTCATAGGTCAGTTTCGGTACAAACCAGGAATAATCGAGGACTTGACGAATGATTTGCCAAGATCCGTCGGGCGCCGTCTCGAGCACAGCGCATGCGTCCAGTCCCGGCACCAGCTTGACCGACTCGGCGCAGCTCTTGATCAGCGACCAAACCACCTCGCGGCGCGCGCGAATCCTCACCACTGCGCTCGCTCGGCCGCGCTGGCCCTCGGAATCGAGCGCCACTTGCACTTGGAATTCGCCTTGGTCCCCCGCCTCGGCCGCGGTGTACGGATGATCGGCTGCTGCGCGGACCCGGGACCCGGTCGCCAGCAGCAACACGGCGCATGAGACGGCTAGGCGCACCTCAGCGGGCGCCGTCCAGCCAGCGATTGACTTTGGATTCGAGGATATCGAGCGGCATCGCGCCGCCCTCGAGAATTTGAAAATGGAAAACTCGAATGTCGAAGGCCGCCCCCAGCGCTTGCGCCGCCCGCGCGCGCAACGCCTGTATTTTTCTCGCTCCCATTGTGCACGCCAATGCCTCGCCGGGCAATGCGATGTCACGGTCGACCGTCTCGCTCACGACCGCTTCATCGACCGGCGACTTCGATTGCAAATATTCGATCGCCTGCCGGCGGGTCCAGCCTTGCGAGTGCAAACCGGTGTCGATGACCAGTCCGGCCGCGCATTCGAGCTCGGCAATCAACGCCGTGAACTCCGATTCCGTATCGCGGTACAGCCCCAGCTCCTCTCCCAGCTCGGCTGCGTACAGCCCCCAACCATTCACAAAAGCGGGATCTCCGCCGAATCTGCGGAAATTTGGCAATTCGTCACGCTCCTGCTGCATCGCAAGTTGATAATGGTGCCCGGGAATGGCCTCGCGAAGGAAACCGGCGGGCGACGCCGTAATCGGTTGCGCCGCGATCCCACCGGCGTTGACGTACAGCACGGCCGCAGTGGTTCCGTTCGGCGCAGCCCGTTGATAGGACAAGGGCGGCGCCCACGCCTCCCGATAATTTTCGACCAGACGGATCGCGAAATCGGCGCGCGGCGCTTGCGCAAACGCCGTCTGCACGGCCGCTGAGGCTTGTACCTTGAGTTCGTTGTAGAAATTCAACAAATCGGCAGGCGCCTTGTAGGACAGGCGTGAGTCGCGGCGCATCGACGCGACCAGCGCCCGCGCATCGCCGGCGAAGGCGGTACCGGCGAGCAGCGCCTGCAATCGCCCGTGCACTCGATCGACCTCCGTTTTGCCCAACGCGTGAATGTCCGCTGGAGCCATTGCAGTGCCGGTTTCCCTCTTGATTAAAAAGGCGTACCAGGAATCGCCGAGCGGCAGCGCCGAGATCCCCACGCTTGTCCGTGCCCGAGGCAGATACTCGTTGCGCAGGAAATCGTGCAACAGGCGATACGAGGGCAGTATCTTGTCCCTGACCCCCGCCCCGATGCCCTTGATCATCCGGACCCGTTCGGCATCCGCGGCGGTCGCGGGGATGGCGGCGAGCGGCTGATAGAACGCATTGGCGGGCGTGTCCGCGCCGAGAGCCGCGAGTATCGGCAGCATCTTCTCGACCAGTACGCGCGGCAGCGTATATCCGCGCCGCATTCCTTCTCGCATATTGGCGATGGCCTGGTTGGTCCATCGCGCATAGGAATTGGCTCGCGCCTGCCAATTGTCGTAATCCTTCGCGCTCAGAACCGCGTACTGACCCGCTCCGGTCCCGGTTTGCGCGAACAACAGCGGCATCGACCTTACGGGATTGAGCGGCAACAGTTCGGAAGGGTAGGTGAAGCCCGCAACGGCCAATTCCCGCTGCCGTGTGAATATGTCGTAGGTCAGGCGCGATTCGGGATCCAGGCTCGCGCGTGGAATTGATTGCACCGCGGCGAGATAGCCGCGCTCGAGCACCAGTGAATCTGCGAGGAACTGCGCGGAAATTTCAAATCCTCCGGCAGGGTCCGCACCGCTCGCGGCGCCCTGCGGCAAGCGCTGCGGATTGAGCAGTTCATGGTCGTTCCAATAGTGCTCGACCAGCCGGCTCAACTGATCGCCGGGAGCCGCCGGCTTCACCGCCCGGGATGGCGGAGGCGAGGACGCCGCGCCGCAGGCCGCGAGGGTCAGAAGGGCCAGTCCAAGCGGCGCCGCACGCAAAAATCGCATCATGGACCGATTATATGCTGACGGCACCGGCTCTTGATCCCGAGCTGGAGTATTCTCATCGCCGGTATCCGAGTTCGCCGAATCACCGGTGTCGCCGGGCAATCACGGAGGTGTGCAATGTTGGTCGGAGCAACACCGAGGCGTGTCGCGGTTGTCGGCGGGGTTCGCATCCCGTTCGCACGCGGCAATGGCGCGTATGCGCAGACGGGCAATCAGGAAATGCTGACCGCCGCGCTGCGCGGCGTCGTGGATCGGTATGGTCTGCAGGGACAGCGCCTGGACGAAGTCGCCGCCGGCGCGGTCATGAAGCACTCGAGCCAGTGGAATCTGACACGCGAATCCGTGCTCGCCTGCGGGCTCGCGGCCGAGACACCGGGACTCGATCTGCAGCGCGCCTGCGGGACCGGTCTCGAGGCCGCCATTGTTCTCGGCAACAAGATCGCGCTCGGGCAGATCGACAATGCCATTGCCGCCGGCGTGGACACGGTCAGCGACCCGCCGGTGGTCTTCCCCCGGGTTTTTCAACAGCTTTTGCTCAAGAGTTATCGCGGTAGGAGCGCTAGTGCGCGGCTCGGCCCTTGGTTGGGCCTGCGATTGAAGCATCTGCATCCGGTACTGCCGGGCATTGCGGAGCCGCGCACCGGACTGTCAATGGGCGAGAGCACCGAACTCATGGTCAAGACCTGGGGGGTTGGCCGCGCCGAGCAGGACCAATTGGCCCTGGAAAGCCACCAAAAGGCAGCCGCTGCCTATACGGACGGTTTCTACCAGGACTTGGTGCGCGAGCATCTGGGACTCAGGCGCGACGACAATATCCGCGAGGACAGCAGCCTCGAGAAGCTTGCGAAGCTCAAGCCCGTGTTCGATTCCTCCGGTGCCGGCAGCTTGACGGCCGGCAATTCGACGCCCATGACCGACGGCGCCTCGGCCGTGTTGCTCGGCTCCGAAGCGTGGGCGCGCCAGCGCAATTTGCCGGTGCTCGCTTTCTTGACCTACGGCAAGGTCGCCGCCGTGGACTACATCGACAAGAAGGAGGGCTTGCTGATGGCACCGGCCTACGCGGTACCGCGGATGCTCGCGGATGCGAAATTGACCCTTCAGGACTTTGATTTCTTCGAGATCCACGAAGCCTTCGCCGGACAGGTGTTGTGCACCCTCAAAGCATGGGGCGATTTGGCGTTCTGCCGGGACAAGCTTGGCGCGGCAGACGCTCTGGGCGCCATAGATCGCGCCAAACTCAACGTGAAGGGCGGTAGTTTGGCGATCGGACACCCGTTCGCCGCCACCGGTACCCGAATCGTCGCCACGCTTGCGAAGATTCTCGACGAGCACAAGGCCAAGCGCGGCTTGATCTCCATCTGCACCGCCGGCGGCATGGGGGTAACCGCCATTTTGGAGCGTTGAAAGCAGCCGCAATCCAATATTTGCGGCGACCCCTCGCCAAGGCGTTTATGATCCATGTCTCGTGCAGAACGCCCAGCTTGCGCTTGCGCGCAATTTCGATCTTGTCGCTCAACACGTAGGTTAAATTCGGCTCTTATGAAACTCAAAGACCCTCTTCTGTTTCGAGAACAGTGCTTCATCGACGGCCGTTGGGCGTCCGCCGCGAATGGCGCCACGCTCACGGTGCACAATCCTGCGACCGCGACTGCGTTGGGCCGCATCCCGAATATGGGAACCGAGGAGACGCGCAGCGCGATCGCCGCCGCCGCCCGGGCTCTGCCTTCCTGGGCGGCTCGAACCGCAAAAGACCGTGCGGGCGTGCTGCGCCGTTGGTTCGATCTCATGCTTCAGCATCAGGAAGATCTCGCGATGCTGATGACCGCGGAGCAGGGCAAGCCGCTGGCGGAGTCCAAGGGGGAGATCGGCTATGCGGCCTCTTTTATCGAGTGGTTCGCCGAAGAAGGCAAACGGCTGTACGGCGACATCATTCCCGGTCATCAGCCCGACAAGCGCATCATGGTCCTGCGCCAGCCGATCGGGGTGGTGGCGGCCATCACGCCGTGGAATTTTCCGTCTGCGATGATCACACGCAAGGCGGGCCCGGCGCTCGCAGCCGGTTGCACCATGGTTTTGAAGCCCGCCACCCAGACGCCGTATTCGGCCCTGGCACTCGCCGAACTGGCGAGCCGCGCCGGCATACCGCCAGGCGTGTTCAGCGTGATCACCGGGTCGGCGGCGGCGATCGGCGGTGAGATGACCGCCAACCCGGCCGTACGCAAGGTGACGTTTACCGGCTCGACCGAGGTCGGCAAGAAGTTGATGGCGCAATGCGCCGGCACGATCAAGAAGCTGTCCCTGGAATTGGGCGGCAATGCGCCGTTCATCGTGTTCGACGATGCCGATTTGGATGCTGCGGTGGAAGGAGCCATCGCCAGCAAATACCGCAATACCGGCCAGACCTGCGTGTGCGCCAATCGCTTGCTGGTGCAGGAAGGCGTGTACGACGAATTCGCCAAGAAGCTGTGCGCGGCGGTCGGCAAGTTGCGCGTGGGAGACGGGCTCAAAGGCGTGACCGATCAAGGTCCTCTGATCGACGACAAGGCCATCGCCAAGGTCGAAGAGCATGTTGCTGACGCCGTCTCGAAGGGAGCGCGCGTTGCCCTCGGCGGAAAGCGCCATGCGCTTGGGGGCACTTTTTTTGAACCCACGATACTCACCGGCGTGACCACCAGCATGCTCGTCGCCCGCGAGGAAACATTCGGACCGGTGGCGCCGCTGTTCAAGTTCCGATCGGATGCGGAAGCGATTGCCATGGCCAATGACACGGAATTCGGCCTGGCCGCGTATTTCTACACCCGCGATCTCGCGCGCAGCTGGCGCGTTGCCGAAGCCCTCGAATATGGCATCGTGGGTCTGAATACCGGCATCATTTCCACCGAGGTCGCGCCGTTCGGCGGAGTGAAGGAATCCGGAACAGGACGCGAGGGTTCGAAATACGGAATACTCGACTACACCGAAATGAAGTACGTATGCGTGGGCGGGGTGAGCTAGGCCGGATCCAAGCTCCTAGGCTGAGTTATTCGTGAACGACAGGAATATCTATATACGGAGGCGGAATCGGACAGTCATTTTCCGGACCGCCGTAAACCCGTCCCTGGGGGCTGCGGGAAAAACGTCCTGTTTTTCACGCTCCGGAAAATGACTGTCCGATTCCGCCTCCGTCCAGTGTTTCCGCTGTCCGTAAATGGCTCAGTCTAGGTGCTCGGTCGGTTCCTCGAATATTCGATCGCGACGCCGGATATTCGAGCGTCCCTGGAGTTTTATTCCAAGCTCGGATTCTCTCAGGCGCAGGTGGGCGAAGCGTGGCCGCATCCTTATGCGGTGGTCACCGACGGCAGAATTTGTCTGGGCTTGCACCAGGCTTTCGACGCGGCGTCCGGCATCACCTTCGTCAAGCCGGACTTGCTCAGGCATTTGAGCCTTCTCGAGAAACTGGATCTGAATTTCGAGATTCGCCGCCTCGGCAATGACGTGTTCAATGAACTCGCCTGGCTCGACCCTTCCGGCCATCTGATACGGCTGGTCGAGGCCCGTACCTTCAGCCCCGCCAAACACCCGGGGACCGGCACCTCGCTATGCGGCTATTTTCTCGAGATCGGATTGCCCGCACCGCAGCGCACGGTCGCCAAGGACTTTTGGGAGAAACTCGGGTTTGTCGGCATCGATGAGTTCGATGCGCGCGTGCCGCATGTCTCCTGCACCAGCGACTCGATCACCGTCGGTCTGTATGAGCCCGCGCATTTGCCGAGGCCCACACTGCTGTTCGACGCCGGCGACGTCGGCGGTACCCTGGCGCGGCTGGCAGAGGCCGGCATCTTGCCGGCCGGTCAGGTGCCCTCGCCGTTGCGGCGACTGCCCGCGGCCGTCATCACGGCGCCGGAGGGAACTCCCATTCTGCTGATGCCGGAGTCGGCCGCCGCCTGAATTGCCGCCGACCGATCGATTCGCGGCCATGGTCAACGTGTCGCCGCGGCGAACCGGAATTTGACACGTATGTCGTCCCGCACCCGCAGCGCACCCATCATCACGCTGAACGGAGTCAGGCCGAGAGCGGATTGACGCACCCACACTTCTCCGTGCGCGGCCAGACGGCCCGGCGATGCTTCCAAAGTGAACGGCACGTCGATTCTCGACTCGTGCCCGGCCACGCTTACCTCCACGGTGGCCGTGAGCCCGTCCGGTGGGCCCGCGATCGCCACGCTTCTGACCGTGATTTCGGGAAATTGCGCGGCATCGAGCAGCGCGGCGCTCTGCATGTTGTGCAAAGTCCCTGATTTCGCGTCTTGCGGAGTCTCTTCGGCGAATTCCGCGCCCTCTTCGCGGCGCATCGCATCGTCGTCCACGACGAATCCGGCATTGGGAACGGTCAGCGCGAACGACGCGTCGGCGGCCTTGCCCGCATAGCGTACCCACCCGCCGAGACTGCGATTGGCGATGACGTGATTGTGGCCGAGCATCGCCATCGGACCGGCGCGATACACCAGGATGCGCAGTTCCGACTGCATGGAATCAATGCGATAAGGTGCGGCGGCGATCGCTTGCTGGCTCGCGGAGTTATGCGGTGCGGATTGCCGGGATTCCGGTGCGCCGCATCCGGCCGACAGCAACGCGAGCAGAGCCCCACCATAGATTTTGAACACTTTCTGAGCTTCGTCCTCTCGTTCTCTTGCTAAACTCGACTCCCGTGCCAGTGTGCACTCGGAGCCGCTCGATGCCAAATCAAGAAATCCCGACGCGCTACGGCGCCGTGGCGCAGACCTTCCACTGGGTGATCGTCGCCCTGATCGTCACGCAATTCGTGCTCGCCAATCTGGCGGACGATTTGCCGCTGGGCGCGCGCAAGCTGGAGTTGCTGGCGCGGCACAAGAGCTTCGGCATGACCGTGTTGATGCTCGCGGCATTGCGGCTGCTGTGGCGGCTCAAAAACCCGCCGCCGGCGCTGCCGTCCGCCATGAAGCCGATCGAGCGGCTGGTGGCGCGCGTCACTCACATTGCGTTCTATGTGCTCTTGTTCGCGATGCCGCTCAGCGGGTGGCTGATGTCGTCCGCCAAGAATTATTCGGTCAGCTGGTTCGGGCTGTTCACCTGGCCGAATCTGATCGGCAAGAGCCAAAACGCTTTCAAATTGCTGCAGACGACGCATCATGTTCTGAGCGACGCGCTGTTCGCAACCGCCATGTTGCACATACTGGCCGCCCTCAAACACCATTTCTGGGACAAGGACGACGTGTTGCTGCGCATGCTGCCATTCGCCAAATCGGCGAGACGCCCGTGATGCATCGGGTGGCGATGCCGCAGGTGGCGGTGCCGGCCGCATTCCTGGCTGCCGTGCTCGGAGGCGCGCTGATGGCCGGGGCCCCGGCCGTCCGCTATGCGGCGGATCCCGGCGCGAGCCGTCTCGAGTTCTCGGGCCTGCAGGCGGGCGCCGAATTCAAGGGTGTTTTCCGCAAGTTCACGGCCATCATCAATTTTTCGCCGGACGCACTGGCCGATGCACGCTTCGATGTCGAGATTGATCTGATTTCGCTCGACACCCTGGACGAGGATCGTGACGGCGTCATGCGCGGCGCCGACATCTTCGATGTGGCGCACTTTCCGACCGCCCATTACGTCACCCGCAGCTTCGTAAAGACCGCCTCGGGCTACTCCGCCGTCGGCGCGCTCACCCTGCGCGGAGTCACCAAGGAGGTGCCCGTCGATTTCCAATTCGCGGCGACCGCCGGCGGCGCCAAACTCTCGGGCGGCGCCAGGCTAAAGCGCCTGGATTTCGGCGTCGGACAGGGGGAATGGAAGAGCACCAAGTCGGTGGCGGACGAAGTCAATGTGGCGTTCACACTCCTATTGAAGCCGAAGCCGGCGCCGTAGCATTCGCGCCGCCGAAATCGGGTCTCAGCGGACCGGCAGTTCGCGCGACTTTTGCACCGTACGCAGGGCGAAGCTGGATTGCACGCGGGCCACATTGGGCAGTCGCGTCAGATGCTGGCTGTGCAGGCGCTCGAAATCAGCCGTATCGGCAAGCACCACCCGCAGCAGGTAATCGTATTCGCCGGACATGAGATAACACTCCATGACTTCCGGCACCTTGCGTGCCGCCTCCTCGAAGGCGTGGAGGTGGGCCTGCTCTTGGCGTTCGAGCGTGATGTTGACGAAGACGTTGACCGGACAGCCGGCCTTTTGCTGATTGATCAGCGCGGTGTACCCCTCGATGAAGCCCGCCTCCTCGAGCGCGCGCACGCGCCGCAGGCAGGCTGACTCCGACAGGCTCACGGTCTCCGCCAACTGGCTGTTGGTGATCCGCCCGTCCTGCTGCAAGGCGCGCACGATGAGGCGATCGTAGCGGTCCAGTTTGATCAAAGGCAACCCCGCCCCTCTGGTGTATGCGCCGCGCAGGAGCGCCATTTTATTGCGCAATACGGAAATTATTATGAATATTCTGCCATAAATGGTGCTTATGTAAGAGGTTTTTGCAATTTTCCGGCCCGGCGTGCGCGTAGGCTGGCGTGATACACCCCAAGTCTGGAGCGATCACATGAAAATCGGTGTCCCCAAAGAGATCAAGATTCATGAGTATCGAGTGGGCCTGGTACCGGCGGGAGTTCGCGAACTCGTCGACGCCGGCCACCAGGTCCTGGTGCAGAGCGGCGCCGGCGCCGGCATCGGGTTCGACGACTCGCATTACCAGGCGGCGGGCGCCAGTATTGCGCCGCGCGCGGCCGATGTGTTCGCGGCGGCCGATCTCATCGTGAAGGTGAAGGAGCCGCAGCTGGCCGAATGCAAAATGCTGCGTTCCGGGCAAACCCTGTTCACCTATCTGCACTTGGCGGCCGATCGCGAACAGGCCGAGGCGCTCAAGGCCTCCGGGACCACCGCCATCGCCTATGAAACCGTGACGGCGCCGGACGGCTCGCTGCCGCTGCTGACGCCCATGAGCGAGGTGGCGGGCCGCATGTCGGTGCAGGTGGGCGCGAACTGCCTGCAGAAGGCCAACGGCGGATTCGGCGTATTGCTGGGCGGAGTGCCCGGCGTGCCGCCCGCCAAAGTGGTGATTTTGGGCGGCGGCGTGTCGGGCACCCATGCGGCTGAAATGGCCGTGGGCCTGCGCGCCGATGTGACCGTGGTGGACCGCTCGGTCAAGAGACTGCGCGAACTCTCCTCAATATTCGCCAGCCAGCTGAACACGGTGTATTCCACGGCGCATGCGATCGAAGAGTTGGTTCGCGACGCCGATCTCGTCATCGGCGCGGTTCTGATTGCCGGTGCCGCAGCGCCCAAACTCGTCACCCGCGCCATGGTCAAGACCATGAAGCCCGGAGCAGTGCTGGTGGATATCGCCATCGATCAAGGCGGTTGCTTCGAAACCAGCCGGCCGACCACCCACGCCGAACCGACCTATGTACAGGACGGTGTGGTTCACTACTGCGTGACGAACATGCCCGGAGCGGTGCCGCGCACCTCGACGTTCGCGTTGACGAACGCCACCCTGCCGTACGTCAAGGCGCTCGCCGATCACGGCTGGAAGCAGGCCATCGCGAAGGACGCGGGCCTCGCGCGCGGCTTGAACGTGCATGCCGGGCATCTGACCCACGAAGCCGTCGCGAGCGCGCTCGGACTCGAATTCCGGCCTTACCGTCCGGCGTGAGCCGCCCGCCGTCCGGGTCCCCTACCGGCGGCGAGTTGCTACTGTACAGTCGATCAATTACGCTCGCCGCTTTGCGCCTTCGTCCGCGGCCGCCAGCGGCTGCGGGTTCGCCTTGGGGTTTGGCAAATAACAAGGGATTTTCATGGCAACCAAACGGCGCGTTCCCAAGTTTCGTCGTGCCACCCCGCAGGTGCGCCGCGAGGCGCTCATCGACGCGACGCTGCGCTGCCTGAAGCGCTATGGACACCAAGGCGTGTCGGTGCGCCGCATCAGTGCGGCCGCCGGCGTATCCATAGGTTTGATCAACCACCATTTTCCAAGCAAGTCCGGCTTGGTGGCCGTGACTTACGAGACCCTTGCGCTCTCGTTGCAGGAATCGATCCGTGCGCAAGCGGAAAACCGGGCCGTTGCGCCGCGCGCTCGCTTGAGCGGTTTCTTCCGAGCCTCGTTCGCCCCTGAAATCCTCGATCCGCAGCTGTTCAACGTTTGGCTGGTTTTCTGGAGCATGGTGGCGCATTCACCCGAAATCCGCGCCGTGCACGATCGAACCTACGGCAAATACAGATCGATCCTGGAGTCTTTGCTGGGTCAGCTCGCGATCTCCGGCGCAGCCCCTAAATTCAAGTTGCGTCCCGCGGCCATCGCCCTGTCCGCCTTGCTCGATGGCCTGTGGGTGGAGCTGAGTCTGAGTCCGACGACCTTCAAGCCGCGCCAAGCGATCGCGCTGTGCGAGGACTGGGTCAATGGACTGTGCAACGGCGCCTTTCCGCGGCTGCTCGCGCGGCGCACCGTCAAGGCGCGCTCTTCGCCGAAGCGGCGCACGCGCCCATGAGTCGATGCGCCAGTGCATCGATCAGTCCAATCCTGCGCCGCGCATTCCGTGGGGGGAGTCAAAGTTGAAAAGTCATTATCGGGTGGTGGTCATCGGCGGCGGCATTGTGGGCACGAGCGTGCTCTATCACCTCGCCCGGCTCGGCTGGACCGACATCGCGCTGATCGAACGCTCCGAGCTCACGGCCGGATCGACCTGGCACGCCGCTGCGGGCTTTCACGTGCTCAACGACGACCCCAACGTCGCCGCACTGCAGTCGTACACGATCAAGCTGTACGCCGAAATAGAAAAGGAAAGCGGCCAGAGTGTCGGCATGCACATGCCGGGCGGCTACAGCCTAGCGACCACCCCCGCCCGCTGGGAATGGCTCAAGGCGGAAGCGGCGATTTACGAAACCCTCGGAATCGGAGCGCGGCTCGCCACCGCCGAGGAGATCGTCGCGGACTGCCCGATCGTGGACCCAACGGGTCTCTTGGGAGGGCTGTTCGACCCGCACGAGGGGGCGCTCGATCCTCACGGCACGACGCATGCGTTCGCGGGCGCCGCCAGGAAGCGCGGTGCAGACGTGGTGCTGCGCAACCGGGTGACCGCTCTCACGGCCCTGCCCAACGGCCATTGGCGCATCGAGACCGAGCACGGCGCGGTGACGGCCGAACATGTGGTCAACGCCGGCGGACTCTGGGCGCGGCGCGTGGGCCGCATGGTGGGTATCGATCTGCCGCTCACCCCGATGCAGCACCACTACCTCATCACCGAGGACCTGCCGGAACTCGTCGCGCGCAAGGATGAAATGCCGTGCGTGACCGATCTCGAGGGATTCACGTACCTGCAGCAGGAGCGCAAGGGCGTGCTGCTCGGCGTCTATGAACGCAACCCCAAGCATTGGAAGACCGAAGGCGCCGAGTGGGACTACGGCATGGAACTGCTCCCCGAGGAGATCGACCGGATCGGCGAGGAGCTCAGCATAGGCTTCGCCCGCTTCCCGAGGCTGCAGCAGATCGGGATTCGCAAGTGGGTGAACGGCGCATTCACCTTCACACCGGACGGCAATCCGCTCGTCGGCCCGGTCCCGGGATTGCGGAATTTCTGGGCGGCGTGCGGCTGCATGTCCGGCTTCTCTCAAGGTGGAGCCATCGGTCTGGTGCTCGCCCACTGGATGGTCGAGGGCGATCCGGGGGCGGACATCTTCGGCATGGATGTCGCCCGGTACGGTTCGTTCGCGAGCAACGACCAATACCTGCGCGACACGACCGCGCAGTTCTACGCGCGTCGATTCGTCATCGCCTATCCGAACGAAGAGCTGCCCGCCGGGCGGCCGCTCAAGATGACGCCGAGCTACGATGCGCAGAAGGCCGCCGGTGCGGTCTTCGGCGTGGTGTGGGGCATGGAGACCCCGCAATATTTCGCCGACCGGCCGGATTTCGTCGAGCAGCCTTCGCTGCGGCGCGCGAACGCCCACTCGATCGTCGCGGCGGAGGTCGCCGCAACTCGCACCGCGGCCGGGCTGCTCGATACCGGCGTCTATGGCCGCTATGGGGTGTCCGGGCCCAAAGCGGCCGAGTGGCTCGATGGCCTGCTCGCCAATCGGCTCCCACCCATCGGCAAATTGCGGCTCGCGCCGATGCTGTCGCCGTCGGGCAAACTCATGGGCGATCTGACGGTCACCCGCCTCGCACCCGACCGATTCTGGCTGGTGGGCTCCTACACCCTGCAGGAATGGCATTTGCGCTGGTTCCGCGACCACAGCCCAAGCTCCGGCGTCGTGATCGAAAACCTCTCCGAAAGCTGGCTCGGCTTCTCGCTCTCCGGCCCGCGCTCACGCGAAATCCTCGCTCGCCTCACTCGAGAGGACGTCAGCGACGCCTCATTGCCGTTCCTCGGCTGCCGGTCGCTCGACATCGGGCTCACGCAGGCCGTGGTGGCGCGCTTGTCGCTCACCGGCGAGCTTGGCTACGAAATCAATGTGCCGGCCAGCCAGCAGCGCGCATTGTGGGACGCGCTCCACGAGCAGGGTGCTCCGCTCGGCATGAAGCCGATCGGGATGCGCGCTCAGGACAGTCTGCGTCTCGAAAAGGGCTACGGGGTCTGGTCGCTCGAATTCGCCCAATCCTATACCCCGGCGATGTCGGGCCTCGACCGCTACATTGCCTTCGACAAGGGCGAGTTCATCGGCCGTGATGCGGCGCTCGCCGAACGCGCCACCGGCCCGAGCCAGCGTCTGGTGCTGCTCGCGATCGATGCGCAGGACGCCGACGTCACCGGCTTCGAGCCGGTCTCGGCCGGTACCCGCAAGGTCGGATTCATCACCTCCGGCGCCTACGGCCACCACGTCAAGCAAAGCCTCGCCCTCGCCTA
>Ga0209048_10002324_pt1 | contig 18961 bp, 16 predicted proteins | sample FrelakmetCRP12CR_FD_187146 | JGI IMG/M metagenome (GOLD analysis project Ga0209048, IMG submission 187146) | Freshwater lake sediment microbial communities from the University of Notre Dame, USA, for methane emissions studies - CRP12 CR (SPAdes)... | ecosystem: Environmental > Aquatic >... | reverse complement strand
CCATGAGGATTGACATTAAACCTTTATGTAGGAACAGAACGGTTTAGAAACGTGAGCATTTTCAAAAAGATGTGCAGAGTCTATGAACGACAAAAGGGGCTTTGAATTTCTTGAGCACACTGCTGATGCTTACGTTGCCGCTTATGGCAAAGACTTGGCAGAGGCTTTTGAGAATGCTGCATATGCGATGTTTGAAGTCATGACTGACACGAAAAAGGTGATTCCATCGATTGAGGATCACGTTGAAGTTGAAGCTTCAGATGAGTACGCTCTTCTCTACAATTGGTTGGAAGCCCTGCTTGTGAAGTTTGACGTTGACGGAATACTGTTCTCGAAATTCAGGGTTAGTATAGGCAGCACTGCTGAGAGTTTCAGTTTGAGAGCACGAATTTGGGGAGAGAAATTCGATTCTACAAGGCACCTACAAAAGGTGGGCGTAAAGGCCATAACATATCACCGAATGGAAATAATCAAGAACCCGGCACATGTTACTCTGAAGTTCATTCTTGACATCTGAGAAAACCTTCGCTGATGAAGGCATGATGCTGCTAACAGCCATACACTGCTGGGCATCCACTTGCAAGCAGTGATTGCAATGGTTCCAAGCATTTGGTGAACATTGGGTGGGTGCATTTTTGGGGTAAAGTTTTATCCAACCAACGACGACGTGTTTCAGGGAAAAAGAGGCTTGATTAAGTGTATACTCGGTTTAGTATAGTCAGTATTCAGGTATAGGTATAGTCGGAATCGAGTATACGCTTCCATCATTGCGGAAACGTTATAGCTGAACCGAGTCAAAACTCTCGGATTGGTGATGTGGGGAGGTTAGGTTTTAAACTCAGTTTAAATTCTCAGGAGTCTTTGACTTAAGGCTTTTATTAAGAACGTAGACTGTAGTCCTTTTATTCAAAAACTTAGTTTAAGTCAAGCTTTTATTGGATCGTCCGTAAGGGCATACGTATACACATAAACCACATAACCATTCTCCTAACTTTTCTTCTCTCTTCTTACGATAACTCCTGCACAAATGGGCATTAAACCTGACTTCCCTGGGCTCTGAAGGATTAAATGAGGCTCCAGTGAATGCTTTAACGGGGCAAATGTCCATACATTCTCTACAATCATTACATTTCTCACCAATTGGAGAACCCGCTTTCAGAGGCGCGTCTGTGAGGATAGTTGCAAACCTTACTCTTGGACCGTAGCTTGGTGTAATTAAAAGGCAACTTTTCCCTATCCAACCTAGACCAGCCAAGTCTGCTGCAAGCTTATGAGAAAATACTCCAATGAGCTTGTTAGAATCAACAGTTTGAGAAGCAGGTATAGCGTAAGCTTGGTAACCTTTCTCTTGAATTCTTTTTGCTAACAACAAACCAACGTGATCTAAACGCGAATTAACAGAGTTGTAAAGTGCTGTATAGGTATAAATGACTGCTGGATCTTCATGTCTGTACAGCTCGTCAACAACTGCATCTAATAAGCGAATGCCGATTGATATAGCCCTTGAAAACTTTCTCAAGTATTCTCCACCCTGCTTACACACAAAATCCTGAGCGATTGTTACGTCTGCAATTCCAAATAAATCAGCTCCTAATTCTTTCGCCACTCTTTCAAGATCAGTTTGTAAGGATGATTCGGCTAACAAAGACGTCTGCCCAGCTTATCCCGACTTGAGAGATATTTAGTTTTCTTCGCCATTATGTGCACGATCTCGAGAACTTGAACACGCGTGCGCTAATGTCAATGGGTTTGGTTTGGGGTAAAGTTTTACCCCACACACCCAACTGACGATGACGGTGAGAGTTTCCTGACAGTGGCAGAAACATGGTGTCAGGGAGCAGAATAGTAGGCGTACACCCGTTTTCAGATAATCAGTTCCCAAATAATCCACCATAGCTGAAGCCTTCACACTCAAAGAATGAACTCTAATCTAGTTTAAAACGTTCGCCAAGAAACCCTTAAAGCATCTGAATTCGATTCTAGCAATTGGCTTAACGACTGGTGTGATGCGTTGATGAACGTGACAAGGGTCGAGGATAGCATTTATTTGATTGATGCTGAAACCGCAGGAATGAAGAACTTCATTGCCAGCTACGTTTTGAAAGGCGAACGCGTGGCAATGGTTGAGACTGGCCCAGCTTCCTCAGTGCCAAACCTGCTCTCTGGTTTGAAATATCTGAAGATTAAACCTGACGATGTGGCCTACGTTGCTGTTTCACACATACACCTGGACCATGCTGGAGGCGTTGGAACATTGCTCAAGCATTTGCCGAACGCAAAAGTTGTAGTCCACCCACGGGGCGCGCCTCATCTGGCTCATCCTGAAAAACTGTGGGAACAGTCGAAGCTCGTTCTCGGAAAGATAACTGAACTCTACGGCGAGCCTGAACCCGTGCCTGAGGATAGAATCATCGCAGCAAATGATGGAATGACCTTTGACCTTGGAAATAACATGAGATTAAGAGTCGTGGAAACTCTTGGGCACTCTTCACACCACCAAAGCTACTATGAAACATTTAGCAGGAGCATCTTTCCAGGTGACGCCGCAGGCATCTACCTGAACGAGATCGGCGTGACCGTGCCGACTACACCGCCGCCACTGCGACTGGACCTTGCTCTGGAATCGATAAACAAGCTTGTTGGCCTGAAGGGTGCCAGCTTGCTCTACAGTCATTTTGGAAAGGCGTCTGACGCAACGGAAAAACTGCAGACATACGTGCAGCAGCTTAGGTTATGGGCAACGATTGCGAAAAAGGGAATAGACAACAAAGAAAGCTTGGAAGCAATAAGCAAGCAAATAGTTGAAGGTGACGTTGCTCTCCAACGGGCTCTGGACTACGTTAAGGTTCATCCTGTCTTGGGCGAAACTGTGTTGGGCAACAGCGTATATGGCATTGTTGACTTTATTGAGAAGTTCGGCGTCGTTCCGTAACGTTCGAGTTTTCGTGTGAAGGCCGAAATCGTTTATATTTTCGCCTCTGTATTCTTATCAGGCAGGTGAACCAGATGGGTGAAGATGAAGGCCGTGCCCCTACAGGAAGAGTTCCACTTGAGAAGCTGGACGATTATTCCTGGCGTATTCCTAAGTACAAGTCGGGTATGCGCGTTACCGGTTTGGTTCTTGCAGACAAGAACCTGCTGGGTAAGATGCAGACCGACAGGACCCTTGAACAATGCTCCAACGTCACTTATTTGCCAGGCATCTACAAGTACGCGATAACTTTGCCTGATGGCCACGAAGGCTACGGCTTTCCAATCGGAGGAGTAGCTGCAACCGACTATGATGAGGGAGTGATCAGCCCAGGCGGAGTTGGCTATGACATAAACTGCGGTGTCCGCTTACTCACCACCAACTTTTCAGAACAGGACATTAGACCAAAGCTTGTTCAGTTGGCAAACACCATTTTCGAGAATGTTCCATGCGGGTTGGGAAGCCGCAGAAGAGACCTCAGAGTCACGCTCGGGGACCTAGAAAGAATAGCGACGGAAGGAGTCAGCTGGGCGATCGCCCATGGACTGGGGTGGCACGATGACGCAGAGCACTGTGAGGAACTCGGCTGCATGAAGAACGCGAACCCAGACAAGGTTTCATCAAACGCGAAAAGCAGAGGCTTGCAGCAGGTTGGTACGTTGGGTTCGGGCAACCATTTCCTAGAAATCCAGAAAGTGGACAAGATCATTGACACCAAGACCGCCAAAGCCTTCGGGATCGAACATGAGGGGCAGGTCACCGCAATGATTCACTGCGGTTCTCGTGGTTTCGGTCACCAAATCTGCTCGGACTACTTGCAGGTCATGGAAAGAGCTGTTGGGAAATACAAGATAAACTTACCAGACCGCGAGCTTGCGTGTGCACCTGGAAAGAGCAAGGAAGCTGAAGACTATTACCAGGCAATGGCGTGCGCGGTCAACTATGCTTTCGCGAACCGACAAACCATAATGCACTGGGTAAGACAGAGTTTCAAGCAGGTTTTCAACGATGATCCTGAACGGTTCGGGCTTAAGCTGGTTTACGATGTAGCTCACAACATTGCAAAGATAGAGACGCATGAAGTCGATGGTAAACAGAAGAAGGTTTGGGTCCATAGAAAAGGGGCAACTAGGGCTTTTCCGCCCGGAAACCCCGAGATACCACGCGATTACAGTTCTGCAGGGCAGCCTGTGCTTATTCCGGGAAGCATGGGAACGAGTTCATGGCTTCTAGTAGGCACCGAGAAGGCCATGCAAATCAGTTTTGGGTCAACGGCTCATGGCGCAGGCAGAATGATGAGTAGAACTGCTGCTAAACGTAATTATCGGGGCGCGGACATCAAGCGAGCCTTGGAGCAACGTGGGATCTATGTTAGGGCCGCGAGTTCCATAGTTTTGGCTGAGGAAGCCGATCCAGCCTACAAGAACGTGGATGTGGTGACTGAAGTGAGCGACAAGATTGGCATTGCCACCAAGGTTGCTAGGCTTGTTCCGTTGGCTGTGGTTAAGGGTTGATTAGGCCTGACGATGGGGATGATGGATCGTCACAAATCAGTCTCAGCCCACAAAACAGACACTTCACAAGCATGATAAGAGCAAGCATGGCACTTGACTGGTGGTTTTGACACTTGAAAGACAAGTGCTGCATCTGCAACAGAGTTCTAAGGTACAATTATCTCAGAAAGTGTCAACGTTGCGGCAAGCTCTATTGCAGAGACTGCATGGTGCCAGACGTAGCTACCGGTGATCCGACCAGAATGCTGTGCCTCAACTGTGCCAGACGGGTAGTTGCGCCCAGAAGCGTTTCCAAGTACGATGGACTGACACGTTATCTGAAGTTCAGAGGAAGCTTTACTGATACGGTTAAGCTCGGTTTTGCCAGGATCGATGGGATCATTGGAGACAATCTGCCGATAGAAGCATATAAGAGCGAGAAATGGTGGGACAACGCTTCTACCCGAGTGCATGCCAAAGCTTGGCTGGAAGCAGGCTGGGAAATGCAGGAAGTGAATCTGAAAGAAGGCCACGTCATCTTCAAGAAAGTCAGAGACGTCAAGACAGCAAGCACGGGCAGAAAGACGCGCGCTGCTCAACTTGACAAAGCGTTTACACCCGTCCGTGTTCGGCCGCTGAAGCCCAAGATCCCCTCCAAGACCAAAGTGTCAAAGCTTTATGCGCGAATCAAGAACCTAGAAAGACAGAGAACGTCAGTGCCCACGTACCCTGGCAGCTTTAGACCCAAGCCAAAATACGAGAAGAAACTGTTCAAACCTAATGAGAAGCCTCAGTGAATACAAGCACAATGAGACGAAATTTTATCTAGCTGACACTAGTAATGTAGTTCCAAAAGTCTGAGCGGTCGTCGTCTAGTCTGGTTTAGGACACAAGCCCTCCAAGCTTGTGATCCCGGGTTCAAATCCCGGCGACCGCACCAGAAACGCTTTCACTGTTGTTGTGGAAAGACGCAAGAATATTGTCTGCTAACTCTGATGATTTTCGAGGCGATACTTCTGAGGGCGAACCCTATTCTTCTATTCCTGAATACATTCGCTTTTTGCAGAACAATGTGATCATGGTAGCAGACCCTATCATAAGTATCGATAGAACAGCAAATAACGAATACTCTGGAACTATTATTGCTTGGTGCTGCGAGTGCAGATATTCAAAATATATCCACGCATGCGTACCATTGTCAAACAATGCCCCATTATAGTACATTACAGATGTCTGCCCGTTATCTATCGAAACTACATATGACGGAGCCAACAGGCCCTTTGGAATACAGAGTACACAGAAGCCATAACCTGTCACCCCAGAGACGTTGATTACTATGAATCTATCTTCAGGATGTTCAATCAAAACCGCGACATCAAAACTTGAAACCGTCGAGTTCGATACCAAAGCAAGCGTGAATCCCTGTTGAATGTAAGATAAATCGTAGGAGTGAAATGCTCCAGCTAGGGGCCAGTGATCGGTATTGTTCGCGTCGACGATGTAAGGTGAATCACACACTCCGTCATGGTTGGAGTCCAGGCAGCTCAGGTCGCTCCAATAGTTTCCGCCAGAAGGATACCCGTCATCCCAACGATTCACCGACCCAGACAAGCCGCCACCGCCTGCTTGAACGTTGTTGCCGATTATGTTGTTGTGATAAATGGTGCTATTGCTGCTGGGTTGTTGGATTTCTACTCCGAGTTGGTTCCCTGAAATATTGTTGTTGGCGATAACGTTGTGTTCAGAATAGCCTAACGTGATTCCTCGTCCATTCTCTGAGGCGGTGTTGTCGGTTACTGTGTTGTTTGAGCTATAAGACCATAGAATGATTCCATAATTACTGTTTGAGCTTACGTTGTTTCCTTCTATCGTGTTGTGAAGGTCGTTATTCTCAAGGTTGATGCCCCAATGATTGGAGTTTACTGTGTTGTTTGCTATCGTGTCGTTATTCGAGTATTCCAAGTAGATGCCATATAGGTTGTGTGACACGTAGTTATGCAAAAGGCTCACGTTGCTCACGGAAGTCAAGCGGATGCCAGAGCCATATATCGGATCCACCGCGGTTGAACCAGACACATTGAAGCCGCTAACGACGACATTACTGGAAGTGACGTTCATCACGTGCTTATTCGGGTCCGCAGCCTTCACGAAGGTTACTTCTGGCCCTTCTCCAATCAGATTCAACTGTTTGTTCACTTCGACGTTTTCGTTGTACGTCCCGGCTTTCACGGATATCGTGTCCCCTGGACTCGCCGCGTTTATGGCTACTTGTATAGTTTGAAAGTCCGCTGGTCCATCATCGTCTACGGTCCATGTTTTAGAACTTGCTTGCACAAAGCCAATTCTGCAGGTCGAAGCCAGCAATCCCAGCACAATGATTATCGGGACAATAGTGTGCATTGCCTTGATCATAACAGATCACTTTCCATGTTCTCAGTCTCAGTTCTTATGGCTTGCGGAATAACACTTAATTCAATCAAGTTCAAGGCTTTGAACGACTCAAACGACTTGTAACCTGTGACCCTGAGTCATCCCCTCTACAGATCTCTCGCAACAACTGCGTCGTTGCAGCAGATACGAGAACGCTCATCAGATTTCCAAGAAAAAGAGAACAGGTGATTTCTTAAGCTTAGCCGTGCAATGATTGCAAGATCGCGAACTGATTACCTTCTGGATCCAAGGCCAAAGCCCACCAGCCCACCCCGGGAGCCTCAGTCTTCGGAACAAGGACTCTTCCGCCCAAAGCCTTGATCTTCTTCACATATTCATCTACAGATTCGACTGCAACGTAGTTAGCAGGTTTATGCTCTGGATTCTGCCTCTTCATGAGCCCACCGTTGACGCCGGCTCGAACGGGCATTCCCTTCTTATCAATAGGCACTGTCTGAACGATCCAGTATTCCATTGGGCCAGCCATCTTTTCAAACTTCCACCCGAAAAGGCTACTGTAGAATTTCTTAAGCTTCTCCACATCGTCAACTGGGATCTCGAAGTGCACAATAGTATGATCCATTATTCTCCTCACCTAGCCTGCTGATCCTATGGAGCCCGCACAAAAGGATTTGGGACGCAATGCACCAATGGTAAATGTCACTTTAGGTTTCAGCCCCTTCACGTTTCCTCACCTTCCATTCACTCTGGAGCTTTGCTGCCAGCTTACCATCTTCAAGAATCAGCGCTCCACGATAACCGCACTTTCGGCATTGCCATAAAGACCACAGCTGAGGAAGACCGGACGCCCAAAAAACATCCGTCGATCCACATTTTGGACAAAACTTGGCCTCTTTCAAGTGCACATCACCCATAGGCCCTTCGCATCTTACGTTTTCTCAGCAATTTCTTCTTTGGAAGCTTTGGTCTCTGAACACGTTCAGCGTCTCTCACTGCCAAGGCAAACACCTAGATGAACTACATCCCCACAGATATTTCCCTTTGCGTCCAAATTGCGCGCTAAAGCAATTGATTTCATGTCTTGGTCACCCTTTAGACAGTTCCGAGGATGTCACAGTGTAGGCGCTTATCTGAATGATGCTATCGTGATTATCGTGAGAGGTGCCATGATACTCAGTGTGAAACCACTTGTGAAAGCTGTCATCAGCGCGTCTGACCCGCAATAACGTACTATTACGGGAAGCGTCGTGTCCATGGTTGTGGCGCCTCCCAACGCTATTGGCGCGTACTTGTCAACTCTAACCATCACGGATACGGTGATTATCGTTAGCAATTCTCTCAAGAAATTGACCATGAAGCCTAATGCGCTCCATTCTGGCCCAAACATCTGCCCCATCAGTGGACCAGCCAGGGTGTACCAGCCGTAACCAGCAGACACAGCGGCTGAAGCAAACAGGTCAATGCGCAAGACTAGTCCGCTGACAATTCCGCCTACGATGCTTCCCAAGGCAATGGTCAAGGGAAGAGCCAAGATCTTCAGGCCAGCCTTTCTTATCTTGACTGCAGCTTCTTTGTCTGCACCCAGAGCAAAGCCCATAACGAACAGCAGGAAAATAAGGCATGCATTGAACAAGTAATACGACACGAAACGGTTAGGAAAAACGTCACCAAGCTTGCTGTTTGAATAGCCTACGATTATTCCACAGGCAAGCGCAGCCAAGATGTACTTTATCATTCCAGCTTCACCATTTTCCTAACTATCTTCACGAAAACAAGACTGAAGAAAATGGTTAAAGAAACAATGACGAGAGCGTTTACACCAACTGTTGGCATGGAAGCCAGTAGAACATTGTCTGAGCCGATGTTGAAACCCATGAGAAAAATTAGCGCGATAATAGCTGCAAAAGTTACCCTGCCAAGGTTAACGCGCTTCCTTTCTCGCCACACATAGCCTAAGCCAATCCCAAAGACTAGTGCAATCACAAAAATGACAACCATCAAGTCGAACATCATTCAGCACCAAGAGCATGTTGACTAGACATTCTGTTCAGAATGAATTTAATTCTTCCTAGAAAGAAGAGGAGAATAGAAGAAGAATCTTTTCGATCCTGATCCTCAAGCTATGCTTCTTCGAAGAACTCTTCTGCTCTCGGCGGAGTCGGCGGCAAACCTCTGCGCTCACGTATCTGCTTTATGATTTCACCCTGCAACTGCTCCGGAACAATAGCCCATCTGCTAAACTGAGTAGCCCAGAAAGCTCTACCCTGCGTTGATGACCGCAGTTCTTCTGCAAGTCCGAATGATTCGGCCACGGGCATTTCAGCCTTGACAACGATCATTTCTTCCTCGTTTACCATGTCCAAGATCTTGCCACGTCTCTTCTGCACTATTGCTATGACATTGCTCACGAACTCGTTTGGAACCTTGCACTCAAACGATATGAGAGGCTCCAGAAGCTTCGGGTCACTCAGTAGGAAAGCGCACCATATCGGCCGCCAAGTCATCGGGAGCACCTGTGCTGGACCTCTATGGACAGGGTCTTCATGAACAGTCACATCTTCCAAGTTGACTTTCAGGCCGTATGCAGGGTCCTTAGCTAGCACTGACGTGTTCACGGCTTCGCTGAACCCTGACTTCACGTGATCGATGATTTCGTCAACGTACTGCCTTCCTTTAATTCTATTCACAAGTATGTTGTTGCCTTCGATGGACACGAAGTTGCGCGCATCCTCAGTAGACCAGCCGAATCCTTTGAGGGCCTTTTGTCTCTCATCTCGGGTCTGCATTTCGCTTATCTTTCCAGACCTGATCGCGTCAAGGATTTCTTCAGGCAGTTTCTCTATCGTAATCCAGAGTTTGTTGTGCTTGTTGGGGCTTTTGCCCATTACAGCTGGTCCTCGGTAGTCGTGACTGATGGTTTCGCGGTAGATCACGATAGGTTTGCTAGTTTTCACTTTTAGGCCTGCTTCTTGCATTCTGTAAGCGGTGATTTCAAGGTGCAGTTCACCCATGCCGCTCAGGAGGTACTCACCGCTCTCCTTGTTGATCAGAAAGTGCAGGTTAGGATCCTCGGTAGTCAGTTTGTGCATAACTTTGTCAAAAAGCGGCAGGTCTTTGACGTCTGCAGGCTCAATTGCTACAGTGACCACTGGGTCTGAAACGTACTTCAACCCTTCAAAAGCATGAGTCTCCACACCTATCTCTGCGACAGTCTCCCCAACGTGAATTGACGGCAAACCTGAAATTGCGGCGATGTTTCCTGCTGGAACCTGGTCGATGATTTCTCTATCCGCAGCCATACTCATGTAAACCTGTTGGATCGTCCCCTTCTGGTGGCTATTCAAGAGGTCCACTACCTTCCCCTTCACCACAGTGCCGCTAAAAACGCGGCCGATGGCGATAACGCCACTGTGAGTGTCTACCTCAATCGTCGTTACGCACATTAGAACCGGTCCAGTTGGGTCAACCTTTGCCATGGACTTGCCAACCACACTGTTCGGGTCTCCAGGCCAAATCTGACTCTGCCTATATGGCTGAGCTTCAAATGGGTTTGGCAATTGCTCGACGAACATGTCCAGTATGGGTTCATGCAAAGGTGCCTTCTTGCTTAAAGCCTCAACTTTTCTTCCCACTTCATCATATTCGCCCGTATACGCATCGATAATATCCTTGAACGAAATGCCTTTTGCTTTCATGTGTGGTAGGTTCAAACCCCACTTGTGAAGCGCAGAACCAAACGCTACACGTCCATCTTCGACTGTTACTTGCCAGTCCTTTTTATGTTCTGGCGGCGCATGCTTCTCAATTAGATTGTTAATTCTGAGAATGACCTTCGCAAATTTGCGCTGAATTTCCTCAGGGGTCAGCTTAATCTCCTTAATGAGTCTGTCAACCTTGTTTATGAACAAAATCGGTTTGACTCTTTCACGAAGGGCCTGCATCAGAACGGTCTCTGTCTGCGTCATCGGTCCCTCAACAGCATCCACAACCACAAGAGCGCCATCAACAGCACGCAAGCTTCTTGTGACGGCGCCGCTGAAATCTATGTGGCCGGGTGTGTCAATTAGGTTGATCAAGTATTCCTTATCTTTCAAAGTATGTACCAGGCTGATGTTTGAGGCAAACACCGTCATTTGCCGTTTTTGCTCAAGCTCCCAAGAATCGAGAAAGAGCTTCTGACCTGCACTTTTCTCACTGATGATACCTGCCGCTGCCAGAAGGCTGTCCGAAAGAGTAGTCTTACCATGGTCCACGTGAGCTATGATACTTGTGTTCCTAACTATTTCCTGATTATTCATCAGCTTTACAATTTCTTCAACTTGCCTATAACGTCCCATAACTAGACCTTCCCTTGACTATGATAATCTTTTTGAACATGAGTGGTCATGATGATTTGAAGCATTCCAAATTTCATCTGCTCAAAGCCGAGCGACATTGAAATGAAAAATGAACCCTATTAACTTTATGCCAATCATTTCTATGTTGTTTGCTGAAGGCTTGAGGTTTCAAGCTACGACCGGACAATGTTCAGCCAGTTTCTGTTGCAAGGATTAATACTAAGAAGAGTATGTCACTCACCAATAGCCTCAGTGATTTGTTTCTTCATTCCATGAGCGCAATCAACTTTTCTGCAGTTTCCCTGTCGATGTAGAAACCTGCCCTTGCGAGTCTTCTCCTGCCCAGTTGCATCAAAAGGTCACTAAGTGAGACCGGCTTTGTAGCCTCATGCAGGTTTTTGAACCTGATGAAAGCAACTCTCTCTCGGTCCTTGATAAAAGCTTCGTATTGCTCTTTCGAACCCAACGCAGACTCGTCACCATGTTCTGCCCACAGTTCTAGAGCATTTCCAACTCTCAGCTCAACAAACTCCGCATAGCCAGCAACTTGACCTACAGGTTTAGCAACGTAAAACAAGATCAACGTAGTGTTCTTTGGATGGGCTCGCCCAGTCTTAACGTAAGAATGAAACATTTTTCCTTGCTGATGGCGATGCTGAAACTGTTTCCACCATCTGCCCTGAATCATCATGACGTAACCGTATCGGCCAATCGTATGCCTCACCATTTCAGTAATCGCTTGGTCTCGACTTTAAGATTTTTCGTTACGATTGATTTAAATCATGCTGCTGTCATTGTAGACCGAAACATCAATAACGGTCGAAAACACACAAAATTTATCTAATGACTTTGGTGCGGACGATTCAAATGAAGAACTTGGAAAAGACACTGGCGCAAAGCGAAATGCACGTTGTCATGGCTTGTCAAGCTGAAAGCATGAACGAGAGGATTCCTGCTCGAAGAATCTAGCTTCTTAGCTTTCCGTGGGATCGTTTTTGAGATGGTGATTCATTTTGAAGGATGCTGCCGCTCGGTCTGTTGATGAAGTTCTTGAAGCGCTAGAAACCTCCCGTGGTGGGTTATCCAGTGAAGAAGCAGCAAGGAGATTGGCTAAATATGGTCCAAACACGCTAGTCGAGAAGAAGCAAGCATCCTTAGCCTACAAGTTTCTCACCCATTTCAAAGACTTGTTCGGTGTTCTATTGCTTTTTGCGAGTTTGCTCGCTGCCATAGACGCCATCTCGGAAAAAAGCGTTAGCATGTGGGAGACGAGCTTCATAATCTTGGCCGTCGTCATAGTGAATACGGGGCTGTCTCTTTTCCAAGAATGGCGTGCTGAGAAAGCAACGGAGACGTTAAGAAGATGGATGCCAGAGTACGCGAAAGTTTTCCGGGATGGTGAACTCAAGAAAATATCAGTAACGGAACTTGTTCCTGGCGATGTCGTGACTTTGGAAGAGGGCGACCGCGTTCCTGCTGACGCCAGACTGTTTGAAGCTTTTGATCTTTGGACAAACAATGTTCCATTGACAGGAGAGTCTGAGCCGCAACCACGAACCATTGAGACAATAGAGGTTCCTGATGCTACATACTTGGACGTTCCAAATCTCGTTTTCATGAGCACCAGCGTCGCTAAAGGACAGGGCAAGGCAATTGTGGTCAAGACGGGCATGGACACGAAGTTTGGCCAGATCGCGGGGCTGACCCAAGAGATTCACGAAGAGCCAAGTCCGTTGCAGAAGGAAATTGCGCACACGGCAAAAATCGACTTTATTTTCGCTTTAACTGTCGGGATAGCCTTCTTCCTCATAAACTTGATTTGGCTTAGGCAGCATTTTGCCAATAGCATCCTTTTCATGATTGGAGTGATGGTGGCTTGCGTTCCCGAAGGTCTACAAGTCACTGTGTCAAGTGCTTTAGCGATAAATGTCCTTAAAATGGTTAAAGAGAACGTGCTTGTGAAGAAGCTCTCTGCAGTTCAAACGCTTGGCAGTGTAACGGTAGTCTGTACCGACAAGACAGGTACAATCACCAAGGGCGAAATGACTTTGAGGAAAATGTGGATTCCAGACGACATTGTTGAAGTATCCGGCGTTGGATACACACCAATTGGAGAATTCACGTGCAATGAAAAACCTCTGTCAAAAGAGAACGCGTCTAGCGTTGAGAGGCTTCTTGAAATCTCAGCTCTATGCAACAGCGCCAAAGTCGACCCACCATCAGATCGAAACAGATCCTGGAGCATAGTCGGAGACCCAACTGATGGGGCAATGCAAGTGGCTGCTTTGAAGTACGGGTTAACTATGCAAAGCGTTCTTGCAAAAAAACCAATGATCCACGTGATTTCATTCGATTCAGAAAGAAAGAGAATGACAACTATCCACAAGAACAACGGCGGTCTACTTGCGTACACGAAAGGCGCCCCGAGAAACATCCTCACGATCTGCGACCGACTACAAGTCGGAAACAAAGTTCAGACACTCGCCGGAAAACTTCTGAACTCTGTTGAAGCCAAAATCCGTGAATTTGCAAGTGAAGGCTTGAGAGTCATGGCCGTGGCATACAAAGAACTGCCTGAGAAGAGCGGCCTTGAACCCTTGAATATCGAAAAGAACATGATTCTAGTAGGTTTAGCTGCCATGAAAGACCCACCTAGAACAGAAGTCAAAGACGCGGTGAAGAAAGCAAAAGAAGCAGGCATCAAAATCGTGATAATAACTGGAGACTACGGACCCACAGCCCAAGCAATCGCCCAAGAAGTGGGAATAGTAGACTCGTCAACATGCCAGATCATACGCGGTGTTGACCTTGAAACGATGAATGACGAGATGATAATGAACAAAGTCAAAATGGGCGATGTCATTTTTGCACGTGTTTCGCCCGAACAGAAACTTCGGATAGTCAAGACCATCAAGCAAAATGGCGAAGTTGTGGCGGTTACTGGTGACGGCGCCAATGATGCCCCGTCGCTGAAGGAGGCTGACATCGGTGTTGCGATGGGTATTTCTGGAACTGACGTTGCACGAGAGGCAGCTGACATAGTCTTGCTTGATGACAGCTTTGCCTCAATAGTCAAGGCTGTAGAGTCTGGCCGCACGATCTATGAAAACATCAGGAAATTCATCGTGTATGTTTTTGCTCACAACTGGGCTGAATTGGTTCCCTATGTGCTCTACGCATTGCTGGGCATTCCTCTTCCTCTTCTGGTAGTGCAGGTCTTGGCAATAGACTTGGGTATAGAAGTAATCCCGTCATTAGCGTTGAGCCGTGAACCACCAGAAGCAGGCATAATGCAAGAGCCGCCAAGAAGTGTTAAGGAGCGGTTGTTCAGTACGAGGGTTTTCCTCCGTTCATTCTACATAGGACTAATCATTGCAACTGGCGCCGTATTTGGTTGCATTAGTGCATGGTCCGCAGGAGGCTGGCATTTCGGAATGACGCTTGATCCTAATAGTGTTGTTTACGCCAAAGGCACTACGATGACGTTCGCCGGTATAGTCGTCGCCCAGATGGGCAATGTCTTAGCGTGTAGAACAAACAAGCAATCCATCTTCAAGACAGGACTCAAGACCAACAAGTGGATATGGTTCGGCATAGCCTCTCAGATCTCTATACTATCTTTTCTAGTCTACGTCCCCTTCATGCAACCTCTGTTTGGTACGACATCGCTGGGTTTCACTGATTGGGCTTTCTTGATTCTCCTTGCTTTTATCGTGATCATCGCTGAAGAAGTGAGAAAGTGGTTTGAGAGAAACAGAAAGAGCCACACGGCTTGAGACCAAGAAACTGCAAATCCAACGGTTGCCCGAAATGAATGCGGCAAGCGCCGATTGCCCGCTAGCTTCTCCAGTAACATAGTCAGCTTTGCCAATTCATGACTTGTACAGAGAGCTTCTACAGCTCACGTCTGGTCTCTATCTTCAAATCATCACCAGCTTTTTATGAAAAAGTCGACTAATTACCTGTTGATGTCTGGAAAAGAGTTCTTCGAGAAGCGCTACGAAAAACTAGGTTGGAAATATAAAGATGCTAGCACAAGACAGGCCATAAGAATTAACGTTGCGAACACTGAACCAAAAGACATCATAAAACGGCTTGAGTCTCGAGGGATAGAGTTAGAGGCTATCCCTTTTCTTGAAAATGGTTTTTGGATCTGCAAGTCCAAGTTCTCTGTTGGAGCCACACCAGAGTATCTGTCAGGTTTGTATTCCATTCAGGAAGCAGCTGCTCAAATCCCAGTCTCATTGTTCACCGAAGTAAAGCATCGAACTATGCTTGACGCTTGTGCTGCTCCAGGCGGCAAGACTGTTCAACTGGCCGATCAGATGCGGAACACTGGCGCTTTAGTGGCTTTGGATGTTGAAAAGCGAAGACTGAACGCGTTGGCAAATCATCTTGAACGATGCCGCGTCCAAAACACTGTGGTCTACACGATGGACGCGCGACGAGCTTCCGAGCTGAACGTGAAATTTGACGGTGTGCTTCTTGATGTTCCTTGCTCAGGGAATTTTGCAGCAGACAAGAACTGGTTCAGAAGGCGAACGATTGATGATGTGAAACGAAATGCTAAGCTTCAGAAGGAAATGTTGGCAGAAGCTACCAAAGTGCTGAAAGACAGTGGCGAATTGGTCTATTCGACTTGTTCTCTTGAGCCGGAGGAGGATGAGTTGAACATTAATTGGGCAGTGAGAACTCTTGGCCTTGTGACTGAGCCGATTGATTGTCATGGAGAAAAAGGCTTGATCAACGTTTTTGGGGAAGAACAGGACATTTCGATAGAGAACTGCAGAAGAATCTGGCCCAGCAAAACACAAGGTTTCTTTGTATGCAAGCTTAGAAAACGAGTGTCTCGAAGATGAAACTGATAAATGATTTTGTGCATCGGTTCAATGCGAGCATGAGCATAGATGAGAGCATGGTGATAGAGAAGCGAAGCCGATACTTTCTCCTAAACGCAGGGCTGAAACGGCTGATTTCAAGGGATTTCTTCTATGCTGGAATCTATCTTGGGAAAGTGAAGAACAGAGTTTTCTTCCCGAGTTTTCCATTGCTTAACATGATCGCGGAGAAAGAAGGGGTAAACAAAACGGTAGTCAATGAAAAGGCTGAGTGGCTTTTCGTCTGTGGAAGGGACCTGTTCAAACAAGGAATAGTGAAAATGGGGGTTTCTGCAAGAAGAGGCGCATACACGCTGGTTTTGAACGAGCGTGGCGAGTGTTTAGGGTTTGGCAAGATAGTAGCTAATATAGCGCAAACAAAGGACGAAAAAGCTGTCATCGTGAAGAGCATTTCGGATATCGGCGATTTTCTGCGTAGAGAGAGGAACGCTAGAACTCCTCCGTAGCTAGCGCACTCTCATGGATATGATCGAGAGAGAATGAGAAGATGTTGCCTCAGTCGATTCTCAAGACTTCCATGAAATGCTTCTGCAGTTCCACGATTTCGGTGCTGTTCTTCGCACTTGCATAGGCTTCTAGTCTTTCATGATTTATCTCGGTGAATGTGTGTCCCCACTTGAAAATGGATAGCAGTTCATTTGCTTCATCTTTGAACCCTGCTATGTAGAGCGCTGCAGTCAAAGCCTCCACCGTGGAAAGCTTGGTTGCTTTGCCAAAGTTGACGGGGTTCCCGGCTATCAGGAGAGGTAGACAGCGAGATGTTCCTCTAACGTGTGAGGGCAATACTTCCATTGCGTGCTCCCAACTGCAGTCCAAGGCCACGAGCCCGAATGCTTCAAGCCTCTGTGTGTCTGCTGGGGAAAACGCGATTTCGGAGAACGGGTTAAGCACGATGGCTCTTTTGGGCAAAAATCGAATCTGAGAGACTATGCGCGCGAACCCGTGGCGACCAAGCTTCAAGGCCGTGCATTTCTTGGGGTCACACTGCCCTGCTTGATAGAGGATGATCCTAACCTTTTTCTCCACTTGCCCCTCGCACCTTCAAATGACTCATAGGATCATCGAAGACCATGGGAATCCAATCGATGAGGTCGCCTGCAACCATGTGATAACCTTTCTCTTTGAAGACGAAGTCGCCTGCAGCGCCGTTGATGAAGGCTCCGGCAACAGCGGCCTCGAACGGATCAACCTTCTGGGACAAAAGCGCCCCGACTACTCCCGAGAGCACGTCGCCGGTTCCGCCCACGGTCATGCCGGGGTTGCCGGTAGAATTAAGTTTGAATCGTTTGCCATCGGAAACTACGTCAACTGCTCCCTTCAACAGTATCACAGCGCCCAGGTCCGCCGCAGTCTTATAGACATCCGCAATCTTCTGGTCTAGATCTTCTGGCAGTGTTTTTCCGGTCAGTATTGCGTACTCTCCTGCGTGAGGCGTAAGCACGAGAGGCACTTTGAGCCTTCTTTTGTAAGCAGCAAAAGCCTTCAGTCCATCTGCGTCCAGGAGCAATGGCTTTCGTGAGTTTTCAACGAGTGAAATCAGCGCCTTGACAGCTTTCGAAGTTTCAGGGTGCAACCCAAGACCGGGCCCTATGACGACCGCGTCAACTCTCTCAATGCTTGATCTGAGTTCAGCCACGTTGTCAGGATTCAGATACGTTCCTTCCAACTTTATGGTTATCAAGTCTGGTGACATTGAGGATATTGCATAGGCCGTTCTCTCTGGTGCAGCAAGATAAACCAAGTCAGTGCCCGTGCGCATCGCACCAAGGGCCACAAGTGTTGGCGCGCCAGAGTATGTTTCACTGCCGCCGATGATGAGCAAACGGCCGAAATCGCCTTTGTGGGATGCTGAGGGGCGTGGTTTCCTAACTGCTAGAACGTCGCCTGGGCCTGCAAAGTTTTCGAACTCTCTTGGTAAGCCTATTTGCTTCACCACAAGTTCGCCCAAATATTTCTTGGCGTTCTCAAATCCGCTCTTGGCTCGATGGAATGTTATTGTCAGATCGGCCTTCACCGCGTCACCCAATACTTCTCCCGTGTCTGAGTCGACCCCTGTCGGCACATCCACCGCGATTTTGAACGTCCTAGAGGAATTGATTGCTTTGACAAGGTCGAGAATAGGCGGTCTCAATTTCCCCTTGGCGCCAGTGCCCAGTAATGCGTCAACCACTATTTCCGCGGTTATCTTTGGTACTAGGGTACTGTCGTAGACTTCGCGGATTGGAACCGCATTTTTCAAAGATAGCAGAACATTCCAATTCTCCAAGGCGGCTTTATCAGCTATTTCGCTAGCCTTTCCCGCGAGTAAGATTTCGGTTCTGAAGCCGAGTGAGAGTAGATGCCTTGCTGCAACGAAGCCGTCGCCGCCATTTCCGCCCAGACCACAGAAAACTGTGATTGACTTGTCTGTTTTGAATCTGGAAGCAACTTCTAAAGCCACTTGATGCCCAGCGTTTTCCATCAACTGCAGTCTCGACACTCCGAAGTATTCCGCGTTCAGTTCTATGGCCCGCATTTCGCGGCTTGTAAACGGGATATCGCTGGCTGGTCTTTTCATATGTTAGCCCAACAGTCCAGTATTGTGGGTTGAAGATGGAATTATGCTTTTTGAGTTTAACCTTGATCAAGTATGTGAATTTCTTGCATTTCTTGATCGAAGGTCGCAAGGTACATGTAGCAAAGTATTTTAATATTTAGAGGCTAGATGTACGTGTGGAGATTTGAATGCCAAAAGCAATTGTGCTAATAAACACGGAAATAGGTGCAGAAGCAGATGTGCTTAGTCAGTTGAAGAAAGTCGAAGGAGTAGGAAAAGAGAACGCTTTTGCCGTCTACGGAGTCTATGACATTGTTGCGATGGTTCAAGCAGAC
>Ga0209048_10002323_pt1 | contig 18970 bp, 18 predicted proteins | sample FrelakmetCRP12CR_FD_187146 | JGI IMG/M metagenome (GOLD analysis project Ga0209048, IMG submission 187146) | Freshwater lake sediment microbial communities from the University of Notre Dame, USA, for methane emissions studies - CRP12 CR (SPAdes)... | ecosystem: Environmental > Aquatic >... | reverse complement strand
CTCGATGGTCTCGACCTTGCGTCCCTCGCACCGCACCGTCAACGTGATGCAGGCCGGCGCCGGCGCATCGTCGATCAGCACCATGCACGCGCCGCATTCTCCCCCGTCGCAGCCGCTCTTCGTGCCGGTCAATCCAAGGGTCTCGCGCAGGTATTCGATCAGCAACTGATGGTCCGCGACGGCGTCCTCGTGCCAGCGTCCATTGACGCGCAGCCGCACGATGCGTTTCATGAGTGGAGGCCGCTGATCCTCGTACATACCCTTTTCCGATGACAGTCGCCGTCACTATTGGTATTATCGTACCAAAATACATCTTTAGCGTCCAGAAGCAATGGGGCTTCGGTTTGTCTCGATTGCCGGGCCCCAATCGATATGTTAGGAGTGCAGCATGACGGACAAAGCATTTCCGGCGGCGCGGCTGGTGCCGACTTATTGCTACAACTGCGTGGCCGGTCCCGATCTGCTGACGGTCAAGGTCGTCGATGGCGTCGCCACCGAAATCGGCCCGAACTTCGCGGGCCAGGACGTCCATCCGGGCAATGGCAAGCCGTGCGTCAAAGCCTACGGCTTGATCCAGAAGACCTACCATCCGAGCCGGATTCTGACGCCGATGCGCCGCACCAACCCGCGCAAGGGCAAGGATGAGGATCCGGGCTTTGTCCCCATTTCCTGGGACGAGGCGCTCGATACCGTCGCCGCTAAATTGACCGCCGTGCGCAACCGCGGACACTTCGATGAGCAGGGGCTGCCGCGGGTCGCCGTCACCTTCGGACACGGCGGAACCCCGGCGCATTACATGGGCACATTCCCCGCCTTCTTGTCGGCGTTCGGGCCGGTCGATTTCAGCTTCGGCTCGGGTCAGGGCGTGAAGTGTGTCCACTCGGAGCATTTGTACGGAGAGTACTGGCACCGCGCCTTCACCGTGTCCGCCGATACGCCGCTCAGCAATTACATCGTCTCGCTCGGCGCCAACAACGAGGTCAGCGGCGGTGTCAGCGCGGCCGTCCGTCATGCCGCGGCGCGGGCACGCGGCGCCAAGCGCGTGCAGATCGAGCCGCACCTGTCGATCTCGGCGGCCGCGTCGGCGGAATGGATCCCGATCAAGCCGAAGACCGATCCGGCCTTTATGTTCGCGATGATCCACGTGCTGTTGCACGAGCACCCACGCTCACGCCTTGACGTTCCCTTTCTCGCGCAAATGACGTCCTCGCCTTACTTGGTCGGTCCGCACGGCTACTATCTGCGCGATGCGGTGCACCTCAAGCCGTTGCTGTGGGATTCGCGGCGCAATTCGGCCGTGCCCTTCGACACGGCCGAGACGGAGCCGCTGCTCGAGGGACGCGTGCGCATCGCCCACGCCGTTGAAATCGGCGCCGACGAGGAGCGCTGGGAACACGCCGATATCACCGCCGCCACGGCGTTTACGCACCTCGCCGAGCATATGCTTGAGTACGCGCCGGAGTGGGCGACGGCGATCTGCGACGTGCCGGCCGCGACCATCCGTCGCATCGCGAACGAATACTTGGATCACGCCTGCGTCGGTGAGACCATCGCAATCGACGGGCAGCTGCTGCCCTACCGCCCAGTATCGGTAACCCTCGGCAAGACGGTCAACAACGGTTGGGGCGCCTACGAATGCATCTGGTCGCGCACGGTGCTGGCGGTCCTGGTGGGAGCGCTGGAAGTGCCGGGCGGGACGCTCGGAACCACGGTTCGCATCAACAAACATCACGATGACCGCCACAAAAGCGTCGTTCCGGGTGAAGACGGCTTCATGCAGCACTCGCTCAATGCAACCGACAAGCCGCATTGGCAGAAGCACCCCACCGTGCGCAGCGGTCATCGCACGCTGGTGCCGCTATCCGGCAACAGCGGCGCCTGGAGCCAGGCGCTCGGGCCCACGCATCTCAGCTGGATGTTTCAGACGCACGTCCCGGAGAATTGGCCGAAGCCGACCAAGCCCGAGGTCTGGATTGCCTATCGCACCAATCCCGCGATCTCCTTCTGGGACACGCGCGCCGTCGCCGCCACGATGGCAGCGTTTCCGTTCACGGTCTGCATTGCCTATACGCCCGATGAAACGAACCACATGGCCGACATTCTGCTGCCGGAGGCCACCGATCTCGAGAGCACGCAGCTGATCCGCCTCGGCCGCACCAAGTTCGTGGAGCAGTTCTGGCACCACGAAGGCTTCGTGCTGCGTCAGCCGGCGGTGGCGCCGCAGGGCGACACGCGCGATTTTACGTGGATCGCGACCGAGCTCGCGCGACGCACCGGCCTTCTCGAAACCTACAATGCGGCCATCAATCGGGGCTCATGCGGCGTCAAACTGAAAAGCGATGAGCGGGATTTCTCGCTCGCCGTCGATCGGGTGCATTCGGTGGAGGAGATCTGGAACGCAGCCTGCCAGGCAGCCAGCGCCGAGCTGACCCACGGCGAGGAGATCCACGATCTTGACTGGTTCAAGGAGCATGGGCTGCTCATGCGGCCGTTTCCGCAGAGTGCCTGGTATTTGTACCCGACGCTCAAGCGCCAGGGATTACGCTTCGAACTGCCCTATCAGGAGCGCCTCACGCGCTCGGGGCGGGAACTGGCCAATCGACTGCACGAGAGCGGCATCCGCTGGTGGGACCGGCAGCTCACCGAGTACGGACCGCTGCCGGAATGGCACGATTTTCCCAAGATTTGGGAAGAGGACCTGGTGCGCCGCGGCCACAAGCCGGAAGACTTCCCATTCTGGCTGATCACGACGAAGAGCATGCAGTACCACTCGGGCGGGAACGCCATGATCCAGTTGATGGACGAGGTTGCGCAGAATATGCGCGGCCATCGGGGCGTGCTCATCAATGCCGGCACCGCAGAGCGGCTCGGCATCGGCGACGGCGAACTCATCGAGGTCAGTTCCCCGACGGGCGTCACGCGCGGCCCGGCGATTGCGATCCAGGGCATCCGGCCGGACACGCTGGTCATCGTTGGGCAATTCGATCACTGGGCGATGCCGTATGCGAAGGATATGCAGGCTCCGAGCCTCAATACGATTGCGCCCATGTCGCTTGATCTCACGGACGCGACGGGCTCCGGTGCGGACCTCGTGCGAGTGGCGCTGCGGCGCGTAGAGCCCGCAGCCGCCTGAAGCACCTACCAGCCCGGCCGTGCACCGGCGTGCGTGGTCCCCGAGCCGCGCACCGGCGTCATCGGCAACGCGAAGCCCTGATTGAATGCCGCGCGAACCACGATCGTGTACTTGAGCGACCACCCGGCCGCGGCGCAAATGAGCCCAGCCGCCCCGAGCAGCCAGACATAGCGCGGACTGATTGCTCCGAGCGCGGCGGCGGCTGCCGCCAATGCGTCGATTGAGACCAGCGCGCGGCCGAAACGCGCAAGCTTATCGAGCGCGCGCCGCGGCGCTCCGGTCGTACGCAGGCCGCTGCGGTAAGTCACGAAAGCGAGCACCCGGGCAAGCAGGAGTCCGACCAGCAGCCAGGCCGTCCAGGACGGCCGCGCATCGGGCTCGAGCAGAAGCTGAATGAGCACGCCCAAACCGCTGCCTTCCGCGAGCCCGGTCACGAGGAGCAATGGCACGAGCCGTGGGTGGCGCCACGCGGGGATTCCGCGACCGCCATTGAGCATCCGCGCCTGGCAGTAAAGATATGCAAGCGCTAGCGCGCCCGAGAGCCAGAGAAGCGCGCGGCTGCCGTACCAAGGCCCGCCCAAGCCGCTCGCGAGCAGCAGAGGCGCGATGATCGCCTCGCGGGTCATCCAGGAGGAGTTTGCGTGCCTGAACACGTTCAACGCACGCCACGGGCGGCCGATCTCGAACCAAACGCACAGCAACCCACCGCTGATGAGTGCGGCGCCGAGCAAACCGAGGGACAGTGCGGTGGAGGATACGACGGCGGCATACAGCAATACGCCGGTGCCGGAACCGCCGAGGGCGAAGTTACCGGCGGCGCGCCAATCCCAGTAGGTTTGACGCCATGACGCGACGCGGCCGGGAACCAGGGTGCTCATGGCCTCCCCGCCACGAGGTAATAAAAGCCAGGATCCGTGCCCAATTCCTCGTGCATGCGGAAGTGCTCGTTTGACTCGATGAGTTTCGACACGTTGCTCTCGGGGTCGTCGCGATCACCGAAGTGCAGTGCGCCGGCGATGCACGAGTTGACGCAGGCCGGCGTCACGTCCGGATCCACCCCCGGGGTCTGGCCGGTGATGCGAGCAAGATCGAGACGCTCGCTGCAGAACGTGCATTTCGTCGACACGCCAATGCGGGCCGGATCGAACGCCGCAGCCTCCGCAGGACTCGGCTCGTCGCCATACGCGAATGTTGCGCGCTGCACCTTGAAGCGTTGTTGATACGGGCACGCAACCGCGCAATAGGCGCAGCCGATGCACAGTTCGTAATCGATCGCGACGCGGCCATCGTCGCGTTTGTAAGTCGCGCGCGTCGGACACACGTCCAAGCAGGGCGGATTGCCGCAGTGCATGCAGCTGACGGGCACGAAGGTGCGCCGCACGTCGGGATAGACACCGCTCTCGATATCCAGAACGCGGCGCCACTCGACGTTGGGCGGCGTGCCGTTCGCTTGCTTGCAGGCGGCCGTGCACGTCTGGCAACCAATGCAGCGGCGAAGATCCGCCACCATGACGTAGCGGGTCACTGCCTTGCGCCTGCGGTGCCCGCGGCGGCCTTGGCAGCCTTCGCCCTCACGCGGGCGCGCAGCTTCTCGACCTCGACCACTGCACGCGTGTGCTCCCCCGCGGATATCGCCTCCACGCCGTCGCGGGCGGACACGGTGAACTTCACCATCCGGCCGTTGACTTCGGCCACCTCCACGCGAAGTTCGACCGGCATCCCGAGCAGGCTCGCGCCGCTGTGGGTGATGCTGAGGCCCGTGCCGACCGAGTCCTCGCCGGGGTCGCAATGCTCGAGCAGCAGCTCGCGACAGGTGATCTCGAAGTCGCGAACGAGCTCCGGTGTCGCGTAAACGCGCAATTCCTCCCCGAGGAAGTCGATCGTCCGCGCGCGGTCAACGGTCAGCGATCGCGTCGCTGCGATCCCCGGGACCAGTGTGTTCTTCATGTCGACTCCCCAACGCTCGAGGCGCGCGGATGTAAGTAGGTGGGCGGCCACCGCCCACTTTGCGCTCGCGCGCCGGTCATTTGAATCCAAGGAAACCACGGTTCTTCATACGTACAAACACTCATGGGCGGCGCCGGTCGTGGACCCGTCGCGCCTTGCCGGCCGACCGCTCGATCGAGGCTGGATCGCACACATCGACACGCACGTTGAGACCGACAAAGGAGCGCACATGATGCTGCAGTTCGTGTGCTGCGCGCTCCCGCGCATCGGCGCCCAAATCGACGCCCACCGCCGCCTCCACCTCGATGCGCATCACATCGAGATGCCCCTCCTGCGCGACTTCGATCAGGTAGTGGGGCGCGAGGCCGGGCGTGCGCAATATGAGTTCCTCGATCTGACTTGGAAAGACGTTGACGCCGCGGATGATCAGCATGTCATCGGTGCGCGCCAGCACCTTCGCCATGCGGCGCATCGATCCAGTGACCGGCGGCAGCAGGCGGCTGCGGTCCCGGGTCCGGTAGCGGATCACCGGCAGCGCTTCCTTGCTCAAGGTGGTGAGGACGAGTTCGCCCTCCTCGCCGTCGGGCAGCGTGCGCCCCGTCTCGGGATCGATGATCTCGGGGTAGAAATGATCTTCCCAGATCGTCGCCCCGTTCTTGGTCTCGATGCGCTCCCCCGCGACACCCGGACCCATCACTTCCGACAGGCCGTACATGTCCATGGCATCGATGCCAAACAAGCGCTCGAGCTCGGTGCGCATCGGTTCGGTCCAGGGCTCGGCGCCGAAAATGCCGATGCGCAACGAACACTCGCGGGGGTCGTGCCCCTCGCGCACGAACTCATCGGCGAGCGCGAGCGCATAGGATGGCGTCGCCATCAGCACGTCCGGCCGCAGATCCCGAATAAGCTGCACCTGCTGTTCGCTATGGCCGCCGGACATCGGCACCACCGTACAGCCAAGACGCTCGGCACCATAGTGGGCACCCAAGCCGCCGGTGAACAGACCGTAGCCGAATGCGATGTGCACGAGGTCGCCGCGGCGTGCGCCCGCCGCGCGCAATGTTCGCGCCACGAGATCGGCCCAGGTATCAAGGTCCCGCCGGGTGTAACCGACCACCGTGGGCCGGCCGGTCGTACCGCTCGATGCGTGTACGCGCGCGAGCTCGGTTCGCGGCACCGCAAGGAGGCCGAAGGGGTAATTGTCGCGCAAGTCCGCCTTGGTCATGAACGGAAACTTCTCCAGATCGGTGAGGCTGCGCAGATCCTCGGGGCGAACCCCCGCGGCCGTAAAGGAGCGCTGAACGTGGGCCACATGATCGAATGCATGGCGCAATGACCATTTGAGGCGCGCAAACTGCAGGCTTCGCAGCTCATCGATTGAGATCGACTCGGAGTCCATGCAGGGCGCCGCTGTCTCAGGATTCGTGCTCATCGATACTCCCCGAAGCGTTGGGCGCCCAATTGACGCTGCTCCGCTGCTACTCCTGTGAAACCGGCAGGTCCGGATCCTCGAAAATCCAGCGGTCGGCGGGCGCCGGCGCGGGATATCGGCGCAACAGGGAACGACACAGTTCCACGTGCGCCAACTCCTCCGCGACGAACTCCGCGGCGAGTCGCTTGACGTCGGGATCAGCGGCATCGCTCAATCTGTTGTAGAACTCGAAGGCCCGCTCCTCGCCCGCGAGCGCCATCTCGAGCGCATCGCGCGGCGTCATGAGGTAGTGCGCCTCGCTCAAATCAACGGCCTCCGGACTCTCGCCGCTGCGCCACTCGGCCACCTTGCGCGCATGCGCGACGATGTCGGGGTCGGCAGCGGCGCTGGCAATTTCGTCGCGGTGAATTCTTTCGACGCGCGCCAGGTCCCGAAAGATCCCGACCAATTCCGGGTTGTTGTGCATCTCCATCTGTTCGGCAAGCATCGTGTAGCGCTCGACCGCGTCGGCTTCTATTTGGTAGGCGATGGCGTAGAGATCGGCCAACGAGAAGACCTGCGGCGCGCCCTCGCTCATAGCTCGAACTCCTTCTCCAACTCCGCAAGTTCGCCGATCTGCTCGTTACCGTGCGGCCGGTATGGCTGCCGGTTGCCGCGGTACAGCACCCCCAAATTGAAGCCGTCGTCCGTCATCAGTCGGCGTGCGGCGCGCGCTGCATCGTCGGTGGCATCGACCGGCGCGCGATGTACGCGGTCTTTCCAGGCCTTTTGATCGGGCCGATACGTCACGCACGGACTCAAGATCTCCACGAATGAGAAGCCGGGGTGACGGACCGCTTCGGCAATGATGCCGGCCGTTTCGGGCGGGTTACCCGAGAACGCGCGAGCCACGAAATTGGCGCCGGAGGCGAGCGCTATGACCAGCGGATTAAAAGGCCGCAGACCGGTCCCGCCCGGTGCGAGCGCGGTGTCGATGTCGGGTTCGGTGGTCGGCGACGGCTGACCCTTCGTCATCCCGTAGATATGATTGTCCATGACAAGATAGGTCATATCGACGTTGCGCCGGCAGGCATGCAAGAAGTGATTGCCGCCGATCGAGTAGCCGTCGCCATCGCCGCTGGCAACGACGACGGTGAGATCCGGACGGACGAGTTTGAGCCCCGCGCCCAGCGCGAGCGAACGTCCGTGGACGCCGTGAAAGCCATAGCAGGTCGTGTAGGCCGGGATCCGCGATGAACAACCGATGCCGGACACCACCGCCACCTTTTCCGGCGGCACCTGCAATTCGGCGAGCGCCCGCGTGAGTGCAATCAGCACGTGGTAGTCGCCGCAACCGGGGCACCAGACCGGCTTGACGTCGGACTTATAGTCGTGCGGCCTCAAGGGCGATGGGACGGTGGCGCTCATGAGTTTCCCCCTTCGAGCAGCGCGCGGCAGATCTCACCCGGCCGGATGGGCAGCGGACCGGCACGATTCAGCACGACGGTATCCGCGGGGAGCGTGTAGTGGGCCTTGAGGTAGCGATGAAACTGCGCGCTGTGCGTCTGTTCAACCACCAGCAGCCGGCGGACTCCCTCGAATGCCGCCGCCATGTCGTCGGGCCGCACCGGCGACAGGAGACGCGGCGCGATCAGCCGCACCGCGTGGCCGGCGCGGGTCAGTTCGCCGACCGCCTCGCGGGCGGCGCCGGTCAGCGACCCAAAGGTCATGACCGCGAGCGGGCCCTGCCCTTCGAGCGTCGCCCATAAGTCGCCGTAGACGAAGCGTTCGAGCTTGTCGCGGCGCTTGTCGAGTTGTGCGCCATGGTCACCTGCGCTGCTGGTCGGCTGTCCGCGCACCGTGTGCGTGAGACCATCGGCCGTGTATTGGCCGCCGGGCACGCCCGGCACGGCCATTGGCGATACGCCGTCGGCGGTGAGCGCGTAACGGCAATACGGCGCGGCGATCTCGGTGGCCTTGCGCCGTTGACCGATGAAACTCACATCCGCCGGCCGCGCGCACGCGAGGAGGGCTTGGCCGAGGAACTGATCCGACAGCACGATAGCCGGGGTCTGCAGCTCTTCGGCTAGATATACCGCCCACTGCGTTGCGAGCAGACAGTCGGGCACGGACTGCGGTGCGACGACGAGATGCGGGGCGTCGCCGTGCAGCCCATAAACCGCGATATTAAGATCGGCTTGTTCGGATTTCGTCGGAATTCCGGTGGAGGGCCCGCCCCGCATCACGTCGACGACGACCACCGGCACTTCGGCCGCGACCGCAAGTCCGAGCGATTCCACCATCAACGACAGACCAGGCCCGGAAGTCGCGGTCAGCGAAGGAGTCCCGCCGTAGGAACCGCCGATGATCATGTTGATCGACGCGAGCTCGTCCTCGGCTTGAACGAGGCAGCCGCCGGCCTTGGCGAGGTTGGCAGCAAGCCATTCGAGGATCTCCGAGGCAGGGGTGATCGGGTACGCCGCCGCGAAGCGAATCCCCCCGCGGATCGCGCCGAGGCCAACCGCTTCGTTGCCGGTGAGCAGCCAGCGTTTTGCCGCGGTGCGCCGTGGTGGGGCGAGTGTCGTGCCAAGCCGATGATTGCCGAGCGCACGGGCACCGCCCCGGACGGCATCGAGGCTTGCGGCCACCGCCTCCGCCCCTTTCTGCTCAAAACGCGTCGCGATCAGATCGGCCAATATCGTTTCATCGAACCTGAGCAGCGAAGCTGCCGCACCGAGAGCGATCATGTTCGCGCGCCAGGTCGGATTCGCCTTGGTCAATTCCTTGAGCGGCAGCTCGATGACTCGCGCTCCGGCTGCGGCGACAATTGCCGGAGGCGCCGCGCCATTTGGATCACTGATGACGATGCTGTTGGGACCGAGCGGAATCTCGGTCTCGAAGCGATTTGCATTAAGCCAATCGATGCCCACCAAGAGATCGAAGCGATCGCTGTGGCACTCCACCGAATCGATCGCAAGGCGCAACAGCGCGGCAGCTTCGCCGCCGCGGATCTGAGGTCCGACCGATCGAGTCAACAGACCGTTCCACCCGGACTTACAGGCGGCTTCGAGCAGCAGCCGCCCGCTGGTCAACGCGCCCGCGCCGCCGCTGCCGACGAAGGCGACCGAGACGCTGGGTGCTTCGGCCATCGATCTACTCCATTTGACTCTATATGCGCATTCCGGTACTGTAATACCATATAACCGGAAACGTTCATTGTCAATGTGCCCGGAAGAGTTGGAAACCGCGTCAGTCACCTTGAGTTTCAGGAGCGCGCGTTAATGTCGATGACAGGCATGCGCTGGTTGATGGAAGCGCCGGGACAGCCATTCGTCGCCCGTGAGTTCGCGCCGCGCGCAGAGCCCGGCGAGGTCGTCATCGCCGTTGCCGGTTGCGGCGTCTGTCATACGGATCTCGGTTTTTACTATGACGGGGTCCGCACCAACCACCCATTGCCCCTGTGCTTAGGTCACGAGATCAGCGGCCGCGTGGTCGACGCGGGCGCCGGCGCCGAGACCTGGCTCGGCCAGTCGGTCATCGTGCCGGCGGTTATTCCCTGCGGCAGCTGCGATGCCTGCCGGCGCGGCAAAGCCACCACCTGCCCCAACCAAAAAATGCCGGGCAACGACCTGCATGGCGGGTTTGCGAGCCACGTGGTCGTACCGGCGCGCGGCTTGTGCGCCGTCGATCTTCGCGCACTGCCGGCAGTGGGCCTCGACCTCGCGGGGTTGAGCGTCGTTGCGGACGCCGTCACCACGCCCTACCAGGCGGTCATGCAGTGCGGCGTGCAGGCGGGTGACCTCGTCGTCGTGAACGGCGTCGGCGGCGTCGGCGGCTACTGCGCACAGATCGCTCGCGCGCTCGGTGCGACGGTCGTGGCTATCGACGTCAGCGACGAGAAGCTCGCCGCGGTCGCGACCGGCATCGCAGCGCTGACGCTCAACGCTCGCGCGGTCTCGGCACGCGAGCTCAAGGGCGCTATCCAGACCTTTGCCACGCAACACGGGCTACGCCACAAGTCCGACTGGATCATCTTCGAGTGTTCCGGAACTCGGGCCGGCCAGGAGACCGCATTCGGCCTGCTGAACCACGGCGCCACGCTGGCCGTCGTCGGCTTCACCATGGATAAGGTCGAAGTTCGCCTCTCGAATCTCATGGCCTTCCATGCGCGCGCGATCGGCAACTGGGGCTGTGTTCCGGAGCTCTATCCCGAGGCGCTCAAGCTGGTGTTGAGCGGTCGCGTTGCGATCGCTCCATTCATCGAAAAGCACCCGCTGGCGGATATCAATGCGGTTTTCAGCGCAGTGCACGGCGGCGAGATCAAGCGCCGGGCGGTGCTCATACCCGGCGCCGGTGCCACTGTCCTATAGCCGACAACCAGGAGCAACGTTCATGGCAACTGAGACCGCTCATCCCAACGCCCTCGAGAAGGATCACAACCTCGTGGCCGATGCTGCGCGAGCGGCGGTAAGCGATCGCGTCCATTACGAGAAGCGTCCGGTCAAAGGGTTCGATGGGCGCCCGGTGGAGGGTTTGTACACCGCCTGGATCATCCTCGACAACCCGACTCAATTCAATTCCTACACCACCGACATGATCAAGGCGACGATTCTCGCTTTCCGTGCCGCGAGCAGCGCGCGCGACGTGGTCGCGGTCGTGTTTACCGGTAGCGGCGAGAAGGCCTTCTGCACCGGCGGCAACACCAAGGAATACGCGGAGTACTACGCCGGCAATCCCCAGGAATACCGCGGCTACATGCGACTGTTCAACGACATGGTGAGCAGCATCCTCGCCTGCGACAAGCCGGTCATATGCCGCGTCAACGGCATGCGCATCGGCGGCGGGCAGGAGATTGGAATGGCCTGCGACTTCAGCATCGCGCAGGATCTCGCCCGCTTTGGCCAGGCAGGGCCCAAGCACGGCTCAGCGCCCATTGGCGGCGCGACCGATTTCCTCCCGGTCATCGTCGGTCTCGAACGCGCGATGGCCGCATGCGTGCTGTGCGAGCCCTTCTCGGCCCACGAAGCTCTTTTCATGGGCATGATCACGGACCTCGTGCCGGCGCTCAAAGTTGACGGCCGCCATGTCCCGAACCCGCTCGTCGAGACGACACGCATGGTCGATGAACTAGGCCGGCCTGCGCTCGGCAAGCCGCTCAAGGGGGATGCACTGAAGGCGGGACAGGAACTCATGCAGCGCGGCACGGTAGATCTGACGGCGCTCGACGAAAAAGTCGAGACGCTGTGCACGAAACTCCTTTACATGTTCCCCGACTGCACCAGCAAGACGCTCGAGGAACTGCGCAAGCCGAAGCTCGACGCCTGGAATCGGAACAAGGAAAACTCGCGCGCCTGGCTCGCGCTCAACATGATGACCGAGGCGCGCGCCGGATTTCGCGCCTTCAACGAGGGCACCAAGCAAACCGGCCGGGAGATCGACTTCATCGGTCTGCGGCGCGCGTTGGCGGCCAATACTCCGTGGTCCGATGCGCTGACGGCCCACATACTGCCGGGAGCCGCACGCACGTGACCAGTCCCATCAAGGTCTGGCTCGAAGCCGGCGGGCGCCTGCTCCGCCTGCGCCTTGCACGGCCCAAGGCCAATCTGATCGATGCGGCGATGATCGCAGCCCTCGACGCCGCTCTCGTACAGCATCTGCCCGAGCCCACCCTCTCGGGTGTGTTGCTGGATGCCGAGGGAACGAACTTCAGTTTCGGTGCGAGCGTCGAGGAGCATCTGCCCCGCCAGTGCGCGACGATGCTCTCGAGCTTGCACCGACTGATCGGCCGGATGCTGGAATCGCCCGTACCGCTCCTCGTCGCCGTGCACGGCCGCTGCCTCGGCGGCGGCCTCGAGGTCGCCCTCGCCGGACATTTACTGTTCGTGTCCCCGAGCGCCGAACTTGGCCAACCGGAGATGAAACTCGGCGTGTTCGCGCCGGCCGCCTCCTGTCTGCTGCCCGCCCTCGTCGGGCCGCAGCACGCGCTCGACTTGCTCATTTCGGGCCGGAGCATTTCCGGCAGCGAGGCCGTGTCGCTGGGCATTGCCGCGGCCGCAGCAGATGCGCCGGAGAACGCGGCACTTTCGTACTTCAATGAGCACCTGCTACCGAAGAGCGCGCGCTCGCTGCGTTACGCAGTGCAATCCGCGCGCTTCGACTACGTGGACCGCGTCCGGACCAAACTTGCGACCCTCGAGCGCCTCTATCTCGAGGAGCTGATGCAGACCCACGATGCCGTCGAAGGTCTGACGGCATTCATCGAAAAAAGGCCGGCCCTTTGGGAGCACCGATGAGCCTGACTACGACCGCTGCGATCATCGATCGCGCCACCCAGATCTTCGACGATTTGAGCTTCAGCGCCGCCCGGGAGTGGAAAGCCGCGCAGCCCGGCCGCAAGGTCGTCGGTTTTCTGCCGATTTACGTGCCCCGCGAGATCATTCACGCTGCCGGCATGCTGCCGCTCGGCATCGTGGGCGGCGGCGATCACCTCGAGGTGATCCATGGCGATGCCTACTACCAGAGCTACATTTGCCGCATACCCCGCTCCACCGTCGAGCTTGGCCTCTCGGGACGGCTCGACTTCGTGGATGGAATGCTCTTTCCATCCATTTGCGATGTGATCCGCAATCTATCCGGCATGTGGAAGCTCATGTTCCCTCACGTGTACTCGCGCTATTTCGACGTGCCGCAGAACTATGTCGATGAAATCGGCGGCAACTATTACATCAATGAGCTCACCGAGCTGCGCGACGATCTCGCCAAAATGCGGGGCGCTCCCATCACGGACGACGAATTGCACCACTCGATCGTGGTCTACAACGAAAACCGGCGTCTGGTGCGCGGATTGTATGCGTACCGGGCCGAAAAGCCGTGGCAAGTACCGGCCGCCGAAGCTCACCTGCTGATGCGTGCGGGACTCGTGCTCCCAGTCGAGCAGCACTCGGCCATGCTGCGTGACTATCTCGAGGCCGCGCGCGCCGAGCAGCGTCCGCGCCGCGACAACTGCCGAGTGGTGCTGACCGGGGTGTTCTGCGAGCAGCCGCCGCTGAACCTCATCAAATCGCTCGAGCTAGCCGGTTGCTACGTGGTCGACGATGATCTGCTGCTCGTGAACCGATGGCTCACGGGCGACGTGCCGCTGGAAGGGGACCCGCTGCGGAACCTCGCGGGAGCATTCCTGCACCACTCCGAGTCGACCGCCGCGAAGTTCGAGCCGAACGAGCGGGAGAAGGGTCAGCATCTGGTCCGCGCCGTCAATCGTACAAGAGCCGAGGGCGTTATCTTCGCCTGTCCGAGTTTCTGCGATCCGGCGTTGCTCGACCGGCCGATTCTGCAGCACGTCCTCACCAAGGCCGGAATTCCTTATATCGCCTTCAAGTACTCGGAGAACTCCGGGCAAATGCAGCCGATCCGCGAACAGGCCGGCACCTTTGCCGATTCGATCAAGCTCTGGAGTGGACAATGAACAGCAACGCACCGACCGCCAAAGCACGCGTCAAAGAAGTCGAAAAAGACGCCTCCATGCAGAAGCAGAAGGAAATGATGGCCGGCCATTACGAGCGCCTCACCTCCGCGGCGGAAACCGGCGCGAAAGTCTGCAGCACCTTCGTGCCCGGCAATTTGAATGAACTGATTGGCTGCTTCGACCTATTGAACAATCTGCCCGAGGTGAATGCGATTCAAAACGGCCTGCGGCGCACCTCCGGCCAATTCGTGCTCGAGGCCGAGAAAATAGGCCACTCCGAGGATGTGTGCACCTACGTCAAGTCCGACATCGGCATGATGGCCAAGGGCAACCTCGCACCGAACGGCAAGAAATTTCCGAACCCGGACGTACTGCTCCTCTCCTATACCGGCTGCTTCACGTTCATGAAATGGTTCGAGCTGCTGCGCGAGCAATTCAAGTGCGAAACCATCATGCTGCACACCCCGTATCTCGCCGACGGCAAGATCACGCGCAACATGATCGAGTACATGGTCAAACAGCTGCGCGACGAAGTCATCCCGAAGTTGGAGCGGGTATCCGGCGTCAAGTTCGATATCGACCGGCTGCGGGAGCGGCTCGGAAAATCCGCGCAGGCGGAAGAAGACCTGGTGCACGTACTGCAATCCGCCAAGCACACCCCCTCGCCCATCGACGCGTACTTCGGCGGCATCTATTACATCGGTCCGATATTCGGCGCTTTCCGCGGCACCGACCAAGCCATCGATTACTACAGGTTCCTGCGCGCCGAGATCGACGAGAGACTTGCCCAAGGAAAGGGACCCGTCACCCCGGAAGGCGAGCTCGGCCGGGAACGGTACCGCCTGGTCGTCGAGGGGCCGCCCAACTATACGAACTTCCGCCAATTCTGGAAGATGTTCTACGACGAAGGGGCCGTGGTCGTCGCCTCGAGCTACACCAAGGTCGGCGGAGTATACGATTTCGGCTTCCGCCATGACGCGAGCCGGCCGCTCGAGTCGCTCGCCGAATATTGCCTGGGCGTGTACACGAACCGCAGCCTGCCGATGCGCATCGACATGTTGACCAACTACCTCGAGGAGTACCAGGCAGACGGCCTGCTGATCAACTCCATCAAGAGCTGCAACAGCTTCTCCGCCGGACAGTTGCTGATGATGCGGGAGGTGGAGCGGCGCACCGGAAAGCCCGCGGCATTCATCGAGTCGGACCTCGTGGATCCGCGCTACTTTTCCGCCGCCAACATCAAGAACCGCCTGGAGAGCTACTTCCAGATGATCGAACAGCGCCGCGCCAGCGTTCGGCCGGCGGCATGACGGGGCATATATGAGAACTTACGTCGGCATCGACCTCGGCTCCACCACCACGAAGGCGGTCGTCATCGACCAGAACTGCCAGGTGCTCGGCCGCGGCATCACCAACTCACGGTCCAACTACGCCACGGCCGCCAGGGTCGCCGGCGAGGAAGCGCGTATCGATGGGCGCCTCACGCTGTTTCGCCGAGCCCTTGAGCAAAACGGCGAGCTCGGCAGCCTGTTCATCGACTTCCTATCGGTTCTCGAGCGCTCATTCCGGCTCGAGCAATACCTCGAGCAACTCGCCGACCTCGAACAGACTTGCTACGGGCAATTCCGCGGCGGGCAGTTTGCCAATCTCGAAGCCCAAGTCCGCAGCGCGCTCCACGAGGTATTTGCGCGCGTCCGCGCGGAAGCCGCCGCGATGTTCGCCCCCGGCGCGAAGCGCAAGTCGGATTTCTTCCGGGACATTGCCGGCGCGCGCTTTTACGAGCATGCCGAGGCAGTCGCGAAGGAGGTTTCATTCCCCTACGAGGTCCTGCTCAACTTCTATGACAAGTCTATCATCGAGGTCGAGAACCGGCCGCCCTCGGGGGGCTTGAGCGATAAATTCCGCCGCGCGCTCGGCCGTGCGCTCGCCGCCGACCGCATCATTGGCAAGGAGGCCGCTCGGCTGCAGAGCATCATCGAAGATTCCCTGAACATCGAACTCGAGGAAGACTATCTCGTCGGCACCGGTTATGGACGCGTGACGTTGCCATTTTCCAAAGAACACATCCGCTCCGAGATCCTCTGCCACGGGCTCGGTGCCCACATGATGTACCCGAAGACACGCACCGTGCTCGACATCGGCGGTCAAGACACGAAGGGAATACAGATCGACGATCACGGTATCGTCACCAATTTCCAGATGAACGACCGCTGTGCTGCCGGCTGCGGCCGCTACTTGGGCTACATCGCCGACGAGATGAGCATCGGCCTGCACGAACTCGGCCCGATGGCGATGAAGTCGGACCGCCCGGCGAAGATCAACTCCACTTGCACGGTCTTTGCCGGTGCGGAACTGCGCGACCGGCTGTCGCTGGGTGAGAAACGGGAGGACATCGTGGCCGGTTTGCACCGCGCGATCATTCTGCGGGCGATCTCCATCATCTCGCGGGCCGGCGGCGTTACCGATGAGTTCACGTTCACGGGTGGAGTCGCCAAGAACGAGGCGGCGGTGCGTGAACTGCGGCTCCTCATCCGCGAGAACTACGGTGATGTGACCATCAACATAAATCCGGACTCCATCTATACCGGGGCACTGGGCGCCGCGGAGTTCGCCCGCCGGTCCTACGAAGGCGGCGCCCGTACGGAGGCTCACGCATGACCATCACAGCCGGAATCGACGTCGGTACGGGAGCGGTGAAGGCCGCTCTGATGCGGGTGGAGAACGGCAGGACGGATTGGCTCGCGCGTGCGACACTGCGCATCCGCCAGCGCGATCCGATCGAGCTCGCGCGAATATCGTTCAACCAGGTCTTGGAAGAGGCCAAGCTCGGCGAAAAGGAGGTCGACTACATCGCCACCACCGGTGAGGGCGAGGGCGTGCCGTTCCACACCGGGCATTTCTACTCGATGACGACCCATGCCCGCGGAGCCATCTATCTCGATGAGTCGGCGCGTTCGGTGCTCGACGTCGGCGCACTGCACGGCCGTGCGATCGCCATCGACGAGCGCGGCAAAGTGCTGCGGTACAAGATGACGAGCCAGTGCGCATCCGGCTCGGGCCAGTTCCTGGAGAATATCGGGCGTTATCTCGGCATTGCGCAGAACGAGATCGGCACCCTGTCCTGCCAGGCGGACAACCCGGAAGTGGTCTCCTCGATCTGCGCGGTGCTCGCCGAAACCGACGTCATCAACATGGTCTCGCGAGGCATCACGACGGCCAACATCCTCAAGGGCATCCATCTGTCCATGGCGGGGCGACTGTCCAAACTGCTGAAGTCGATCGGCAGCATGAGCGGGGTCGTGATGGTCACCGGCGGACTTGCACTCGACAGCGGCCTCATCGCCGCACTCAAGGAGGACATTGCCGGAATGAAAGACATGAAACTCGCCGTGCGAAGTCATGCCGACTCGGCCTATGCCGGAGCCCTCGGGGCCGCCCTTTGGGGCGCATACCGATTCGATAAGCTGGTCGCACGCGGCGAGATTAACCGGGCTGCGTAGAGCAAGGAGGACAACACCATGGCACTGATGATCAACGAGGCCTGCACCGCGTGCGATGCTTGTGAGCCGGTTTGTCCGAACAAGGCAATCACCGCGGGAAACCCGATTTACATGATCGACGCGTTGAAGTGCACCGAATGCGTCGGCGCCGAGGACGAGCCGCAGTGCCGGCTGGTGTGCCCGCAGGATTGCATCGTCCAGAATCAGGATTTCGTCGAAACCAAGGAAGAGCTGCTTCAAAAATATCAGTCGCTGCACGAGTGAACGCCGGCAGAGCGTTTGCCGCAACCAGACGAATCAGGTAATATGGTGCCGGAATGCTGAATACCTTCGCGAAGCGCGCCGCGGTAATTCGCCGGTCATGAAGAAAGCGGCCGGCAAGAGAACGAAGCTTCTGCGCTCGCGCGCCGTTGAACGCCGCGACGCCGCGAGCGCCCCTAAAACCGGCGACAAATTCGTTATTCGTCCGGCGGAGTCTCACGATATCGGGGCGATTTCCGCTCTGGACGCACGCATCACGTCCCTCTCCAAAAAGCAGCACTGGCAGGATCTGCTCGCGCGCAGCAAGTCGCTTGATTTTGCCCAGTTCTTTCTGGTCGCGGACGCGCCCGCCTCTTCCAAGTCATTGCTCGGATTCATAGTCGGAGAGATTCGCGCTTGGGAATTCGGGTCGGCACCTTCTGGCTGGGTATATGCCCTGTCGGTCGAGCCTGGCGTACGTGAACACGGCGTCGGCGAGGCGCTCCTTGCGGCCATCGAGGCCGAATTCAAACGCCGCAAAATCACCAAAATGCGCACGATGGTCGCAAAAGACAGTCCGCTCCCGATGCTCTTCTTCCGTGCCGAGGGAATGATGGCCGGGCCATACATTCAGCTAGAGAAGGATTTGACTTGAAGCTGCAGATTTCCACTCAGCTGGCCATATTCGCGCTGGTCGAACTGGTCGTGAACCCCGACCACCAGCTCACCGTCGCCGAGATTGGGGCGAAATACGGCGTATCCAGTCATCATTTGGCGAAAGTCATGCAAGTGTTGGCTCGAGCGCGGCTCGTACGCTCCATCCGCGGCGCGGGCGGCGGATATCAGTTCTGCGGGAACGCTCGGCGCACCACGCTGCTTGATGTCATCGAGCTGTTCGAGCCGCTTGGCTCGGGCGGTCAGGATGCGAGCGCACCCGGTGAGCGCACGGGCGAAGGCCGGGCGCTGCGCGTGGTCATGGACGAAATTGACAACACGGTGCGCGCGACGCTCAGCTCGATCACCCTCGCCACGCTGTGCGGTCTCGTCGATCGCCACCGGCCGGAACCCGCCGGCGAAGTGAAAGCCCGGGTCGCCATGGCGAGGCAGTAAAGGAGGTAACCACCGCAGCGCCAACCTGGCCAAAAGGTAATTCTCATTTCTTGACTGCCCAATAGCTGACGATCGCGATGCGCGGCAACGGGTCGACAAGCGACGCTTACCGGTAGACGTTCGCAGCCGGCAAAACTTAACGTCCCATAAGCTTGTTGGCCGTC
>Ga0209048_10002322_pt1 | contig 18970 bp, 18 predicted proteins | sample FrelakmetCRP12CR_FD_187146 | JGI IMG/M metagenome (GOLD analysis project Ga0209048, IMG submission 187146) | Freshwater lake sediment microbial communities from the University of Notre Dame, USA, for methane emissions studies - CRP12 CR (SPAdes)... | ecosystem: Environmental > Aquatic >... | reverse complement strand
CGTTGCCGTGTATGATTTCAACCCGGACAAGCCGTTGGCCAACCCGGAAATGATTGAAACAGCCTTCTCAAGGGCGGCATATGTCTTCAAGAGCGGCGTGCAGGTGGTCACACACGGTGATATCGTCAGCACCGGCAACAAGCGCACACTCTGGGTCGATGCCAAGGTAAAGGACAACCCGCAGGTAATGCGTGATATCAGGGAGAAATTCCTGAAATACTACAGCGTTACCCAGGCAAACTACGAAGCACTCGGACACCATTTTATCCCGAACCCGTATGCTTTAGAAGTAGATGCAACCCAGGTGTGAAAACATGGAAACCGTAACAATCACCATGAAAAATCCCCCGGCGTTGTATCTCGAAGCGGAGCACATCTGCCCGGATGAATTTGCGGGAAAAACAGCCGCACAGATCGCAGAACTCCATGTCTACGAAGGGAATACAAAGTCCACGCTGGGCAAGTATTTCGAAATTTCCGGGGATGCAGGGGCAACCGCTGAAGATACGAAGATAGTTGTCAGGGGCGATGTGAAGAAAGTCAAGTATATCGGCATGAAGATGAGTGCCGGTGAGGTCGTCGTTGAAGGCAGCACCGACCTGTATGCCGGCGCATGGATGTCCGGCGGCAGGATGCTTGTCAAAGGCGATATCCAGGCCTTTGCAGCAACGGCAATGAAAGGCGGAGAACTCGTTATAGAGGGTAACGCCGGCAATTACCTGGGTGCTGCATACCGCGGCGACTGGCGTGGCATGTCAGGCGGGAAGATCCTCGTAAAGGGGAACGCCGGCAGTGATGTGGGCATGTACATGACGGGTGGTGAGATGGTCATCAACGGGAACGTGGATGTCCACCTTGCGACCCATGCAGAAGGCGGGAAAATCATCGTCAAAGGAAACGCACCAAGCAAGGTTGCAGGCCAGATGGTAGAGGGAGAGGTCATCATCTTCGGTACCATCGATGTGATGATGCCGGGTTTCAAGTATGTCGATGATGTAGACCTTGAAGTTGAAGGTACCACTGCAAAATTTGCCCACTATATTGGCGACACCGGCGAGCGCCACAAGAAAAGAAAAGGACAGATGGTATACGGTAACTTATACCAGAAAATCTGATCTTTTTCACCAAAAGAGCGCACTGCAAATTCATACAACTGGAGTATTAACATAATACTTCGTGATACTATTTTTATCATTATTCATACTACCTTTATTGATAATTCCGAATGTGGGGGTAATATTTGAATATTCCCCCATTATTAGTAATTATTTTAATAGTATTATATTAACAATTTAAAATAAAAAACACAACACTTATATTAAGCGTATATGAATATACAACTGTCCCATGAGGGGACGTGCAATAGTGACCGTCAACCTGCATCCGTGAGCCATGGCGCTCATACACTCTCAGTGAACGTATTGTACAATTCGGTAAACGTAAATTAACGGAGGAAAATTATGGCAAAATACAAGGAAACAATTGACCTTTATGACGATGAGGGGAAGCTGCTCAAGAGTGGCGTCACCCTTGAAAAGATCAGCCCACTCGTCAACCCGGGTATCAGGAAGATCATCGACCTCACCAAGAGGACTGTCGCAGTCAACTTCGCCGGTATCGACGAGGCATTGAAGACCGGAAAGGTCGGCGGCAAGAGCAACCAGATCCTCGGGCGCACCATGAAAGTGGACTGTGTCAAGGACTGCGATGCACTCTCGGCCAAGATCAAGGAAATGGTCGAAGTCACTGCCGGTGACAACACCAAGATCACCAAGGTCGGCGGCGGAAAGATGATCCTCGTCGAGTGCCCAAGCTCACGTCTTGATGCAGCAGCAACCTATGATGCAGCATCAACGGCAGTCGCAGCAGCAACCACCTATGCACTGATGGACCAGTACAAGGTCGACATGTTCAACATGTCGATGGTCAAGGCTGCAGTCTGGGGTACCTACCCGCAGACAATGGACATGCAGGGAGGCGCTGTCGTCTCTATCCTGTCCATCCCGCAGAACAACGAAGGTCTCGGGTACGCACTCCGTAACATCCCTGCGAACCACGCAGCAATGATGACCCACCGGAATGCAATCCAGGGTGCAGCACTTTCGTCCATATTCGAGCAGGCCGGAGAGTTCGAGATGGGTGCCGCAATCGGTCCCTTCGAGCGTGCACAGCTCCTGCTTCTCGCATACCAGGGACTTAATGCAAACAACCTCGTCTACGACCTCGTCAAGAAGAACGGCAAGACCGGAACTATCGGTACCGTCGTCCAGAGCCTTGTTGAGCGTGCCATTGAGGACAAGGTCATCAAGGCAGGCAAGAAGGGCAAGAGCGGCTTCGTCTTCTATGACACCAAGGACCCGATGCTCTGGAATGCCTACGCATCAGCAGGTACCCTTGCAGCAACCATGGTAAACTGTGGTGCAGGACGTTTCGCACAGGCAGTTTCAGCAACACTGCTGTACTTCAACGACCTGCTCGAGCATGAGACCGGCCTCCCAGGCTCAGACTTCGGTCGGACAATGGGTGTCGCAGTCGGGTTCTCATTCTTCAGCCACTCGATCTATGGTGGCGGTGGCCCAGGTGTCTTCAACGGTAACCACGTCGTGACCCGTCACGCCGCCGGTGTTGGTATGCCCTGTATCGTCGCAGCATGTTGTCTCGACGCAGGTACCCAGATGTTCGGCCCGGAGGCCACATCGAAGATCTACCAGGACACCTTCGGTCAGATCGATGAGTTCAAGAAGCCGATGCAGTCGGTTGCTAAATCTGTATAATCCAGCAAGGATTCGAATGACAGAAGCCAAATTTCCCCAGGCAAGGATTGTCACAGAGCGTTTACTCAACCCTGAAACAGTGGAGCGTCTCCTCAACCGGATTGTTACCGTGGAAGGGGTCCGGAGGATCATCCTGAATGGTCCCCGGCTCCCCTCTACGATCCCTTACGGGCCTGCCCGTAATGTAACAAATCCTCATTCCATGAGAGGAATGATTAAGGTTGGCGATCAGGAGATGGAGCTCGCCGTTCATGTTGGGACAATACTACTCGAACTGGAAAGCCGTGATGTAATACCCTTACTCAAGGCTGCATGCGATACTGTCTTTACCGAGTTTACGTACCGGGTCCAGGAAGGACGGTATATGAAAACGGAACCATCACTTACTGACTATGCAAAGTATGGACCGGATGCGGATAAGAGTATTATCGGAATGACGGACCCTAAATGCAAAACCGGTCCCGTAATTCTGCAGGGAATAAAATAACTATGCCGATGGGAAGAGTTACCCAGGTTGTCGATTGCCGCGAGGCGATGGGCATGGGAAAAGGTGGTGGAATAGCCCAGCGTGGGACCATATCAGAATGCCGTTACCCGGATGTTATCGTGGTCGGCATGTCCCCGGGACGGCGCCATGTCACCAAGCCCGTGTGTGATATCACCTCAGCGTTACGACAGCAGGGGATCGAGTACAGCATCAGTACTCTGGTGCTGAATGCCGGAAGCGGCGTACCGCCCGATGCACAAAATGTCGGGGGCGGCGTACTCGGAGCATATTTCGGCATAACAGAAAAAGAGATCCGCCAGATCGAGAAGCATAAACTTGCCATTCTCCACCATGGAAATGTACGCTCCCATGTTGTCCACAAGGTGCGCTACATTCTCCAGGCTTGCGATATAAGGGCAATCGTAGTCTCACAGGCCCCGATTGACTTCGAGGACCTCGCCAAGGTGGGGGTAAAGACCGCAGTGGTCATGCCACCTGCTGACCAGGTGAAGACAAGGGGCACCGTTATGGCAATTGTCAGCGGTGTCACAAGAGGTCAGACACCAACGCGTGAAAAAATGGCAGATGTCATTCATGCAGTAATGAAAATAATGAAATCCAAAAACAATCAGGAGAGATAAAACATGGCTTACAAACCACAGTATGGACCTGGTTCATCCACTATCGCCGCAAACAGGCGCAAGTACATGGACCCGGATTCGAAGCTGGAAAAGGTCCGCGATGTGACCGATGAAGACCTCGTACTGATCCTCGGGCACCGTGCACCAGGGTCCGCATACAAGACTGCCCACCCCCCGCTCGCAGAACAGCAGGAACCAGCATGTCCAATCAGGAAACTTGTGACCCCGACAGACGGGGCAAAGGCCGGAGACCGCATCCGTTACATCCAGTTCGCTGACTCGATGTACAATGCACCCTGCGCCCCCTACCTCAGGTCATACCTCGAGGCATACAAGTACCGTGGGATTGACCCGGGTACCCTCTCAGGACGTCAGATCCTTGAATGCCGTGAGAGAGACCTCGAGAAATACTCAAAAGACCTCGTCAACACAGTCCTCTTCGACCCGGCAGTCACCGGTATCCGTGGCTGTACCGTGCACGGGCACTCACTCCGTCTCGCAGAAGATGGCATGATGTTCGACATGCTCCAGCGCTGCATCCTCGACAAGAAGAGCGGCATTGTGAAATACGTGAAGGACCAGGTCGGCGTTCCCCTCGACCGTGAAGTCAAGGTCGGAAAGCCAATGGACGAAAAGTGGCTCAAGTCACACTCAGGTATCTTCCACTCACTCGTCGGCGTACCGTTCCGTAGTGATGCAGAATATATCGAATACGTCCAGCGTGTCCACTCGCTGAGGACCAAATACGGCTTCATGCCAAAGGAGTGATTGAGATGGCAACAAAGAAAATCGAAAAAACCCAGAAGCTCTTCCTGAAGGCGCTCAAGACAAAATTCGCAGAAGACCCCCAGGCAACCCAGACCGTATTCAAGCGTGAGGGTATGAAACAGTCGCCAAGGAAGATGGAGTTCATCAAGGCAGGACAGAAAGTCGAGATGGAACGTGGGATCAGCCAGTACGACCCGCTCCGCTGCCACCTCGGTGGTATCCCGCTCGGTCAGCGCCAGCTGATGACCTACGAAGTCTCCAACACCGGTGTCTTCGTTGAGGGTGATGACCTCCACTTCGTCAACAACGCTGCCATGCAGCAGATGTGGGACGATATCAGGAGGACCATCATCGTAGGACTCGACCTCGCTCACGCAACCCTGCAGAAGCGTCTCGGCAAGGAAGTCACCCCTGAGACCATCAACGAATACCTCCACATCCTGAACCATGCAATGCCAGGTGCGGCAGTTGTCCAGGAACACATGGTTGAGACTCACCCAGGCCTCGTCGACGACTGTTACGTCAAGGTATTTACCGGCGACGACGAGATGGCAGACGACATCGAGCCACAGTTCCTTGTCAACATCGAGAAGCTCTTCCCGAAGAAGAGTGCAGAGGCACTCAAGGCCGCAGTCGGCAAGTCGATGTACCAGGCAGTACACATCCCGACGATCGTATCAAGGACCTGCGATGGTGGGACCACCTCAAGATGGTCAGCCATGCAGATCGGTATGTCGTTCATCAGTGCGTACCACATGTGCGCCGGTGAAGCAGCAACCGCAGACCTTGCATACGCCGCAAAGCACGCCGGTGTCATCCAGATGGCCGACATCCTGCCAGCCCGCCGTGCACGTGGTCCAAACGAGCCCGGTGGCATCAAGTTCGGTCACTTCGCCGACATGGTCCAGACAGACCGGAAGTACCCGAACGACCCGGTCCGTGCATCCCTTGAAGTTGTGGGAGCCGGAACCATGTTATTCGACCAGATCTGGCTCGGATCTTACATGTCCGGTGGTGTCGGGTTCACACAGTATGCAACCGCTGCATACACCGACAACATCCTCGACGACTACTGCTACTACGGTATGGACTATGTCAAGTCCAAGTACGGTGGAGCCGGCAAGGTACCATGCAAGCAGGACGCAGTCAACGATGTTGCAACTGAAGTCACGCTCTATGGTATGGAACAGTACGAGCAGTACCCGACTGCACTCGAGACCCACTTCGGTGGCTCACAGCGTGCATCCGTCCTCGCAGCAGCATCAGGCCTGTCCGCCGCAATCGGTACCGGAAACTCCAATGCCGGTCTGAACGCCTGGTACATGTCCATGCTCCTGCACAAAGAAGGATGGTCACGTCTCGGCTTCTTCGGCTACGACCTCCAGGACCAGTGCGGTTCCGCAAACTCGATGGCCATCCGTGGCGACGAGGGTGCAATCGGAGAACTCCGTGGACCAAACTTCCCCAACTACGCGATGAACGTCGGTCACCAGGGAGAGTACGCTGCAATTGCAGGCGCTGCTCACTTTGGACGTGGCGACGCATGGACCCTCAGTCCCCTGATCAAGATCACATTCGCCGACCCCTCGCTCACGTTCGACTTCTCCGAACCACGCAGAGAGTTCGCAAAGGGTGCAATCCGCGAGTTCATGCCCGCCGGAGAGCGCTCACTGATCATACCAGCAAGGTAAGATCAATTCATCCATTTTTTTTCTTATTTTTGTGGAGTCCAGTTCCTGCCATCCAGCGCTACTGACACCGGTCGTAATGGAACCGTATAACAAACAGCCCTAATTGAATTAATCAACACCCGGTCCAAAATTTATAGAATTGACCTGAATCACGAAACGATATTCCCTGCCTCGTTATTATCGCAAATATCCTGTTATTTTCATATTCCATTGCCCCCCCACCCCGACCGATGCCATTGAGATCGCGATGCTTTCCGGAAGGGGCGATAGTATGAGACCTTAATGGGGGGGCGTATTTTTGAGGGGATTGTTAGGGATGTGGGAGAGAAGGTTTGCCGGTATGCAGAGAATCCAAGGAATAAATATTGGTGGGAGGGAAAAATACACGAACGAGAATTCCTTTTCACAAACCCGGGTAACTATTCAGAAACGAATACATGGGGGACCCCCCATCCACCATAAAATTTCCTCACTTTTCCCCTGTGTAAAATCAAAAAGAAATGTTTATTATCTTCCTTAAGTAGTTTATTAGAAGGCACCATTAACAAGGCGGTTTACACGCATTTCACCCTGGCCAGTGGTCAATCGTAACCCTCCTCTGATTATCGGCCGGTGGAGGTTATCCGACTTGTATCTGAAAGGTAAGGCGTACGGTGTAATATTAGTGTGTGCGATTGTATTCGCTCTTTTTGCCCCGGTTTTTGCAGACGATGGAACAAGCGTTGCGGGGGTCCCCAGTTACCCCATAGATTCCACGGTGTTAACAACCATCAACAGGACGATTAACATCGTCCCTGCTGATTATTCGACATTGCCACCACTTCTTCGCCACGACGACATTGCCAACTATTCAGCCAAAGGGTACGGTTTCTGGGAGTATAACAATTCCGGGCTGCCCTATGAGTCGAGATTCGATCTTATGCCTTCTGGATATAACAAAAATTCAGTTTCCCATACAACAAGACTCGTAAATTTCTTCACTATAACAGATATCCACCTCACCGACAAGGAATCACCCGGTTCGGCGATATTCTTTGGCATGTTTAGCAATGTTTCTTCGGGATATTCACCGGTTATGCTCCTGACGCCCCAGGTTTTCGACGCAGCCGTCCAGACAATAAACGCCCAGCACCTGAAAAAACCGTTCGACTTCGGTATCTCTCTTGGCGATGCAGCCAACAACAACCAGCACAACGAGTTGCGATGGTATATCGATATCCTTGACGGCCAGGTAATAAACCCAGATTCCGGTCCCAAAGATGATCCGGTCCCCGGGCCCCTCAACGATTACCAGGACCCGTTCCAGGCTGCCGGTCTGAATAAATCCATCAAATGGTACCAGGCACTCGGCAACCACGATCATTTCTGGACGGGTTTCCTGAACCCGACTGATTATTCGCGACAGAATTTGCTCGGTGTGAATATCATCAACCTTGGAAACGTATTCCAGGTCCTTGATGGCATGAACAGCCGTGGGTATTATATGGGTTCGATCAACGGCTCCACCCCCTATGGAACGGTTTTCGGTGCCGGCCCCAACAGTTCCTTCCCTTCCGGCCCGCCGAGGGTTGCGGGAGCTGATCAGGGCCGCTATTCGCTTACACCATCCAAGTGGATGAACGAATTTTTCAATACAAATACAAGCCCCGTGGGACACGGGTTCAACCCCTCCGATGCGGCAAAGGGTTTTGCCTGCTATTCATTCGAACCAAGGTCGGACGTACCGATCAAGATCATCGTCCTCGATGATACCCAGAGCAACAGCGATCCTGAAGATCCCAGCTCTCTCGGCTGGGGACATGGTACGCTTGACCAGACCCGGTATGAATGGCTGGTAAACGAACTCGACACGGGTCAGGCTGAAGGGAAGCTCATGATAATTGCATGCCACATCCCGATAGGAGTGTTAGCAGCGGGTGAAGATGCCGGCTGGAGCAACCTGTCATACCGATCGGAAGATCAGATAATTGCCAAACTTCATACCTACCCGAACTTCATGCTCTGGCTCTCGGGGCACCTGCATATGAATACCGTTTCTGCCTTCCCCTCTCCTGATCCCAGCCATCCTGAACTGGGATTCTGGGAGGTCCAGACCTCATCATTGCGGGATTATCCCCAGCAGTACCGCACGTTTGAGATTTACCGCAATAGTGACGATACCGTTTCAATTTTTATCACCAATGTCGATCCGGCGGTCAGGAGCGGGTCACTCGCTGATACATCGCGTTCGTACGGTGTCGCAGGGCAGGAGATATTCGATAATCAGCTGGCCACCCAGCCCACCGGTTCATACAATGCAGAACTTGTTAAACAAGTACTGGTGAGTCCACCGGTGAACCCTGATTCAGGCGGATCCGATTCACCGCCGCCTTCCCCGGTTACCGCCATTGTGGTAAATCAAACCGTGAACGTCGGGGGAGGATCTGCGGTGACCCGGGCCGGGATGACCGGGACAAATCTCGGAAAAACCCTGGTAGTCACTGCAATGCCACTGAGCGCCCTGCCTGCATCCATACCTGCCCCGTCAACAACGGTATTCCAGAATATTGATATAACAACCAGTACAATCCCGGGCGTTGTCAACCAGACACTCCTTGATTTCCGTGTCCCGCAGGCGTGGCTTACCAGCCATGGGTACTCTGTCGGCGATATTGTCATGATGAGTTACGTGGATAAAAAATGGCAGACGCTTGACACCCGGTACGTTTCGGAAAAAGACGGGAACGTGATGTACCAGGCAACGACCCCGGGCATTTCATATGTTGCGATTGTTTACCAGAAGGGCGGCACTCTTATGAGCCCGAGTACTCCTGTCCCAATCACACCCGTTGTAACGGCGACTTCGTTACCCGCTACCCCGTCACCTGTCACAACAATAACAACGCGACAGACAACGAAGGTGGCAACCACTGCAACAACTGCAGTCCCGGCACCGGTGACACCGCAGCCTGCAATACCCCTGACTATTATTATTGCCGGGGTTATTGGGGTAATTGTCATCATTGCGGTTGCACTTCTGCTAAAGCGGAGGCAAAAAGAGGAGCTCTTCTGAAAACAGGACTAACTTTTTTTAAGGCCACACCGGCCATCTCCTTCGTGCCATTTTTCAGTACCAGGAGATTGGCGACGGGTCCGGTACCTACTTGGTTCCGGGTATGTCAATTCGGAGAAATGTCGGGTCTGCACTACCACAAGGCCAGCAAGGAAGGCGAGTGATCAAGTATCCACTCCAGGTTTTCAAAAAATATAATCCCCCCTTATCTCCCCATAAACATCGCCCCTTTCCTGTTCCTCTCATCCAGCACCGCTAACACCGATCGCAAAGGAACCGTATAATACACAGGTCCAATAGTAAAATTCAACGCCCGACCAGAAACCGATAACCTCGCCGTCCCAACTCTACCCCTGGAATCCAACAACCTCACATCCCTTTTCTCCCCATCCAGTACAGCGTCAATATCCCCATTCAGCAGGATAAATCCCCGGTCGTCAACATCCGAGTAAATCGCAAGTCCATCGTTGCACATCGCAATCCTGCCAACCTTCAAAAACGATGAAACCGGGATCGTTTCAGTCTTCCAGCCCGGAAGTCCGGGCTCCTGGATAACCTCTGCAACCTTATCCACTGGTTTGCCAGATAACCCCAATAATGACCTTAAAGCAGAAACCAGCCATGAAAACAGGAGTAACATTAGGTCACTCCCTTCGATATCGCCAGTCTCTGTGCGTTTATTGAGGCCAGTTTAGCCTCCTTTTTTCTCTGGTACCGAATCCTGCTGTTCGCAGCGATTTTAGCCCGATTCCGGCGATAATAGGCCGCCCGTTGCTCCTTATCCTTTTCCGGGTTCCGCAAACGCCACCGTTTCCACCTCGGAATTGCCTTTTTCCGGTGTTTCGCGATCTGGAGAGCAGTCCGGAGGGTAACCGTGCAGGTGGTCATCGACCGGCACCCCCTTCAGCCGACCCGGCAGCCCCGGGCTTTTCCCGGTCGTAACACTGCAGACAGATGCTCGTTCCGGCTGAGTGGTCACGGTACATGGCCTTTCCGAGGTTGCATACCTGGCACCGGCCGATATCATTCGATATCCTCACCATCCTGCCAATCACGGAACGAAATCTCATCAGTCTGATGATACCAGATCGGATATCAGGACCTTCCCGATGGGGCTAAAAAAATATTACCGGCCCGGATCCACCGGACCATATTGAAAAATAGGATTGTTATCTTATTTATGCGCTGATCCTTCCTGCGAGCTGCCCCTGTGGATTCCAGAGCGAAGCAGTGTCACCCTGCTGGTTCCAGAAATCAACGCCGAATGGATAGTAGAGCTCGTTGGCCGAGACCATCCCTTCCTTTCCAAAGTAGATGGTCAGGGTTGAATACGGGTTAAGCACGTAGGTGAAGGTTGTTCCGCCACCCAGGGGATATTCAATAAAGTTAAGGGCATTACCGCGGCTGTTCGTTATCTTCCACCCGGTCATGACTACCGGCGTGGGTCCCAAATTTGTGATGCGCACGTACTTTCCCTGCAAGTTCAGTTCTGTCAGAGATACCCCGGTATTCTGGCCAGGTGCTTCCACCCCTCCTGACGTTGGTGAAAGTGTGGGGAATGCCGTCGGCATTGTTGAGGGGATGTAATACGGTGTAGCTGGCATAGTGATCGCCTTATAGTAGGATGGGTACGCAGGTTGTGTTGCCGGAACAGATGTCACCGTCACCGTTGGGAAGATCGGAACATAGCCATTGGTATTATAGCTTTTAAAAAGCCTTATCCGCTCTGCCTGGCTAAGTGTCGAAGGATATGTAGTCTGGACCGAGAGCCTCTGCCCCCATGCGATTGCCTGTTCCGGTGGGGCGGGAGTATACCACGCGGTATCGTCAGATGGTACATACGAAGGAGTTGTTACCGGGAACGCTCCGGTACTGTCTGCTGGCACGGCTGGTATGGTCCAGATGTTATGCGTCGTCGACTTAAACCATGCCATAACATCTTCCAGGGGAGCGGGAGTGAACCAGGACGTGTCATCACTCGCGGACGCCGGTACGATTGAGAATCCAATAATGAAGAGGAACCCAAATATAAGACCAATATTGGCCATTTTACTCATTTTCATTGTAATACCTCGTGTTATTTCGTAAAAGGCCGGAATATTCACCGTCCTGACCGATAGTACCTCATGGTACCATGACTACTAATACCCACGGGAACAACACAAAATTTGGAACATCGGATATAAAACGAATATCGCTAATTATAAAGGAAAATATTTGCAGGGCTCTTTACTCCGGGGAACACGCAAGTTATTGGGTTTTTCAGCTACCTCGATCGTTGGACAACAATTGTTTATGCACAATTGATCATGTTTTAAATCATTATGCGCATATGAGTAATTATAGTACGGAAGACCGTACACTTGGTGACACAATGCTAGAACAAACTACAAACAACACCGAAAACGATCAATCGGCAGCACCCGTTCAACGAGGTTGTACTGATGAAAACACCTGTGCATGCGGTGAAAAACACGAACCGGATACTGAAGGTGTCAGCCACCGGGAAACCTGCACGTCCCCTATGAAATTTGGAAACTCCTGCTGCTGCGAACCTGGTGAAAACACAGAAAATGCGCACCACCGTTGCGGGCATGGGCCCCGCTGCCAGTAAAACACAGGCCACCCGCAACAAGAGGAACCATTACGAAGTAGTGAACATGATAGCAGATTATCATGTGTTGCTGAACGTATGGAAGAATATACGCAGGTAATTTTTGAAATGGTAGTGCATCAATCTTTGCGTTGATCTACATCCCCTTCACCATATTCCTTTTCTGAATGACCCGTGCAGCAATAATAAATCCGATAGAAACCACGAAAAGCACAGTACAGTCAACACGCGGAGAAAATACTGATCTCCCGGACATGGCCGCATTGAACAGATCAACAAGGTACGTAAGCGGTGAACAGTACGCGAGGGTGAGGGCCCAACCCTCCATCTGCTGTAGCGGGACGAATATCCCGGAGATGAAGATGAGCGGGAAACGTATAAGGTTGGATAAAATCATCACGTTCGGCGGGCTGTCGGATGCCGGTGACGCGAGCAGGGCACCGAGTGCGGCGCAGGAGAGCGTACCAAGGATAAAAGCGAGGACAAAAAGACCCCAGTTCGTGACCCCGACCGGAACGAAAAATATGCTTGCGATCCATACCAGCAGGGAGATCCCAATTCCGAAAACTGCCCCAGCCACGACATCCCCCAGTATGATACTATCCTGTGTAACCGGATATGAGAGGAGCCGTTCATACGTCTTTTCCCGTTTTTCCCATGGTGTGATCAACGGGCCTACCGATGATGCGGTGAAAAACAACATCATCGCGAGAAAGGCAGGGAAGAACGTAGTAAGTTCGAGGTGACGGCCGACGAAGAACGCGAAGAACATGAAGAGCGGGAACAGGAGCCCGAACATCAGAACGGGCGGCTTGGTATAATACAGCCTCATATTTTTACCGGTAATGACGATGATGCCACGCAGAAACAGCGGGACCTCCATCATACACACTCCGTGATCTGGACAAATGCTTCTTCAAGGCTCGGGCCGGAGGTCGACAGAGAGGTAATACCGAGGGATTCGCGTTCAGCCCGTCCGACAAGGTATTTTAAAACCAGGTCTGGATTATCGGTATACAACCGCCACTTGTCACCACACGGTTCAGCCCGTAAAATTCCTTCCACTGCAAACAGGTCCCGGGTTACGGTCCGGTCAAAGGAGACCTCGACCGATTGCGTGGTATCAAACATTTTCTTGAGCCGTTCGGGACTGTCCTGCGCAACGATCTTCCCCTTGTTGATAATACAGACCTTCTGGCACAGCGTATTTGCCTCTTCGATATTGTGGGTGGTGAGAAAGATCGTGCTGCCCTGTTCATTCATGTCATGAATCGTCTCGATCACGAGCCGGCGGCTCTGTACGTCAAGTCCGCTCGTCGGTTCATCGAGAAACAGTACTTGGGGCCGGTGGATGATGGCGCACGCGATACTTACCCGCTGCTTCATTCCTTTTGAGAATGTCCGGACAGGGTTGCGTCTTTTATCAGAAAGGCCCAGCCGTAACAGGATCTCATTAATACGCTCTTCCCTGAGTGCCCGGGGCATACCGTACATTTTTCCGCTCAACTGCAGGTTCTGCTCGGCAGAAAGGTCACCGTAGACCGTGCTGTTCTCCGGAATGACTCCCATCTGCATCTTGGCGTCGAGCGGATGACGGTGGATGTCAATACCGTTGATCTGGACAGTCCCTGCATCTGGTGTGAGGACCCCCGTAAGCAGCCGGATTGTGGTGGTCTTCCCGGCCCCGTTGGGCCCGAGGAACCCGAATATTTCTCCTTCTTTCACAGACAGGTGTACATCATCAACAGCTGATACCGATCCGAACGTCTTCTTCAGATGTTCAGCCCGGATTGCGTCCATGGAGATCCCCTGAAAAAATTATTCCGGCAGATTGCACAATTCTGAAGTTCTTAGTCATTTACATCATTCTTCGTGAGTTGTAGTTGAATACAATTTCTTTATTCGAAATAAGCTATTGGTTTTAAATTTTTTGACCGGTAGAAATGCCCTGATAATTTCTAACGATTTCGGGTTGTTCCGAAATTTACCCACGCCCCGGGGGCTCCACCCCACCGCTTTGGCGACCCGGGCCGGGATAGAGACTATCCAAAAAATACCCTGGACTTAATGAGCCTTCAGGAAACCATGCCCGAAGAATATCTTAATGGGGGTGGGGGAGGGAGGGGGTGAAACCCCCTCACGTATTCGTATTTCCCTCTTCTTTTTTATGACCCGTCGGGGTTTCAGCAAAGCCGATTTTTTTCCTTTTATCCCTTCTGTCTTTCAATCTGCCAGTTCAAGCCGGACCAGTCACCCGCTGCATGATGGAATGATTGTACCAATACCATGATAAAGAAAAGAAAAGCCTGATGTGTACACCTTTTAATCGTAAACCGGGCCCAAAAGAAAACCATTATGCTGTCCGGAACAAAAAAACTGATTGTAATGAAAAATGCATTCCATATCATGCTCATCCCGACATTAGGTTGTCCATCAAAGTGTAGTTATTGCTGGAGTTCCGAGGAGGGATCCCCGGTGATGAGCATTGAAACAGTACAGGAAGTGGTCAACTGGCTGAAAAACCTCCACGAGGAACGGGTCACCTTCACGTTCCACGGCGGGGAACCACTCCTTGCAGGGGCAGATTTTTACAGGAATGCATTACCACTGCTTTCGAATGGTCTAAAGCACTTAAACCCGGAATTTGCAATGCAGACCAACCTCTGGAAAATGACCCCGGAAATCGCCCGGGTCCTGGCAGAATACCACGTCCCGATCGGGTCAAGCATCGACGGCCCTGAAGAGATCAATGATTCCCAGAGGGGTGACGGATACTTCCGGAAGACTATGAACGGGTACGCCATTGCGAGGGAACATGGCCTTACGGTCAGGTTCATCTGCACATTCACCTGTGAATCGGTAAAATTCAGGGAGGAAATCGTTGATTTCTTCCACCGGAACGGGTTTGTCCTCAAACTGCACCCGGCTCTGCCCTCGCTGCGATCAGAAAACCCAACACAATGGGCCCTTGATCCGGAAGCGTACGGGGACCTGCTCGTGTACCTGCTGGACAAGTCCCTGGAACACTTCGGGGACATGGAGATCATGAATATCAATGACCTCTGCCGGTGCGTATTTACCCGTCACGGTTCCGTCTGCACCTATGTGGACTGCATGGGGAGCACATTTGCCGTAGGGCCGGACGGCAGCATTTATCCCTGTTACCGTTTTGTCGGAATGCCGGAATATGTCATGGGAAATGTACGTGATCACCCCACTCCCGAAGATCTTGCCCGGTCTGGGCCGGGAATGCTCATGGCCAGTTACAAGGAATACGTGGACAGGGAATGCGGCGGATGTACCCATATCAGGTACTGCAGGGGTGGGTGCCCGTATAATGCAATTGCACCGACAGAAGGCGAAATAAAGGGTGTTGACCCCCACTGTATCGCATATAAACGGATATTTAGTGAGATCAGTGAAAGACTCGACAGGGAGATGTTTGAATCACCCCCCATGGAGATGGCAGGTTTCGGTTCAGTTCACGGGAAAAGAAAAAAACCTGGTGTAATGGCACTGATGCATAAGTCCGTCTCGGACTATTAACTGCTTTTTTTCTGAAATACAAGGGTAATCACCCGTTACCAGTCTTACTCCCGGACACCGGGGATATCCATATCGTTTCCTGTTACAGGCTGTTTTCCCAACATGTACAGAAATCACGGAGCGGTGCGTCCGGATGGCCAATTGCAGCTATGAGCGCTCAATACAGTATATATACCTAAACATCTGCACAACTTTTTTTTAGTTAATGAAATATAACATTCGTTGATATACCCATTATGGCATTATTTTCTTAATCCGGCCAAAATAACGCCATAAAACCTTCAAATCGTTTCGAAACCTTTAATTAAGTTATAACCAACCTCTTAATTGAACCACAAAGGGTTTGTACTCGATGTGAGTCGTAATGCAGCATGAACACTCTCGTGCACTATTACAGCACGCAGGAGGAGGCTAAATGGACAACATTGTATTTAGCATTGGAATTACTGCACTGGCAGGAGCACTTGCCGCTGTAGCCGGTGCTGCGGAAAATGTTGAATCTGATATCGGATCACAGGGAGACCCGAACTCACAGGTTCAGCTGGCACCGCAGATGGGTTACATCCATAGAATTTATAACAAGGCAATTGCTGGTGAACCACCCGCCTGGGGTCTTTGGATCGCGTTGGGGGCTGGAATTGCATGGGCATTTATGGCCATGCAGATCAACCCGATTCTCGCGATCGTCCTCGGGGCCGGACTGGCCACCTTTGTCCAGGGAGTATATTCAACCACGGCTTATTTAGGAAGGACCGCAAGTCTTTCCAAGTTTGGACAGCCGGTGTATATCGATATCATCAAGTCGATGACCACCGTGACCATGGCACATGCATTTGTCGCCATATTTGCAACGGTGACACTCTGTCACCTGATGAATGCCGCACTCGGCCACCCGTTCCCACTACCCTTACTCGGATTAGTATGGGGTATTGCACTCGGTGCAGCCGGATCTGCAACTGGCAACCCGTACTATGGGAAAGAACGCCAGTACCAGACACAGAATTTCGGTGCAGGCGTCCCGATATCAGCATCGGGTAACATCGTCCGTTACGCAGAAGCAGGCGAGCGCAACTCGCTTGATAATGGTTACTTCACCTCTAAACTCGGTGGGGCTGCAGCAGGGGTCTGTTTCGGACTGATCGTATTCCTTGAACTCTGGAGGACAGTTCTCTTTGAGAAGGTTGGTGCCGGGTGGGGAGCGATTATCGTTGGTGTTATTATTATCCTTGTCTTCACTGTGATCGACCGCTACATTGAGGTCTGGGCACGGAAGAACTACGGACCATACACAAAACCAACGGAGGAGACTGCCTCATGAGCGCTCTTGGAGGTGCGAAGCCGGCAGGAGGCGCAACAGGGATTGCGCCAGTGCCGGCAGTAATCTCGCTGGTTATCTTCGTAATTATATTCGCATTGATGTACATGGTCGGCACACCACTTGCCATGACAGCCCTTATCGGGATCGTCATCGGCGGGCTTCTCATCGGTTTCGGTGTGCACTTTGTTCCGGTTGGCGGTGCACCCGCTGCAATGGGACAAGCCCCGGGTATTGCGACGGGTGTCGCGATGCTGGCAGCTGGTGGCGGTCTTGCCGGTCTCTTTGGCGGCGCATGGGCGGCCTCACAGGGTACCCTGGTTGCCGTCGTTACCGGCGCTATCGGTGGCGGCCTTATGCTTGCGATCACGTGTTTTTTCGTGAACTTCGTTTATATCTACGGAATGGGTATTCCTGCTGCATCCGGCAAGGTCAAGAAAGACCCGATTACCGGAGACTCTCAGGTTGAATACAAGTCCCAGGGTACGGAAGGTCATGGATTACCGTTTGTATCGTTTACTGGCGGAGTCATTGGCGGTCTCCTTGGTGGTGCAGGTGGCACATTGATCTACCTGATGCTGCTCGATGTATACCAGGCATCCCTGCCGGGTATCATGAAGGCTACCGCAGTACAGATTCAACCAATTGCAGTCTCGCTCGCCGGGATGTTCGCAATCGGCATTTTCCTTGTTATTGCAGTGCTTGCAGCATACAACATCACAGGAACGATCGAAGGCCCGCACGACCCGAAGTTCAAGCGGTTCCCGCGTGCATTAATTGCATGTGCAGTTGCATCCGCACTCTGCGGAGTCATGGCAATTTTGCTAGTGATGGTGTGAGGTGTTAGAAAATGTCGGTAAAAATTGAAGTTATCGAAGGTGGTATGCCCCACCAGAAGATCCTGATAGCCGGGCTCGTCCTCGCAGTGATCGGACTTTACCTCTCATACCTCAACGTGATTGTCGGGACACAGATGTTTGCATTCTTCGGTGGGCTTGCAGCAATTGCAGCCCTTATCTGGGGTAGCCACACAATCAAGATCCTTGCCAGTTACGGTATAGGAACAGGAGTTCCATCTGCAGGGATGATCGCATTCGGCTCAGGGGTTATTGCATTCCTGTTTGCGACAAAATATGGATTATATGCCCCAATCGTTGCGATAATTCTCGCAGCGGTCATCGGTGCAATCCTTGGTTACCTCGCAAACGAAGTGCTGGCGATGCATATCCCGGTGATGATCAAGTCACTCACAGAGATGGCCGTGGTCGGCGCACTGACCCTCATGGGGTTCTCTGCAATGATTTCCGGTTCGTTCACATTCTCTGCACTTACCACCGGGTCAATGAAAGTCCTCGGCATGAGCCTGCCTTCGTACCAGGCATCCTACATCGGAGGAGCGCTCATTGCAACAGTATTCATGCTGGGTGCAATTGCGATCCAGCACGGATTTAATGCCTGTCTCGGACCTGGCTGGAAACAGGACCGCATGCTTATGCTCGTTGCCGAGTGTGGGTTCCTTTCCATGATGGTCGCGGCAGTTATGTCAGCAGCACTGATCAGTCCGGCCGCAGCAATACTCTCGTTCCTAATCGGGCTCGTCGGGTGGTATTACACCTATATGAAATATATCGAGCTCTCAAAGAGGGATGCAGCTGCATGGCTTGATCTGAAACCGATTCCAGAAGTGGAGGGACACTGATTATGTATATCCAGGTACTTCCGGAATATGGACTCGTTGCAGACCCAATGATCGGCATCGTCACAACGGCCGGAGAATCGCTCTCACCCATACTCGAGAAAGTAGCGATTCTTGAGGCAGTCTCAGACGACCTTGTGAACATGCTCTCAGGGGAAGGCAATTACCTTGCTTCATTCCCTGGAAGAGAGAAATCTCTGGTTATTGCCGGTAGCATGAACGCGTTCTGGTATGGACTCGCTATAGGCCTGTTCATCGCAGGGATAATGGTGTTCCATCTTATTTGAGGTGAAAAAAATGGCAGAAAAGAAATCACCAGCAAGTGGATGGCCAATCGCAAAGGGCGACTTCCATTCAGGAGATGCCAACAGCCCGGTCGCAGTCGT
>Ga0209048_10002321_pt1 | contig 18975 bp, 18 predicted proteins | sample FrelakmetCRP12CR_FD_187146 | JGI IMG/M metagenome (GOLD analysis project Ga0209048, IMG submission 187146) | Freshwater lake sediment microbial communities from the University of Notre Dame, USA, for methane emissions studies - CRP12 CR (SPAdes)... | ecosystem: Environmental > Aquatic >... | reverse complement strand
CCTCAGCCTTCCAGCCGTGCTCGTCGACGTCGAGCGGGCGGTCCACGTCCGGGTTCGCGGCTTCGACGCGTATGGGAGGCCGATCCTGATCGAGGCCTCAGGGCTCGAGGCCCGCGTGATCCAGCACGAGATGGACCATCTCGACGGCGTGCTGATTCTCGACCGCACCAGCCGCGACCAGCGCAAGGAAGCGATGCGGGCGCTGCGCGAGGCGCAGGCGGCGGCCTGACGCCGCGCGGGCACGACCCCGTGCGCACCGTCTATCTGGGCACGTCCGACTTCGCCGCGGCCGTGCTCGAGCGCCTGGCCGACTCCGCGCACCGCCCGGCGCTCGTCGTCACGCGCCCCGACCGCCCGCGCGGGCGCGGACGGCGCCTGGCACCGCCGCCGGTCGCCGAGACGGCGCAGACGCTCGGAATCGAGGTCTTCCAGCCCGATTCGGTCAACGACGAGGACGCCCGCGCACGGATCTCCGCCGCTGCGCCCGAGGCCGTCTGCGTGTGCGCGTTCGGGGCGCTGATCAAGGAGCCGCTGCTGTCCGAGCACCTGATGCTGAACGTTCATCCGTCGCTGCTGCCGCGCTGGCGCGGGGCCGCGCCGGTCGAGCGCGCGATCATGGCCGGCGACGAGCAGACCGGCGTCTCGATCATGCGCGTCACCGCCGGGCTCGACAGCGGCCCGGTGTGCCTCGTGGGTACGGAGCCGATCGGCCCGCAGGACACGTACGGTTCGCTCGCCGCGCGGCTCGAGCGCCTCGGCGGCGAGCTGCTCGTGCGCGCCCTCGGCGAGTCCCCGCCGTTCACCGAGCAGGACGACGCGGCGGCCACGTACGCCGAGAAGATCACCGCTGATGACCGGCGCCTCGACGGCGCGCGAGGAGCGGCCGATCTCGAGCGCGTCGTGCGCGCGCTCAGCCCCCACATCGGCGCCAACGTCGAGCTCGCCGACGGGACCCTGCTCGGCGTGCACGCTGCGCGCGTGCTCGAGGCGCCGGGACCGCCCCCGGGCGTCGTCTCGCTCGAGGGCGAGCTCCCCGTCCTCGGGTGTGTCCAGGGTGCGCTGGAGCTGGTCAGCGTCCGGCCTCCGGGCCGGCGGCCGATGCGCGGCGAGGACTTCCTGCGCGGGCTCAGGCGGTGAGCGCGGGCCCCGCTCGCGTCTGCGCGTTCGCGGTCATCCGGCGAGTGTTCGAGCAGGGGGCCTACGCCGACCGGGCGTTCACCGCCGAGGCCGCCGGGCTCGAGCCCCGCGACCGGGCCCTGGCGATGGCGCTGGCCTACGGGACCGTCCAGCGCCGCGACACGCTCGACCACGTCGCCGGGCGCCTGTTGCACGGCGGGGTCGACGCGCTCGAGCCCCACGTGCTGGCCGCGCTCCGGCTCGGCCTGTTCCAGATCCTGTTCATGGGCGGCGTGGCCGATCACGCCGCGGTTAACGAGAGCGTCGAGCTGGCCAAGTGCGGCCGCGGGGGCGGCTTCCGGCTGGTCAACGCGGTGCTGCGGCGCGCCACGCGCGAGGGACAGGGGAGCCTCGACGCACTCGACGACAGCACGATCGAAGGAGCGGCGCTGCGCCACTCGGTCCCCGCATGGCTCGTGGCGCGCTGGTGGGAGGAGCTCGGGCCGCTGACCACGCGATCGATGCTGGCCCACGTCAACACGCCCGCCGAGTCGGCGCTCCGGGTCAACACGCTCGTCACGACGCCGCAGGAGGTCGCGGCGCGGCTGGGCGTGGCGACGCGGCCGGCCCCGTGGCTACCCGAGGGCCTCGTGCTCGAGGGGCCGTTCGACGCCTACGCCTCGGAGCTGTGGCGCGAGGGGGCGATCATGCCCCAGTCGCGCGCTTCGATGCTGGCCGCGCGGGTGCTCGATCCCCGCCCCGGCGAGCGCGTGCTCGACCTGTGCGCGGCGCCGGGGGCCAAGACCACGCACCTGGCCGCGCTGATCGGCGACGAGGGGGCGGTGGTGGCCGTGGAGCGCCATTCCGGCCGCGCGACCGCGCTCGAGCAGACGGCCGGCCGGATGCGCGCCGGCTGCGTCCGGGTCGAGGTCGGCGACGCGGCGACGATCCGCCCCGACGGCGGCTACCAGCGCGTGCTCGTGGATCCGCCGTGCAGCGGCCTCGGCACGCTTCAGTCGCGTCCGGACATCCGCTGGCGGGCCAGTCCCGAGAAGGTGGCTGGGCTGGCCGGGCTGCAGGCGCAGATCCTCGCCGCCGGGGCCGCGGCCACGGGCCCCGGCGGCGTCATCGTCTACTCGGTGTGCACGATCTCCCGCGCGGAGTCCGAGGGGGTCCTCGACGCCTTCCTCGCCGCCCATCCCCAGTTCACGCCCGACAAGCTGGGCGACGAGTATCCGCAGTGGCGCCACCCGAATGCCGAGCATTATCTGCAGTCGCTGCCCCACCGGGACCGGACCGACGGGTTCTTCATCGCCCGCCTGCGTCGCCGGTAGGGTCTTCCCACCGGAGCGGGACCGGGCCGGCACTGACTGTCGGCGGTCGCTGCACTGCCCGCCTCACTAGGCTATGGACACCGTGACCGAAACCCCCGCCAAGCTCGGTCCCGAATGTCCCGGATGCGGCGAGCCGTGGCTGCGCCCGACCGCGGCGCCGGGTCGCTACCGCTGTGTCTACTGCCTGCAGCGCTATGAGCTCGTGTCCGTGTGCCCCAACTGCGGCGAGCACTCGACCATGGTCAGGATGTCGAGCACGGCGATCGTGGCCTGCAACCACTGTCACGGCAGCATGCTCAAGGCGGTCTGAGCACAGTTGAGCGCCGAGGTGTTCAGGGAGCGTGGGGTTGCGCCGTCGATCCTCTCGGCCGACTTCGTGCGCCTCGGCGCCCAGGTCGACGAGGTGATGAGTGCCGGTGCCCGTGTGATCCACGTGGACGTGATGGACGGGCACTTCGTGCCGCCGATCACGATCGGGCCGCTGATCGTGAGCGCGCTCGCCGACCAGGTCCACAGCGCCGGCGGCGTGCTCGACGTCCACCTGATGATCGAACGTCCGGAGCGTCAGGTGGCCGAGTTCGCGCGGGCGGGGGCCGACGGGATCACGGTGCACGTCGAGGCCACCCCGCATCTGCACTACACGCTGTCGGAGATCCGCTCGGCGGGCTGCTCCGCGGGAGCCTCGCTGACCCCGGCCACGCCGGCGGCCGTGCTCTCCGACGTCGCCGCGGAGACGCTCGACCTCGCGCTGTGCATGAGCGTCAACCCGGGCTGGGGCGGACAGCCGTTCATCGGATACTCGCTGAAGAAGCTCGCCATCATGCGCGACCTGCTCCCGGCCCCCGTCGCGCTCGAGGTCGACGGGGGCGTCAATCACGACACCGCGGCGCGCTGCGTCGCGGCGGGCGCGAACCTTCTCGTCGCCGGCTCGGCCGTGTTCGGCTCGGCCGACCCGGCCGCCGCCTATACGGCGCTGGCCGCGGCGGCGGGCGCGAGCTCGTGACGCGCGCCGGCGCCCTGACGCTCTGCGCCGTGGCGGCCTGTCAGGCGCTCAAGACGGGGGCGTAGCGACCGCGGCCGCGGCGGGCGTGGCGGCCCCGCGGCGGTAGACGATGAACAGCAGCCCGCTCAGCACGAGCGCGGCGGTGAAGTAGCCGACCTCGACCCGGGTGACGACGTTGGAGATCGTGGGGGCGGCCACGAGCGCCACGAACAGGGCTGCCGCGAGCATCCACGCGACGGCCGCCATGGACGCGCGGCCGCGGGCCAGAGCGGCCTGGTTCAGGGTGCCGGCGGCCAGATGCAGGCCCATCCCGAGGCCCACCAGCGCGAGCCCGAAGCGGTCGTAGTGGAAGCCCTTGTTGCCCAACAGCGCGGTCATCACGAACGGCCCGATCAGCAGCAGCCCGAGCGCGACGGCGCCGGCGAACGCGGCGATCGCCTTGATCGTGACCATGATCGCCTTGTGGAAGTCCTCGCCGCTGGCATTCGCCTCGAGACCCGCGAGGTGGGGCAGGATCGAGGTCTGGATGGCCTGGAACAGCTGCAGCGGCGCGCGCACGATCAACAGCACGTTGAACACGAACCCGGCCAGCGCCTGTCCCGAGTCGTGGTTGACGATCAGGACCGCGGCGTTCATCAGCGTCTGCTCGGCGAGCATGATGCACACCACGGCGATGGCGAATCCGGTGCCCATCTTGAACGATAGGTCCGCGGTCGCCTCCTCGACCTGGGCGTGGGCGGGGCCCTCGCGGGCGGCGTCGGCGGCGGGGATGCCCTCGAGGCCCTTGACCCGGTAGCGCGTGAACGCGAACGGGACCACGCACAGCGACACGAACGGCGCTACCGCCATCCCCAGCGCGACCGCCCCCTCGCCCGAGGTGATCCCGATCGCCGCCGCCAGCGCGAACAGGAAGCGCGAGGTCGACTCGAGGAACACGAGCCCGCCGTAGAGGGCGAAGCGCTCGTGGCCGGCGAGCCAACCGCGGGCGAAGTAGCTGGCCGCATAGGCCATCACGCCGACGACGAGGATCCAGTACAGCGCGGCCGAGCCGCCGAACAGGTTCTTCTCGATCTCGGGCCGTAGGGCCAATGCGGCGATCAGGAACAGCAGCGCAAAGCCGCTCTGGATCAGCGCCGGGACCATCAGCGGATGTCCGTGCAGGCCGCGGGCGCGGCGATCGGCGATCGTGCGCGAGAGCAGCTGCTCGATCGGCCGGTAGATCACCGAGAGGATCACGAACATGACGGCCCAGCACAGCGACACCTGGCCGTAGGCCTGCTGGCTCAGCACGTGGCTGGCCGTGGCCAGATAGGCGAAGGTGAAGATCCCCGTCGAGGCGATCCCGATCGAGAGCACCCGCGCGCCCGAGGCGTAGGACTTGGACTCCGAGTCCGGTGGGGGAGAGCCCCCGTTCTGCGGGGCGGGCGGGTCGGAGTCCGTGGCCGGCGTGCGCGCGGTCAGGGAGGCCAGTCGCCCTGCCATCAGCGGACCCGGACCAGCAGCATGGTCCACGGGAACGGCGAGCGGGCCTCGATGACCTCGCCGTAGCGGCCGAGCAGGCTCACGAAGGCGCGCTTGGACCAGTGGTTGAGATGGCCGGGGGTGTTGCCGAGGTCGCGCAGATAGGCGCCGCGGGCCATGTTGAGGCCCCGCCACAGTGGCTCACGCGGGACCGAGACGAGTAGGTGGCCCCTGGCTACGCGGGCCATCTCGCCCAGCGTGTGCTCGGGGTCCGGGACGTGCTCGAGGACCTCGATCGCCGAGGCGAGGCCGAACTCGTTCTCGGCGAACGGGAGGTTCTCGGCCCGCATCGTGCGGTACTCGAGATTCGGCCGCGCACGGGTGGCCCACTCGGCTTCGAGCTTCGGGTCGGCGAGGTCGATGCCGACGATCCGCCGCTCGCCGAGCTGCTGGGCCCACTTGTAGGTCAGCACGCCCTCGCCGCAGCCAACGTCGAGCACCGAGTCGGGCGCGGCTTGGGTGAACAGCGTCTGCAGCGCCGTCTCGAAGCCGTGCATCAAGCGCCGGACGACGGGGTTCGTCGAGCCGTACTTGTCGAATGTGTTGCCGGTGGGAACGGCCTCCGGCGACACCGTCGGCTGGCTCATACCTCGAGGGCCTCGCGGTTCTCCGAGCCGCTCCCGGGCTCGTAATGCGACGGCGCCACGCCGAGCTGGAGCTCGATCCGCCGGATCCGCTCGAACGTCCGCTGCGAGAGCGTGCGCTGGGCGGCGAGCAGGTCGCCGATCACGCCCAGCGCGGCCATCAGCATCGCCGCGTTGAACAGGACCGCGCCCAGAATCAGGGACTGCACGTGGCCTTTGCCCTGGCCCTCGGCGAACGCGACGAGGAACCGGATGAACACGCCGAACGCGCCGAGGCCGAGCAGGATCGCGGCGCCCCAGAACACCCGCAGTGGCTCGTACTGCGAGTAGATGCGGAAGATCGAGAGCGCATTGCGGCGCACGTAGGCGCCGGTCGACGGGAACAGGCGCGACTCGCGCGTCTTGTCGTTGGTCCGCACCGGCACGTGGTCGATCGCCACCAGCAGCTTGCCGGCCTGGATGATCGTCTCCAGCGTGTAGGTGAACTTGGAGACCACCTGCATCTGCAGCGCCGCCTCGCGGTTGTAGGCCCGGAACCCGGACGTCGTGTCGGGGATCTCGGTCGAGGATGCCTGTCGCACTACCCACGATCCGAGCCGCTGTAGCAGCTTCTTGCCGGCCGAGAAGTGCTCGATCGTCTCCACCTGACGGTCGCCGACGACCATGTCCGCCTGGCCGCGCAGGATCGGTCCGACGAGCTTGGGGATATCGCGGCCCTCGTACTGGTTGTCGGCGTCGGTGTTGACGATCACGTCGGCACCGAGCTTGAGGCCGGCGTCGAGACCGGCCTGGAAGGCGGCCGCCAGACCCTTGTTGTTGGTCAGCTTGACGACGTGATCGACGCCGTGGGCGCGCGCGACCTCGATCGTGCGGTCAGAAGAGCCGTCGTCGATGATCAGCCATTCGACCGCGTCGAACCCCTCGACATGCCGCGGCAGGTGATCGAGCGTGCTGGGAAGTTGGTCTTCCTCGTTGAAACAGGGGATCTGGATGATGAGCTTCATGGCCTGACTTCGGCCGCTCCCGAGGATGGTAGGGGCCCCGCCGGCGGGCGTTGAGCACAACACGGAAGCGGGGCGAAAGGTCGCGGCGGGTGCCCTAAACTCACGGTGAAGTATCCCAGACGGGCAGGATCGACGACGTTGCCCTCGATAGCACGTCGCGCCGAAGAAGTCGAGATACTCGTTCCTCGCGATGGAAGCGGCCACGCTCACCCGGCCCGAGCCGGCCCAAACCCTCACCGGACGGCCCGCGCCGACACGGCGTCGCCGATCCGAGCGCCGTCGCCGCCAGAGGCCGGATCTGATCCGCCCCGCGGTGGGCGCGGTGCTCGTCGTGACCTTCCTGCTGCGGGTCTGGGGCGTCAAGCAGGGCCTGCCCTACAGCTACAACATCGACGAGGCGACGCACTTCGTGCCGCGGGCGATCGCGTTCTTCGGGCACGACCTGAACCCGCACTACTTCCTCAATCCGCCGGCCTACAGCTACCTGCTGCACATCGTCTTCGACCTGTGGTTCGGGGGCCGGGACGCGGTGACCCGGGCGTACACGAGCGATCCGACCACGCTCTACGTCGCCGCGCGGGTGGTCGCGGCCGCGCTGGGGACGATCGCGACGTGGCTCACGTATCTCGCCGGGGCGCGGATGTTCACCCGTCCCGTGGGGCTGGTGGCGGCCTCGATCTTCGGCTTCGCCTTCCTGCCGATCTTCTACAGCCACCTGGCCCTCAATGACGTCCCCACGCTGGCGCCGGTGGCGCTGTCGCTGTACGGGGTCGCGGGCGTGGTGCGGCGCGGCAAGACGCGCGACTACCTGATCGCGGGGGTCGGGATCGGGCTGGCCTCGGCGACCAAGTACACCGGCGGCGTGACGCTGCTGTGCCTCGTGGCCGCGGCGGTGTGCGACGCCGCGGGCGGCGGCAAGCTCGCCGCCGTCGGCCGCCTCGGCCTGGGACTGCTCGTCGCGCTGGTCGCGTTCCTGATCGCCAACCCCTACTCGGTGCTCGACTGGGGCTCGTTCAGCTCCGGCGTCTCTTCGCAGGCGTCGCTGGCCGCGGGCCAGGATCCGGTCAAGCTCGGGACCACCCAGGGCAGCGGCATCACCTACTACCTGTGGACGCTGACCTGGGGGCTCGGCTGGGGCCCGACGGTGGCGGCGGTGGGCGGCGCCGCGCTGCTGATCGCGCGCAAGCGCGTGGCGATGGCGCTCGTGCTGGTGCCGGCGCCGATCGCCTTCATCATCTTCATGGGCGACCAGCAGCGCTATTTCGGGCGCTGGCTGATGCCGATCTTCCCGATCGTCGCCATCCTCGGCGGCTACGGCGCGGTCGAGCTCGTGCGCTGGCTGGTGCGCCACCGGCGCGTTCCGGTGGCCCTCGCCGGGAGCGTGGTCGCGGCGCTGCTGCTGGCCCAGAGCGTGACCGCGGTGGTCCACAACGACATCGCGCTCTCGCGCCCGGACACCCGCAACCAGACCCGGGCCTGGATGGTCAACAACATCCCGGCCGGCGCCCGGGTCGTGCTCGAGCCGTTGGTGCCCGACGACTGGACGACCGACGTCGGCACGTTCCTGCCCTGGACGCCGACCGGCGAACGCTGGCTGCGCTATCCGACCTGGCTGACCGATCTGGACCCCAACGGCAACCCGCTGCCCGCCGGCCAGACGCGCTACGCCCTCGTGGACCAGTACGAGCGCACGCTGCGGCCCGCGCTGCTCAACGAGTACGTCACGGGCGGCTACTGCTGGGTGGTGATCGGCTCGCTCCAGGCCGGCCGCGCGTTCGCCCAGCCGAACCTGGCCCCGGGCGCGATCGCCTATTACGCCGCCCTGGCCCGGCGCGGGAAGCTCGTCTACCACGCCAGCCCGTTCGCGAGCGCGGTCCACTCGGTGCCCTTCAGCTTCGACTGGTCGATCGATTACTACCCGCGCCAGTACCGCTCCCCGGGCCCGGAGATGAGCGTGTACCGGCTCACCGGCGGCCGCTGCGGCTCATAGAGCCTGAGCCGCGCCCGATCCGCGCCGGCGTCCTATCCTCAGCTTTCCGGGATGCCGCCGCCAAGGACCGATACTGACCGCCGTCACCTCGCTCGTGCGATCGAGCTGGCCGAGCAGGGCCGCGGCCGCGTGAGCCCGAACCCGCTCGTCGGCGCCGTGATCGCGCTCGAGGAGGAGATCATCGCCGAGGGCTACCACGAGGCCGTCGGCTCCTCGCACGCCGAGGTCGAGGCGATCCGCGCCGCCGGCGAGCGCGATCTCGCGGCCGCGACGCTGTACGTGTCGCTGGAGCCGTGCTGCCACCACGGCCGGACGCCGCCGTGCACCGAGGCGATCCGCGCCGCCGGGATCGGCCGCGTCGTGGTCGCCTCCGATGACCCCAGCGAGCACGCCTCCGGGCGCGGGCTGGGCATCCTGCGCGACGAGGGCGTCGAGGTGGTGATGGCCGACGGCGAGCTCGCGGCCCGCGCACGGCTGCTCAACCAGCCCTTTCGCAAGCACGCCCGCACCGGCCGCCCGTGGGTGCTGTTCAAGTCCGCGATGACGCTCGACGGCAAGGTCGCCACCCGCGCCGGGGACTCGAAGTGGATCTCCGGCGAGGCGAGCCGCTATCGCGCCCACCACTGGCGGGCCGAGTGCGACGCGGTGGCGGTCGGGATCGGCACGGCGCTGGCCGACGACCCGCAGCTCACCGCCCGGGTCGAGAACGTCCATCGCCAGCCGCGCCGGGTCGTGTTCGACTCGCTCGCGCGGCTGCCGCTGACCGGCCAGCTCGTGCGCGACGCGCGTGAGATCCCGCTCACGGTCGTCGTCTCCCGCGCCGCGCCGCGCGCCTGCACCGACGCGCTCGAGACCCACGGGGTCGACGTGATCGTCGCCACCGGCGAGAACGAGCCCGCGCGGGTCTGCTCGGCACTCGACCAGCTCGGCGGCGCCGAGATCTCCTCGATCCTGCTCGAGGGCGGCCCCCACCTGGCCGGCGCGTTCCTCGACGCCGGTGAGATCGACGAGATCCGGCTGTTCCTGGCGCCTTTGGTGCTCGGCGGTCGCACGGCGCGGGACCCGCTCGAGGGCCAGGGCGTGGACACGATCGCCGAGGCGGTGCGCGCGCTCACACTCGACGTCGAGGCGGTCGGCGAGGACGTGCTCGTGTCGGCCCGGCTGAAGGAGTGGTGAGCGGGTGTTCACCGGCATCGTGCAGGGGATCGGCACCGTCACCGGCGTGGAGCGCTCGGGCGACGGATGCGTGCTGCAGGTGGCCACGCCGCTGGCCGCCGAGCTGGGCGGCGGGGACTCGATCGCCGTCAACGGCGTCTGCCTGACCGCCACCGAGGTCGTGGAGGGCGGATTCGCCGCCGAGGTCATGAACGTCACGCTCGAGCGCACGTCGCTGGCCGGGGTCGACGAGGGATCGGGCGTCAACCTCGAGCTGCCGCTGCGCGCATCGGACCGCCTCGGTGGCCACGTGGTGCAGGGGCACGTCGACGGCGTCGGCACCGTCGCCGCCGTGAGCGAGGACGGATTCGCCCGCCGCGTCCAGATCGAGGCGCCCCCCGAGGTCCTGCGCTACGTGGTCGCGAAGGGCTCGATCGCCATCGACGGGGTGTCGCTGACCGCCGCAGAGGTCGATGAGCGATCCGTTACCGTTTCTCTCATCCCGGAGACGCTCGATCGCACGACCCTCGGTCGCGCTCGGCCCGGGACGCCCGTGAACGTGGAGGTTGACGTGTTGGCCAAGTACGTGGAGAGGCTGATCGACGCGGGGCGCGCCGGGCGATGAGCACGACCAAGGCTCCGTTCGCCACCATCGAGGAGGCGATCGAGGACATGCGCCAGGGCAAGATGGTGATCGTCTGCGACGACGAGAACCGCGAGAACGAGGGCGATCTCACGATGGCGGCCCAGTTCGTGACGCCGGAGGCGATCAACTTCATGGCCAAGGAGGGGCGCGGACTGATCTGCCTGGCGCTCACGCCGGAGCGCTGCGACGAGCTCGGGCTCGACCTCATGGCGGCCAAGAACGAATCGGCCTTCGAGACCGCGTTCACGGTCTCGATCGAGGCGCGCTCGGGCGTCAGCACCGGGATCTCCGCTGCCGACCGGGCGCGCACGATCCAGGTCGCGATCGACCCCAAGACGAGCCCGCGCGAGCTCGTCCAGCCTGGTCACGTGTTCCCGCTCAAGGCCCGCGGCGGCGGCGTACTCGAGCGCGTCGGCCAGACCGAGGCCGCGGTCGACCTGGCCCGGCTGGCCGGCCTCAATCCGGCCGGCGTGATCTGCGAGATCATGAACGACGACGGGACGATGGCCCGCGTCGCGGATCTGGCCCCCTACTGCGAGCACCACGGGCTCAAGATGGTGACCGTCGCCGAGCTCGTCGCCTACCGGCGCCGCCACGAGAAGCTGGTCGAGCGGGTCGTCGCCACCAAGCTGCCGACCCTATTCGGCGACTTCGTCGCCGTCGGCTACCGCTCGCTGGTCGACAACAAGCACCACGTCGCGCTGGTCAAGGGCGAGGTCGAGGGTGCCGACGACGTGCTCGTCCGGGTGCACTCCGAGTGCCTGACCGGCGACGTGTTCCACTCGCTGCGCTGCGACTGCGGCGAGCAGCTCGAGTCGGCGCTGGCGATGATCGAGGGCGAGGGGCGGGGCGTGCTCCTGTACCTGAGCCAGGAGGGCCGCGGGATCGGCCTGCTGAACAAGCTGCGGGCGTACAAGCTCCAGGAGGAGGGGCTCGACACCGTCGATGCGAACCTGCGCCTCGGGCTCCCGGCCGACCTGCGCGACTACGGGATCGGCGCCCAGATCCTCGTCGACCTCGGGCTGACCTCCATCCGCATCCTGACCAACAACCCCAAGAAGATCTCGGGCCTCGCCGGCTACGGGCTCTCGGTCACCGACCAGGTCCCGATCGAGCACGTGCCCAATCCTCACAACGAGGCCTACCTGACCGCCAAGCGCGAGAAGCTCGGCCACACGCTGCACCACCAGGGGCTGGCGCTCGACGAGGAGATGATCCACTCCGAGCACGAGAACGACCGGGTCCGCGAGGAGCGTGCGAGCGAGCCCGGGATGGGCGCCGAGCATGAGTGACGAGCGCCGGGTCGCGCTGTGCGTCGCCCGCTTCTACACCGAGCTGGCCGACAAGCTCGAGTCGGGTGCGCGGGCGGCGCTCGCGGAGGCGGGCATTGATCAGGTCGATCGCTTCGACGTCCCCGGTGCGTTCGAGCTGCCGCTGGCGGCCAAGTACGCGGTCGAGTCCGGTCGGTTCGAGGCGATCGTCTGCCTCGGCGCCGTGATTCGCGGCGAGACCGATCACTACGACTATGTCTGCGGCGAGGCCGCCCGCGGCATCCAGCAGGTCCAGCTGTTGACCGGGATTCCCTGCGGGTACGGCGTGCTCACCGTGGACACGATGGAGCAGGCGCTCGACCGGGTGCAGGGCGGCTCCAAGCGCGACACGGGGCGCCACGCGGTCGAGGCGGTCCTGGCGTCGCTGAAGGTCAAGCAGAGCCTGTCGGCTCGGCGCGGGCCGACGGGGTTCGCCCGGGCCTAGTCGCGCTGGCCGCGCCCGCGATAGTGGCCGCGGCCGGGCCCGCCGCCGGTCGGTGCGCCGTGGGCGCCGGCCTCGGCCAGCAGCAGCTCGCGGCGGACCGCGTCGGGCTGATTGGGGATCTGCAGCCGGGCCCGGAGCACCGGGATCGCCGCCTGGGGGTCGCCGGAGAGGCGCAGTGAGCGACCCAGGTCGTAGAGGGCGTAGGCGTAGGTGATGTCGCTCCTCGGCGCGGTGGCGACCGCCTTGCGCAACACGTCGATCGCCGGTCCGTAGGCGCCGTTGACCATCAGCTGGTGGCCACGGGCCTCGAGCGAGACCGGGGTCCCGGCCGTGACCGGAGGTTGCGTGGGCGCAGGCGGCGTCGGGGTGACCGAGGGCTGCGTCGCGGTCGCGGTGGATGTCGTGTCGTGCGCGGCCGCCGGCCGGCGGCGGTGCGTCGGGGCGGCGCCGGCCGCGTGCTGGGTCACCGGCGCGCGGACGGCGCCCGAGGTGTGGGTGCGGGCGCTCAGTGACGCCGATGGCGTGCCGTCGGACTGCGAGCCGGCGCCGACCACAGCTCCGGCCGCGAGCGCGACCCCGGCCAGCGCGGCCAGGACCCCGGCGCGGCTTCGGAGGCGGCCACGGAGGGCCGGTGCGGGGCGCTCGGGCCGAAGAACGGGCCGCCGGGTGGGAGGAACGCGGGGGCGCGGGGTGGCGGGCGCACGTGGCGCGCTGGCTACCGCTGCCGCCCGCGGCGCCGGCCACTCAGACACCGCCATCACGTCGTCGATCGCGTCGGCCATCGCGGTGGCGCTGGGCCAGCGGCGCTCCGGCCGCTTGGCCAGCCCGCGCGCGAGCACTGGATCGAGCGCCGGCGGCAGGGAGGGGCGGATCGAGCTCGCCCGCGGCGGCTCGTCGTCGATGTGCTGGTGGGCCTGGGCGGCGAAGTGCTCGGCCGTGAACGGGCGCCGGCCGGTCAGCAGCTCGAACGCCACCACCGCGAGCGCGTAGCGGTCCGCGGCCGCGTTGGCCGGCTCGCCGAGCGCGCGCTCGGGGGACAGGTAGGCCGCGGTGCCGAGCAGCTCGCCGGGCGAGGTGATCGTGTTCTCGGTGGCCAGGCGGGCGATCCCGAAATCGGCCACGTGCAGGACCGTACCCAGGTCGAGCAGCATGTTCGCGGGCTTGACGTCCCGGTGGATCACCCCGCGGCTGTGGGCGTAGTCGAGCGCCTGGGCGGCCTCGCGGATCCACCGCAGCGTCTCGGCGCGGTCGGGCGAGCGCTGCTTGAGCGCGTTGGCGACCGTGCCCCCCGCGAGATGCTCCATGACGATGAACGCGCTCCCGCCGGACTCGCCGACGTCGTAGATCGTCACCACGTGCGGGTGGGCGGACAGGCGCGCCGCCGCCCGCGCCTCGCGCCCGAAACGGGCCACGGCGTCGGGGTCGTGCTGGAGCCGGGGGGCCAGCAGCTTGATCGCGACCCGGCGGCCGAGAACCCGGTCCTCGGCGCACCAGACGGAGGCCATGCCGCCGCTCGCGAGGTGGCGAACGAGCTCGTAGCGCTCAGGGAGCTGGATGTCTTCGAGCATGAATGCGCTCAAGGTGATGTGCCCAGGACGAGCTGTCTATACTCGCAGCCGCCATGCCAAAGGTCTGCCACGTATGTGCGAAGGGTCCCGCGTTCGGCAACAGCCGCAGCCACTCGATGGTCGCGACGAAGCGGCGCTTCGACCCGAACCTCCAGCGCGTCAGGATCGACGACGGCGGCACGCCGCGGCGGGTCTACGTCTGTACTCGATGCCTGAAGGCTGGCAAGGTCGCGAAGGCTCGCTGATCACCGGGTGACCCCGGTGTCCGACCCCAGCGTCGTCAGGTTCCGGGCCCTGATCGAGGCGGGCCTGGCCGAGCTCGAGGCCCGGCGCGAGGAGGTCAACGACCTCAACGTGTTCCCGGTCGCCGACGGCGACACGGGCGACAACATGGTGCTGACGCTGCGCGCCGTGCTGCAGGAGCTCGACCGCCTCTCCGGCGCCTCCGAGGAGCGCACGATCGACGAGATCGACCGCGACGAGATCGTGGCCTCCGTCGCCCGCGCGGCCCTGCTCGGCGCGCGCGGCAACTCCGGCGTGATCCTCTCGCAGCTGATCCGCGGCGCCGCCGAGGAGCTGGCCAGCCGCCCCGGCGAGCTGATCGATCCGGTCCTGATCAGCGCCGCCCTGGCCCGCGCCGCCGACCAGGCCTACGGGTCGGTCCGCGACCCGGCCGAGGGGACGATCCTCACCGTCGTGCGCGAGATGGCCCACCGCGTCGCCTCCGAGGTCGCCCACATGCAGGACGCTCGCCTCGGACCCGAGGCGAGCGCCGCCAAGCAGAACGCCGTCGTGGCCGAGGTGATCGAGCGGGCACTCGCCGCCGGCGAGGAATCGGTCATGCGCGGCCCCGACCTGCTGCCCGTGCTGCGCGAGGCCGGCGTCGTGGACGCCGGCGGCTACGGCCTCACCGTCCTCTTGGCCGGCATCGTCGGCGCGCTGCGCGGCACCGCCCCGCCGCCACTCGAGCATCACGCCCCGGCGCGGGTGACCCACCCCCAGCACGCCTCGAGCACGTACCGCTACTGCACGAACTTCGCCGTCACCGGCTCCGACCTCGAGGCGCGCCGGTTCGTGATGGCGCTCGAGAGCCTCGGCGACTCGGTGCTCGTGGTCGGCGACGCGACGACCCTGAAGATCCACGTCCACACCGACGACCCCGATCAGGCCACCGCCCTGTTCACCGACGCCGGCGTGATCTCGCACCTCGACGTGGCCGACATGCACGCACAGATCGAGGAGCGCGACAAGCGGCTCACCACGCCCGCCGTCGCCGACGTGTGCGGCGTGCTCGCGGTGGCGACCGGCGGCGGAATGCGGAGCCTGTTCGAGAGCCTCGGGGTCCACGTCCTCGACGGCGGCCCGACGCTCAACCCCTCGACCTACGACCTGCTGGCGGCGATCCACGCGATCGGAGCAGAGCAGGTCGTCGTGCTCCCCAACAGCCCCAACGTCGTGATGGCGGCCGAGCGGGCCGCCGAGCTGTCGGACAAGACGGTGCACGTGGTCATCTGCCGCTCCCAGCAGGCCGGCTTGGCCGCCGCGGTCAGCCTCGACCCGACGCGCAGCGCCCGGCCCAACGCAGAGGCGATGACCGAGACGCTGCAGCGCATCCGCACCGGCGCCGTCGCCCGGGCCGCCCGCGACGACAAGCAGGGCCGGTTCCGCGAAGGGGACGCGATCGGGTTCGTGGAGGAGGAGCTCGTCGCCTGGGGCAAGCCCCGCGACACGCTGCGCGGGGTGCTCGAGCAGCTGGCCGAGGACGCGGAGCTGATCACGTGCCTGCGCGGAGCCGAAGCGCCGCTCGACGACGAGACGGTGGAGGCCCTGGCCGCGGGCGAGGTCGAGTTCGAGCTGAGCCATGGTGGCCAGTCGAGCTACTGGTGGCTGCTGTCCGCTGAATAGGTTCCGGCCGCCTCAGGCTCCCGTCCCGACCGCTGCGCCGGTCATGATCAGCCCGTGGCCATGACCGCGACCGCGTTCGCAACGCCCGATCCGCTCGGACCAGGCGAGCTCGAGGCCGCGCCCGTCACCTATCCGCACCCCTCGCGGCTGGCCGTGGCGCTGAGGCTCGACGGCGCCAAGAGCGAGCAGGCGGCGGTCACGCTCGGCCTCCACACCGTCGGGGACCTGCTCGAGCACCTGCCGCGGGACCGTCGCGAGTCGCGGGCGGTGGCGCAGCTCGTCGCGGGGGAGACGGCGACCGTGGTCGTCGAGGTCCGGAGCATCGCCTCGCGCCCCGTGCGCCGGCGCGGAATGCGTCCGCTGGTCGAGGCGACGGTGGCCGACGACAGCGGCGTCATGAAGGCCACCTTCTTCAATCAGCCCTGGCTCGTCCAGCGCTACCCGCCCGGCACGCGGCTGCTGCTGCACGGCAAGTACGAGGCCCGCAACCGGTTCCGCGTGCAGGGCCACGCGATCACCACCGATGCCACCGCCGGCGGCGAGGCGGTGGCCCACTACCCGGCCACCGAGGGCCTCAGCTCGACCGCGATCCACGCCCTCGTCCGCCACCACGCCGGCACGATCGCCGACGTGATCGAGCCCCTGCCGGCGCGGCTGCGCGTGAGCGAGGCGCTGCCCGACCGCGCCGCCGCATTGCGCGCCGCGCACTTCCCCGGCGGCGAGGACGACCAGGGGATCGCGCGGCGCCGGCTCGCCTTCGACGAGCTGCTGCTGATGCAGCTCGGCCTGCTGCGCCGGCGCGCCCGGCGCCGCGACGCGAGCGAGGCGCCGGTGCTCGACGGCGAGCGCACCCTGACCGCCCGCTGGCTCGCGGAGCTGCTGCCGTTCGCGCTCACCGGCGACCAGGAGCGCGCGCTGGCCGCGATCGACGCCGACCTCGCGCAGGCCCGCCCGATGCAGCGGCTGCTGATGGGGGAGGTGGGCTCCGGCAAGACGGTGGTGGCGCTGTACGCGATCCTCCGGGCGATCGAGCACGGCCTGCAGGGGGCGCTGATGGCCCCGACCGAGACCCTGGCCGAGCAGCACTTCGCGACGATCCAGAAGCTGATGCCGGGCGAGGCGGTCCCGGCCGGCCTGCTCACCGGCTCGACCCCGGCGCGCCGGCGCGCCGACCTGCTGGGCAAGCTCGCGAGCGGTGAGCTGTCGCTGATCGTGGGAACCCACGCCCTGATCGAGTCCTCGGTCGCGTTCGCGCGGCTGGGGGTGGCGGTCGTCGACGAGCAGCACCGCTTCGGCGTGCGCCAGCGGGCGGCGCTGGACGCCAAGGGCGATGTGCTGGCGCCGCACGTCCTGCACATGACCGCGACGCCGATCCCGCGCACGCTGGCCCTGGCCGGCTACGGCGACCTCGACTTCACGCTGCTGCGCGAGCTGCCGCGCGGCCGCCAGCCCGTGCAGACGTTCGTGTGCTCGAGCGAGGCTGAGCGGGCCCGTGCCTACGACCGCATCCGCGAGGAACTCCGCGCCGGCCGGCAGGCGTTCGTGGTCTGCCCGCTGGTCGAGGAGTCCGAGCTGCTGCAGGCGCACGCGGCGAGGACCGAGTTCGAGCGGCTCGCCGCCGGCGAGCTGCGCGATTTCGAGGTCGTGCTCCTGCACGGCCAGTTGCGCCCGGCCGAGAAGCAGGCGGCGATGGGCGCGTTCGCCGCCGGCGGCGCCGACGTGCTCGTCGCCACCTCGGTGATCGAGGTCGGGATCGACGTCCCCAACGCGACCGTGATGCTGGTCGAGGACGCCGACCGCTACGGGATCTCGCAGCTGCACCAGCTCCGCGGGCGGATCGGCCGCGGCGAGCAAGCGTCGCTGTGCCTGCTGTTCGGGTCCAAGTCCTCGGCCCGCCTGAACGCCCTGGCGACCCACCGCGACGGCTTCCAGCTGGCCGAGATCGACCTCGAGCTGCGCGGCGAGGGCGACCTCGCCGGGGTCCGGCAGCACGGGCTGCAGAGCTTCCGGTTCGCGGAGCTGCCGCGCGATGCGGAGCTGCTCGAGCGGGCCCGGGTCCACGCCGAGCGGATCGCGGCCGAGGACCCCGAGCTCGCGCTGCCGGAGAACGCGCTGCTCGCCGACGCGCTGGCCGGCGCGTACGGAGCCGAGGCGATGGCCCCGATCCGGGCCTAGGCCGGTGCGGGTGATCGCCGGCAGCCATGGCGGCCGCCCGTTGGTGGCGCCGCGCGGCAGCGCGACCCGGCCGACCGGTGATCGGGTGCGCGAGGCGCTGTTCTCGATCCTCGGCGACCTGGACGGCTTGGAGGTCCTCGACCTGTTCGCGGGATCGGGCGCGCTGGCGATCGAGGCGCTCTCCCGCGGCGCCGCCGCGGCGACGCTGGTCGACTCCGCGCCGGCCGCGATCACGGCGATCCGGCGCAACCTCGAGACCCTCGGGATGACGGCCGAGGTCCGCCGCGCGACCGCGACCAAGTTCCTGGGGACTGCACGGGCTCACGGTCGTCAATACGATCTGGTCTTCCTCGATCCCCCATACAGTCGAGCGAGCAGTCTCGGACGTGAGCTCTCGACCGCTCTGGCCCCGGTGCTGGCGCCCGGCGCCCGGGTGGTCTCGGAGAGCGACCGCCGGGCCCCGCTGGAGCTCGACCTTCCCCTCACCGATGAGCGCCAGTACGGCGACACCCTGATCCGAATCCATGACTCCCGATAACCGAATCGCAGTCTGTCCCGGCTCCTACGACCCGATCACCAACGGCCATCTCGACGTCATCTCGCGCGCGTCGGCGATGTTCGACCACGTGATCGTTGCCGTCGTCAATCACCCCGTCCGCAAGGGCAAGACGCTGTTCACGGCCGAGGAGCGTGTGAGCTTCGTGCAGCGCGCCACGCAGCATCTGGAGAACGTCAGCGTCGATACCTTCAGCAACCTCGTCGTCGAGTTCGCCAAGGAAAATGGGGCCAAGGCGATCGTCAAAGGGCTGCGGGCGATCTCGGACTTCGAATACGAGTTCGAGATGAACCAGCTGAACCGCCGACAGGCCCCGGACATCGAGTCCGTGTACCTGATGGCCTCGCCCAAGTACAGTTTCCTGAGATCCAGCGGGGTCAAGGAGCTTGCCACCTTCGGGGGCAACATCGAAGACCTTGTGCCCGATGAGGTCGCTGTGCAGTTGCAGGAACGGCTCGGCCGCTGACGAAACAGAGGTTCGCGATGGACGTCCTGGTACTCATCGACAAGCTGGACGATCTCGTCCACAACGCGAAGCCTGTCCCCCTGACCGATCAGGTCCGTGTGGACAAGGAGGAGATCTACGACATCCTCGATCAGATGCGCGCGACGATCCCCGAGGAGATCAAGCAGGCGCGCTGGATCGTCAAGGAGCGCCAGGAG
>Ga0209048_10002320_pt1 | contig 18986 bp, 18 predicted proteins | sample FrelakmetCRP12CR_FD_187146 | JGI IMG/M metagenome (GOLD analysis project Ga0209048, IMG submission 187146) | Freshwater lake sediment microbial communities from the University of Notre Dame, USA, for methane emissions studies - CRP12 CR (SPAdes)... | ecosystem: Environmental > Aquatic >... | reverse complement strand
CGCGCAACTGACGCCGCAGTTGGTCGAGGATCGTATCGTGCTGGACTTGGGCGAGGATCGGTTTTGGCTCTTGCCGCGCGATTTAACCGGTCGCACGCTCCTGTTCACGATGCGTCATGGTATCTCGCGCGTGGAGAGCAGCACCTATCGAGTCGGGCGCCGCCTCGCGAACCTGTTGGATCCTGAGCGAGGCGTCCCCAAAGCCGATGCAGTCGGTGCAGCCCTGGCCCGGATGCTGGGCGTGGTCGGGCAACAACTGGACTTCCTTCACGTTCACAACTACCTCGATCCGCGGACCTTCGTCCATCTGGTGAGCCACAGCCCCAATACGCGGCAACTGTACGAGCGGGTGGTCGCTGCGCTGATGCAGGCGCAGGCGCACCATGCTGAGGCACTCCCGCCCGCCTGCGATCCCGCCTTAGACTCCCAGGATTTCGGATGGGTTACGGGTTTGGAGAAGAAGGTGGAAGCCGAGGAGGCCGCAATGGCATTCGGCGTGGATGTGCAGACGGCCAAGCGCCTCATCAAACATCCCCTCTACAGCTACCCGGGCGGGCATTCCTTCTTCGATGTCTATGTGGATATCGTCGATGGCTTCCGCCGATTGGGTCAGTCACATCAGGGGAAGGCCGTGTGTCTGTACAGCCACAGCTCCACGCTACGGGCGCTCATGATTTATCTCGACCCTCGTCCCTTTCGCGAAGCCTTCACCGAGTTTGGCGAGTATAAGGAGGGACAGGATAATGTCGTTCTGCTGACCTACGAACAGGGACTCTTATCCGGCTATTCCACCGCTGTGGGTCTGTCAGCGCGGGAACGGGCGGCGCGGGAGACCTGGGTGAAGGTCGAGCGCGAACGCAGAGACCGGATCACGCTCAAGCCCCGACAGATTAAGCGGATCGTGGCATTGGTCTCGGGTGGCGATTTCGCCGGTGCCGGGGCTGCATTGAAAGAACTACGCGTGACAGGACACCGGTTTGGCCTGGAGGTCTACTTCGTCCGTCACGGGTTCTTAGGTCTGGCCAACAACTGGATCAAAGCGGTGACCGAGGATGATACCCGCGGCATGGGCAGCCATGCGAGCAGTCCGATTGGGAGTAGTCGCTTCGAAGATTTCAAGGACGAGCAGGTGCAGCAGGCCACGATGCGGCATCTTCGGCCCTATATGGAAAATGGAGCCTTGGTGGTTATTGGTGGGGACGGGAGTCTTCGAGGCGCACGGGCGCTCTACGAAGGATTTGGAGTCCAGGCAGTAGGAATTCCTGGCACGATCGACAACAATCTCGCGGGGACGACCTCGCTGGGTTTTCATTCGGCCGTGTCTCTGGCGAATCAATCCATCGAGTCGCTGAAAGCCACCAGTTCCGCCATGGGCAGCGTCTTTTTCGTGGAGATTATGGGGGCGGGGTCCGGCCATCTCGCCCTCGCCTGTGCGTATCAGGCCAGAGCTGAAGGCCTCTTGGTCAACGAGCATCCCGATCCAAACGCCTATATCGACGACATCATCCTGGGCACGCTCAACCGTACCTTGGGCGTCCCGAACAAGAGCCATCTGTTTGTCGTGGCGGAACAGACACCCCATCGCCATCACCCGGATGGCGGTGTGCGGGGTCTTGTCGAGTATGTCGCCAGCACACTCACCACCTGGCCACAGTTTCAGGCACGTCCCGGTGAATATCGCCTCGCCCCTGCGACCAAAGCCACGATCCTCGGCCACACGTTACGGGGGGCGCCCCCGACCCCCGAGGACAAGACCATCGGACAAGATCTGGCCTATGAAGCGATTCGTCGTCTCGTCAAGGAGCCGGAGCGGGTGGTCGGGTGTATGCTGGCTTATCGCGGGTCAAGCACCATCGAGGCGATCCCACTCCACGCTGTGGCACCGAAGCAGTTCGACTGGGAGATCTTCGCCCGCATGCACGGAAGCGAGCTGCCATAGCAGGGTGAATGGAGCGAAGCGTCTCACCGTGAAGTCCGTGCCCTGACTCCATCTCTCCTCATCGTTACAGGGCGACTCGATCATGGATTCACGAGGGGCGGCCTGCGCCTGAAGCGTCGGTTGCGTTGTGGGCATGGAGGTCGTTTGCTAGAATGACATGTTTGGACATCATCGCGAGAAGAGCGGAACACGCGCGAAAAGCGGACATGCGTCGGAATCTCATGCCCCGCCCGTCTTGCCCTTCTCGCGCAGCGCGCATCCCGATTGACCAGTGAAAGCATGCTCTATGCGTAAAGCCAAAATCGTGTGCACCATCGGTCCCGCCAGCGATTCATCTACCTTGCTGGATCAGTTAATTGAGAGCGGCATGGACGCGGCACGACTCAACTTTTCTCATGGGACCCACGAATCACATGCGCGGGCGGTCAAGGCCATTCGCGAAGCAGCGGATCGTCGGCACGTGGCGGTGGCGATCATTCAAGACCTGCAGGGACCGAGGCTCCGTGTTGGAGAAGTCGATCAGGGCGGGCTCGATCTCGTTGCCGGCCAGACTGTGAGGCTCGTGACGACTCTGCTCCGGTCCGGCGGTCAACTCGGCGCACAGTCGATCGCTCCATCCCGTATGCGTGAGATTCCGGTGACGTATCAATACCTGGTGCGAGATGTCCAGCCAGGCGCCCGCATCCTGATTGACGACGGGTTGATCGAGCTGATTGCTAATCGGATTACCGGCGGCGCTATCGAATGCCGAGTAGTGATCGGGGGACGACTCACCTCGCACAAGGGCATGAACCTGCCGGATACTCGCATCAGCGCTCCCACTCTGACAGACAAAGATATGGACGACCTCCGCTTTGGCATCGCGCAGGGGGTGGACTATGTGGCCCTCTCGTTTGTCAGAGGTCCCGATGACGTGGTGGCCGCAAGGAAGTTAGTGGCCGACTGGGGCGGCGACGTGCCGATTATTGCAAAGATCGAAAGGCCCGAAGCGGTTGAGTGCTTGGACGCGATTCTTGATCAGGCGGACGGCGTGATGGTCGCGCGGGGCGATCTGGGAGTGGAGATGGGGCCGGAGGCAGTTCCGCTCCTACAGAAGCGCATTATCGCCGAAGCCAACCGCCGCCGCCGCCTCGTGATCACGGCCACTCAGATGTTGGAGTCCATGACGTACCACACACGCCCGACAAGGGCCGAAGCGTCGGATGTGGCCAACGCTGTGTTCGATGGGACTGATGCCGTCATGCTTTCCGCAGAAACGGCCATCGGACAGCACCCGGTTGAAACAGTCCGTGTCATGGACCGAATCGTTCGGGCCGCAGAAGAAGGGGCTCGGACGTGGTGTGCGCGCTCGTCCGACGGGCCACAGGGGGAAGGCTCATTCCCGGAAGCCATCTGCCATTCGGCCTCTTCGGCAGCCTCAGTCATCGGGGCGAGCGTCATCGTGGCATTTAGCGAAAGGGGTACGACTGCGCGCTTGCTGTCGAAGCAGCGACCCGAGGCGTCAATTATTTCATTGACTCCATTTGAGGCCGTACGTCAACGGATGGCGCTGTACTGGGGTGTGATCCCTCACACGATGCGGCAGATCGCTCAAACCGATGAGCGGATCGATGAAGCGGAACGTCGCCTGAAGACCGAGGGACTGGCGACGACGGGACAGCGGATCGTGATTCTGTCGGGGACCAGGATTGGTCAGCCAGGGGAGACCAATTTGATGAAGTTACACAAAGTCGGGTGAGCTGGAGCGGTTGGGCTGCCCCTGTCCCCGCACGGTGCCCACGGACTGAGCGCTCCATTGCCGGATGCGCGCAGGGAGGCTTACTCAGTTCCCCCAGGCATTGTAAAGATTGGAATACAAGAGCACACGATGATACTCAACGTTGTGGGGCGGTTAGTGTTGTTTCTGTGTCAATTGCTTGCCCTCCTGTTTTCAGCCGGAGATGGGCTTGCGCAAACCGGATCCCTCGACCACTCACCGGCAGAGGTGGTGAAACGATATCTGGCGCTCGATTATAAGGGGGCTCGGCTCGATGCCATATCGGTCGAGACGGTCGCGTCCTACACGAGTTGGCATGAGGAGCCGACGTGGGGGCATGTCGTGGTGACGCGGGGCTTTGTGGTGGCGGAGCAGTATCGCCAATGGGAAGTGATCGATAGGTTGGAAGTCGTGATTCCGGTCACCTTTCAAGTCCTAGGCTCGGTGTATCTGGAAACCGCTGATTTCTTCCAGGAAGCCGGGACAGAAGAGGTTCGGTTTCGCGTGAAAGCAGTCAAGAATCGATGGAGGATTGTCGAGCCGATGCTTCCCCCTCACGTGGGGCAGAAGCGGATGGTGAATGTCGTGCGCGAAGCCTGGGTGAAGGAAACCGACCAGGCAAAGCGAGACCGTCTCGGATCGTTGCAGGACGAATTGCGGAAGGTAAAATGATGGGAAAGAGCTCGGTCGAGTTGTTGATTTTCGATCTGGACGGGACGCTCATCGAGTCCAAGTGGGATATTGCCACGTCAGTGAACCTGACGTTAGCCGAGCTGGGGCTTCCGCAGCGGCCACTTGAGGAAATCTTCGGGTTTGTCGGGGATGGGGTGAAACAATTGCTGCGCATGTCGGTCGGCGAGAGCAGTCGGGTCAGCTTCGAGGAGGCGTTGCGGGTGTTCAGGGGCCAGTACTTGGCCCATTGCCTCGATCGCACGACGTTCTATCCGGGCATTGGAGAGGTGCTGACGCATTTCGCAGGCAAGCGAAAGGCTGTGGCCACCAACAAGTCGATCGAGTACACGAACGTGATTCTCCAAGGGCTGGGGGCGAATCATTTTGAGTACGTCGTCGGAGGCGATCACGGGTTTGGGTTGAAACCGGAACCGGGCATGCTGTTGCATGTGATGGAACAATTGAATGTGCCGAAAGAACACACTGTGCTCGTCGGTGACAGTACCAACGATATCAACGGCGGGCATAATGCCGGGATTCGTGTCTGTGCGGTCGGGTACGGCATGGGGAATCGCGCCAAGATGGAGGCCTGTCGACCGGACTGGTTTATCGAACGACCGGAAGAATTAATGGAGCTATTCGCATGACACACAGGTTACGGCTACGGTTACGATTCAAAGAAAATGTGCGGCGCCTCTCCCTCCGGGTTTCAAGTCTCTGCATCGCAGTTGTGCTCAGCCTCAGTCTCGACCTCGGCCAGCTCTTTGCGGCATCGTTCGGTCTGGCGGATCGTGTAGTGGAACAGAAGCTGGCGAACGGATTGACCGTGCTCATGGTCGAACGGCATCAGACGCCGGTGGTCTCCCTCAACATGACCTTTAGGGTCGGCGGGGTGAACGAACAGGTCGGTCAAACCGGCCTGGCGCACCTGTATGAACATATGGCGTTCAAGGGCACGAGGACGGTAGGGACGAGGGACTACGAAAAAGAACGCCCCATTCTCGAAGAATTGTATCGAGTGGGGACCGAGTTGGAGCAGCGGCAACGGGAACTCGCAAGGAGGAGCCTGGAGAAATCGGCAAGCACTGAGGATCGCGCAGCGATCGAGGCGCTTCAGAAGCGATTCACCGAGCTACAGGAACAGGCGGGACAGTTCGTGGCGGGCAATGAGATGGCCTTACTCTACCAACGCCACGGAGGGGTTGGGCTCAATGCGGCGACCGGCAAAGACCTGACTCGCTATATGATCAGCCTCCCGGCGAATCGTCTGCCTCTGTGGGCCGCGCTTGAAGCTGATCGAATGGCGCATCCGGTCCTCCGCGAATTCTACAAAGAACGCGGAGTAGTCATGGAGGAGCGGCGGTTGCGAAATGACGACAGCCCCAACGGGCTGTTGTTTGAAACCTTCACCTCGGCAGCCTTTCGCGCACATCAATATGGTATCCCGACGATCGGCTGGGAGTCGGACATCCTGTCGCTCACGCCGGCCGACACCGAAGCCTTCTTCAAAGCCTATTACGGTCCCGGCAATGCGACGATTGCCATCGTGGGCGATATTAATCCGAAGGAGGTCATGACGTTGATCGAGCAGACGTTCGGCAAGATACCGGCTGTACCTCCGCAGCCTCCGATCGTCACCGTCGAGCCGCCTCAACGGGGAGAACGCCGCGTGGAGGTGGAGTTCGATGCCGAACCGTCAGTGGCCATCGGGTTTCACAAGCCGGCATTGGGCCATCCCGATGACTATGTCTTCGATGTGATCGACGCCGTGCTGAGCGATGGACTCACCTCCCGGCTCTATGCGAATCTAGTCCGCGAGAAACGGATCGCCGCCTCGGTGAACTCCGATTCAAATTATCCCGGGGTCCGCTCCCCGAATCTATTCGTGCTCAATGCCACACCGCTTGCGCCCCATACGACGGCGGAAGTCGAGGCAGCCATCTATGCCGAACTCGAACGGCTTAAGACGGAGCCGGTCTCTGCTAAGGAACTCGAGAAAGTGCTGAATAACCTCGACGCCGATTTGGTGCGGGCCCTCCGATCCAACGGAGGTCTTGCTTCTCAGTTGGCGCTCTATCAGACAGTGGCAGAAGACTGGCGCTATGCATTGAAGGCCCGGGACAAGATTGCAGCTGTGACGGCGGCAGATATCCAGCGTGTGGCGGCTGAATATTTGACGAAGTCGAACCGAACAGTGGCCACATTGGTGAAGAAGGCCGGTGAGAAAAAGGTCGCGACGGCGCCGCAACATCATGAGGTGGCGCGATGAGGGGCATGAAACGTGACGCGCGAAATGTGATGCGATGGAGTTTCCTTCTGTGCTCGATGATCATACCGGTCACCATCCCGGTGCTGACCGTCTGGGCCGCGAACCTTGCGCTGGGCGATCCCAGGCAGATGACGTTTAAACCGGTTGAGTTCACTCCGCCCGAACCGGATCGCGTGGTGCTCGAAAACGGCATGGTCGTATATCTCCTTGAGGACCATGAGCTGCCTTTGATCAGCATGACTGCGACAATGCGAACGGGCAGCTGGCTCGATCCGGCCGATAAGATCGGCCTGGCTTCGTTGACCGGTTCCATCATGCGGACAGGCGGGGGCGGCGGTCTGTCGTCCGAACAGGTGGACGAGGAACTCGAACAGTTCGCCGGGGATGTGGGCATCTCGATTGGACGGCAATCCGGTTCCGCGTCGCTCGATGTGCTCACTAAGGACTTGAAACGGGGGCTCCAGATTTTCGCGGGACTCATTCGGACACCCGCATTTGACCCGGCACGGGTTGAACTGGCCAAGCTGCAGGCCATCGAAGGGATTCGCCGGAGGCAAGATAATCCCGGTTCGATCGTCGGGCGCGAGTTCGTGAAGCTCCTGTATGGAGCGGACCATCCAACGGCGCGTGAAAGCAGCATCGAATCCATCAGCCGCATCACCAGAGACGATCTGGTCGCCTTTCACAGAAAGACCATTTATCCGAACGGCATGATGCTGGGGGTGACGGGAGACTTCGACAAGTCCGCGATGTTGGCCCTTCTGCGCGAAGTATTTGGCGATTGGAAAAAGGGCGAGGTTCCGGTGCTGACGATTGCCGATGTGCCCCAGAGCCTGACGGCGAAGCCAGTCGTACGGTTCGTGAACAAGGATACCTCGCAAACGCATCTCCGCGTCGGTCATCTGACGATCAAAGAAAACGATCCAGATTATGTCGCCTTAGCGATCGCGAACGACATTCTGGGGGGCAGTTCCTTTCGCAGCCGTCTCTTCAACGACGTGCGGACCAAGCGGGGCTTGGCCTACTCGGTCGGGAGCCGGTTGAACACAGGGGTGCACGATCAAGGCGTCTGGCTGATGCGGGCAGAGACGAAGCTGCCGTCGACGCAAGAGGTCATCAGTCGGTTTGTCGCGAACATGGAACGGATGCGGACCGAGTTGGTGACAGACAGCGAGCTGGCAGAAGCGAAAGAGGCCTATGTGAACTCGTTTGTGTTCTCCTTCGCCAGTTCGTCGGCCATTGTGGGGCGGTTGATGGAACTGGAATATGATGGGCTTCCCAAAGATTTTCTCCAGCAATTGCGGGCCCGCGTGATCGCATTGACGAAAGATGAAATCCTGGCGGCGGCGAAGAAACATTTCCACCCCGAGCAACTGACCATTGTCGCAGTCGGGGCCGGTGAGGCCCTGCCGAAGTTGCTGTCGGGATTTGGAGAGGTGAAGGAGATCACGCTCGCGTCGGAGAATTGATTCAGCGGGCTCCTGCTCGCCGGAAAACCTGGTTATTCACGTCCAACCATCAACCAAGGAGGTCGTCATGGTGACCTATCTGATGCTGCTCAACTGGACGGATCAGGGAATCAAGAACGTGAAGGATTCGCCGAAACGGTTGGATGGGGTGAAGAAGCTCGCGAAGGATATGGGCGGCGAAGTCAAGGCGTTCTACATGACGCTGGGGGCGTATGATCTTGTTCTCATCGTTGATATGCCGAACAACGACAAGCTGGCGAGTTTCGGTCTCAAGGTGGGATCACTCGGCAATGTGCGGTCCACGACTCTCAGAGCCTACTCCGAGGATGACTATCGCCGCATCATTGGCGGCCTCAGCTAAGAGGGATGGACGCAGCAGAATCATACATCTGAGGCTTGGGCCAAGAGGCCATCGGTGAAGGCTTTTTTACCCCTCGCCACCTGCCTCATGTCACTCGGCTGAAGAGTTTCGTATGCCCTTAGAAGACGATTTCTGTGACATTATCAAGAAGGCCCGCATCGGACAGGCGTGGTCCGTGGAGGATGTGGCTCGTACGACCGGCCTTCCTGGGGCCGATATCACCGCACTCGAACGAGGCGATCAGCCGCGCGATCGGGCGGAAGTGCGCGCCCTCGCCACCGCGTTAGGGCTCCGTCTCGCTCCGTTGGAACAGATCGTCCTAGAGAAGTGGGTTCCCCAACCGATTCCCTCGATCCCGGGGATCGAAACCATACAGGGCGAGATCAACGGCTACGCGGTCAACGGCTATATCGTGCACGACTCCGGTGAGGCGGTCCTCGTCGATACGGCGTACAATGCTCCGGCCATGATTGCCTGGCTCGAATCCCAGCGAGTCCGGCTGACCGGCATCTGTCTGACGCATGGACATGCGGACCACGCCGAGGGGATTCAGCAGCTCCTGGCACGATGGCCAGTTCCAGTCTATCTGGGAGCTGACGATGTCAGCCTCCTGCGCTGGAAGCCATCGGAGGATCGTCTTACTGCACCGAACGACGGTCGTGCCATCTCGGTCGGGCGTCTCAGCGTCCATTGTCTTACCACGCCAGGCCATACGCCTGGCGGCATCTGCTATCGGATGGAGACTGAGTCACGGCCTGTCTGTTTCGTTGGTGACACCTTGTTTGCCGGATCGATCGGAAAGTCCCTTCCGCAGAACCTCTTTACGACCCATCTGGACTCCGTGCGGCAGCGCGTGTTGAAATTGCCTCACGACTGTATCCTGTTGCCGGGTCACGGACCAGCCACGACGGTTCGAGAAGAACTCGACCATAACCCCTTCGCTGCGGATCATTGAAGAAGGCGCCATGAATCTCGACCAACGGAACGACAACCAGCCGATCCGCAGCGGAGAGCTGCCGGTTGTGGCAGGACCGTCTGAGGACCTCAGTGATCTCTCCGCGGACGACGAATTGGAGGGGACGCCCTTCTCGAAATGGACCCTGCCCATCAGCCTCTTTGTGGCGACGATCTTTACCACACTATGGGCCGGGGCCTATCAACCCCACTCTCAAGGAAGACGCGGGCCGGTGGATTTTCTGCTTGATTCTCCTGAATCGCTCTGGCAAGGGATTCCCTTCGCGGCCACACTGCTGACCATCCTCGTCACGCACGAGTTCGGACATTACCTGTTCTCTCGTCTCCATCGCGTGCCGGCCTCCTTGCCGCTGTTCATTCCAGGCCCGCCTCATGTCATCGGAACGTTTGGAGCGATCATCCGCATACGTGGACCGATTATGAATCGCTGTGCGCTCCTCGACATTGGCGTCGCCGGTCCTCTTGCGGGATTTGTTGTGGCGGTCGTAGCTCTCGCAGTGGGTCTCAGCCTTTCACAGGTGGGTGCGTCACGGTATGGCTACCATTATGGTGAACCGTTGTTGTTCCAGTTGATGGCCTGGCTCATTTTCGGGTCGCTGCCACAAAATGCCGAGATTCTTATTCACCCCATCGGTTTCGCCGCCTGGTTCGGGCTGTTTGTGACGTCATTGAATCTCATTCCCATCGGTCAACTGGACGGAGGCCATGTGGCCTATGCGCTCTGGGGGGCTCGGCAACGCACCGTGGCTTTCGCCATCGTGCCGGTCCTTATCGTGCTGGGATTCGTCGGATGGCCGGGTTGGTGGCTCTGGGCCTTCATGGCAGGACTGTGGGGTTTCGGGCATCCGCCGGTGCGCGATCCTCACGTGCCGCTGGGCCGAGGGCGGATCGTCGTCGGATGGATTGCGCTCGCCGTGTTTGTGCTTACCTTTGTTCCCACTCCTTTCTCATTCCACTAGCGGGATGCTGAAAAAGGCCGCCAGCTTCGTTCTCGCCTCGAAAACGTCCTCAACGTAGCCAGGGGCTACGCCTCCGGTGCTTTCCTCGGCTGCGGCCTCGCTGACAGCCTTTTTGAGCATCCCGCAAACGAACTCCATTCAGCGGTCAGGATCAATCCATGGATTTTCTTGTCCGATCGCGCGCTCGGCCCTACCATGTGCCTATGGCATCTTCGATCATTCCCATGACCCTCTGTCCCAAGTGTCAGGCTGACCAGCCGGACGGAGCGACAGAGTGCATGAAGTGCGGGATCATCTTTGCGAAGTATCGGCCGCTTGCCCCTCCGCAGCCTGTGCTGCAGGATCGCTCGCGCTGGGTGGCCCTTGCTAGAGAATGGCTCATTGAATCAGATACATCGACCGACTCGATGACGTTTGCTGGACGGGTCGCGGTGTTTCTGTTGATGCTCTGGTGGGGCCGAACGTTTGTTTTCACGCCGCTCGAAACCAACTATACGGGGGAATCGTTCCTCCATCTGATCAATCTGCCGTTCCACGAAGCGGGCCATCTTCTGTTTATCCCGTTCGGACGCTTCATGATGATTCTGGGCGGGAGTCTCGGTCAGATCCTGATGCCGCTCGTCTGCTTGATTACATTTCTCATCAAGACGCGCGACCCATTCGGTGCTTCGGTGGCCCTCTGGTGGACGGCGGAAAGTCTCATGGATATCGCTCCCTACATCAATGATGCGCGGGCGCTGGATCTCATGCTGCTTGGTGGGGTGACCGGGAAGGAAACGGACGGGCATGACTGGAACAATATTCTGACCATGTTGGGTTGGCTGGAGTATGACCATCGACTGGCTCACCTCGCCTACAACCTCGGTATTCTCCTGATGCTGACTTCGTTCGCCTGGGGCGGGCTGCTTCTCATGAAACATTACCGCCGGCTCTCGCCGTAACCGCACTTGCACGACCGCAGCTACTCTCTTACGATAGGTTTTCACCGGATCAGGAGGTGCTTACATGCGAAGCCTGCAGGCAGCTCGTGCTTGTCTCATCGTGGTCGGCATTGTATCGTTGACCAGTCAGGCCTTTGCAGCAGATTCCACTGCCTCCTCTCGATTTACGTTGCTGATGAACGGTGCGGCCGTCAAAGACAGCAGTACCGGCCTGATTTGGGAACAGGAACCGGACCGGGAGCACGATGTGTGGGGCGCGTCGGTGGCTCGTTGTGCGACGAAAGAGGTCGGCGGGCAGAAAGGATGGCGGGCACCGTCAGTGGACGAACTCAAGACCTTGATCGATGCCTCTCAACATGATCCGGCCTTACCGGCCGGCCATCCCTTCTCCAACATCAAGTCGGAGATTTATTGGACTGCTACGCCCCATCCCACCGACGACATGGTGGCCTGGCAAGTCAGCTTCTTCAGCGGCGAGCCGGTGACCGATCAAAAGTCCGGCACGCGCCGACTATGGTGTGTGCTCGGGGAGCCTCGCAAGTAACTCGATCATCCTGCAGTCACAGAGCAGCCCTCTTCAGGATCCAGTATTACTGTAGGCGCTGCCGGCCAATTGGTGCTGGCTCGCCTGTCGGTGGCGCGAGCCCAAAGGCTCACGAAGAGAGAGGGTAACCCTGCGCCTCCCCCGTCAATTCGAACCGCACGACAGCTACATTCTCCTGCTTGCAGATGATCATCCTGTGCAGCCCTGCTTGTTAGGTGTTTGACCTCCTAATCTTCCCTCAGCTTCCGCCGCTCATCTTTACGTCGTCTTAATACTCTCTGGGTCCGGTTTAACACCGTTCTGACACGAAGCTTGATAGGTTTCTTGACTCGACAGGGGACGCCTCACGAGAGGCTGAGTTACAGACGGTGAGAGAAAAAGTGAGGGAGTCTCGATGACATTGGTTGCACTAGGTTTGCTGTTAGGGATAGTCGGGCTGATGTGGATGATGGTCATCGACATCGTGCGAGGGGATCGCTACGCCAAAACACAGAGGTCGGGCGATCTGGATAAGCCGGGCACAGGGCCAGCACGTTGCGAGTCCAAGGCAGCATAACGAGAAGACGGAAGGCACAGAGGAAGGAAGGTCGGAGATCATGATGCAGATGGTGTGGTGGATGAGCAGATTGTTGTTTGCCGCAGGGAAGAGGACGGTTCCGGTTCTTGCCTGAGACGTCGTCGGGGTGAGAGAGGCAAGGCGAGTGAGAAACGACATCACCTATCGTACGAGGGAGGACGTCACCATGTCAGTATGCAGACCCATTTTGGGTCGCGAACAATACAGGCGAGAAATGCGTGCGGCGTTGCATGTGTTACAGCACAGACTGGGGCAGTGCCACAACGGCCACAGCGGCGTGCGGGTCGTCGGCAAAGCCGGTCCAAAACCGTCGACAGAGCGTCCAATCAGCGGAAAATTGTCCCAGAAGCTCCGCGGTTTTTACACCATTTTTACTTCCTGCGTTTTATAGTGCGATAAGTAGAGAAAGACATATAGGCAACATTTCCTTTACCGTCAATTGAGGAGCATGCACATGGATCTCATGTATCTGGCCATCGCAGCGATATTCTTTCTGCTGTCCGGCTGGCTCATCTCGGCGCTGGAACGACTGTAAGGGGGGGTACAGCCATGAATGCGATGTACGTGCTCGGCGGAATTCTGTCATTGGGATTGTTGGTCTATCTCATGGTCGCGTTGCTGAAACCGGAGTGGTTCTGATGATGATCAACGGACTGGTTCAAATCGGACTCTACTTTGTCGTGCTGCTCGCGCTGGCCAAACCGCTGGGCTGGTATATGGCACGGGTGTACGAAGGCCAACCCTGCGGACTCGACCGGGTGCTGGGTCCTCTTGAGCGGCTGGTGTATCGGCTGTGCGGAGTGCGTCAAACCGAGGAGATGGACTGGAAGACGTATGCAGGCGCGATGCTCCTGCTTAACGGCGCCGGGCTCTTTGCACTGTACGCGTTACAGCGTTTGCAAGGAATTTTTCCGCTCAATCCACAGGGGTTTGGCGCCGTGGCTCCCGATCTTGCGTTCAACACAGCCGCGAGTTTCGTGACCAACACGAACTGGCAGGCCTACGGAGGCGAAACGACGCTGAGCTATCTCACCCAGATGCTCGGCCTCACGGTCCAGAATTTCCTATCTGCGGCGACAGGTATGGCGATCCTGGTCGCGTTGATCAGGGGCTTGGCTCGCCGTAGCGCCATGACGATCGGCAACTTTTGGACGGACCTCGTCCGCAGCACACTGTATATTCTCATGCCGCTGGCCCTGCTCTTGTCCCTGCTGTTGGTGTCACAAGGCGTCGTCCAGACGTTCGCGTCATACCAGACCGCCACATTGCTCCAGCCGGCCAATTACGACAAGCCCGTGATGGATGCGAACGGCCAGCCGGTACTGGATGAACAGGGTCAGCCGAAAACAGAGCTCGCGACGGCAGTCGAACAGGTACTTGCGGTCGGACCAGCAGCCTCTCAGATTGCGATCAAGCAGCTCGGGACCAACGGCGGCGGATTCTTCAACGTCAATTCGGCTCATCCGTTCGAGAACCCGACGCCCTGGTCCAATTTTCTACAAGTATTGGCGATCCTGCTTGTCCCGGCGGCGCTCTGTTACACATTCGGGATGATGGTCAGAGATACGCGCCAGGGTTGGGCACTCCTTGCTGCGATGACGATTCTCCTGCTCTGTTTTATTCCGCTGGGGCTGTGGGCCGAGCAAAGCGGAAATCCGGCTTTCACCGCTCTGGGGACCGATCAGGCTTCCAGTGCAGGACAATCCGGCGGGAACATGGAAGGGAAAGAGATGCGATTCGGCATTGCCAACTCCGTCCTGTGGTCTGCCACCACCACGGCGGCCTCGAACGGCTCGGTAAATTCGATGCACGATTCCTACACGCCACTGGGAGGGCTGGTGCCGCTCTTCCTGATGCAATTTGGAGAGGTGGTGTTCGGCGGGGTCGGCTCGGGTCTCTACGGTATGATCGCCTTCGCCATCATTGCTGTTTTCGTGGCCGGACTGATGGTTGGACGCACGCCCGAATACCTGGGCAAGAAGATCGAACCCTATGAGATGAAGATGGCCTCCCTGTTGATTCTCATCATGCCGATGGTGGTCCTCGGTTTCACGGCAGTTGCGTCGGTGACGGGCGTCGGCACCAGCTCGATTTTCAACCCAGGTCCCCATGGGTTCAGTGAGGTGCTCTATGCCTATACTTCGATGGGGAATAATAACGGCAGTGCGTTCGGCGGTCTGAGTGTCAACACACCCTTCTACAACCTCACCGGCGGGATCGAGATGCTGATCTCCCGCTTCTGGCTGGCGGTTCCCACGTTGGCCTTGGCGGGAGCGCTGGCGAGGAAAAAACTTGTGCCGGCCGGACCGGGAACCCTGCCGACCCACACGCCGCTGTTTGTCGTGCTGCTGATCGGCGTCGTCGTGCTCGTGGGCGCGCTCACCTTCGTGCCCGCACTTGCCCTGGGACCAATCATAGAACACATCCTGATGGTGAGCCGATGACGGCACCGGCGTGGAGGATTTCGAGATGACAACGCATGGAAAGAGAAGGCAATTGTTCGATCCTCAGATTGTGCGACAGGCGCTGGTGGAATCATTGCGGAAGCTTGATCCGCGCCACCAAATTCGCAATCCGGTCATGTTCGTGGTCGCGATCGGGAGTGTGCTGACGACCGTCCTGTTCTTCCAGGCGCTGCTTGGGAAAGGCGAAGCGCCTGTCTGGTTCATCCTCGCCGTATCTCTATGGCTCTGGTTCACCGTGCTGTTCGCGAATTTTGCGGAAGCGATGGCGGAAGGGCGCGGAAAGGCACAGGCGGAATCGCTGCGGAGTGCCCGGCGTGAAATGAACGCGAAGAAAATGGGCAAGCCGGAGTCCGGCGACGACTATCTCCGTGGTCCCTCCTCTATTGTCCCGGCGAGCGCCTTGAAGCGGGGAGACGTCGTCTTGGTGGAGGCCGGCGATTTTATCCCCTGCGACGGGGAGGTCATCCAAGGCATCGCCTCGGTGAACGAAAGTGCCATCACCGGTGAAAGTGCTCCTGTCATTCGAGAGAGCGGCGATCGCAGCGCCGTGACTGGCGGAACACGCATCCTGTCGGACTGGTTGGTGATACGGATCACTGCCAACCCCGGCGAAACATTCCTGGACCGGATGATTGCGATGGTCGAAGGGGCCAAGCGCCAGAAGACGCCGAATGAAATCGCCCTCAACATTCTACTGGCGGCACTCACGGTCATCTTCCTCTTGGCGACGGCCACGTTGCTCCCCTTTTCGCTCTACAGCGTGCAGGCGGTAGGTCAAGGGGCCCCTGTCACGGTGACGGTCTTAGTCGCGCTGCTGGTCTGTCTGATCCCGACGACGATTGGAGGATTGCTCTCCGCCATCGGAATTGCGGGGATGGACCGCATGGTTCAGGCGAACGTGATCGCGATGTCCGGCAAAGCTGTGGAAGCCGCCGGTGATGTCGATGTGTTACTGCTCGACAAAACCGGCACCATCACATTGGGTAATCGTCAGGCGACCGCGTTCCTTCCGGCTGACGGGGTGAGCGACCAGGCGCTGGCCGATGCGTCCCAGCTCGCGTCGCTGGTGGACGAGACGCCGGAGGGGCGTAGCATCGTCGTCCTGGCCAAGGAAAAGTATGGATTGCGTGCGCGCGATATTCACGAGTTAGGGGCGACATTCATTCCCTTTACTGCTCAAACCCGCATGAGCGGCGTCAATTTGAACGGGCGGGAAATCAGGAAGGGCTCAGATGATGCCATCGAGGCCTATGTCATAGCACGAGGGGGACAATTTTCTGCTGCTGTCCGGTCGAGCGTGGATGCCATCTCCACCCAGGGCGGGACACCGCTGGTTGTCACGGAAGGGCCAAAAGTGCTCGGCGTCATCGCTCTCAAGGACATTGTGAAAGGCGGGATCAAGGAACGATTCGCGGAGCTACGACGCATGGGCATCAAGACCGTCATGATCACCGGCGACAATCCGCAGACTGCGGCGGCCGTGGCTGCGGAAGCTGGCGTGGACGATTTCTTGGCGCAGGCCACGCCGGAAGCCAAGCTCAAGCTGATTCGCGACATGCAGGCCGGCGGCCGGCTCGTCGCGATGACGGGGGATGGGACGAACGACGCTCCGGCGCTGGCTCAGGCTGACGTCGCCGTTGCGATGAACACCGGCACACAAGCCGCCAAGGAAGCCGGCAATCTGGTGGATCTGGATTCCAACCCGACCAAGCTCATTGAGATCGTGGAAATCGGTAAACAGCTCTTGATGACCCGCGGCGCGCTCACCACCTTCAGCATCGCCAACGATGTCGCGAAGTATTTCGCGATCATTCCCGCGGCGTTTGCCTCGACCTATCCTGCGCTCGCTGTGCTCAATATTATGGGACTGGCCACGCCGGCCAGTGCCGTGTTGTCGGCCGTTATATTCAATGCGTTGATCATCATCGTTCTCATTCCCCTCGCCCTCCGTGGCATCCGGTATCAACCGATCGGCGCAGCGCTGCTGCTTCGCCGGCATCTCCTGGTCTACGGGCTGGGAGGGATCATTGTTCCATTCATTGGCATCAAGCTCATCGATATGTTGCTTGTCGCCCTGCGTTTAGTCTGAGGAGGGATACATGCGGACCCAACTTCGCCCGGCATTGGTCGCGCTCGCCGCCCTGACCCTGATCACCGGGCTCCTGTACCCGCTCGTTGTCACTGGTATCGCTCAGGTGCTGTTTCCGCGGCAAGCCAACGGGAGCCTGATCCTTATCGACGGCAAGCCGGCCGGCTCTTCATTGATTGGCCAGCCGTTCGACGCGCCGAAATATTTTTGGGGTCGTCCTTCTGCCACGTCACCGTTTCCGTATAACGCAGCCGCCTCGTCCGGGTCCAATCTGGGCCCGACGAATGACGCGCTGATTAAAGCCGTGCAGGCTCGCATCGACGCGCTCAAGGCAGCCGACCCCGACAATCCTCTTCCCCTTCCGGTGGATTTGGTCACCGCCTCAGGGAGCGGTCTCGATCCGCACATCAGTCCCGCATCTGCGGCATACCAGGTGAGACGAGTCGCGCGCGTCCGCGGGATGGAAGAAGCCGTCGTCCTCCAACTTGTCTCTCAGCATACGGAAGGCCGTCAACTGGGGATTCTCGGCGAACCCCGGGTAAACGTGCTGGCGCTGAATTTTGCACTGGATACATTGAAGTAAACGAATGGCTACGGGATTCGTGTATACCCCGTTCCTCTTCACCCTCACTGGAGTGGACACATGCTCTTTGGGGGAACGGATACGTCTGCGCGGTCGAGGAACAACGTGGGGAACGCAGCGGGAAATCAATAAGGAGTGGGCAAGTGAATGCGACGTAGAGTGGCCTCATAATCTCTTGGGTTATGTGGCACCGGCGACGTTTCGTGTCCAGCTTGTTACTGCCAGAACTCTTTCTTTGTCGCTGTTTCCTTGAGAGAGGAGGGCACTAATCCATTCGGCACTGTTTCTCCGTTCTCGAAGATAAAGAAATTGTGTAGCCCACCCGTTTTCCAAATAGCGAATGCCCACAATCCGGACAAAACTGCCCCTAGCCCACCAATGCCTAGGAGAATTGCGAGTGATAGGTCCATGGGTCACCTCCTAATTTTGCGTGGCCTGATCGATCTGTCACTCACAATATAAGACCGAATATGTCAAAATGGGCTCAAGAGAGGCGGGCTTTCCATCAAGACGGCGCTAATATCCACTGTGATCCATCTCAATTGCAGTTCTGGAAGATTATTTCCTCTATAAAGGGAGCATGAGTAACCAAAGGCCCGATCCAGACGCATTACTCAAACGCGTGCAGGCTGAAGAGGCCGAGCAGGCGCGCGGCAAGCTCAAAGTATTCTTCGGTGCTACGGCCGGTGTGGGGAAGACTTTTGCCATGCTCGGGGCGGCGCACGAGCAGCAAGATGACGCGGTGGACGTCATCGTCGGGTGGGTCGAAACGCATGGTCGTGCGGAAACAGAAGCCCTGCTGGAAGGGCTAACGATTCTGCCGCCACGTCTCGTCGAGCATCGCGGAACGACATTGCGGGAATTCGATCTTGACGCGGCGCTCGCCCGTCGTCCTCAGCTCATTCTCATGGACGAACTGGCCCACACTAATGCCCCCGGTTCTCGGCATCCGAAACGATGGCAGGACGTGAAGGAACTATTAAAGGCTGGCATCAACGTCTATACGACCGTCAACGTGCAGCACCTCGAGTGCCTGAACGATGTGGTTGCTCAGATCACTGGCGTGCGGGTGAGTGAGACGGTGCCGGACTCGGTGCTCGAACAGGCTGATGATGTCGAGCTGATCGACCTTCCTCCGGATGACCTGTTGCAACGCCTGAAAGACGGCAAGGTCTACATGCCGGAGCAAGCGCAACAGGCGCTCCAGAATTTCTTCCGCAAGGGGAATCTGATTGCCTTGCGGGAATTGGCCTTGCGTCGGACGGCGGAGCGGGTCGACCAGCAGATGGAGGTATACCGCCGCGACCATGCCGTGGTCCGTACGTGGCCTGCCGCCGAAACCATCATGGTCTGTGTGAACATGAAGCCCCGAGGACCACGGTTGGTG
>Ga0209048_10002319_pt1 | contig 18986 bp, 14 predicted proteins | sample FrelakmetCRP12CR_FD_187146 | JGI IMG/M metagenome (GOLD analysis project Ga0209048, IMG submission 187146) | Freshwater lake sediment microbial communities from the University of Notre Dame, USA, for methane emissions studies - CRP12 CR (SPAdes)... | ecosystem: Environmental > Aquatic >... | reverse complement strand
ATTTTCCCAGGACAAAAATCACCCCCCGCTCGTATTGCTGCACTACTCGAATAGCCGAGAATATGAGCATCAGTATTATTATTACTACGAGTGCTACGATAGTAAGTGCCACAATGGCTTCCATTGAACTTCTCCTTTATGACCCCTCAATATATTTAAGGGCCGAATCTGAGAGTTTATCAACAACAGGTTGTACATGTACCAGCAAACCCTCAACTGCGACAATCCGCACCTCAGTGCCCGGATCAACAGAGGTGGATGGATCGTCAAGAACTGCGGTCCAATCTTCACCTTTATAATTCACACGTCCAACAGGCTGAAGTGGAGTCGACGCAATGACAGTAGCGCCAACCATACTATCCGTTCCTGTTTTGACAGATCGCCGCTGGATTCGCACTAGTAAAGTGACAATATATAGACCAACTAAGCCGACAAGCCCACCCATTGCAAACACGAGAATGGGATTGAGCTGTGGTCCGGAGGAAGGCTGACCACTATTGAAAAAAAGGAAAGACCCGGCAATAAGAGAGATTACTGCGACCAGTGTCAGAATACCGTGAGCTGGTAATTTGACATCGAGAATAAGTAACACGAAAGCTAAAGCCATGAATACCAGTCCAGCCCAGTTTGGAGAATAAAACCAGGCCCCAACTAGGAAGAGTATCAAAGCTATACTTCCAACAATCCCCGGAATGATCGCTCCTGGATGCGATGCCTCAACGAATATACCAATGAGAGCAACAATAAACAACAGGAAGATTATATTTGGATTGAGCAGAAGTGATAATAAGGTACCTGATGGGCTATTCATACTCATTTCTCAACATGAGTCTTTCAATTCTTATCTACATACTAATAGCTAATTGCTATAATAAATATAGCATACTGTTATTCTGAAGTCAAGAGAAAAAACTGAAATTCACTCATTATTCATGAGTGCCAACCGAAGAGGGATTGTTAAGGGCTGCTGCCCTTAACCTGCGGTTTGGGGCTGTGCCCCAACATCAGGCCAATTTCTGTAACGTCTCGAACAGTACATCATTATCTGGTAAATCGCCAGGACTTTCCAAAACCTCAATATAGCGAATAACTCCACCTTTATCTATGACAAAAACTGCACGATCGGGAAACCCTCCACGATTACGAACGCCATACTGATCTACAACCTGCCCCTGCGGATAAAAATCCGAGAGCAATGGAAACGTTACGTTTATCGATTTAGACCAGGCATTCAAAGAATAGGCGCTATCCATACTTACACTAACTACCTCGGTATTAAAGTCCCGAAAGCGGGCAAGTTCTGCCTCATAGGAAGGTAATTGTGTAGAACAAACACTGCTAAAAGCATAGGGAACGAAAGCCAATACAACATTTTTCTTGCCCCGAAAGTCAGCTAAATGCCATTCATCCCTTTTTGCAGTCTTAAGTTTAAAATCAGGGGCGATATCTCCCACTTTAAGCGTCTTCGATTCACTGTTACTTTTATTTGCCAATGGTTAATGTCCTTCCGAAATAATTCTTCCTGCGTTTAAGCTACCTGCAAATACATATGAGCGTTACTTGCCCATTTGTACACTCGTATAGCAAGATGTATGCTACAAACAAAAAATGCGCAAGTTGCGCAAAAAACTCACTACATTTGATTCTAGCACCAGGCAAATGAGAGTGTCAACTTTGAAACAGAAGACTGCCACGAAGACCATTGAAACAAAAAAGCAATTGACAACATTCTGGGATACTATGTTATCAAGCCAGGGTTTTGTTACTTATGTGCCAATTATCGCCGTTAACATTCTTATGTTCTATTTTACCTCCTGGCAATTTTTGTGGCTAAATACTGACCCGGCACGCTATCAATGCTATGCATTGACCTATTGGATGGGAAGCACTGGAGCACAATTACTTCCAGCCACTCAATGCTCGTTCTTGCACAACTCAATGACAATTCAGCCACCTTTACACATGCTTCCGCTTGAATATCCACCTTTCACGCTAGTCATCTTCTCGCTGCCAATCTTTGCTCCAATACTCTATTATCAACTGGTTTTTGCGGTATTGATGGCTTTAGTTTCTACACTCATTTACTGGTTACTTCTTCAATATGGTCCACGTGGATCAGCGCTTGCCTTCGTGTTCTACCTATTTATAGGCGTCCTGGCTCTAGCTCAAGAACGCTTTGATCTTGTGCCAGCAGCGCTTACACTCCTGTGTCTCATTGCAGCCGAGCGCAAACATTGGACATTCGCGTATACTGCACTGGCTTTTGGCTTCTTATTTAAAATATATCCAATCCTTTTGCTTCCAGCGCTTTTCATCGCAGAACAGCAAGATAAACATAGCATCTATATTCCAGTCAAGATATTCGCACTTAAGACTTTACCAATAGAGCTTTGGCACACCCTGCTGAGTATTAAACACTGGCGTTGGAAAAATACCTTGCTCTTCTTTGGTCTAATACTTGTTATTACAGGTTTCTTCGCTATTTTCAACTTCAAAGGCGCCATATTGAGCCAGCTAAGCTACTTTGCAAATCGTCCTTCACACGTCGAATCTACCGCTAGTACGCTTCTTTGGCTGGGTACACTGATCGGTTTCCCTGTACAGGTAGTGTTCTCTTTTGGATCGGTCAATATGGTCAGTGCCCTTGGAGGAGTCATTTCCAATGTATCAGAATTTCTTTTTATCACAGGGTATCTTTACTCTATCTATCTGCAATGGCGTGGAAAGTTAGACATAGTCCAAACATGTATTGCTCTCCTACTTATATTCATTGCCACTGGTAAAGTTTTCAGTCCACAATATCTGATTTGGGTCATACCCTTGCTTGCTTATAGTGGAGCTTTCGACAGATTCTGGTTAATTGTTTGGGGAAGTATCTCACTGCTAACCACCATTATTTATCCCTACTTCTACACTCGCATCATCGATGCCGTCAAAACGCCTTATGTTCCTGGCTTCATTCAAATCGTATCGGCACGTAACATGCTATTTGTTCTGTTGACAATTGCTTACCTTTTCAACTGGTTTCACATTCGGAAACGTCGGGCTCTTCCCACGCACGAGATTATACTAGAGAAGCAAGAGTACTCACAAGTTCATGAAAGTGAATAATGAGCCAGAGAAGCCAACTCTGACCTCACTTTCACTTTCATGAAGTAGCCAACGTTGAAGATCCACATTTCATACTAAACGATTCATCATGTTGCTCCGCAAACGATGTATTTCGTGTACGTCACTAAACTCCTGTGGGCAGAAGTGCATGATCTCTTTGGGCTTAAGACCGCAATGAAAGAGCAAGTAGGCTAGCCTCTGTTCATCACGATTGGGAATTACCTTTTTTAAACTATCCCAAACATCATTACTCTTAAATTTGTATTCAATTCGCAATTCCCCCGGCTCGCCAGGATCGAGTAAAGGATTTTTTTTTGATCGGGAGTAAGTCCGTTGTGTATCTATCATAGCCCCATTCAGACAAGCGCGCAGGTATTGTAATGCTCCAGCTAATGAGTTAAATTCAATGTATTGAGTCAATGCTGTAGCCTGCCAGAAGTATTCTAAAGTCTGAGCTACATAATATTCTTCGCTATGTAACTCACTAGCTGTCCCTTGTTCAGGATGGCTATGCAACCAGCTTAATACTAGCTCGTTAAAGCACTGCTCTATCCATGCTCTGGCTTCCTCATCTCCCTGCACTGTCGCGCGCCGTAACAGCGTGACACTATACGTTTCGCTACCAGGTTCTCCCCGGCGAAAATTATTGATTTCTCCCACACAAAGTGCAGCAAGTTCTGCGGCAGTCATCTCACTGCCCGATTGGTTCAATGTGAGGGATTGCTTTGTGTCATGCTGTAAACCCTGGTGACTCTCAACCACCAGATCTTTATGCATCCGTATATTCGAATTCATAATCTTGCTCCTTCGCTTACATCCCTCTATGTAAGGAACACTACTTCTCATTCGGATGGAAGACGTCAGAATCATCCATAATCAGAGTGTACGTAAAGTGATGTAATAGTTCATCTGTAGAACAACGTAATTTTTTAGGAGCAAATTTTCTGATATGTGAGATCGCCTACGTAGTTTAACCTATTCGAAACGTAAGTCTATGACTTAACCTGCACAATTTCCCGTTCTGTTTCCTCATTTAAGCTTCCTTTCCTGGTATGTGTATACCAGTTCACCCCTTCGAATACCCCACGTATCATGTCGTACTCAGGATTATAGCCAATTTCACGTCGAGCTTTTTCTATGGAGAATTCTTGATTACCACCCAGAAGTGTCACCCCATAGGTAGTAACGGGTGGAGGCGCAGAATTGCGGCGGCCCATCGCTTTCCATACTAATTCTGCACTGCGGCCAGCAGCTAATAATGGAAGGTAGGGAATCTTACGCGATACTGGCGCCACTCCCAGAAAGTCGGCAATCGTATTCAAATATTCGGCTTGTGTTACTCGTCGATCATCAGCAATAGTATAAGCTTTACCAATTGCCTCATCGCTTGCATCACCGGCTTTGATCAGACCTTGGGCCGCATCGCGTACATATACAATAGGCACAATATTTTTGCCAGAACCAATCAGAAAACCTTTCCCAGACTCCACCATTGCCACGAATCTTCCGAAACTTGCCTTATCCCGTGGTCCATAAATCCATGCAGGTCGAACCATTACCACGGGTGCTCCCCGCTCTTTGACAAAATCAGCAATCAGCTTCTCGCCAGCAATCTTGGTACGACTATAGGGATTGTCCTCTGCATGAAAAGGATGATCTTCGGTAATAATACCTTTCAGATGATGCCCGTACACAGTAATCGAACTTGTGTGAACAATTCGCTGAACCCCTGCATCCATTGATGCCGATAGTAAATCTGCAACACCCCATACATTGACAGCGTTATAATCTTTTTCCAATCCCCATGGACCTGTCTTTGCCGCGGCATTGTACACTCGCTGTGTGCCCTGGACCGCCCGTTTGAGCGATTCGCGATCAACTAGATCTCCCAATACAACTTCAACGCCATCTAGCTTGCGCAAGTGTGATGCATCTTCCGTGGGACGCACCATTGCCCGCACTTCATCGCCTCGTTCCAATAGCATATCGACGAGGTGCCCGCCCAAAAAACCGGCAGCTCCAGTAACTAGAACTTTCACGTACAATTCTCCTTATGTATAGTTTGTTATTTCAGAATTCCTTTGAAGGAAGTATCACGAGTATAACAATCAGGATAAAACCTGGCAAGCTACTAAGACGCTTGGGTTAACTTCCCTTTGATCTTTTGAGCAGCATATATATAAAGCAAAAGTACTGGCGAGAGCAGCGCTCCAGATGCCAAAAGTGCAGCCCGAATAGAGAATATATTACCAATAGTACCAACTGGAGGCCCACCAATGATTTGTCCAAAAGCATCTACCTGGCCGCGCATTGAGATAACCGTTGCCCTTACCTTCGCATCAATATTTTGTGTAAGCCATGTTGTATAAACAGGATCGTTCAATGCTCGAAAGACCTTGAATAGTAATATCGCTCCCAAAGCAACAAAGAAGTTTCCTGCCAGTGCAAAGACAAAAATACATATAATACCAATGGCATTAATAACGAACAAAGCACGTATTAGTAGGCGCTGTTGAGCAATATTAACCCAGCGTCTAACAATTTCGGTTGCACCCAGCGTAAGCACCATCCCTATAACTGAGATAATGCCAAACCAGACGATCGGTTTGAGATTACCTAACTGGGGGAAAGTAAAATTTGTCAGAAAATGTGCTGTCCAGAGACGGTCATATCCCTCACTATACAGCCCATAGAACAGCGCAATCATGAGAATAGTGATTAAAAAAGAACTACCGCGCACTACTCGTATTCCATTGTGGAAGGTATTTCCCATATCTCGCCATGTTTTGCGTTCAGCTTTCGATATTGGGTGAAAGTTGTTCTCTGGCATGAAAAGAAGTAAAAAACCTGCAACTCCAATGGATAAAACACCTCCAATCACAATCGGTAGGTTGATACGTATGCCCGCAAGCCCAACACTTATAACAGCTCCAAGTATTCCGGCAAGTAATCCTACTTGCGTACTACGTAGAAAAACATGACCTATTCTCGCTTCTCCAACTTCATCCGTAATCCAGGCCTGTTCTGCTCCATCCGAAAGCGTAGCTCCTACGCCGAACAAGATTTGCGAGGCTAAGATGACATCAAATCGAGGAAACGAACCTTCAATCACAAATGCCAAACCAAACAATAGAATGCCCAGAATGACTGCTGAGCGACGGCTATAAATATCAGCAAGCACTCCTGTGGGTACCTGGCAGACAAATGCAACACATTCCAATACTGTGCCTACCAGTACAAGTTGCAATGGATTAAGTCGTGCTGCCTCTACTTGATAGACCAGGTTGACCGTAAAGATCAGGGAAAAGGAAATCGATGTGACGCCTGAATATATCAGATACACATGATACGCGCTGAGCCTGGATGTATGAATAAGCATAGGCGATCTTCTCCCAGGATAGTAGGACAAAAGAAAGTTTATCCCTAAAAAGCATATTCCACTGCGTAAACATAATGAAACATTCACCAGAAATTCCTCTAGTTGGAGCACTATTATGACTAATCAAATAGCACAGCAATTTGGAAATTATCGACTGGTACGCCATCTTGGACGTGGCGCTTTTTCCGATGTGTATCTCGGAATACATGTTCATTTGAAAACTCCGGCGGCAATAAAATTACTACATACCGAATTAACAAGTAGCGATGTTGAGAAGTTCCGCAACGAGGCGCGTACCATCGCGCGTCTAGAACATCCACATATTGTGCGCGTGCTTGATTTCGGTATTGAAGATCATACTCCTTTTTTTGTCATGGTCTATGCTCCAAATGGCACTTTACGACAACGCCACCCTAAAGGATCGATTTTATCACTTGCAACCATTGTTTCCTATGTTACACAGATAGCTGGCGCGTTGCAATTTGCACACAATCAAAAATTTATTCACCGGGATATCAAACCAGAGAATATGTTACTGGGAAGCCACAACGAAGTACTTCTTAGCGATTTTGGATTTGTACAAATTGCTCAAAGTTCCATTTCCCAAAGTACAAAAGAAATGGCTGGTACTATACCATACATGGCGCCTGAGCAATTCCAGGGTAAACCTCGCTTTGCAAGCGATCAGTATTCTCTCGGCATTGTAGTATATGAATGGCTAACTGGAGATCGCCCTTTTCAAGGTTCTGTTCTCGAAATAGCTACCCAGCATATGATAAACCCGCCTCCTCCAGTTCGCGTAAAAAATCCTGCAGTGCCGCCTGAGGTCGAAGAGGTATTGCTTACAACTCTTGCAAAAGAACCACAACAACGGTTTGCATCAGTGCAAGCTTTTGCGAATGCCTTTCAGCAAGCTAGCAACATAGCCTATCCTATTGCTTCTGCTTCAACTATCTCTTTTGAAGAAGTATCTGAGCTTCCATCCATCGGCACACAACCAATTTCCATTGGAATGACACCCCCGGTGCTTATCCATAATACTCCACCGACCTTCCAAACTGATACTTTTCAAGATAGTTTTGCTGATATAAATTCATCTAATTATCCGCAACTGACGAATGAACCTGTTGTATCCGCTACTCATTCACAACATCGTCTCTCACGACGAGCAGTTTTATTCGGTTTAGCAGGCGTGGTAGTAGGAAGTGTAGTAAGCAATGGCTTCTGGATGGCAAAATCTGCGAGATTATCAGGTGAGGGTTCTAAAATTCCTCCACCAACACATCCATTGACCGCTCTTTTCACTTATACAGGACACAAAGGGTCCGTACTTACCGCTGCATGGTCTCCCGATGGATATCGCATAGCCTCGGGCAGCTTTGATACGACTGTTCGGGTCTGGGATGCTACCACAGGATGGCATTCGTCTATCTACTCGGGTCACAAGGGTGAAGTATGGTCTGTAGCATGGTCGCCTGACGGCAAATACATTGCCTCTGGAGGTGGTTTCAATGATAATACTGTCCAGATTTGGGATGCTGCAACAAAACAACAAATAGACACGTTCGATTCTAAGGAAGGGGTAAACTCGGTCGTTTGGTCACCCGATGGAAAATATGTCGCTTCGAGTAGCTACGATAAGATAATACTAATCAGAGATCCTTTCAATCAGACAACTCATTTAACATTGCAAGGTCATGTCAGTGGAGTTAAGTCTGTTGCCTGGTCACTTGACGGAAAGTACATCGCTTCTGGGAGCTTCGATGAAACGGTAAAAGTATGGGATGCTTCGAAAGGAAATCACCTATACACTTTGCAGCATTATAATTATGTAAAGTCCGTTGCCTGGTCTCCTGATGGCAAATATATTGCTTCATCAACTGGTGATACTGGTAGTCAAGGAACCGGTGAACATCAAGTCTACATCTGGGACTCGAATACAAAAAAAATACTACTCAAGTACAAAGGTCATAAGGATGGGGTAGCCACCGTGGCCTGGTCTCGTGATGGGAAACTCATCGCCTCGGCTGGTGGAAATATTGAGTCGGGATACGGCGATATGTCCGTACAGGTTTGGGATGCCTTCAATGGTAATAAAGTCGTGACCTATTCCGGTCATAAAAAAATGGTGAACTCTGTAGCTTGGGCAAAAGAAGGACCACTCATTGCTTCTGCTTCCTGGGATATGACGGTGCAGGTTTGGAAGGCGGAGTAACCAGCCCTTTCCTTCTGTGTTAACATAATCGTACTATCACAATCCAAATATACCAGTTGTAAACCGTTTCTCCTCATAAAAAGAAAACTGTTTACAGGAGAAGTTCTGCATGTTCTTTTCTACCCGGCATTGAAGGCTGACAATCACAAGCATCATCATAGCGCCCTCGCTTCTACTCCTTTTACTCATCACGACACATATAATCCCCCTCGCGCCAAAGGGAAGTATGGTGATTTTTGGAACTCCATCTAACCCCAATATTGGAAAATCACCATTACAGCTGAGTAGCGACCCATATACAAATAGCAATAGCCAGCACCAGACCGAACTAGAACCCGCTTCATCTTCTTTTGGTTCAACCATCGTTACAGCTTTCCAGGACAACGGCGCTTCATGGAAAAACGGCTTTTTACCTGGCACAACTCAATTTGCAGGTGGCCCCTACACTCGTATGAGCGATCCATCTGTAGCTAATGATTTGGTGCACAAGACCTGGATCATTTCTAGCATTGCTGTTTTTGTGAGTGGAAGCACACTTACTAGCCCAACGATAATTGTCAATCTTTCAACCAACGGAGGATTAACATGGAGTAAACCACTTCGCGTTGTGAATGGAGGTAGTACCTATTACGACAAAGACTGGATTGTTTGCGACAATAGCCTGTCAAGTATGTTCTATGGACATTGCTATATTGAATGGGACGACGACGATAAAGGTGGCTTGATTTTGTTGAGCACTTCTACCGATGGAGGTTCTACTTGGGGAATAGCTCAAACTACTCTCGATAAAGCACATGGGCTAGGAGGTCAACCCCTTGTTCAACCCGATGGCACAGTGATCGTTCCCATTAGCGGTTATGCAACTTCGCGCATGCTCTCCTTCACCTCTACGAATGGAGGTCTCAGTTGGAATAGCACAATCGAGGTTAGTGAAGTACCCCGTGCCTAGAAGGCAGGGGCTTCGACAGACTCCCCACGCGGGAGAATCTGTGGGACACTTCCTGCCCCAGCATGTTTTTTGAGTATATTCTTCGCGGCGTTGGTATCCCGGTCGAGTTCACATCCACATGCGCACGAATGCCAACGTTCCTCCAGAGTTTTAGGGCTGATTACGCCGCACATGGAGCACATCTGTGAGGTGTACTTGGGGTTCACGAACGCAACCACACGCCCGGCACTCGCAGCCTTGACTTGTAGCATTTCTGTGAACATGCCCCAACCTGCATCACTGATGCTCTTGTTTAATCCGCCTTTTGCAGCGGCTCCATTGGGGAGGTAGTGCCCGGTTTCTTCATCCTGTTTGGGCTTGGGTCGCTTGACGAGATTCTTGGTCTGGAGTTCCTCTAGCACAATCACTTGAAAGCGGTTGACCAGCTTGCGCGTTGCCTTATGCGCAAAATCGCGGCGTTGATTGCGTACCTTGCGATGCGCTTTCGCCACTGCTTTTACGGCCGCGGCTCTGCGATGTGAACCCCGCTTCTTACGAGACAATGCCTCTTGCAGCTTCTTGAGCTTCTTCTCTGCCTTCCGGTAGTGGCGCGGCGATTCAAGAAACTCACCATTGGAGAGCGCGGCGAAGTGAATAATGCCCAGGTCTATACCCACATCTTCATGGCTCACCGGCAACTGTTCAGGCTGGTTCATCTCACAGGAGAGGAGCACATACCACTGCCCCGCTTCGTGCTTCATGGTACAGGTCTTGATGGTTCCCTCTACTTTGCGATGGACTTTGACTCGAAGTGTCCCAATTTTGGAGAGGGTAATCTTCTTCTTCTCCAGTGCAATACCGGATTGGGGGTAGGTAAAGCTATCATAGCGATTACGTCCCTGAAATCGCGGATACCCCGGGGTCTGGCCTTCGTTCACACGTCGGAAGAAGTTATCAAAAGCTCGCTTCAGCCGCAAGAGCACATCCTGTAATACTTGCGAGTAGATGTCGTTATATTCTGGCCTGATCTCTTTGATCTCTGGTAAATCGCGCTTCTGCTCATAGTAGCTGATAGATTTCCCAGCCATGCGATACGCTTCTTTGCGTTCGGAGAGCGCTGCGTTGTAGAGTTCTCGGCACCTGTTCAATGTCCAGAAGAGTTTTTCTTCCTGCTGCTTGTTGGGAGACAGCCGAAATTTGTACGTTTTTCTCATCGGCTTTTCTGTCCCTCCACGTAGCGTTTCAGTGTTTCCAGGGTCACGCCCCCGGTCGTCGCGCAAAAATACGAGTTGGTCCAGAGACTTGGCAAACGGCGCTTTAAGTGCGGAAATTCCTGCCGAAGAGAGCGGCTACTGGTTCCCTTGAGGTATTTCACGAGTCGATGGATGCCAAACTGGGGATCACAGCCAACCAGTACATGCACGTGATCGGGCATGACCTCCATTTCCACCAGTTCCTGACCCCATTGCTCGATGGTTTCCATGAGAATCGTTTCCAAGCGTTCATCTACTCCGTTCACCAGCACCTTGCGCCGATATTTGGGACAAAATACCACATGATAATGACAGTTATACGCTATGTTGTTATTTGTTTTCAATTCATATTTCATACAGGAATGATATCTCACAAACGATAGATATGTCAAGCGTATCTATCGTTTGTGAGTGCGCCGTAAGCCCCCTGTCTGAAGGCCAGGGGGCTTACGGCGCAGAAGCTAAATATAGCCCTGTCGTTTACGAGCATGACGCTATGAATTTCTTGTATGCGCCCAAAAATCTAGAAGGTCGCTTTTTGTAACAATTCCTTCCAATATGTCTCCATTCATCACAGCAACAGCATATTGTCCAGAACTGAATAGCGTATATGCCTCGTGCGCGGGGGTATTGGAATCCAATTCAACAAATGGCGGACCTTGAACATCACGAACAACCATCGTTTCTAATGGTTCACCACCTGCTAGATGCCGTAAAAGGAGGTTCTCTGTGAGACTTCCAACTATTTTCCCGTCCTCAATTACAGGCGTCTGGCTAATACTATAACGTCTTAACAACTCAACAGCATTTGCAATTGAATCCTCAGGCGCCACGCTGACTACAAGGGGCATTGTGCGCGAGTGGGTTCGACGATGAGTAAGTACATCATACAGTGTAGGCTCATCTGTTTCCGCCTGCACCAGCATGTTATTCTCTCGCATCCACGTATCATTGAACTGTTTGCTCAGATAGCCGCGACCAGTATCAGGAATAAGCACGACAATAACATCTTTTGATGTCAGACGGCGAGCATATATGAGAGCTGCGCCTAGAGCAGTACCAGCTGAACCTCCCGCTAAAATGCCATCCTCTTGAGCCAATCGGCGTGCCCAGTAAAATGATGTGCGATCATCAATACGAATGACTTCATCAACAACCGAGGGATCATAATTGTGCGGGAACAGCTCCATTCCAATGCCCTCGACCTTGTAGGGCTTCGGAGTATCGCCTGAATAAACCGAACCTGGAGGGTCAGCGCCAATCACTTTTATGTTTGGATTCTTTTCTTTAAGATACCGGGCAGTGCCTGATATAGTTCCCCCGGTACCAATTCCAGCCACAAAAGCGCTTATACGACCTGCCGTATCTCTCCAGATTTCTGGACCGGTTGTAGCATAATGTGCGGCCGGGTTAGCCGGGTTAGAGTATTGATCGGGGCAACAGGCTCCTGGAATCTCATCTGCAAGCCTGTGAGCAACATTTTTATAATGTTCCGGCGAATCATGTGTAACGCTACTGGGACAGATAACCACTTCAGCGCCATAGGCACGTAAAAGACTACGCTTTTCTTCACTTACCTTATCAGTCATCACAAAAATACAGTGATATCCTTTAATGGCTGCTGCAATAGCAAGACCATGTCCAGTATTACCACTTGTAGGCTCGACAATTGTTCCACCAGGACGCAATATGCCTTGTTTTTCGCAGTACTCGATCATAGCTGGTCCTATCCGATCCTTGACACTTCCTCCCGGATTGAACATTTCCATTTTAGCCAGAATCAGTGGCTGGACATCGCTCGCCACACGGTTGAGACGCATGAGTGGTGTATTGCCTATTGCATCAATCATTGTGCTAAAATAACGCATCTTACCTTGCTGTGCTTCTGTCTTCATACCCATTACAAAATTTCCCCTTGAACATTCTTATATCGCTGGCCGCTCTGCTGCAATACTCTTTGACGGCATCAGTATAGCACAAGACTTGGAAGCATTCCTTATTCATTTACCAGTACTATCTTGATTTGATCAACAGAGGTAGGTAAATGATCAGCACCAAACGGAAGTCGAATCTGTACATTGACCACGCCAGGTTGCGTGTCAAGATACGTTTTTGCCAGCATAGGTGTCGCACCCTTTATGGATTGTTGCCATTGTCCAATTTGTTGAGAAGAAAACGTATGTATCCAGTTTCCACGAGCTGAAACGCTCAAATAAATGATTCCCATTTGACCCTGCTGCACAACCACAGGATTGCCAATTGTCAGCACATCTTTCAATATATAATTACGATCCAATTGTAATGCGGCCTGCTTATTTAGTAACTGAACTGCCACCAGGCGCGCGGTGGTCTGATTATATACAAATGTTGTCGCTGAAATATGAACTTGTACGTTCACTCCATCCGCCTGTGTTCCGGGTGCGTTATCTGATACAACTCTCGTAATATACACGGGTTGTCCAACCTCAACTTCGTTCGTTGCAAATTGCTTCTGAAGTTGCGACAAAGCCTGTCTCTGAAGTTGAGCAAGCAGAGCATTTTTCACACTATCAATGTCAGCCTGAGTAACAATATGCACAACATGTGGATCTAATCCCCCACTAAAAGGCTGAGGATTACTTACAGTCAACTGATTATTGCAACACATTGTGTTTAGGACATTTGCGCCGATATTTCCTGTTACACCAGGAAATACAGCTACTGCTGAAGCAGAAATTGTTCCATCTTGTCCTTCATTTCGGCGCGGTACCACAATTGATTGCATAAGTTTGACTTCTACCCCTGTATCTGTTGTAAAAACAATCCCTGCTGGTACAGTGTATGCCGTTCGACTGCTATTATCAAAAAGAACTGACCCGCTTGCCTGCACGCCAGGTATTGGTTCAACACCAGAGGAAGCCACAGTGCGACTAGCTGTCGCAATACTCATGACTGAACGATCAGGTATGATTCGTGTTGTAAGGTTTGGTTTGCTAATCTGCGGAGAAGCAGTCAACAGATACGTGTCTTGTATCGTTTTACTCTGCACAACTACTGAAATGGTTGCATAAGGCGCTGTACCAAATAGAGGAAACCCTATTGGAAAGATACTAAAGTTAAATACCCTGGGCATAAGCAACAAGACCAAAAGGGTAAGGGAAACCAATGTGGTAGCCACTAGCGAGAACGTAAAATGTTTACGATTGTGGTTGACATTCCTGTTCGTTGATTGCTGCACACCAGGCTGTATCGACCCACTTTCAGGTACTGCTTCCCTTATTTCCATAGGTGATAATGGCGCAGAGATGGGTCTCTTGAGTGGAGTTGCCGCCATGAATTCATCGATTTCTGAAAGTTCTCCGTCGTCTTCGATGGCATGCATCGGCCTTTCAATGGCAGCTAAAAATGCCTGGCGCATTTCGTCAACATTGCTGAAGCGAGCTTCAACACGTTTTGCCATTGCCTTACGTACCACCTCTCCAAGATCGCCAGGAATCGAGGCATCACGATCACAAGGCGATGGAACGGGCGCATACAGGTGCATTTTTACGACTTTCACATCATCTGCATCATCATAAGGAAGTTCACCAACCAGCATCTGATAAAGCAACACTCCGAGAGCATATATATCAGTAGCAGTGGTTATGATGCCTCGCGTCTGTTCAGGGGCCATGTAGTGTGGCGTCCCCGGTATCTGGTTCAGGGGAATAGGTTTGCCCGCTTGCTCTCTATCATTCTGTTCGGAATAGCGCACCAATCCAAAATCGGCAAGATAAATATATGGAGGGCCATCGCGATGAGCCTCTAATAGCACATTCGAGGATTTAATATCACGATGAATCAAACCCTGATCGTGTGCATACTCGACTGCATCCAGAAGTTGCAAGAAGATAGTCGCTACATCATTAAAATCAGGCAGAGAACGTCGAAGGTAGCCTGTGAGCGTTCCACCTTCAATAAAAGGCATTACCAGGTATAAAATCCCCTGCTCATCTCCAAACTCGATTAACTGCAAGATGTGAGGGTGATGCAATTCTGCGATTGTTCGTGCTTCCCTTGCAAAGCGGCGTCTCATTTCGCGATCGGCGGCATAGCTTCCAAGAATCACCTTGATTGCGACACGCCTGCCAAAGGCTGATCGCTGCCTCCCCTCATAGACAGCCCCCATGCCTCCAACACGAATGCGCCGGACAACATCATAATTACCGAGTTGCATACCCTCGAGAGTTAGCATCGCTGGTGTTTTTCCAATCTAGCTACCTCCCAACCCCTGCGTAACAGAAGGTGTTGGTTTCACAGGTGGGGTCGCAGCTCCACTGGGAACGGCAGTAGGTCCGCCTGGTGTGGTTGTTGCCGTCCCCGTTGCTCCCGGTATTGCTACTATCACAATTTTAATATGTGCGGCGTCAGGCAAGGTGCTACCGTTGGGATTATCAATCTTGACAGCCATGACACCGGGTTGACTCTTAAGATAAGTTGTGGCATCCTGATTACTCATATTAGCAATGTGATTCGTAAAACCCTGAAGCACGCTATCGCTGAACTGGTACACCCACACGCCCTGTGCTCTTACAAGTATAGCCAATGTTCCTTTCGTATCAACCACAGTCACTCTAGTAACTGCGGTCACGATATTGCCTGTCAATACGTAGCTTGATCCCAGACTGGTGCTGGCCTGTTTTGCTAGCAAACTTGCCGCCATCGTTAGTGCCGCCTGCTGATCATAGACCTCTTCCTTACATGTAACTGTCACAACTATAGTCACATTGGGCGCGTGATCTCCAGCAGCATGGTTAGCTGAGACAGCGGATGTACATCTCAACGTATTGGGAACAACTTGTTCATTAGTGTGTACCTGCTTCTGCAAAGCAGTTTGCGTGCCAGGAGTAAGCGATGCAGTGAGCGCACCTGCCGCGCCATTGATATCACTCTGCTGAACAACAGAGTTCGGCTGTGGATTCTGCCCGCCACCAAATGCCCCATTTTTTACCGTGATGCCAGTTGCACAACAAGGACCACTAATATCCAACGCACCGATGTTTCCAGCAGAGCCAATGTTTACTGCGAAGCCTGTTATAGTTTGCGATGCAGGAAGTACAGCCGGAACTGTGATCGGCCCATTGAATGAAACTGGCACCCCAGAATGTCCTCGAAGAATAACACCGCCAAATGACTGCGCAAAATTACCGGAATTAAAGAAAGTCAACAGCCCTGACGCTCGCGTACCAGGGATAGACCCGGTCGATTGTACAGTCTTAGACTGTGCTGGGGATGCCTGACTGATTATTCGTGCTGACACTTCACGCATGCTAGGATTTGGAGTGCCTGTCACACCAAGAATCTGATAAATATTTGACTCATTTTTACTGTCAGGAGTAATTGTCACGGTAGCTGTTGCCGTTGTACCAGGTATAACATGTTGAAGATTGTTAAATCCACCAGGAAGGGCGGCAACGGTGATACCACCGATCAGTAAAACTGTGAGTACGCCTAATAAAATTGCGAGTACTATTCGTGTTCCTCTAGAAGTACCTCCTACTCCACTACCACCCGGGCCACCAGGAGCGCTTCCGCTGGGAGGTTGGCTACCACTCCCACCTGCAGCGCCTCCTGCCTTTGTTGCTTCTGAGCTTAAGACAGCAGCAGCGCCAACGCCTACAGCGGCCATCTTTCCCGTATTACTTCTTTTGTTTGTTGCTGAAGCAGTCGAACCATTTCGCTGTGATGATAGTTCTGTCGCAACAACTGGAGCCGCAACAACCTCCGCAGGTGGCACAGGGAATTTGCGGGTTATTTTGGGATGAGGAGCAGTCGTAGAAAAAGTGATAATTCCTGGACCCGCATCGGCCTGCTTCTGCGACCCGTTAGATTCAACTAGTATAGGTTCTTTTTGTCCATTATCTAATGTAGTATTTGAAGTTGAATTCTCGTGTACCTGTGAATCCGCATCTATTGCAGATTGTGCATGCGAAGCCTCATCCATGTATCCCGGCGTTGAACTTGTATTTTGATCATCGGCTAGCGTTAGCAAACCAGCACCAGCGGCCAGACCAGCCATACCGGCAACCTTTGTAGACTTTCTATTGAAACCATTATTCTCGCTTGCCCCATCTATTTCTTGGCCTGCGATGGGAGAGGAAGCATTCGAAGGGGAGTTGGATGTTCCGTTCACCGCAGGTGAGGATACATTATCTTCCCCAGCATAGCTACTGGACACAGAAGCAACTGCAACAGGAGCAGTAATTTCTTGCTTGCGGCCAAATCCAAATATTCCTCTTTTAGCTGATCCTTTAGCAGTTCCCGAAGCTAAAGTTGCTAGTCTGATCGATTGTGAAAAGGCTTCTAATGAAGAGTAAACGGGAAAGCGTCGTTGACGAGCATACTCAGCCGGACCAGGGCCACTAGGCGCTATAAAGACTATCTCGGCTTTGAGACCGCGCCGCATATTTTTAAGCCCATCAAAATCAACTGGCCTTTGAAAGGCTTTGTTTTGATCAGGCAAAACAATAATCACCTGTTTAAAACCTAGTTTATCTTGAGTCAATATAGCAGTTAAGACACTTTGTCTGTCATCGTTAGGAGCTACATATATCACCCCGATACTTGCGCTGCGTGGGTCACTAGGGCCCAGCAGATCTGTGCCGTCACCCTGTCTCATCGCTCTAATCCCTCTTTACACCTTATTTTGCAAATATTGCTGATAGTGACATTTTACACTATATGAACGAAATCGCAAGTACATAAGGAATTAAACGCAAGCATATCACCTTTTTGCCAGCAGAGAAAAGGCAAGAACAGTAAAAAGGGGGTTAGAAACGAGAAAACAGGTGAATAAACGAGGATTTGTTCTCAGGCAATCACAAAGATCGCCTGAGAACGTGTCGTAAACAAACTATCTAGGTCCAGCATTACGAACTTCTTCACTGGGTAATGTGAACTGTGTGAAATTCTTTTTGAATCGCGCAGCAAGATCTGTAGCCTGACGATCATAAGCTTCTTTGTCCGCCCAGGTATTACGAGGTATGAGTACTTCATCGGGGACATCCGGACAAGTTGTTGGAGAGCTCAAACCAAAGACCGGATCTGTAAACACTTCGACCTTGTCGAGTTCCCCATTAATCGCAGCCCTGACCATCGCTCGCGTAAAGTTGATATTGATGCGTTCACCTACTCCATAAGCACCACCACTCCACCCGGTGTTAATCAGATAGCAGCGTACATTGTGCTTTTCTATACGTTCGCGTAGCAGATTTGCATACTCTCCTGGACGTAGCGGCAAAAAGGCAGCGCCAAAACACGAACTAAACGTCGCCTGTGGGCTAGTAACGCCCTTTTCCGTACCTGCAAGTTTACTGGTATAGCCAGACAGAAAATAGTACATTGCCTGCTCGGTAGAGAGCTTCGAGATCGGCGGTAGCACTCCAAACGAATCAGCCGACAAGAAAATGATCGCGCTTGGATGCCCTCCTCTGCCCGATTCGATCACATTATCGATAAAATCAACTGGATAGGCTGCTCGCGTATTCTCGGTAAGTGAGTCGTCGCTATAATCTGGTTCACGCGTTATTGGATCCACCACTACGTTTTCGTACACGGCGCCAAAACGAATCGCATTCCAGATCTGCGGCTCATATTTCTTTGAAAGATTAATGCACTTTGCATAACATCCTCCCTCAAAGTTGAAGATACCATTATCACCCCAACCATGCTCATCATCTCCAATCAGGAAACGACTCGTGTCGGCCGAAAGACTTGTCTTTCCTGTTCCTGAAAGTCCAAAGAAGAGTGCAACGTCGCCTGCGCTACCAACATTAGCTGAGCAGTGCATTGGTAACACACCCTCAGCAGGCAGCAAGAAGTTGAGAACAGTAAAAATAGACTTTTTCATTTCGCCCGCATATTGAGTGCCTGCGATCAGAGCGAGACGCTCTTCGAAGTCTAAAATAATCGCCGTTTGTGAGCGAGTACTATCTATTCGTGGGTCTGTGTGAAAATTTGGAACACAGAGGATCGTAAATCCAGGACGCTTCGTGGTCAAATCACTTTTATCTCTACGTAAAAATAATTGGCGGGCAAAGAGGTTATGCCAGGCAAATTCGGTAATCACCTGAAGCGGCATAC